>WNGE01001628.1_pt1 | contig 65194 bp, 43 predicted proteins | sample 5400651 | NCBI WGS metagenome assembly WNGE01 (sample SAMN13153370, study PRJNA577476) | soil metagenome | isolation source: 60 cm soil or saprolite under grassland replicate 2 | place: USA:California | collected 2016-06-15 | reverse complement strand
CGAGGACACGAGCCTCCCCGGTGATCTTACGCGCATGTTCGACCGTGTTGATCACGCCCGAATGAGCGCAGGAGGTGACGATCACCAACCCCTTGCCCGCGACACTGAAGATCAAGGCGAGCTCGTGTGTCAGAGGATCTTGAACCAGCATGCCGTCCTTCTCCATCTTCATGGCTGGCGGAACCTTCTCGTAGTCCGTGAGACGTGGAATTTCGCCGGATGCGAGCGCCACGCCGGCAATCACGGTAGGCTGAGGTATAAACACCACTCTGCTGCCTGTCTTCTCGATCGCCGCCTTGTCGAGTGTTCCCATGTCAACTGTTTTAGCGGGAGTGACGAAAAGGCGGTGTAGAAAAGCGTCGGGTCCACCGACATAGAACGGGACATGGGTCTGCCTAAGCGCGATGGGAAGGCCAGCGTAGTGGTCTTCATGACCGTGGCTCAAGACGAGCGCCTCCGCCTGAGAGGTGTCGAGCCTGAGATGACGAAGGTTGTTCTCGTACACCTCAGGGCTCAAACCGAAGTCCATGAGCAGTGTGTGCTTCTTGCCGTCGACTGTGGCTGTAATGAAATAAGCGAGCCCCATCTCCCCCTGCACCAGGACACCTTCGAAGCTGTCGGCCGCAGCCAGACTGAGCCGTTTTGCACACTTCTCCTCCCTCTGAAAGAAATCGTAGAAGTTGTCAACGACGACCGTGACTTCCAGCGAGTCAACCTGCGGGATTTTCACAGGTGCGCTTGCGGCCGGGATAGCAAGAATCGTTGCGACGAGAAACGAAGCCTGAACGATCATGTGCGCCTCCTAGCTTCTGTCGGATCAACGATACCTTTTTGCAGATTTCTCGGAGGATGTCGTGTCTCCGCCTTCGGAAGGCGCGGGTCTCCGTCCGCCGGTCGGTTCAGGAGGCGTGAGATCCCGGGCCGACTCGGCGGGCGAGATGGGAGAGGTCTAACCATCACCGCGGCCCGGGGCAGAAAGCGACAGGTGTTCCTCGAGGTGCCCGCAGCCTCGGTCCCCTCTTCTCCTCCTTGTCCGTGCCGAAAGTTACCGAGAAGTTACCGACAACTCCTGCTGAACCATTCCAAAACTGCCGAAAGGTCGAGGCCGAAAACGCCTGATCCTTCGGGTTCTGTAGACAGGAGTCGGCAGGCGTAGACCCCCGTCAACGGCCTCCGGAGCTAAAGGTCCCGCGTTCGAATCGCGGCGGGCGCACCAGACTTTTCGAACTGACTTGCCTCCGACCCTTCGCAAAATGTCGGACTCTCCGCGCCAACGCGCCCGCTCGAGGTCGAAGGGTCGGCGTTGCGGGAGATAGGATTCCTTGCGGTAGCTCCGATGTCACTCTCCCCGGGCGCCCGGCTGGGCCCGTACGAGATCCTCTCGCCTCTCGGCGCGGGCGGGATGGGCGAGGTGTACCGGGCTCGGGACACGCGGCTCGGGCGGACCGTAGCGATCAAAGTCCTGTCGGAGCGGCTCTCCTCTTCCGAGGAGGTTCGTCAGCGTTTCGAGCGGGAAGCGAAAACAATCTCGCAGCTCTCCCATCCGCACATCTGCGCGCTCTACGACGTCGGTCGAGAGGGTGAAGTCGAGTTTCTGGTCATGGAATTTCTCGAGGGCGAGACGCTGACGGATCGTCTCGCCAAGGGTCCGCTGCCTCTGGAGCAGACGTTGCGCTACGGCGTCGAGATCGCCGACGCTCTGGACAAAGCGCACCGTCAGGGGATCGTGCATCGGGACCTGAAACCCGGAAACGTGATGCTGACGAAGTCGGGAGTGAAGCTTCTGGACTTCGGGCTGGCTAAGGCGATGGCGCCCGCTTCAGCTTTGCCACTGACGTCATTGCCGACTCAAGCATCTCCGGTGACACGGGAAGGAACGATTCTCGGCACGTTCCAGTACATGGCACCCGAGCAGCTCGAGGGCAAGCAGGCCGACGCGCGGACAGACATCTGGGCGCTCGGATGTGTGCTCTACGAGACGGCGACGGGAAAGAAGGCGTTTACGGGGACGAGCCAGGCTTCTCTGATCGCCGCCATCCTCGAGCGTGAGCCGCCGTCGATTTCTTCGATCCAGCCGATGACGCCTGCCGCTCTGGATCGGGTGGTCAAGACCTGCCTGGCCAAGGACCCCGACGAGCGATGGCAAAGCGCGTCCGACCTGGCCCGGGAACTTCGCTGGATCGGCGGGCACAGCGGCGAGGAACCGGTCGCCCGCCGGTCGCAACCGCGCGCGGCGAAGCTGCGCCTCGTCGGCCTCGGTCTGTCGGCCGCGATTCTGGGAGCGCTTTGCGGGTGGCTTGCGCGTCGGCCGACGCCGGAGCGGACGATCCGCTCGACGATTTCTCCCCCCGACCGGGTGACCTTCCGCTTTCACGGTCTGCTGGGTCCGATCTGTCTATCTCCCGACGGGCGTCGTCTCGCGTTCGTCGCCGCGAGCGGGGATGGGAACTCTCAGCTCTGGGTTCGCGATCTCGACGCTCTGACGTCCTACGCCGTGCCGAGCACCCACGAAGCGATTTTTCCGTTCTGGTCTCCCGATGGCAAGTCGCTCGGCTTCTTCGCCGAAGGTTGGTTGAAGACGATCGAAGCGTCGCCATCCGCTTCGACGGCGCGATCTCTGGCCGTCGTCCATGAGCCACGAGGCGCAGCGTGGGCGCCTGACGGCACGATCATCTTCAGCCCCTCGATCCACGACCCGCTATTTCGCGTCCCCTCCTCGGGCGGGGCTCCGCAGCGGTTGACGACTCTGGATGATTCGAAACAGGAGCGGAGTCATCGCTTCCCCTACCTGCTTCCGGACGGGCGGCGCTATCTGTTTCTCGCCTGGACCGCTTCCGGCGCGGAAACGAACCAGCTCTGGCTTGGTGAGATCGGCTCGAAAGATCGGCGCGCTCTCTTCCCCGCCGACTCGAACGTGATTGCCGTCCGCCCCGGGTTTCTGCTCTTCTGCCGTGGTAACAATCTGTTCGCGACTCCTTTCGACCTTCGTTCGGCGCGCCTCAAGGGAGAGGGCGTGGAGATCGCGTCGAATGTCGAGTATTCCGCCTCGCCCGGAGTCGGGATCTTCTCCGCCTCACACACGGGGATGTTGGCCTACTCGACCAAAAGCGATACGAACCTGTCTCGTCTCGCGTGGTTCGACCGGGCGGGACGGGAACAAGCCTTCGAGGGAGCTCCAGGCGACTACTACACGGTCCGGTTCTCTCCCGACGGGAGGCGCTTTTCTATGGGCTTCATCGCCGCGAACACCGGGGTTCCGCCGGACATTTGGGTCGTGGACGTCGAAAGCAAGGTGGCCACGCGGATCACGAAACATCCTTCCCCGGAGGTTTCGCCGATCTGGTCGCCCGAGGGTCGGCGCTTGGTTTACGGATCCAACAGAGGACGCTGGAATCTGTATGAGCGCGACGCGGCGGGGTTGGGTGCAGACCGGGTGCTGCTCGAATCGGATCGCGACAAATACCCGACGGACTGGTCGGCGGACGGACGGTTCATTTTATTCGCCCAATTTGATCCGAAAACCAAGAGCGACTTGATGGTCATTCCCGCGACGGGGGAACGAAAGCCCACCCCCTATCTCGCGACGCCGTTCGACGAGGAAATGGGGCAGTTCTCTCCCGACGGGCGTTGGCTGGTGTTCGTCTCCGACGAAACGGGGCAACGCGAGGTCTATGTCGACGCGTTTCCCGGCGGTGGCCACCGCCGCCAGATTTCGCGCGGCGGTGGGACACAGCCTCGTTGGCCGCACGGGGACAACGAGATCTTCTATCTCGCTCCGGGCCGCCGGATGATGGCGGTCTCCGTCGAGGCCAGATCCGAAGAGCTCGTGACCCGCGAGCCGGTCGAGCTGTTTACGGCCTCGGTCCTTCACGTCGGAACCGGTCGTTTCATCGACGCCTACGACGTGTCTCCCGGCGGCCAGCGTTTTCTGATGAAGCTGGACGTCCCCAGCACCCATCCGTCGTCGCTCGTGCTGGTGTCGAACTGGACTTCGGACGCGAAGAGATGATCCTGTCCGCCAGCGCTCGGCTGGGTCGCTACGAGATTCTGTCGCCTCTCGGCGCGGGCGGGATGGGCGAGGTCTATCGGGCGCGGGACACGCGGCTGGAGCGGACGGTGGCAGTGAAGGTGCTGCCGACCAACATGGCGAGCTCGCCCGAGGTTCGCCAGCGCTTCGAGCGCGAGGCCAGGACGATCTCCCAACTCTCGCATCCGCACATCTGTGCGCTCTACGACGTGGGGCGAGAAGGCGAGACCGAGTACCTGGTCATGGAGTTGCTCGAGGGCGAGACCCTGTCGGATCGTTTGGCCAGGGGAGCGCTGCCCTTGGAGCAGACGCTGCGATTCGGGATAGAAATCGCGGACGCTCTGGACAAGGCCCATCGGCAGGGCATCGTCCATCGGGACTTGAAGCCCGGGAACGTGATGCTGACGAAGTCGGGGGTGAAGCTGCTCGACTTCGGACTGGCGAAGGCGATGGCGCCGGTGACGCCGCCGGGGAGTCTGACGGCTCTTCCGACACGGCAGGGGTTCACGCAGGAAGGCACGATCCTCGGCACGTTCCAGTACATGGCGCCGGAGCAGCTCGAGGGCAAGGAAGCAGACGGAAGGACGGACATCTTCGCCTTCGGCGCGGTCCTATACGAGATGGCGACAGGGAGAAAGGCGTTCTCGGGCGCGAGCCAAGCATCCCTGATCAGCGCGATCATGCAGAACGATCCCGCGCCGATCTCGTCGATCCAGCCAATGTCCCCTCCGGCGCTCGACCGCATCGTGAAGAAGTGTCTCGCCAAAGACCCCGAGGACCGCTGGCAGAATGCCGCGGACCTCGGCAGCGAGTTGAAGTGGATCGGCGAGAGCGGGTCCCAGGTGGGCGCGCCCGCCGTCGTCGTCGCGAGACGAAAGATCAGTCAGGGGCTCTCGTGGGGCTCAGCCGTGCTGCTCTTCGCGGTCGCGCTTTTCTTCGCGGTCGGCTACTTCCGGCGCTCCCCGGTTGCGGAGCGCGACGTCCGCGCGTCCATCCTCGCCCCGGAGAAGGCGACGTTCCGTTTCCTTGGGAGTACGGCCGGCCCTCCGGCGCTCTCGCCCGACGGGCGCCTCCTCGCCTTCGTGGCGACGACTTCCGACGGGACAGACCTCATCTGGATTCGGCCGCTCAACGCGCTCTCTGCACAGCCATTGGTCGGGACCGAAGGTGCGACCCATCCCTTCTGGTCGGCCGACAGCCGCTTCATCGGGTTCTTCGCGGACGGGAAGCTCAAGAAGATCGATCCCTCGGGAGGGCCCGCGCAGACGCTCTGCGACGCGGCGCAGGGACGAGGCGGAACCTGGAACCGTGAGGGCACAATCCTCTTCGCCCCCACCGCGAACGACGCGATCTACCGCATCTCTTCTTCAGGAGGCACAGCGACTCGTCTGACGCGGTTTGATCCGTCGCGCCACGAAGAGAGTCATCGTTGGCCATACTTCCTGCCGGACGGGCGTCACTTCCTCTTCTTCGTCCGAACGACCAGGCGGGGTAACGGCATCTACCTGGGTTCGCTCGAATCCGGAGAAGAGAAGTTCATCGTACCCGCCAGTTCGAACATGGCCTATGCGCCTTCCTTCGCCGGCTCTCCGGAGGGACTTCTGCTCTTCGAGCGCGAGGGCAATCTGATGGCCCAGCCTTTCGAAGCTCCGGGATTCCGCACAACCGGGGAACCCTTTCCCATCGCGGAAAAGGTGGCTCGCTACGAACCAACGAACAGCGCGATCTTCTCTGTCTCGCAGACTGGAGTCCTGGCCTACTGGACCGGCACTGCCGGCGCCGGCCAACAGCTCTCCTGGTTCGATCGTGTCGGCAAGTCGCTGGGCTCGGTTGGCGCCCCCGGCACTTACAACCTCCCCCGCATCTCCCCGGACGGAACAAGAGTGGCGTTCAGTCTCTTCGATCCGCGCACGGCGAGCGCCGACATTTGGATCGAGGAGATTCCGCGAGGGGTTCGGACTCGCTTTACCTTCGCGCCGCGGGGTAGCTCTTCGCCGGTCTGGTCCTCTGACGGGGCGCGGATCGCTTTCCTCTCAGGCCCGAAAGGGGCCAACGATCTCTATCAGAAGCCGGCGACCGGCAGCGGCGGCGAGGAGATTCTACTTGAGTCCAATGAAGACAAATCGCCCACGGACTGGTCCACCGACGGCCGATTCATCGCCTTCCAGAACCTCGCCGCCAAGTCGAACACGAAATTGGATCTCTGGATCCTCTCGGTCTCCGACCATAAAGCCCGCCCATTCCTCCAGACCCCCTTCAACGAAGGCTGGGGTTGCTTTTCTCCCGATGGACGCTGGTTGGCCTACGTCTCCGACGAATCCGGCAGATACCAGGTCTACGTGCAGCCTTTTCCCGGGCCCGGCGGGAAGTGGCAGATCTCCACCGCGGGTGGCAGCCAGCCCGTGTGGAGGCGCGACGGCAAGGAGCTATTCTTTATCGCGCCCGATTACAAATTGATGGCCGTGGAGGTGGTGACGGGAGGCACTGCGTTCGCGGCCGGCACGCCGAGGGCTCTCTTCCAGACGCGTGCGGCAACCCTGGTTGTCCGTGCCTACGACGTCTCCCCCGACGGCCAGCGCTTTCTGATCAACTCCCTCATCGGTGACCCAACGTCTTCGCCGATCACTCTCGTGCTGAACTGGACGGCGGGCTTGCGGATGTAGATGGGTCATGCCGGTTTTGGATTTCGGATTTTAGATTTTGGATTGGGAGAGCGGAACTTGACTATAGCCGCCGGATCGAGGCTGGGTCCCTACGAGATCCTGTCGCCTCTTGGCGCGGGCGGAATGGGGGAGGTGTACAAGGCGCGCGACACACGGCTCGAGCGCACGGTCGCGGTGAAGGTCCTGTCGGCGCATCTGTCGTCGTCCGCCGAGTCGCGGCAGCGCTTCGAGCGGGAAGCGAAGACGATCTCGCAGCTCTCACATCCGCACATCTGCGCGCTCTACGACGTGGGCAACCAGGACGGCGTCGAGTACCTGGTCATGGAATACCTCGAGGGAGAGACTCTGTCGGAGCGTCTTCTGAAAGGCTCTCTTCCCTTTGATCAAGTTCTTCGCTATGGGATCGAGATCGCAGACGCTCTGGACAAAGCGCACCGGCAGGGGATCGTGCACCGGGATCTGAAACCCGGCAACGTGATGCTGACGAAGTCGGGCGTGAAGCTTCTGGATTTCGGACTGGCCAAGGCGATCGCGCCGGCGACGAGCCCGCAGTTGACTTCTTTTCCGACGCAGGCCTCTCCAGTGACCCAGGCAGGGATGGTCCTGGGCACGTTTCAGTACATGGCGCCGGAGCAGTTGGAGAGCAAAGAGGCCGATGCCCGCTCCGACATCTTCGCTCTGGGCACGGTTCTGTACGAGATTGCGACGGGCCAGAAAGCGTTCTCCGGCGCCACGCAGGCCTCGCTCATCTCGGCGATCCTGCGCGATGATCCGCAGCCGATCTCGCAAGTCCAACTTATGTCGCCTCCGGCGCTCGATCGGGTGGTCAAGACCTGCCTCGCGAAGGACCCCGAAGATCGCTGGCAATCGGCGCACGACATTGTCAGCGAGCTCAAGTGGATCGCCGAAGGGGGGTCACAGGCGGGTCTCGCCGCGCCTCTCGCGGCGCGCCGCGCTAGGACGGCGCGGCTGGTCGGCCCGATTGTGGGCTTCTTGACCGGGGCTCTGCTGACAGGGCTCGGCGTCCGGTTGTGGCTCTCCCCCGAGCCTGCGCATGAAACACCGAAGCCGGCGTGGCTCTCGATGCTGCTTCCCTCTGACGCGCCGTTCGCCTCCTACGGCGCGCAAACGCTAGCGTTTGCTCCCGACGGGACTCGTCTCGTCTACGCCGCGGAACACGGCGGAACCACGCAGCTCTATCTGCGCTCCCTTGCCGGCCTGGAAGCGACTCCCGTTCGAGACAGCGAGGGCGCGGTCAGCGCCTTCTTCTCCCCCGACTCTCGGTGGCTCGGTTTCTTCGCCGGAACCAGGCTCATGAAGGTCCCGGTCGAAGGAGGAGCCCCTCAAGCGATCTGCGAGGCAGCCGAAGTACGGGGCGCAAGCTGGGGCACCGATGGCACCATCGTCTTCTCCTCGGGCACTTCGGGACTGCGGCGCGTTTCCGCCTCGGGCGGGACGCCGCGTGTCCTCCTCGTCCCCGACGCCAAGCGTGGCGAGACCACCATCAACTGGCCAGAAATCCTGCCGGGAGGCGAGGCGGTCCTGTTCACCACGTTCGTCGGTGCAAGCAGGGCATCCGTCATGTCCCTCAAGACGGGGGCGCGGCGCGACCTGACCGAAGGAAACGGGGCACACTACTCCCCGTCGGGGCATCTCGTCTTCGCTCGCGAGGGCACGCTCTTCGCCGCGCCCTTCGATATCAAGCGCCTGGAGCTGACCGGGCCCGCCGTTTCCGTCGTGGATGGCGTGATGGTTCTCTCCCCATTCAGCAGCCCGCTGTTCGGTCTCTCGGGCGCAGGAGCCCTCGCCTATGCTCCCGGATCTCCGCCGAGACAGACTCTGGTTTCGGTGGACCGGCAGGGCAAGGTCGAGCCGCTTCCTTACGAGCCACGCGGCTACGAGGAGCCTCGCTTTTCGCCGGACGGAAAGCGGCTCGCGGTCACGTTCCGGGCGGACAACCCGGATATCTGGATCCTGGACATTTCTCGAGGCAGCTCGGCGCGACTGACCTTCGACGCGGGGGAAGACGAGACACCGGTCTGGACTCCCGACGGCGGAAAGGTGACCTACAGCGCCGACCGCACCGGGCACCCTCGTGCCCTCTACTGGAAGCCGGCCGACGGCAGCGGCAGCGAGGAGCGGCTCGTCGAGAGCCAGACGCATCCTCACGTCAGCTCGTGGTCTCCCGACGGCCGGACGCTCGTTTACACGGAGTTTGACCCCGTCTCCTCCGGCGACATCTGGATGTTGACGCTCGGCGAGAAGGTCAAACGGCGCCCCTGGCTGCGCACGCCCTTCAACGAGCGAGCAGCCCGCTTCTCTCCAGACGGCCACTGGCTCGCCTACGTCTCCAATGATTCGGGGCGCGACGAGGTGTACGTGCAGCCCTTTCCCGGGCCGGGAGGCAAGTGGCAGATCTCGGTGTCTGGCGGGACGGAGCCGGTCTGGTCTCACAACGGAAGCGAGATCTTCTATCGCAGCGGCGACAAGATGATGGCGGTTGGTGTCGCTTCCGGTCGGGGCTTTTCGGCGGAGACTCCACACGTTCTCTTCGAGGGCCGCTTCGTTCCGACGCGCCGTGGCGAGGCGGCCTACGACGTTTCGCCCGACGACCGGCGATTCGTCATGGTCCAACGCGACGTTCAGTCGGTCGCGACTCGTCTGAACGTGGTGCTTAATTTCTTAGAGGAGTTGAAGCGCCGAGCACCGACCGGGAAGCAACCGTGACCTTCGTTGCTGGCACACGCCTCGGCCCCTCGAGATCTTGGCGCCGCTCGGCGCGGGCGGGATGGGCGAGGTGTATCGCGCGCGGGATCGGCGGCCTGAGCGCGCAGATGGCGGTATCACCTCGCGGACTTCACACGCAATTCGCCAGTCCGCGTACACAGTTCCGTGTCAGAAGGACGAGAATTCAGCCTCATCCAGCGGAGGGCGAGGCCCGCGGATCTGCCTCTCCTGTCTGCGGTAGGTGCTGCTGGGTAGCGGTGGGTTAGGTGATTCCCTAGCCTCCGGAGCTAAAGGTCCCGCGTTCGAATCGCGGCGGGCGCACCAGACTTGTCTCCGACCCTTTGCAAAACGCAGATTCTCCGCGCCAACCCGCCCGCTCGAGGTCGAGAAGTCGGCATTGCGGGAGATAGGATTCCTTCGGTAGCTAGGATGTCGCTCTCCCCGGGTGCCCGGCTGGGCCCCTACGAGATCCTCTCGCCACTCGGCGCGGGAGGAATGGGGGAAGTCTACCGGGCCACGGACACGCGACTCGGCCGCGAGGTGGCGATCAAGGTTCTGCCGGCGGATTTGGCTGCGGACCGGGAGCGCCTGAACCGCTTCGAGAACGAAGCACGGCTCGTCGCCTCTCTGTCGCACCCGAACATCCTGGCGCTGCACGATTTCGGTCAGGCGGACGGAGTGATCTATGCGGTGATGGAGTTGCTGGAAGGCGACTCGTTGCGGCAGCGTCTCTCGAGCGAGGCGTTGCCGCCTCGGAAGGTGATCGAGATCGGCGTGGCCGTGGCCGAGGGTCTGGCGGCGGCGCACGCCAAGGGGATCGTGCACCGGGACCTGAAGCCCGACAACATCTTCCTGATCTCCGACGGGCGCGTAAAGATCCTGGACTTCGGGCTTGCGCGCACTGCCGAGCCCCTCTCGCCGGAGGCGCAGACGGCGGCGCCGACGACCCCTGCGCCCACCCAGCCGGGGACAGTGATGGGAACCGTAGGCTATATGTCGCCCGAGCAGGTCCGAGGGTTTTCGGCCGACGCGAGGAGCGACATTTTCGCCTTCGGTTGTGTCTTCTACGAGATGGTGTCGGGCAGGCGGGCATTCGCAGCGACGACCTCGGCGGAGACGATGGCGGCAATCCTTCGGGATACGCCGGAGCCGATGTCGCAGACCAGGATCGTTCCGGGCCTCGATCACATCATCGCGCGGTGTCTGGAGAAGAGTCCCGACGAGCGGTTTCAGTCGGCGCGGGACCTGGCCTTCGCATTGAAGGAGATGTCCGGGACCTTGTCCGCTTTGCGGACCGTTCCCGAAGCGACGCCGGAACCCCCGTCGCGCACATTTCGCCGCGATCCGTGGTTGGTTGCGGGGCTCGTTCTTGCGGCGCTCGTGGCGGGTCTGCTGCTTTTTCTCCTCGCTGTGCGACACCGCCTGGGTCCCGCGGGTGCGGGCAAGATCGAGTCGCTCGCGGTTTTGCCGCTTGCAAACCTATCGGGCGATCCGCAGCAGGAGTACTTTGCGGACGGCATGACGGAGGAATTGATCACGGATCTCGCGCAGATCGGCGCTTTGCGCGTGAGCTCCCGGACCTCGGCAATGCGCTACAAGGGCATGGAGAAACCCCTGCCAGAGATTGCGCGGGAGCTCAACGTCGATGCCGTCGTAGAGGGGTCCGTGCTGCGCGTCGGGGACCGCGTCAGGATCACGGCGCAGCTCATTGCCGCCGCGACCGACAGGCACCTCTGGGCCTCGAGCTATGAACGCGATCTGCGCGACGTCCTGGCGCTTCAAGGAGAGGTCGCCAGGGCCATTGTCGGCGAGATTGGGGTCAGGCTGACCCCGCAGGAGCGCTCGCGGCTCACTGACAAGAAGACCGTTAACCCGGATGCCTATGAGGCATACCTGAAGGGCCGCTATCACTGGTTCCGAGGCACGGCGCCCGACGCGCAGAAGAGCCTCGACTACTTTCAGCAGTCGGTTGCGAAGCAGCCGGACTACGCCCTGGCCTACGCAGGCATCGCCGATGCCTATGTACAGATGGCCGGTTCAGCCTACGGCGTGCTCTCTCCAAGAGAAGCGTTCCCGAAGGCGAAGGTGGCGGCGATGCGGGCCGTGGAGCTAGATCCGACGCTCTCGGAGCCCTATGTCTCGCTCGCGTGGAGCAGCTTTGTTTTCGATCGAGACTGGACGACCGCCGAGAGCCAGTTCCAGCGGGCGCTCCGGCTGAACCCGAATTACCCGAACGCGCATCAGTACTATGGGGCGTTCCTGTCGAGTATGGGTCGATTCGACGAAGCCATCCGGGAGGCGAAGCGGGGACAGGAACTCGATCCCCTCTCACTCCGGGGCAACTTAGACGTCGGGTTCTTCCTCCACAACGCGCGGCGTGACGACGAGGCCATTCCATGGTTCCGCCGCGTGCTCGACATGGATCCGACCTTTCTCCGGACGCACTGGGTGCTGGGGCTCGCCCTCGTTCAGAAAAAGAGGTACGACGAGGCGATTACCGAGCTGCAGAAGGCCGTCGAACTCTCGGGAAGCGGTCCGGCGCAGCTTGGGTCGCTTGGATACGCCTATGCCGTCGCCGGCCGCCGGGCGGAAGCGCTCGAGATCGTCGAGAAACTGAAGGAGAGCTCGAGGGAGCATTACGTGCCCCCCGCAACCGTGTCCATTGTCTTTTCCGGCTTGGGCGAGAAGGACCAGGCCATGGCATGGCTCGAGAAAGCCAACGAGGAGCGGGATCCCTGGGTCACTGAACTCAAGGTGCAGCCCATGTTCGACTCACTTCGATCGGACCCGCGATTCCTCGACCTCCTGCATCGCGTGGGGCTGAATTGACAGCGCCTCTGTCGGCAGCCGCCTCAGCGCGTTCGAGGTTCTGGATCCTCTGAGTGCTCGCAGCCTCGGTTCCCTCTCTCCCTCCTTATTCGTGCCGAAAGTACCGAGAAGTTACCGACAACTCCTGCCGAACCATTCCAGAAATGCCGAAAGGACCGAGGCCGGAAACGCCTGATCCTTCGGGTTCTGTAGTCAGGAGTCGGCAGGCGTAGACCCCCGTCGATGGCCTCCGGAGCTAAAGGTCCCGCGTTCGAATCGCGGCGGGCGCACCACCTTTCAAAATGTCAGGACACGCGCGCCCGCTCGCTCGACGAGCTCTTCCTACTGAAAGTACCCGTTGATATCGAGAATGAAATGCGTCGTACCCGACGCTTGTCCACACGCGACCGAGATCGTCCCGTCCGCCCCGAGCCGCACGATCGCGTTGTTCGCCCGCGTTTGTCCCGCGCGATAGTTGATCGTGGAAACCAGAGGCTGAGGCGAGCCTCCGGGAAAGAAAACCAGGTGTCCCAGAGTGGTCGGTTGGGTGACGGTCGCGTTGACGGACACCGCGTTCGCCGTCACCGGCACGGAGCATCGGCCGGCAATCACAAAGGTCCGAACCGCCCCGGCGGAAAGCGCCGGTCCGCCCCAGGGACCGGCGGGGTCACGCGTATCGAGGAGGCGGCAGGGGGTCAACGTATAGAAGCTCGTCGCGGGGATCGGCGGGCCGGCGATTTTGACGACGAAGGCGTCGGACTGCCCGTTAAACGTCAGGTCGGGTCCGACGGTAATCGGGAACGTCGCCTCCGTGGAAGAGGTTTCTCCTGTGACGTAGGCATTGCCCGAACCATCCAGTGCGATGGCATTGCCAAAATCGCCGCCGCTGCCGCCGATGTAGCCGGAATAGATGAGAGCGGTCCCGGCCGCATCGACCTTTGCCACGAATCCGTCGTAGGCGCCGAAGTTAAAAGTCAGATCCGGGCCGACAGTCACGGGGAACGTGGTCTCGTCGGAACTGGTATCTCCCGTGACGTAGGCGTCACCCGAACTGTCGACCGCAATGCCGGACCCCTGATCGTAACCGTCGCCGCCGATGTAGCCGGCATAGACGAGCGCGGTGCCGGCGGGGTTGATCTTCGCCACGAAAGCGTCGCCGACGTAGCCGTTATAGGTCAGGTCCGGTCCAAGGGTAACGGGGAACGTTGCTTCCGTGGAGTTCGTGACACCCGTCAGGTAAGCGTTGCCGGACGTGTCCACCGCGATGCCGAAGCCGAGATCGTAGCCGGCGCCGCCGATGTAGCCGCAGTAGACGAGAGCGGTGCCGGCCGCGTTGACCTTCGCCACGAACGCGTCTTCGTTGCCGCCGTTGTAGGTCATGTCTGGCCCCACGGTCACCGGGAAGGTGGCCTCGGTGGAGCTGGTCCATCCCGTGACGTAGGCGTTTCCCAGAACGTCGACCGCGATGCCGTTGGCGCTCTCGGCGTCGCTGCCGCCGATGAAGCCGCAGTAGACGAGCGCCGTGCCCGCGGCGTTCACTTTCGCCACGAACGCGTCGGCGCCGCCGTTGTTGGTGAGGACCGGTCCGACGGTCACGGGGAAGGTTGCCTGTGTGGAGACGGTAAATCCCGTGACGTATGCGTTCCCGGAACCGTCCAGAGCGATGCCGTTGCCAACATCGGCGCGGCTGCCGCCAATGTAGCCGCAGTAGACGAGCGCGGTGCCGGTGGGATTGACCTTCGCCACGAAAGCGTCGGAGCTGTCGCCGTTGTAGGTCAGGTCCGGTCCGATCGTAACGGGGAAGGTGGTTTGGTCGGACCCGGTCTCCCCCGCGATGTACGCGTTGCCGACGGCGTCAACCGCGATGCCGTGTCCCCGATCGTCCCCCGCCCCTCCGATGTAGCCCGCGTAGACGAGCGCCGTGCCCGCGGCGTTGATCTTCGCTACGAAGACGTCCTGGGTTCCGCCATGGGTCAGGTCCGGTCCCACGGTCACGGGAAACGTCGCCTGCGTAGAAGCTGTCGCTCCCGTGACGTAGGCATTGCCCGAGCTGTCCACCGCGATGCCCATGCCGCTTTCAGTGCTGCTGCCGCCGATGTACCCGGCATAGACGAATACGGCCGGGTCGAGCACGAGGGGCTTGCTCCGGTCGTAGGAACCGAGCGCGAATCCGTATCGGCGCGACCCGCCGGCGGACGCTCGATCGAGTGAATACGCCGCGTTGACCTCGACGCGGCGGCCTTCGACTTCTTGATAGGCGTACGGCTTGTCGTCTCGAAGAACTCCCGCGGGCGTCTCAGCCTCGAGCTGCCCGGCGTCGTTCAACCGGACTGCGCTGGCGCCCCGATACGCCAGCCGGACCCGGGCCGGATCGGTTCCGGGCTTTACCAGAAAGCTGTACTTGAGGCGGTTGGCAGTCCCGGAATAGATCAGATCGATCCCGGGCCACAGGTCGGAGTAGGCAATCGAGCCATACGTCGAGAGACCCGCCTTCCAGTTCTCGCGAGGCCCCTCGAAGTAGCTCACGACCGCCGGGAGTCGGTCCCCTGGCGTGATCTTCGGGCTCGGGTTAGCCCCGACGAAGTCGAGCTTGACAACCCACCTCCGGTCGGGCTCCTCTTTGCCTCTTTTCGGCGACGGAAAGGACGCCTTCGTCAGAAGACCTGAAGCGGACGGTTCGCGACGCTTCCTGCCACTCAGCGCGAACGTGATTCCTTTCCTTGTGAAATAGAGAGTCTTGTCGTGGCCTTGAACGTAGAAAGCCACTCTCGGATCGAGCCGCCCGCGGTTCTCGATGAAATAGAGCGGCATCTGTCCCATCTTTTGAAGGCGAACACTCTTTTGGGCGTCGCTGACGCTCGCGATCCGAGGCTCGGAAACAGCGATTGAAGAGCCTTTGCCGGAGGCTCTCGATTTCGCGAGTGCAGAGTCAAAAGGAGAACGACGCTCCAGCCACAGACCCATCGCCACCGCGGCCGACGACGCCAGCAGGAGCGCGAGGGAGCGTTTGTGAATTGTCATCGACGCACTCCGAGAGTGCTCGGCTCGGCGAGACTCCTGTGGAGTGACGTCGGGTCAGCTGTCGCCGAATTATCTACCCGTTCCCGAGCGCAGAAACGACCTCAAGCGGGTCTTCCTCGAGCGGTTCGAACGATCGGCTACGACCGTCGCATCAGGAAGACCGCCGACCCCGCGAGCGCGAGCCCCAGGAGCATGAGCATCGGGAATGAAAGCGTCGGCACAGCGGCGGGCGTCTGCACGACACCCGTCGTGATCCGACCAATCCTGTTCCCGAATTGCTCCGTGAACCACATGGCGCCGTCCGGTCCGGCCGTGATGCCACCCAGTCCGCTGTTCGGATTCGGGAGCGGGAACTCCGTGATGGCGCCCGCGGTCGTGATCCGCCCGATCTGGTTGGCGCCGAACTCGGTGAACCAGAGGCTACCGTCGGGGCCGCCCGCGATATCGCTGGGAAAACTCGAAGCCGTGGGCACGGGGAACTCCGTCACGACACCCGCCGGGGTGATCCGGCCGATCTGATTTGCAGGGCCGCTGCCTTCGGTGAACCAGAGATTGCCGTCCGGGCCAGCCGCGATCCCGAGTGGAAAACTGTTCGGGGTCGGGATCGGGAACTCCATGATCGCGCCTGCCGGTGTAATGCGCCCGATCTTGTCAATATTGATCTCGGTGAACCAGAGATTGCCGTCCGGGCCAGCCGCGATGGCGAGCGGCCCTCCCCCGGAGGAAATCAGGAACTCGGTCACGACACCCGCCGGCGTGATGCGCCCGATCATGTTGCCGTCCAGTTCGGTGAACCAGAGGTTGCCGTCCGGGCCGGCGACGATGTCGTCCGGGAAGCTCCCTGAGGTTGGAACCGAGAACTCCGTGATGACTCCCGCCGGTGTGATCCGTGCGATCTTGTTCGTTGCTTGCTCCGCGAACCAGATGTTGCCGTCCGGGCCCGCGGCGATCCCGCGCGGAAAATTGAAGGCGGAAGGGCTCGGGACCAGAAAGCTCGCGAAAGCACCCGCAGTGGTCACCCGGCCGATGCTGTTGGCGCTTTCTTCGGTGAACCAAAGCCTGCCGTCCGGACCCGAAGCGATGCCGAAGGGTGAGCTGCTCGCCGTGGGGATTGAAAACTCTTTAAAGGCCTGAGCGGATACGATGCCGGAGAGGCTCGCGTCGAGGAGCGCGAGCAGCACAACTGCTAGCCGGCGATTAAATCGCATCCGCGCTGACCTCCTTCCAGCCGACCTGGAAGGGCATGCCCCGGGAATCCGGAGATCTTCGTCAGACCTTCGGATTAGCTACAAAACTATCACCATTCAGTGCCCCCGAACATGGAAACCAATAAGCGGGTCGCTTGATGCAACGTTACCTAGAAGTTACCGACAACCCCTGCCGAACCATTCCAGAACTGCCGAAAGGCCGAGGCCGAAAACGCCGGATCCGTCGGGTTCTGTAGGCAGGAGTCGGCAGGAGTAGACCCCCATCGAGGGCCTCCGGAGCTAAAGGTCCCGCGTTCGAATCGCGGCGGGCGCACCAAATCTTCATTTCATGGAAGAGCTGCGCTCCCGCTCCAAGTCCCGCGGCGTCCTCGCCGGAGATGCACTCGTAGAGCGCCCGGACGATGCCGTCGATCGAAGCGGCATCCTCGTCCATTCCTCGCGCATCAGTGGACCTCCGGATTCCCCGAGGCGGGGGAAATAGATGAACGAACGACTGTCCCGATGAGTGTCTGAGCCGGGATCCGATCCGGCCCTTTACTTCGGCTTGTCCGATTCGCTGAGCTTATCGAGCTCCTTCAGCAATTCGTCGTCCGCGACGAGATCGCTCGGTTTATCGGGGATCTTCTTGTAACGGACAACACCCGCCCTGTCGATGATCACGTACCCGCGCCTGCCGTAGCGATAGAGCCGATTGCTGGGATCGGTTTCGAGGAAGTCATAGGCCTCGAGCGTCTTGCGCGAAACGTCGCTCAGCAGCGGGAACGTGAGCCCCAACTTCTCGCTCCACGCCGCGCTCGCCGGGAGGAAATCCGAGCTGATGCCCACGACCTGGGCATTTCGGCTCTCGAACTTGGGCAGATCAAGCTGGAGAGCCACAACCTCTTTGGTTCAGGTCGAGGTAAATGCCCCGATGAAAGCGAAGAGCACGACGTTCTTCCTGCCCTTGAGATCGCTCAAGGTCCACTTCTCCTGAGTCGTGGCGGGCAGGGTGAAATCCGGTGCCTTGTCGCCGACCCCGAGCGCCCAGACCTGCACTGTCGAGCCGATCAGCAGGACCACGGCGAGCGCGAGGAATGTGCCGATTCCGATGCGTCTCATAAGCAAGCCTCCCTAGACTGCGAGCATGTCAGCGTTTGATCAACGATTGGACGAGATCCTGGGCCTCCTTGCCGTCCCACACACGCGGTCCAACCGCGCGAGCGACGATGACTCCCTGCGGGTCGACGATCACCGTCTCTGGGATCGAACGGACGCCATGCTCCCGCGCTGCGTCCATGCGGGGATCGAGCAGCGTCCGAAGCCGGAAGCCGGTCTTTTCCATGAATGGCTTGACATCTTTCTCCCCCCGTCCATCGAGGGCCACGAAGTAGACAACCAAGTCGTCCACAAAACGTGTCTGGAGATTCGCGAGGCTTCGAAGCTCGCTCACGCAGCTGGCACACCAGGTGGCGCCGAAGCTGACAACCGCTACCTTTCCCGCGAAATTCTTTGAGCTCACGGGTCGGCCGTTAACGTCCGGCAAGGTGAATGCAGGCTCCGGTGTGTGCTCGCGAACGACAAAGACCGACGAATCCTGGCCGCCGCAGAGTGAAACGCTCAGGACCAGAAGACAGGCGGCGAGGAGGGTGGCGCGTCGATCTATCGCGGATCGCTCCTTCAAGATGCCAGGATTCTCACAACGCGTCATGGACCTGTCAATCGCAGGCAGGCTTAGCCCCCGACACCTCGCCGCTAAGGACGAGCAGTGTCAAGCCCTCGATGGCTGCGCGCTGACCCGCAGACGCCTCTGGAGTTAAGGTCCCGCGTTCGAATCGCTTGCGGAGCGTGCCCGGCAGGCGGCGGAGAAGGCGGTGGCGAGCGCGCTGGCGTAGGTCACGATCGAGGGAAAGCCCAGGATTTCCTCTCGAGAAGCGCCCGGAATTCCGCCGAGGGCAGCGGTCGGCTGAAGAGATACCCCTGCGCCTCGTCGCAACCCTCGTCGCGGAGGAACGCGAGTTGCTCCGCGGTCTCCACACCCTCCGCCACGATGCGAAGCCGGAGCGCATGAGCCATGGCGATGACGGCTCTGGCGATGGCGCAATGATCGGAATCCCGCGGGAGTTCCCGAACGAAGGAGCCATCGAGCTTGATCCGATCGATCGGAAAACGCCTGAGATAGTTCAGGGACGCAAAGCCCGTTCCGAAATCGTCGAGGGAGATTTGCACGTTCCTCTTCTTCAAGTCCTGGAGCCTCGCGATGCTTCCTTCGGGATCCTGCATCGCGCTCGACTCGGTGATCTCGAGATCGAGCGATCCCGGAGAGATTCGACTTTCCTGGAGAGCCCGGCTCACCCCGGCGACGAAGTCAGGCTGCTGGAATTGGCGCGCGGAGACGTTGACCGCCACTCTGAAATCCGGATAACCCATGGCATGCCACTCCCGCACTTGCTCGCAACCGGCATTCAAGACCCACTGTCCGATCGGCAGGATCAGACCCAACATTTCGGCCAATGGGACGAACTCGCCAGGGGAAAGGAGCCCGAGCTCGGGATGGCGCCAGCGAAGTAAGGCTTCCGCTCCCTGGATTCTTTCGCCGCGCAGATCGATCAGGGGCTGGTAGTAGAGAACGAGCTGCTCGTTTTGGAGCGCCTGGCGCAAGCGGTTCTCGAGCGAGAGCCGTTCAACAGCCCGAGCATTCATCTCGGGGGAGTAGAGCTGGTAGTTGTCGCGGCCATGCTCTTTGACACGGTGCAGAGCAGCGTTGGCGTTCCGGGTGAGTATCTCCATGTCCGACCCGTCGTTCGGGTAGGTGCTTACGCCGATGCTCGTTGTGATGAACAGCTCCCTCTGATCGACGGAGAATGGGAGGCGAATCTCTTCGAGGACCTTCTGCGCGACCTTCGCCGCATCCTCCTCGGAGCGTATTCTTTGGATCAGGATCGCGAACTCGTCTCCACCAAAGCGGGCCACTGTATCCCCCGCCCGGACGCCGGCTCGGACGCGTTCGGCCACCCGACACAGGAACTGATCTCCGACCGAATAACCGAAGGACTCGTTGATCGCGTTGAAGCGGTCGAGGTTGAGGAAAAGTATGGCGAGCTTCTGGTCGCCGCGCTTGGCCTGGGCCAGGGCAACGGTGAGTCGGTCGTTGAACAGAGCTCGGTTCGGTAGCCCTGTGAGGACGTCGTGAACGGCCAGGTATTTCACCTGCTCCTTGACCTGACGGCTCTCCGTGACATCGGTGACGACCCCGATCCACCGAGTTGGGTTGCCCTGGACATCCCGAAGAACCTTGCCGGAGTCGCTCCAAGCGATCGGGGTCCCGTCTCTCCGCATCACGCGGTATTCCTGGGAAAACGGCTCGCCTGTTTTCAGGTGGCGTTCGGCCGCAGCCATCACCCGGCCATGGTCCTCCGGGTGAAGAATGCTTTCCCAACCTTCGCGCGTTCGCGGAAACTCGCCCGGCGCGTATCCCAGCTTTTCGTCGATGTCGGCGAACCAGCCGACGCTCCCGCTCTTGACGTCCCACTCGTAGATGAGGCTCCTCGAGATCTCGGCGACCGCGCGAAATCGATGCGCATACTCGAGCAGGGTCTCACGCAGCCGAGCCTCGCTTTCCCGCAGAACCTTTCGGCCCAGGACCTGCCCCTGTCGTATCCGAGCTTCATTGAGCTCGCGTTCTACGGACGGCGCCAGTCGATCGAGAGATCCTTTGGGGATGCAATCGCGTGCGCCTGCCTTCACCGCGTCGATTGCCGCCTCGGCGTCGATCGGGTCAGAAATGACGAGGAACGGTGTGTCGTCCCCCCTTTCCCTCAATAGAGCGAGGGCGGCGAGGGCGCCGAAGTTCGGAATCGAATAGTCGGACAAAATCACGTCCCAGTTTTCGTTGCGCAGCGCTTGATCCATCGAGTCGTGCGTGTTCACATGCGCCGAAACCAGGTCGTAGCCGGCCCGACGCAGTTCATTCGAGAGAGGTTCGGCGTCCTCGGGCGAGGAGGCGACGATCAGGGCACGCAACGCCACGCTCATTCGATGGAGGGTCGGATGACGAGTATAGCCTCCGGACGCATTGACGGCGCCACGCCAAGGGCCCGATCGTGACCGATAGTCTTCGGATCCTGCCGACTCGCCTCGACAGATTGCGACGCCGCCGAAAGCCTCCGAACTCAGGTCCCGCATTCGAATCGCGGCGGGCGCACCACAAGTTTCCGCACTAATGCCCGACTCCGAAGCCAGAGCTGCGACTGCTATAGTCGCCTGACCTCATCCGCCGGCAAAGTCCTGGTCGTCCAGACCGACGAATCGAGAAAAGGAGGTCGACATGGCCCATCAAGGCAAAGTTCAGCTCACGTACGTGATCGTTGCCCCACCGGATCAAGTGAGGGAAGGCGATCGCATTTTTGCGAGCCATGCGCCCTGGATGAAGGCGACGCACCACCGTGACGGGGACAAAGCTCTTCTGACCTACGACGTGTCCAAGGCACCGGAGCTTTCGAACCCGTTCGATCAGAATTCTGCGCCGACCGGAAACATCGTCTTCATCCTGAGCGAGGTCTATGAGACGGGGGCTGGCGTAACCGACCACTTCGGGCAAGCCGCTGCGAACTGGCAGGACTTTCCGGCCCTCGTGAAGTGGCTGGAGAAATGCAAAGTCTCCGGTTCTCCGGCCGCTCCGATCTTCAACTCGCTCTGGTGAACCACACACCCGACTCCGTCTCCGGAGCCGGGAGCGGGCTCGGGTTCAGCTCTTTTCGGTCGCGGCCCTCGCTTTCGTCCGGATGAATGCGTAGTTCAGCTGCGGCAGCGAATTGAACGCTGCCGCTTTCGCGCAGAGCTCCTTCGCCTTCTCCTTGTCACCCTTCCCCTGATAGGCCCGGCACATGCGGTAGAGGTTCTGGGGGTTCTGCTGGTTCGCTTGTGGGAGCTCGGCCAGCGCCTTGTCGTAGTCCTTCTCCGCGAGCGCGATGATTCCGTCGAGCTCGTGGGCTTGTTTCGCCTGAACCGGATTCCTGGAGGCCGCGGCCCCTTTCCGAAATTCGTCCGCGTGAGTCTTCGCGCCGGTGACGTCCTTCTTCCCCAACGCCGCGCGCGCCAGGTTGTAGTGGTGGACGAGCCTGGCATTGTCTTTGATCTCTTGCGAGAGATTGGAGCCTTCGATCAACTTCAAGCCGCGCTCGAACTCTGCCACGGCCGGATCGGGCTTGCCCATTTCCAACAAAATGTTCCCTTTCAACTGGGCGTCGAAGGCCATGGCCGGAACGTCATTGGTCTTCTCCCCCAGGGCGTATTGCTTGTCCACGTCTTCGAGCGCCGTGGCCATCCTGCCGCCGTCGACGTGCACGATCGTCAGCGCGAAGAGTCCCGTCCGGCGCTCGCCGTCGGTCCTTGCCTTCTTGTCGATGTTCTGAAGCTCAGCGGCGGCCTGATCCGGCTTTCCGAGGTACAACAGGTCCATGGCGATTCCCTGGTGCGCATTGGTGAAGTTCGGATCGATCGACAGCGCCTTGCGGTACTGCGCAATCGAATCGTCAAACTTGCCTTCCTTGAGAAGCAACTCGGCATAGGAATCGTAGGGGTTGGGGTCTTTGGGGATCAGCTCGATGTACTTCTGAAACGCCTTCTCGGCGTTGGAGTAGTCCGCGTTCTGCCGGTAGGCGTAGCCCAGGATGTTGTAAGCGGTCGAGTAACTCGGCTCAAGCTCCGTGGCCTTCTTGTAGTGCTCGATCGCCTGCGGGTAGTCTTGCTGGCCGAAGTAGTAGCCGCCCAGGTTGAAGTGCGCCCGCTCGTCGTTCGGGTACGCCGCGACCAGTTGATCGAGGTATTCCTTCTGCTTGACCGCGTTGTTGTTCGCCCCGGCTTCCGTCGCCAGGATGAGAAGCCGCTCGCCGTTGGACGCCTTGTCCGCCAGGCTCACCGCCTTGTTGAGATGCTCGAAAAACTCTTTGCCGGTGGGTGCCGAAGTCGCCAGATTGAGCTCGGCCCAGGCGAAGTTCGGGTCGAGCGAAGCCGCTTTCTGGAAGTGCGCGATGGAGTCGGTGACCCGTAATTTCTCCGCCAGGTCCCGCCCTTGGAGGAACTCGGTCTTCGCGTCGGCGGAGGCAGTCGTCACCGGGATCTTTCCTCCGTTCGCCGGGGTTGGTCGGGTTGCCGCGACAGGGGTGGAGGCCTCCTTCTTCGCGCAAGCGAACGTTGCTACCCCCGCCGCGAGTCCCAGCGTCCAGAGAAGAGCGATGAATCGATTCGAGCGCATGGTGCCCTCCTTGGCCTGTGAATACGGCGGATTCGATCGGAGGGTTGAGGGTGCCACCAACGATCGGCGGGGCTGCCTTCCGTCCCCGAAATTCCTGTTCCTGGCTTCCGCGCTCCGTGCACAGTTCCGTGTCAGAAGGACACGGATTCAGCCTCATCCAGCGGCGAGGGGGGTTGGCGGATCTGCCTCCTCTGTCTGCGCTGGGTGCTTCCCGAAGCTTCTTTGAACCTATGGATGACCGTGCCACGAGAAACTTCAATCTGGTGGGCAAGTTCGGAGACGCGCCGCTCCCCGAGGCCGATCCTATTGGGATCGCAGTCGGAGCCTGGCCCGACGGCCTTCGACCGCTGCGATACGATCGGAACTCGATCAATGCGCGGCGGGCAAAGCAATTATTGGGCCTCATCCACTCTCTGGAGATCGTCTTCGAGCGAGATCGGGACGATGGCCCGGCTCACAGGCGAGGGAGGCGTCATCCGCACCGACGGGCCGAGCGACGCCGTTCCTTTCAGGCGGTCTTGGCGCACCAGCGCGATAGACGCCTTGCTTCCGGGCTCCTCTGCGTAAGCTCCGCATCGGCATCGTCGATCTCGTCGCCAAAGGGCCGACCCGCGCCCTGTACGCGCGCGTCATGCACGCGAATCTCGCCAGCATCATGCCGCAGGTCGTCGGAGTGTGGTGCGAGGCCGAAGGGCACGAGGTCACCCTCGTCTGCTACACCGGTCTCGAGGATCTCGCCAGGGAACTGCCGGACCAGGTCGATCTCGTCTTCATCGGCGCGTTCACGGAGGCGGCGCTGCTCGCCTACGCGCTTTCCAACCTGTTCCGATCGAAAGGAGCAGTGACCGTCCTCGGCGGGCCCCACGCCCGCTGCTACCCGGAGGATGCCCGGAAGTACTTCGACTACGTCGTCGGCTTCACCGACCAGACGGTCATCCGTGAGGTGCTCCAGGACTGCTCGCCGCACCGGCCGATCGGCGTGCACCTCGCGGCGAAGCGGCAGCCCGCGATGCTCCCAGGAGTGCGCGAGCGCTGGAAGTTCATCGAGCCGACGCTGCGAAAGGCTCCCCTTTTCAAGATCGTGCCGATGCTCGGCAGTCTGGGTTGCCCCTACACGTGCAGCTTTTGCATCGACTCGGTCGTGCCTTATCAGCCGCTCGACTTCGCGGTCCTTTCTGAGGACCTCCGGTTCCTCGTACGGACCTTGCGACGGCCCCGCGTCGGCTGGCACGATCCGAACTTCGGGGTCCGGTTCGACGACTACCTGGACGCGATCGACGCCGCCGTGCCGCCCGACAGCATCGATTTCGTCGCGGAAAGTAGCCTGTCTCTCCTGTCGGAGCCGCATCTCAAACGGCTCAAGCAGAGCGGATTCAAGGCCCTTTTGCCGGGAGTCGAGTCGTGGTACGACCTGGGCAACAAGTCGAAGACCGGCCAGCTCAAAGGGATGGATAAAGTGCGCCATGTCTCCGAGCACGTGAACCTGATCCTCCGGTACGTTCCCTACGTCCAGACCAATTTCGTGCTCGGACTCGACTCGGATGCGGGGGTGGAGCCCTTCGAGCTGACCAAACGTTTCGTGGACCTGACGCCCGGAGCGTTTCCCGGGTATTCGCTCCTTTCGGCCTTCGGGCGGGCGGCGCCGCTCAACCTGCAATACCAGCGGGCAAATCGCGTGCTCCCGTTCCCGTTCCACTTCCTGGACAACAATCGCGCCATGAACGTCAAGCCGAAAAACTACCCGTGGCGCGACTTCTACGACCACGTGATCGGCCTGACCGCGTATACGTTTTCCTGGCGCGCCATCATCAATCGCTTCCGAGCGACCAGGACGATGATCCCGCGGTGGATGAACGTGGTTCGGGCGGTGTCGTCGGAAGGGTTTGGGAGACTTGCGTATTACGAGGAACTGAGGCGGCGACTCGACTCCGACCGACACGTCCGGCGCTATTTCGCCCAGGAGACGATCGAGCTCCCGGCGTTCTACGTCGACCAGGTGCGCAAAGACCTCGGGCCGCTGTGGGAATGGCTGCCGGCAGACGCCCTCAATCACGACCCTCACGCCTATCTCACGTCGGAGGAAGAGCACCCGCCAAAGACGCTGGAGCGCGGCGACAATCGGCTCGCCGTGAGCTGAGAACCTCTCTTCCGCGAGGGTTCCCTTCTCGAGGAGCGAGGCCCCGAGAGGCAGAGAGTTACCGAGTTGCCGACAGCCTCCGCTGGATCAACCTTTCAGCAGCGCCTCACCTCGTAGACTCTCGCTGCAATGCCGGAGAGCGCAGGCGTACTGATCTTCCTCGATTTCGACGGCGTGCTCCGACGGAAGGACGCGCCTCTCTACCGCTTCGAGAAACCAATTCTCGCCGCTTTCGAGGCGGTCGTCCGCCGCATCCGGGATGCCGAGATCGTGGTCATGTCGAGCTGGCGCGAGGTCGTTGAGCTGGCGGAGCTTCGAAAACTCTTCTCGACCGACGTAGCGGCAAGGATCGTTGGGGTGACGCCCTTCGTCCCTCACGGCCGCTACCGAGAGATCCTCGCGTACTTGAAGCAGAACGGGGCGGAAGAGCGGCGATGGGTTGCCGTGGACGACGATCCTCTCAGCTACCCGCGTGGCGCGCCATTAGTCCTCGTTGACCCGGCGAAGGGGTTCGGAACAGAAGAGGCGCAGCGGTTAGTGGAGATCGCGGGACGTTAGAGCTGTTGAACAGCGCACCAATTGCTTCGCGCATCCCTGCGGTAGCGCCCGCGACCGCTGATTACTCGATCGCCACCCTCCGGGCGAGGATCGAGCCGTCCGCCTGAAGAACACCTTCCACGTCCACCATCACGCCGGTCGTGACGTCCGAGAAGCTCGCGGAGATGCCGCGCTTCCTAAACGTCGTCGAAGAGTCAGTCTTGACGGTCACTGCAGCGCCCGTGCTTTGCACGACGAAGCTCATCTCCACCGTGTTGACCGATGTCACGGTGCCGTCGACGTCGCGATTGCCGCCGACGTTCTCGTCCTGGAGGAGGATCTCGGTCGCCAGATACGTGCCGTCGGCCTGCAGGAGAGCTTTGACGTGCACGCGCATGCCGACCTGGATCTGCGAGAGCGTCATCATCGTCTGGCCGTGACGCAGGACGGTCGTGCTCGTGGTCTTGACCACGACGGCCGCCAGGCGCTGGTCGAGAACCGTCAGCGTGCCGGCGCCGGCGCTGACGGCGGAGACGAGCCCTTCAATCTCCTCCCCGGCGTGGCCGCGAGGGACAACGACGGCGGTCGAGCCCGTCACGGCGACGGTGATCGCGTTGCTCCCGGAAGAGACCTGGACGGCGGCGCGCGCGTTGATGTCGGCGCGCGAGAACTCCAGATCGACGTTCCCCACCGGGACGCCGGTCAGCATGAAGTTGCCCGAGCCGTCGGTCTGGGCGGACCGGCCCGTCTGGACAACCCGCACCGTCACCCCCGGGAGGCCAATTCCGGCGCCCAGCGTTGTGACGCCCATCGTCCCGCTGCCGCGGACCACGGTTCCCATGACCGTGGCGCTCCCCGCGGGGGATGGGGATGTGGGCGAAGAGGAGGACTCGTGACAGGAAACCGTCAAGAGAAGCGCGGCGAGAGCGTAAATCGGGAACGAGAGTGTTTGTGGGATGCGCAACCGGGGAAACATGGAGTCCTCCGTGGATAAAGGCTCCGGAGGACTCGCGATCGCCCTCTTCGCGGCACACGATTCGAGGGAGATCGGGAGGCCTCCGACGCGTGAAAGCAAGCATTATGGCACCTGCTGGCGGTCCTCCGCTGACAGGGACCCTTCGAAGCGTGACCGCGGAGGGATCGGTCGCTCGACTGGAATGAGCGTCATTTGCGCCCCGCCGGAGCCTGCCAGTTCAGGAGCACGTTCATCGGGCTCGCCGCGGGGTCCTGCGTCGGATAGATCATCAGGAAACGCTGGCCGTCGCGGCTCGCGGCATATTGACGAGCCACGGTCCAGATGCGGAGACGTGTCTGGAAGAGCGATTCCGGCGCGCCCACCGAAAACGTCTGGCCCGAGGAGACCGCCGCGGCCATGAGAACTGCGTCGAGCCCAACGTAGTAGATCTCCTTCCCGTCGCCCCTCCAGTAGGGCCAGATGCCGCCGCGCGTCGAGACCTGCCACTTCTCCTCGGTCACCGGGAAACGGCGCACGTAGACCTCGAAGCGCCCCGACTCATCGGAGTAGTACGCGAGCCAGCGCCCGTCGGGCGAGAGTCTCGGCTGGCGCTCCGAGAACTCGGTTGCGAGCACCGGGACGAGCTTGCGATCTCCTTCCAGCGGGAGCGCCAAGATGTCGTAGTTTCGCCTCGTGTCCTGAATAATGAGGGTCTTCCCGTCGGGCGTTTCGTCCTGAGGCCCGATGACTGCGTTGGAGCCGAAGACGGTCTCCACCGATCCGCCGCCGCGCACCGGCTTCCTTCGGATCTCGAAGCGGTTTCCGAAAGACCGGTAGTACAGGAACCGGCCGTCGCGGGAGAAGAGCGGCTGAGTCGCGAAGCTTCCCAACGTCAGCTTTGTGGGAACATCGCGCTTCGAATCCAGGATCCAGATGTCGGAGGCGGTCTGGGTCCCGCTCGAATAGGCTACCAGCGCTTCGTCGGGCGAGAGATTGAAGCCTCTGGGTCCCGCCACGGCGCTCGTGCGAAGGATGACGTTGCCTCGCCGGTCGAACCACACCAGGGGCCGTTGGTAACCGGCGTCCCGGAAAGCGACGATGCCGTTCTGCGACGCCGAGAAAAGTCGAAGATAGGCGCCGACCTCGGCCACGTCCACCTGCCGGACTAGCATTTCGGGCTCACCCGAGGGCTTCACATGATCGAGGTCTACGTGCTTGGCCACCAACGCATCTTCACGCGCATAGAGAAGGCGATCAGGCGGGAGGAACTGGCCTGCTTCGTCGCTCTGCTGAAGCAGCTTCAACTCCGGCGATTCGAGGGAGCCCAGGTAGATTCCCGTCTTTTCGCGGCTCGCCGTCCCGACGAAGACCAGGAACCGCTTCCCATCGGGCAGGAACTGCGGCCAACGATGGAGGACGTCCCCCCGACTCGGATCGAGCTTCGTCGCCGCAACGGGAGCGCCGCCCGAGGCCGCAACGCGCGACAGGATGCCAGGCGAAATTCCGGCAAAGAGGATCACCCCTTCCCGCCCCCAGGCGCCTCCGCGCCCGAGCCCGGAGTCGCAAAGGACCTGGACGGCGCCGCTCTCGAGCTCGATCCTCTTCAGCTTGTTCTGGGCGAAGAAGGCAAGCGACCGGCCGTCGGGCGACCAGAAGGGATCTTCGGCCTCTTCGGTCCCGGCCACGGCATGAGCATCTTCTTCGTCGAGGCGACGGATCCAGATCTGCACTCGGCCTTCGCTCGAGCCCACCAGGAAGAATCGAGAGAACCATACGCGGAACGGCGGATGTCTCGGCGCGTCGCGGACGCAAAAGAGCACCGATGGTGACGAGCGCAGCCAGCGCGGCAATGGCCCAAGGCAGCCACGATCGGCGACGTGGCGCGACCGAAGCCGCGCCTCCAGTCTGCGACCCGGGCTCGCGAATCCACTCGAGCTCGCTCCCGAGGTCCGCGGCGTTCTGCCATCGGTCCTCCGGGTCTTTCGCGAGGCACTTCTTGACCACGCGATCGAGGGCGGGAGGCGACATCGGCTGGATCGAAGAAATCGACGGCGGCTCCGCCGACATGATCGACACGACGAGCGACGCCCGGCTGGCGCCGGTAAACGCTTTCCTCCCCGTCGCCATCTCGTAGAGCACGGCCCCGAGAGCAAAAATGTCCGTGCGCCCGTCCGCATCTTTGCCCTCGAGCTGCTCCGGCGCCATGTACTGGAACGTGCCGAGGATCGTGCCCTCCTGGGTCAGCCCCCGCTGCTGAGTGGGAAGCGCCGTGAGGCTGCCCGGAGTCTGGGCAGGCGCCATCGCCTTGGCGAGCCCGAAGTCGAGCAGCTTCACTCCGGACTTCGTCAGCATCACGTTGGAAGGTTTCAAGTCCCGATGCACGATCCCCTGCCGGTGCGCCTTGTCGAGCGCGTCCGCGATCTCGACGCCGTAGCGCAGCGTCTGCCCGAGAGGCAAGGCACCCCGGGCGAGGCGATCCGACAGCGTCTCGCCCTCGAGCAGCTCCATGACCAGGTATTCGGTCTCGCCTTCGCGCCCCACGTCGTAGAGCGCGCAGATGTGCGGGTGAGAAAGCTGCGAGATCGTCTTCGCCTCCCGCTCGAAGCGCTGGCGGACCTCGGGAGAAGAAGAGAGCCGCTCCGACAGGACTTTGATCGCTACGGTCCGCCCGAGCCGGGTGTCCCGCGCTCTGTAGACCTCGCCCATCCCGCCGGCTCCGATCGGCGCGAGGATCTCGTACGGGCCGAGACGCGTGCCGGGGGCGAGTGTCATGGGGTCTCTTGCCGGCGGCGATTCTACTCGCCGTACGCGCAGCTTCTCGCGAATCGAATCTCAGCGCCTCCGCCGTTCCAGGAGCGCATCGAGCGAAAACCGGTCCTCTCCCCGCGGAACGAGCAGCACGAAGAGAAGCAACGCCAGGCGAGGGATGACGTGCGTGTGGAACTCGTAGAGCGGCTCTTTGAGGAGATGCCCGAACGTCACGACGAGCAGAACGAACCCGAGCGCGATCAGGGCGGCCCTCACCCTCAGCCCGAGGATCAGGAGAGCGCCCGCGACGAGCTCCACGACCGGCACGGTCACGCCCACCGCCCAGAGCGACCACGTGGGCAGAAAGGTGTCCGCGTACGGATCGACGAAGTACTTGTGCGCGTGGCCGACGGGTGTCAACTCGAAGACCTTCCAGACGCCGGCCATGAAAAAGATCAGCCCCAGCACCCCGCGCGCGAAGAGAATCGCCCAGGCTCGGTCCCGACTTCGTCCGTCGCTCATCGGGCGTCCGTGAGGGATTCCAGGGTCGCCATCCCCTCGGGTTCTCCGTCGGAAAGGAAGATCCCGGTGCGCTCCAACATCTCGCGGATCTCCTCCGGTGTGGACTCGAGCTTCGCGGCTCCCCGCATCAGGTCCAGAGGGGCAACCGAAAACCAGTTCCCGCGGCTCGGGTCGGAGAGCCCGGCGACGTCGATCGGCCGAATCGCGAGCGTCACCTGCCGGATCAGGGACCTTCGCCACGCGGGATCGCGCCGATCGGCTTGCGAGCTGGAGAGGACCTGTCGGCAGCACCGGCGCAGCGCCGATCCGAACTCGGGCCGGTCGCCGCACAGGAACGAGCCGGCCAGGTCGGCCCGGGAGAGCCGTCGCGCGGCCTCCGAGTAGCTTGCCGCGGCGAAGTACAGCTTCGCGAGAGCGGCGAACAGAGGGAAATCGGAGAACGTCGCATAGAGCGCGCCGACGAGCAGGCCGGCTGTGTCCGCTTCGAAGAGAGTTTTCCGCGCATCGTTTTCGAGTCTCGTGGCGAGCCGGGGCGAGCCCCAATTCTCCTCGAGGGCGCGGGCGAGGCGCTCGATTCCGGCGAGCGTCAGAGGAAACCCGGTCGAGAGCAGCGGGTCGACGAAGGCCGCGGCGGAAGGGAGGAGCGTCCAGCCGGGGCCGCTCGCCCGCGCGCTTCGAAAGGAGAGGCGCGGCTGATGGACGAAGGGACGGAGCGACTCCGCCCCGCGGAACTGCTCGGCCACGCTCGGAAGCCTCAGGAGCAATCGGTCCCATGCCGGCGCGCCGTCTCGGAAACCGAGCTCCCGCGCCAGCCGATCCGTGCCGGCGACTCCGGCGCTCGTGACTCCGTTCCCAAAACGGAGGACCCAGATCCATCCCTCCGGAAAGACGTGGTGGACCGCGGCGGCGTCGACCGGATAGGGAGTCACTTCACTTCTCTGGAACTCGGGCATCTCGCTTAACCGACGGACTCCGTGAAAGTGGGAGTAGAGAGCTTCGGTCCGCGGCAGAGCCGCGAATCTCTTTTCGCCGAGCCCGAGCGTCCGGGAGAGAAAGCCGCGCGGTCCGGAGGCGTCGACGACCAGCCGGGCGGAAACCGAAAGCCGCTCTCCGGCGCGATCGCCCGAAAGGAACATCCGCCCGCCCCGCTCTTCGACCCGTTCGATCGTCGTGCGATCGAGGTAGCACGCTCCGGCCGCCTCCGCCTCGCGGACGAGGAAGTGGTCGAAGTCGGGCCGGTACCAGTGGGTGTCAGCGATCTCGTCGCGCGGGCTCGCGGCGACGAGCAACTCGTTGTCTCGTTCCGAGCGGCCAGCGAAGGGCTGGCCGGGGTCGTGACCATAGAAAGTAAAGCCGCGTTTCAACCCGCAGGCAATCTCCGGATAAGTCCGTCGCCAGCTCCCCCAACGGGCCAGCGGCCGGATCCGCGTCAGCCCGTACCGGTCCGAGAGGGTCTCGAGAAGGATGTTCGCGAGCGGGGAGGACGATTCGCCGATCGCGAATCGCGGGTGAGTACCCCGTTCGAGGAGCATTACGGAGCGGCCAATCCGCCGCGCGACCAGCGACACGAGGGATCCGGCGAACCCCGAGCCGATCACCGCCAGGTCGGTGTCGTGCTTCATCGGCTCCCTCCGCAGGATTCGCAGGATATGGGCAGTGCGACCTGCTGCTCGAGGTTGACCTTCCGGAGGCGGCTGATCCGCGAGTCGAAGCAGTCGCCGCAGTCCTTCAGTCTCTCCAGGTCCCAGAGGTCGGCGAAGACTCTGCCACGCGAGAGAGCGACCCCCCGGGCGACACTCTCTTCGAGCATCCCGAGAGTTGGCGGGAGGAAGTCGCCCGTTCGGACCAGTGCGTCGAGGGCCCCGTTGCCCGCGCGCGTGGGAATGACCGCAACGACCGACGATCCGCAGTCGAACGCGAAGTCGACCGATCGGCCACACCATTCCACTGAATCGGCCGGGGCGACGAACGGAAGACCGACGAGAACGAAGCTTCGGAGAGAGATTCCGTGGCGTCCGAGGGCCTCCGCCGCCCGGCGGAACTGCTCGAGAGTCATGCCCTTGTTCAAGCGGGGAAGCACGGCGGGATGAATCGTTTCCAGACCGAGCGCCACTTCCAGCCGCCCGTCCAGAAGATCGTGGAATCGGAAGCAGGACTCGCCGACGAGCGCCGGGTGGCACTCCACGGTCACGCGCTCGAATCGATCGAGAAGCGCGGCGATGGGCTCGTGATCGTCGGACGGGATCGCCTTCGGGTCGAAGAAGCTTCCGGCGTTATAGAGCTTGATCCGGCGCGCGGGAGGGAGATTTGCGAGAGCCTCCCGGATCTGGGCCGGAATCGCCCCGACCGGCACGCTGTCTTCGAGCGTGTTCTGCCAGAGGTCGCACATCAGACAGCGCCACGGACACTCTCGATTGGTCAGAAACACCGTGGCGGAAGTGACGACCTCGCCCGTTTCGGTACGCTCCTCCTCGATCAGGGTCGCCGATGCGCGGAGCGGGTCCAGGCGCGTTCTCGGACCCCGGCGTTCGAGGATCCAGCGCGTCCGCTCCGAATCCCGCTCGGGGTAGCGAGAGATCCGCCGGGGATCAGGCGTACAGAGCGAAGAACTCCGCGCGATAAGCGGATTCGCGCGGCACGCGGAGCGCCCGGGCGATCTCTCGATCGGCGGCGCCGTCCTGGAAGCGGCGTTTGGGAAACACGGGCAACCGGAGCCCGGTCAGGGCCGCCACGCCCCGCGAGACGATTTCTCCTTTCAGGGAGTAGAGCCGCTCCGGTCTCCAATCGGTCAGCGAAACGAACGGAATCCCTTCCGCGACTTCGACGACTGCGGGACGAGTGAACGGGCTGAACCCTTCGAAGCCATAACGGGCGAGGGGCGCATACGTCCGCGTGGAGGAGCGGCTCTGCCCGCCGGAATAGGTGAGCGAATGCTTGACCGTGCCCACGCCCCAACCCTCCTGGTAGAGCAGAGGATTGGTGAGAACGCTCCGGATCGTCAGCTCGGAGTTCTCTTCGATTGGATAGTCCTTGAGGTTTTCGTCGCCGCCATCGCCGTCGACGAGGTATCGCCAAGCGGGGTAGCGCTTCCGGATCCCACGGCAGAGGGTGAGCGCCATCGTGGCGGATTCGACGTCGAGCGGCTTGTAGTCTTCCACGACGCGAACAGTTTGAAGTGGATCGAGCCCGACCGGGTCCGCTTCGACCGGTTCGAGAAAGAGGCCGAGGCCCAGGCTTTCGAGGAAGAGCTGCGCTTGCGCCAGGTCTTCTCCTCCTCCGCCGATCGAGAGGGTGAAGGCCTTCAGGCGCGACGGGCTCATGCCGAGGGAGCGCAGGACGTGCTGCGTGACGAGAAAGACGGCCCCGCTGTCCACACCGCCGGAAAAGCAGACCCCGATCGGATCGGCCGGCGGGACCGTCCGCAGCCACTTGGCGACTTCGTCTGCCAGGGCGCCGATGTAGCGTCGCCCGATCTCGTCCAAGTCGGCCGGGAGGACATCGCGGGACGGCGTGAAGAAACGCGCGTACGTCGGCTCCGGGTCGGGGCAACCGACGAGCCGGATTTCGACGACGTGATGAGCCGGGACCATCCGCGTGTAGCTCGGCTGAAACTGTTGCTCCAGACCGTGGTCACGAAGGCAGGCGTGGATGGTGTCGATCCGGTCCGCGACGACGAGCATCGGCCCGTCGGGCCGCTTGGCCAGGAAGTAGCGCAGCGGCCGGTCGAGCGACCGAGCCATCCGGACCGCCAGCCCGTCGCGCGCCACGAGCGCGAAGGAGCCGTCGATTCCGCGAACGTCCTCGGTCGAGCCCCGCGCCACGCGCTCGCGCGCCTGCTCGAGCGTCATGTCGTAGAGACGGTTTCTCGAGGGGTCAGTCAGATCCAGGACGCGCTCGACAGGCCGATCTTGCATGATTCTGTCCGGGGTCGGGATCCTAGCAGGCGCCGATGACGTCCGCGGTCAGTGCCGGACCGAGGCCCGCGGGTAGTCCGGAGAGGCGAGCTCAACGCGCCAGACCGGGCCGCCCTGATAGAACTGACCCTCCGACTTCACGAATCCCGGCGCCTCCCCGCCGACGATCCAGACCGAAGTGTCCTTCGGCTGTTTGCCTACGAGCGGCGCGATCAGTCCCGCTAGCCCTCCGATCTCGATCTTGACGTTGAATCGAGTCGCTTTGTACGACGCGCGGCCGACCGAAAAGGGCTCCTCGCCCATCCGAGTGATCACAAGCTTCACGAGCCGCGGTTTCGGCGTCGCGAACAGCATCGACACCGTCGTGGAAGGGGCATGCGGATCGATGTTCTTCAAGAGCGTCACCATCATTCCGTTGGCCAGGTCCGAAGGCAGCTCCATCCGCTCCTCGATGAGATTCTCCTGGCCATTATCGCGATGCCGCACCGTCACGCGACCGCTCGTCGCATCGATCGAGACCTCCATGGGATGCGGAAAGCTCGGGCCGCGCTGGACGAGGTGGTCGCTCAAGAGCCGAAAACTCCGGCGTTCCGTAAACACTGCGGTCTCGTCCTGGAGCGACCCATCCTTGAAGTGGAAAACGAGGCGGCTCGTCACGCGGTCGTCGCGCAGAAACTGTATGAGGTCGCCGTTCGCGATGACGGCGCCGTCGAGCGACCGAAGGACCAGAAACCCCCGGACCAGTCCCTCCGCACGGCGCACGGCCACGGATTCCGCCCGCAGAGAGCCGACACCGAAGTGACCGGCGATGAAGAGCAGCGAGAGATACAGGCACCGTCTCACGATGACATCCTGTGAAATCGGGACAGCAAGGCCCGTACCGCTGGGAATCCGCGACATTAACGAAAAGTTAGCGGCAGCCCCGTGCCGAACCCTCCGTCACGCTGCGCCGGCGACGAGCTTCTGGAACCTCGGGTTCTTTCGCGGCGGGTCGAAGGTGGGATCGATCTTCAGCCAGCCGGGCGAGAGATAGTAGGGGATCTTCAGTAACGGCTCGAGTTTGTCGAGCGCCTTCTCCTGCTCGCCCACGACCATGTAGATCCGCGCCAGTTCGCCCATCCTGCCCGCGCCGATCGGCGCAAGGATCTCGTACGGGCCGAGACGCGTGCCAGGCGCGAGTGTCATGGAAATTTTGCCGCGGCGATTCTACTCGCCGCGTCCGATTTCGTCCGTCAAGCCGTCTCGGCGGCGTACGTCTCCATCCGGAGGCCGAGGAGGATCGTTCCCGCCACGAGTGCCGCCGCCAGCAGGAACGGAAGCTGAATGACCCGGTCGAAGAGATATCCGTAGATCACCGGGAAGATCACGCGCGCGGCGCCGCCGAAGGTCTGCTGCACTCCCATGTAAAGGCCGCGCTCGCGGCTCGATACGACGCGGGACAAGAGCGACGTGACGCACGGAAACGTGAACGCTGTGCCGAGCGGAATCAAGGCCACCGCGAGCGCCAGGGGCGCATACGTCAGCACGGGGTTCGGCAGCGGATGCATGAAAGGCAGGAGCGCGAGACCGATCGCGAGGAGAGCGAGACCCAGGCGGGACAGCTTGGCCTCCCCGAATCGATCCACCGCCCACCCGAGTACCGCCGCCCGCGTGACGACGGAAATGACGCCGATGTACGCGAAGAAGTACCCGATCGTCTTCGCGGTCACTCCGAATCGCACCGCGAGAAACAGCGCGAGAATCGCGGTAGTGCCCTGGAACGCGCCTATGGCGATCGCATAGATCCAGATCAGCCGCGACGCGGGCTCGTTCGGATGCGTCGCGACTTCGAGCACCGCCTGCCGCGAACGTCCGCGTACCCGCGGTTGGCTCCGCGCCGCGGACGCCTCCGCGAGGTCGCGCGATTCAACGAGAAACTTCCACGCAAAGACGATGTTCACGACGGAGAGCCCCGCCGCGAGCAACCCCGGCCCGGGCGTTCCCCACTTCAGAGCTAGGGCCCCGAGCAGCGGACCAAGCACCACACCCGCATTCGTCGCCGCAGAAAGCCAGCCGAGCGCTTTCGCGCGATCCTTCGGTTCCATCGCGTCGGCGACGTAAGCCTGGATGACGCTGACGGTGCCACCCCCCGCGCCCTGCACGAGCCGCGAAAGGAAGAGCAGCCACAGGGAGCTCGCATAAGCGAAGATCACGTAAGCGATGACGGACGCGGTCATACCGACGATGAGCGCGGGCCGGCGGCCGTAGTGATCGGACAAGCGTCCCCAGACCGGCGCCATCAAGAGCTGCGCGATCGAGAACGACGAGACCAGGATACCGACCACGAAGCCGCCCGCGCCCATCGACTTCGCGTAGAACGGCATCAACGGGAGGATCATGAGGATGCCGACCATGTCCATGAACGCCGTCACCATCAGTACGGCGAGCTTTCCGACGGACGTCGGCTTCCGGACTTCGGCGGCTTCGCTCATTCCCTGCTCGTTCGAATCTAATCAAAAGTAAGCTGCACGACGGGAAGAGACGCACGATCCCGGATAGGGAGTGAAATGCCGTCAAGAAGAATCGGCGTCATCGGCGCGGGAAACATGGGGACGGCCCTCCTGCGGGGAATCCTCGCCTCGGAGTGGGGCAGGAAGCCGAACCTTCTCGCCTCGCACCCGAAGAAGCCGAAGGCCGCCGCGCTCGCTCGCGAGCTCGGAATCCGCGTCGTCGCGCAGAACCTCGAAGTGGCGCGCAAAGCCGACGTCCTGATCCTCGCCGTCAAGCCACAGATCTTGGAATCTGTCTTGACCGAGATCCGGCCCGCCCTGGGCAAGGGTCAGCTCCTGATCTCGATCGCCGCCGGCTTCCCGACCCAGCAGATCGAATCGATCCTCGGCGCGCCCATCCCCGTGATCCGCGCGATGCCGAACGTCGCCGCGGTCGTCTCTTTGAGCGCGACGGTCCTGTGCCTCGGGCGTCACGCGAAGTTCTCGCACGCCGCGGAGGCTCGGAGGATCTTCGAGTCGATCGGAACCGTCGTCGAACTTCCGGAGTATCAGCTCGACGCCGTCACGGGGCTCTCCGGAACCGGTCCTATGTACATCTTCCAGATCATCGAAGGATTGAGCGACGCCGGAGTCCGCGTGGGTCTTTCCCGCGACGTCAGCACCGCTTTGACCATCCAGACCGTCCTCGGAGCCGCCAGGATGGCGGAAGTCTTGAAGACTCATCCGGGGATCCTGAAGGATCTCGTCACGTCCCCGGGAGGAACCGCGATCGCCGCGCTCCACAGCCTGGAGCGCAACCGGCTCCGGGCCATTCTGATGGATGCCGTCGAAGTCGCGACTGCCCGCTCGAAAGAGCTCGGGCAGGCGAGGTCCGGCAGGACTTAGGCGCCGGGACTCAGTCGGCGTCGGTCGAAGTTTCGCCGACCTCGTTGCCGACCTTGCGAACCAGCGCGTCGACCGCGCTGTCCTCGAGACCCTTGGGGCCAAAGCCGTGCCTCGCGAAATCGACCCAGCCTCCGTCGGCGTCGATCTGGACGACGAGCAGCCGCGCCTTGTCGTTCCAGCAGACGCGCACAGACATGTCCGGTGAGGTGAAGACGGCCGTCCGGATTCCGGAGGAGTCGGCGTCCTTCTCTTCCTTCTCGAAGGCGTATCCCTTGTCTTGGAGAGCCGAGCTGATGCGGTCGAAGGCGCCGTCAACGGTCAACATGTCGGACCTCGCTTTGGCGCTCGCAATTCTATGGCCCCGGCGGCGAAACGTCAGCCCGGATGTTGGAGTCGGACGCCAGGACCAGGACCCGATCTTGCTCCTCGCGCCGAGCGCGGGCTGCCGCGAGCGCCGCCGGCCCCCGGTCCCGCCACCAGGCGCGCGCGTTCTCGACCTTCCACTGAGGCGCGACGTCGCACTCCTCGAGCAACGTGTCGAGCGCCTCCGCCGACCCCGGACGATCCTCGCGGCGAAAGGCGAGACAGCGGCCGATGATCTCGTCGAGCGAGGCGGGCACGGGATGCCGCGCGACTCGCGAAAGAGGAGGCGGCGGTCCCTGCCGCTCCATCCGGAAGACCTCGATCGCCGTCCGCCCCACGAATGGGGATTTGCCGGTCAAGAGAAAGTACCCGACGGCGCCGAGCGCGAAGATGTCCGCGCGCGCATCCACCTGCGTCGGATCGGTCATCCCTTCGGGCGCCATGTAAAGGGGCGTTCCGAGGAGCGAGCCATCCTGCGAGAGCGCGGCGTCGCCGAAGCTTTCCGCCGCCCCTCCTCCCGGTGCGGACTCGACAGCGCCGACGTCCTTGACGAGCCCGAAGTCGAGGACCTTCAGGAAGTCGGGAATGCCTCCGTACACACAGACCATCAGGTTCGCCGGCTTGATGTCGCGATGAATGAGACCCGCCGCGTGGGCCTCCGCGAGCGCGCCGCACGCCTGCCGGAGCAAGTGCACGACGCGCGCCGGCGGGAGCGGTCCGTCGAGGTCCACGAGCTGAAGAAGGTTGATCCCGCGGAGGAGCTCCATCGCGTAATAGAAGACGCCGTCGGCCGTGCGGCCGTAGTCGTAGATCGCGATCGTGCTCGGGTGCGTCAAACCCGCCGTCAACTGGACCTCTCGCTCGAACCGCGCCAGCGCGCGCTCCCCCTGGGTGCCGGGCGCGAGCAACTTCACGGCGGTCGGCCGCCGTAGCAGGGCATGGCGCGCTTCCCAGACGACGCCCATCGCGCCGCGACCCAGGCGTGCGATGAGGCGATACGGCCCGACCTTCTCCACCTGGCGGCGCAGCCGCGAGATCGTCCGGAGCGAGGTCACCGTCGCGAAGCCGAGCAGCGACGCCAGCACGCCGGCCGAGGCGATCCCGATCGCCCCACGCTTCGGGGGCAAGAAGGCGCCGGGAAGGGGGAAGACTGTGAGAGACCAGCGGCGATCGGCGAACGGCACAGGGAAATCCAGACGGAAACCGGCTCGCCGCGGCAGCGCCGCCGCATTCCCGGGCCGCTCTGCCAGCGGAAGCCTCTCGCGTGCCTCGGGGTCCCGCAGAACGAGGCCCAGGCCGGAGGCGTCCACCTCCGCAGCGGCGCTCGCGACCAGCGGCGCGACGCGGAAGATCGCCATCCCGAAGCCCGTGAGCAAGGCGCGGCGTCCCGCATCCGAAGCCGGATCTCCCCCTTTGTACACCGGCGCGTACATGGCGACGACGGGCTCGGCGTCCGGCTTCTCCGCATCTTCGATCAGCCTGAAGGGCCGCGACGCCGCAATCCGTGCCGAGTCGCGCGCCGTTTCTGCGGTACTCCAGCGGAGCGGATCGGCGGCGATGTCGAAGCCGAGGGCAAGAGCGCTCGGCGGCTCCATGTAGTGAATCGGGACGTAAAAGTCGCGGCGGCCGGCTACGCGCGGCTTCCCGTCGGCGATTTCCCAGAAGTGATAATCCGTCAGGCCTGCGTTACGCGCCTCCTCCTCGTAAAGGGCGCGCTCCGATGCGCGGACGACGGGAAGCCACTCGAACGCGTAGACGAGCCGATGCCGCTCCAGCATCGGCTTCGCCAGAAGCCGAAACTGCCGGCGGGTCATTTCGCCCGAGGCCTCGAGAAAACTCGAGAGCGCCGTCAGGTCCTCCTGCGGCAGGAGAAGCCTCTCCGTGACCGCCGCCTGCAGGTGCTGAGCCCGTTCCGTGAAAGCGAGGTGCGTGGTCGCCTGCGACTGCGCGAACAGGTAAGCGCCCAGCCCGAGCGACAGGGCCGCAAAGACGCTCGCGACGAGGACGTCCGTGCCCCGGATCGACGCGCGCCACGAGGAAAAGGCGGATCGCAGGCGACGCCCCGGCGCGCGGCCCGCCTCCGGGCCGGATCGACGACCATGCTTGTCCGGGCCGCTCGTCACGGCCGGATTATCTGACCGGATGAGGTCCGGTCATCCCGAGCGAAGCGAGAGATCTGTCCGAAAGAGGCCGCGCTGAACTGCGCGGGATCAGGTTCCCGAAGAACCTGCCCCCGACAAAAAGACCGCCCCTCGCGGGGCGGTCCGGAATTCATCGCCTGTTTCTGCCGTCACCACCGCGGGCGGCGGTCCCGGTCCCGAGACCCCCGATCGTCGCGCCACGAGCGATCGTCGCGCCGGGAGTCCCGGCCATTCCAGCGCCGGTTGCCGTCCCAGCGCCGGTGATCGTCACGCCGGTAATTGCGGTAGTCGTAACTCCGACCGTACGGCCTTGAATACCCGTACCCACCGTACGGCCGCGAATACCCGTAACCGTAGCTCTGGTAGGGACGGACGTACCGGTAGTCCCGGTGGAAGAACACCGGAGCGCCGATGATGACCCACTGCGACCCGTACTGCTCGCACGGATACCAGTAGTTGTCGTACTCGAATCCGTATCCGTAGTCGGGGTTTTCATAGACGTTGTAGCCGTACGGAACGTACGCGCCGACCCCGAATCCCCCGTATCCGTATCCCCCGTCACCGACGCCGATCGAAATCCGTCCGTGGGGAAGCGGAAACGATCCTCTGAATCGAACCTGCGCGCTCGCGGGTGACGCGCCCGCGACCGCAAGACCGCCCGCCAGAACGGCGGATCCGAGCGCGATGCGAATTGCTTTCTTCATCTCAAACCTCCTCCGCCAGGTTTCGGCGGACGCTAGAGACAATCGCAACGCCGGTGCCACGGTACCACTTCCGGAAACACTTGAAAACAAAGCACTTCTCTGAAACGGTGGAAGGCGGAGTGTCCTCTCCACGGGTCGGCTCGAGAGCGGAGAGGTCAGTCGGGAGTGGGTGTGTTCACGCGTTCCCGAGCGCATTCCGGCCGAGAAATCGTCGGGTCTTCTCACAAAGCGCAGTGCCCGCCGCGCGTTTAGCTCTATTTACGGCGTGGTAGTGTCGGAAGCGTCTAACGGTCCCGCCGGCTTCGGTACCTTGCTGTCGCCGCCCTTCCCTCGGTGGACCCCCGATGGAGACCATCTGTTTCAAGGATTGAGGAGTGAGTCTCATGCAGTTCGCACGTAACGTCCATTTCCAGATCAAGCCCGGGAAAGAGAAGGAGTTCACCACTCTCATCGAGAACGACGTCCTTCCGATGCTCCGGAAGCAGAGCGGTTTCCAGAACGAGTTGACGTTCGTCAACCCGAATGGCGCTATCGCCATCAGCCTTTGGGAAGACCGTAAGAGCGCCGAGGCGTACAACACCTCGACGTATTCGCAGGTTCTCGCGAAGTTGAACCCCGTGATCGTGGGTACACCGAAGGTGGAGACGTACGACGTCACCGCCAGCACCCTCCACGCATAAATCAGACCGGGCGCGAACGCGCTCGTTCACACGAGGCCCCCGCAGGGGCCTCTTTTTTGCCTCAACGCTTCCCGGGCTCGTGGAGGGGACGCTTGCCCGGCGCGTACTTGATGACCCGCGCCTTCTCCAGAGTCACCAGGCCTTCTTCCACCATCTCGTCGAGAATCGGGATCAGCCGGTCGATATGGTCCTGGGTGTCGACCACCTCGATGACCACGGGGAGGTCCTCCGAGAGCCGCAGCAGGTGTGCTGTGTGGACGACGCTGCGGGCGCCGAACCCCGCCACGCCGTGAAAAACGGTGGCGCCCGCGAATCCCTCTTTTCGCAGCCTTTCGAGGAGGGCGATCGAAAGCGGACGGTGATGCCACTTGTCCGATTCCCCGATGAAGATCCGCGCGAGCACCTGCTCGCCGTCGAGAACGCGCACGTGGACTCCTTCCTAGTTTCCGACGAGCCACCGCGCCGAGGCGAGGCCGGCGATCCCGGCGGCGAGGCAAGCTCCGACCATGACGAAGACATTCAAAATGCCGAGCAGCCACGCTCCTTCGCGAAGATATTGGAGCGTTTCGAAGTTGAAACCCGAATAGGTGGTGAATCCGCCCAGGACCCCGACGGCGAGAATCACCCGCAAATCCGGGGAAAGGATCGTCGTCGTCAATGCGATGTGCATGATCGCCCCGATCGAGAACGAGCCGATGAGATTGACCGCGAGCGTGCCGTAGGGAAAGAACGCTCCGAACCGGGCAGCCCAGCCGGAGATCAGGTAGCGGGCGCCGGTGCCGACCGCGCCGCCCACGCAGATCCAGAGGAATCGAACCATCCGCCGACCTCCCGTCCTGGCACGACTTCCGTGCCTGTCGTAGGAGTCATTGGCCCGCCGGAAGGCAGACGGTTCTGGCGGACTCCACCGCCTCGAGGGTCGAAATCATAGCTCGGCGGCGACTGTCTCCGGGCGGCGGATGCCGTAAACGAACAGCCTTCTGCCCGACTCTTCGGTCTCCCCTTCGAGCGTCGCCCCGAGACGCTCGGCGAGCCGGATCGAGCGGGTGTTCTCCGGACGGATGACGCAGGCGATGTGATCGCGTTCGAGAACGGTGAAGGCGTGGTGTACGGCCGCGCGCGTTCCTTCGAGGGCGTAGCCCCGGCCCCAGGCGTGACGGGCCAGCGCCCACCCCAGCTCGAAACCGAGTCCCCCCTCCGGATCGAGGAAGCCGAGATGACCGATGAGGCGTTTGGTGGACCGTTCGGCAACGGCCCACATCCCGTAGCCGCGCAGTTGCCAGTGCCCCACGTACCTCGCGATCTGCCACCACGCCTCGACGCGCGAAAGCGGCCCCGCGTGGATGTAGCGCATGACCTCCGGGTCCGCGGTGATCTCGGCGTGGGCCTCGAAGTCGTCGAGCCGGAAGATTCGAAGCTGGAGACGGTCGGTCAAGAGCTCCGTCATCGCGCGATCATAAGGTCGGTATATCGTCCTTCGCGCCGTAAGGAGCTCCCATGAAACAGATCCTCCGCGTCCGCGCATCGACCGTGCTCGCAACGGTTTTGAGCGCCCTGTCGTTCGTCGGATCGTCCGGGGCGCAAAACCGGCCGAAGCCGCGCGCCACCTACCCCGACTTTCCGAGTGAAACTCCGGCGAAGCTCGAGCCCACCAACGACGGATTCGAATACGTCCGGCGCGACGTCATGATCCCGATGCGCGACGGAGTGAAGCTCCACACGGTCATCCTCGTGCCGAAAGGCGCCCGGCGCGCTCCGATCCTCCTGACCCGAACGCCGTACAACGCGACCGATCTCACGAGCCGCACCCACAGCTCCCACCTCGGACCGAGCCTGTTCGGCTACGACAACGCCACCGAGGTCATCGTCGAGGGCGGCTACATCCGGGTCGTCCAGGACGTGCGCGGAAAGTACGGGTCGGAAGGCGACTACGTCATGAATCGCCCGCTGCACGGCCCGCAGAACCCGACGCCGGTCGATCACGCGACCGACACGTACGACTCGATCGACTGGCTCGTGAAGAACATTCCGGAAGGCAACGGCAAGGTCGGCATCCTCGGCATTTCCTACGACGGCTTCCTGCCGCTGATGGCCCTCGTCAATCCCCACCCGGCGCTCAAGGTTTCCGTGCCCATGAACCCCATGGTCGACGGCTGGATGGGCGACGACTGGTTCCACAACGGCGCCTTCCGCCAGATCGGGGCGTCCTACATTTACGAGCAGGAGGCGGACCGCAAGAACGACGTCCATTGGTGGACGAGCCACTTCGACGATTTCGACACCTTCCTGCAGGCGGGATCGGCGGGTGAGCTCGGCAAGCGCCGGGGTCTCGAGCAGGTCGGCTTCTGGAGAAAGATCCTCGCGCATCCGAGCTACGACGCCTTCTGGCGCGACCAGGCTGTCGACAAGATTCTGGCGGCACAGCCGTTGAAAGTTCCGGTGATGCTGGTGCACAGCCTCTGGGACCAGGAGGACATCTACGGGGCCATCGCCGTCTACAAGGCGATCGAGCCGAAAGACACCGGCAACGACAAAGTGTTTCTCGTGATGGGTCCCTGGCACCACGGCCAGGAGATCCGCGACGGCAGCTCGCTCGGCGCCCTGAAGTTCGAGAGCGATACCGCGCTCTATTTCCGCCGTCAGATCCTGCGGCCGTTCCTCGACCAGTATCTGAAGGACGGCGCTCCGAAGGCCGACGTCGCACCCGTCACGGCGTTCGAGACCGGGACGAACACCTGGCGGCGCCTGACCGCGTGGCCCTCCGGATGCGCGAGCGGTTGCTCGCTCCGGCCGGCGCCGCTCTACTTCAACGCCGGTCTGAAAGTGAGCTTCGACGCGCCCAAGGCAGGCGATGCGCCGTTCGACGAATACATCTCCGACCCCGCCAAGCCCATTCCCTTCCACGCGCGTCCCATTCCACCCGGCAGCTTCGATCACGGCCAGGGGTGGCGCGAATGGCTGGTGACGGACCAGCGGGAGGCGTCCGGCCGGCCGGACGTCGCTGCGTTCGTCTCGGCCGTTCTCGACGCGCCGGTCAAGATCAGCGGACAACCCGTCGTGAACCTTCTCGCCTCGACGAGCGGCACGGATTCCGACTGGGTCGTCAAAGTGATCGACGTCTATCCTGACGAGGTCGCCGCCGATCCTCCGCTCGGCGGCTACCAGTTGATGGTCTCCGCCGACATCTTCCGCGGCCGCTATCGCGAGAGCCTGGAGACGCCCAAACCGATCGAGGCCGACAAAGCGCTGCTGTATCGCTTCGCGTTGCCGACGGCGAACCACGTCTTCCTGCCGGGCCACCGGATCATGGTGCAGATCCAGTCGAGCTGGTTCCCGCTCTACGACCGGAACCCGCAGACGTTCGTGCCGAGCATCTTCTGGGCGAAACCGGGCGATTACCGGAAGGCCGTGCAGCGGATCTATCACGCTTCGGGCCAGGCGAGTTTCATCGAGCTGCCTCGCGTGGCGGCGCAGTGATCCCGGGCGCGCGGAAATCGTCGCGGAACTCGTTCCGGCGATACCAGAGGTACGCCAGGATCAAGATGTTGATCACGAGATAGATCCAGCTCCGGAACCGCTCGGGCCTCCTCCAGATCTCCAGGATCTCGATGGGGATGCCGCAAAGCGTCATCGCGATGGTGAAATACGTGGCCCACCACACGCGGGCAAGGAGCAGGAAGCCCTCGCCCGCGAAGACCGCGGCGATCGAGAGCGCCGCTGCGCCGATTAGCTCGCGCTGGCGGATTGTGATCGCGCCGAAGAACGCGGAGAGCTGCCGGATTGCCTCCCGATCCGGGTTGGCGTTCAGGAACCGGGCGAACTCCATCGGCGCGCCGTGCCGCGTCACTTCGACGAACCGCAGGACGACGACGCCGACCACCGCGAACGCCGCCGCTTTCAGGAACTTGAAGGCGATGATGGCAATGAAGAGTCCGGTCAGCCGTTTCGAGGGCCGAGGCAACCCGGAGTCGTTGTGAGAGGAATCCATCTTCGAGAAGAATGGGAGGATACAGGGAGGCTCGCGTGAAAATCGCCGCCGCTTTCGTCCTGGGCGTGGCCGTGAACGCCGTGACGGCGAATGCCGCCGAGCGGCCCGTCCTGCGTTACGTCCCCCGGCACGGAGATCTGAAATACACGTTCGGCGGCGTGGCGCCCGCGGCGCGCATCCGGCCGGGCACGCGCATCGTCAGCTGGACGGAAGACTGCTACGACGGCGCGGTGACGAAGCCCGGCCAGCTCCCTTCCAAGGTCCAGCTTCCCGGCCACGACAATCCTCAGACCGGCCCCTTCTACGTAGAGGGCGCCGAGCCCGGCGACACGCTCGCCATCCGCATCGAGAAGCTCGAGCCCGCGCGCGACCACGGCATCTCCTCCTCCTTCCCGGGCTTCGGAGCGCTGAACTCGACCGACCGGACGGCGCTCCTCCACGCGGACCTGCCGGAAACGGTCTGGTTCTACGAGGTCGATCGGGCGAAGGGGGTGTTGCGCACGCGCTCGCAGGACGGCAAGCACTCCTGGGAAGTTCCGCTCGCGCCGTTCCTCGGCTGCCTGGGTGTCGCGCCGGCGAATGGAGAGGCGCGCTCGACGATCGTGCCCGACGATTTCGGCGGGAACATGGACTGCCCGGAGGTCCGCGCCGGCAACACCGTGTACCTGGGCGTGCGCGTGCCGGGAGCCCTCGTGTCGTTCGGCGACGGCCACCTGGCGATGGGCGACGGCGAGATCATCGGGACGGCAATCGAAGGGGCCATGAACGTGGAGCTGACGGTCGATCTGATCAAGCACCGCGAGACCCGGTGGCCCCGGATCGAGAACTCCCAATGGCTAATGTCGGTCGGCGCCGGGCGCCCGCTCGAGGACGCGGCGCGGGTCGCTTTCAAGGACATGGTCGCGTGGGTCCGGGAGAAAACCGGCCTGTCCGAGATGGACGCGTACGAGTTCGTGTCGCAGAACGCGCGCGCGCCGATCATCCAGATCGTGGACCCGAACTACACCGTGCTCGTGAAGGTCGAGAAGAGCCGGCTGCCGTTTCGCGCTTCGCGGTAAGAGCGGTAGGTAGAGGACCATGGAAGTCAACATCCATCAGGCCAAAACGCACCTTTCGAGGCTTCTCGTTCGGGTTGCTGCGGGAGAGGAAGTCGTCATCTCTCGGGCGGGGAAACCGATCGCGCGGCTCGTGCCCTTCACCCGACCCGCACGCCACCGCCGCCCCGGGCAGGACAGGGGTCGGCTCCAGATCGCTGACGATTTCGACGCACCCCAATGGCCATCGAGAAAATCTGCAAATTCTAATCACGCCAGAGGTTCGGCGCCGGTGGCGCTCAAGGCCTAAGTGCTTGAACCACTTTGAGATAGAATGGTCTTGCGTGAGACCCTCTGATCTTCTCGCGTTTGCGCGGCGGGATTGGCGCGCACTATCGGAAATGAAGGCGGCGTACTGGGCGGAGATTGGGCGCAGCTCTGGCTCCGCTCCCGCCCTTCGCGCGGGCGAGGAGCTTCGGCGGCAGGTGCGCTATCTACACCCGGAGTGGCCAAGCGCTCGCGAGCGAGAGCAGGATCTCGTGACCCACGCACGCGTCGCGGCATCCCTCAGGCGTGTCGCCCGAAAACACGCTCGCTAACCTTCTACAGTCGCAGACCTCAAAGGTCCTGCCGCTTCGGAACCTTGCTGTTGCCGTCCTTCCCTCGGTGAGCCCCGATGGAGACCATCTGTTTCAAGGACTGAGGAGTTTGTCTCATGCAATTCGCACGTAACGTCCATTTCCAGATCAAGACCGGGAAAGAGAAGGAGTTCACGACGGTGAAGACCTACGACGTCACCGCCACGACCCTTCGAGCCTAAATCGACCGGGCGCGAACGCGCTCGTTCACACGAGGCCCCGCAAGGGGCCTCTTTTTTTGTGTGCTCCCGTCGACCGCGCGCAGAACCGTGGACTCTAACCCGAGGCCGCCGGCGGCGAGACCGTGCGGCCCGGAACCAGTGCTCCTGCGGAGACGACCATCTTCATCGCCTGCTCCGGCGTCATGTCGAGGTAGGTCACACGTTCCTCCGGCACGAGCAGGAGAAAGCCCGTCGTCGGGTTGACCGCGCTCGGAATGAAAATGAAAACGCTGCAGAGTCTTCTGCCCGACTTCTCTCCGGCTTCGCCCGACGCGGTCGCGGTCACGAATCCCAGCCCCCACGACCCGGGGGAAGGGAATTCGACGATGGCGACTCGTCCGAAGGAACCGACCCGCGACGGGCCGAGGAGCAGCTCGCCGATCTGGCGCAGCGTCGCGTAGATCTTGTTGATGAGCGGCACGCGATTCATGAGGCGATCCCAGACAGCGAAGAGTCGCCGCCCCAGAAAATTGGTCGCCAGAAACCCGAGGACGAGCAGGAGCACGTTCAGGAGAACGAAGCCGAGACCGAACACCGACACTCCGCGGGCGTGCAGCTCTTGCCCCAGGATGTTGTCGAAGAAGCGGAAGAGGCTCCAGACGACCCAGAGGGTGATCGCCGTCGGCGCCAGGACGAGAAGGCCCGCGATGTAATAGCGCCGGACGCGAGCCCAGAAGGACACGTCCAAAGCTACCGTCGCTGCGCCGTCCGGTTCCGCAGGAGCAGGATCAGCGCGACCAGCTTTTCTTACCGCGGCTGCGGCACGATCCGGATGTACGGCTTCGGCGACTTCCAGCCGGCCGGGTATTTCTGTTTGGCTTCGTCGTCCGAGACCGCGGGCACGATGATGACGTCGTCCCCCTGCTTCCAGTTCACGGGTGTCGCAACCTTGTGCTTCGCCGTGAGCTGACAGGAATCCAGGAGCCTCAGCACCTCGTCGAAGTTGCGGCCGGTCGACATCGGATACGTCAGCATTGCCTTGATCTTCTTGTCCGGCCCGATCACGAACACCGAGCGCACCGTCGCGTTGTCGGCGGGCGTCCGGCCTTGAGACGTGTTGCCGGCATCTTCCGGCAGCATGTCGTAGGCTTTCGCGACCTTGAGGTCCGGATCGCCGATCAACGGATAGTTGATCGCGTGGCCCTGGGTCTCCTCGATATCCTTGGACCACCTCTCGTGATCCGGCACCGGGTCCACGCTCAAGCCGACGATCTTCGTGTTGCGCTTGTCGAACTCGGGCTTCAATCCCGCCATGTAGCCAAGCTCGGTCGTACAGACGGGGGTGAAGTTTTTCGGATGCGAGAACAGAATGGCCCAGCCGCTGCCGATCCATTCGTGGAAGTTGATCTTCCCCTGAGTGGTCTCCGCGGTGAAGTTGGGAGCTTCGCTGTTGATTCTCAACGCCATGACGACCTCCGTTTCGTGACGAAGGCTATCGAGACACGTATCCCCGGGCAAGGGGCGGCCAAACCGAAGAATCGCCGTCCCTTAGACCGATGCTTTCAGCCCTCGCGATGCTCCTCGAACAAAGCGCTGCGGCTCAGCCGCCCTCCTTTTTCTCCTTACCCTTCGGCGCCCGAGCGACGGGCTGAGGCGGAGCGGGCGCGTGCGATTGAGCGGCCCGGGCCGGAGGCACGCCGTGCGGATTGCCGTGCGTCGCCGGCGACGGCGCCGACACGTGCGGGGTGGCCGAAGATCTCACCGCCGCGTGCTTCTCCCGCGGCGGCAGCGCGGCGCGCTCCTGCCGGACGCGCTGCTGCCGGGCCTCGTGTCTGTACACGGGCGCAGGACGCGTCGAGGCTTTGGGCAGGTGCTCCGCCCGCCGCGACACGCCTCGCGCCGAGGCGGACCGAGCGGCCTCCCGGTGGACCTTCACTCTTTTGTGGACGGCCTCCTTGCGCGCAGACGTCCGATGGTTAGCCTTGCCGATCGTCGGCGGCCGCTTCGCGGCCCTTTCGCTCCGGGTCGTCGTTCCATGCCGGTGCACCGTCGCGTGGGTGCGGACCGCGCCGCTCTTCGACTTGCCCCCGGCACGGACCCGCGCCGGGGAAACGGCCCGTTGCTTGCCTCGTGTCTCACGGGTCTCACGGGTCATCCTGGCGCCGCCCGACTTCGCTCTCGCGGGAGCGCCGGCGACCCGCGTTTCTCTCGTTCGTGTAGCTCGCGCGGCTTTCATCTCACGGCCGTTCGCCTTGGCGCCCGTGATCGCCGCGGACCTCTCGCGCGCCGGCGTCACCACGCCGATCCGCCGGCCGGAGACGTGGGCGGCGGCGAGCGTCGTCGGTCCGGCCTTCAGTTTCCCGAGGCTGGCTTTCTGGAGTCGCTTGCCGGTGACGCGCTCGACGAAGCTCGGGGGCGGATCCGCCGTCGCGCGCACGACGCCGCCCGATACCGTGAAGCGGGTACCTTTCTGCGCGCTTGACAGGATCGTGGCGTTCTGAGTTTGCGGCACTCGCGCCGTGGAGACGTTGACGCCGACGAACTGGGTCGCGGGGACGAACACGTAGCGCGTCGGGGCGACGACGACCGCCGGTCCGGAATAGCCGCTCGCGGTGATGAAGAACGAGGACGAAACCGGCGCCCATCCGATGTAGTCGTCCGTCCACGCCCAGGTCACCCACGCTGGTGCCCACACCGTCCCGGGCTCCCAGGCCCATCCGTTGTCCACCCAGACCCACGTCCCGTAGTGATACGGGATGTCTCCCCAGGGATCGTAGGAGACCCACGTCCAACCGTAGTCCGTCCAGATCCATTCGCCGTTCCAGTAGGGATCCCATCCGGAGGAAATCCGCGACGGAACCCAGACCTCGCCGTACGGCTCGGAAACGACCCAGCGGCCGTACGGCGCGAGCGATTCGTGAAAGTAGGAAATGCTGACGCTCCAGGACACCGACGCGGAGGCCGGTGGCGGAGCGAGCACGGTGAAAGCAACCGCGACGAGAATCGCGGCGAGAAGGTTTCTTCGCATGCTCTCTCCTTTCGAGCTCCCAAGGAAAAGTGGAGCAACCCGGGTGCCATTTCAGAAGTCCTGCTCTCCCAGCGAAATGCGTGGGGGGGGGCCGCTCGCCTCCCCTTCGGAACTGATAGTCTCTCCACCCTTTCCGGAACCCCAGGAGTTGAACGCAGTCGAAGCATGCTGAGCACGAGGCTCGCCAATCGTTACGAAGTCGCGGCCGAGCTGGGTCGCGGCGGCATGGGCGTTGTCTATCGTGCGCGCGACCCCATCCTGAATCGGGACGTCGCGGTCAAGTTGATCGGCTCTTCCGAGCTCACGCCGGAGATCGAGGAGCGCTTCCAGCGGGAGGCCCAGATCGTGGCCCAGATGGACCACGCCGGAATCGTCCCGATCCACGACCTCGGCCGTCACGAGGGCTCGCTCTTCTTCGTCATGCCTTTCGTCGAGGGCACGAACCTCCGCCGCCTCCTCTGGGAGGGCTCGCTTCGGCTGGGCGAGGTCCTCGACATCGCGATCCAGGTCGCCGACGCCCTCGACTACAGCCACTCGCGCGGCGTCGTTCACCGCGACATCAAGCCCGAGAACATCATGGTCCTCCGCGAGCTCGGCGGAAACCTCCGGGTCCGGGTCATGGATTTCGGCCTCGCCCACGTTTCGTCCGAGAACCGCCTGACCAAGACCGGCACGCTGATCGGCACCGTGAGCTATCTCTCTCCCGAGCAGGTCACCTCTCACGCGTTCGACGGCCGTTCGGACATCTACGCGCTCGGCGTCGTGCTCTACGAGTGTCTGACCGGTGAGCCCCCGTTCTCGGGCGAGGTGCAATCCATCCTCTATCGAATCGTCCACGAGGTCCCGCAGCCGCCGCGCTCACTCGGGTCGGAGATCCGGGAGGAGCTCCAGAACATCGTCCTTCAGTGTCTCGAGAAGGATCCGTCCCGGCGTCCCCAGAAGGCCGGGCAGCTCGCCGAAGCTCTCCGCCGCCACCGCGCGGGTCTCGCGAGCGACGAGTTCGGGATGTCGGTCGTCGTGACGGCGAGCCGCACCTTTCAGAGGCCATCCGCTTCGGCGTTCATCGGGCGCGAAAAGGAATTCACCGAGCTGCAGCATCGGTTGAATGCCGCCGTCGCGGGCTCCTGTCAGTTCGCCGTTCTGGCCGGTGAGCCGGGCATCGGGAAGACGAGGTTGCTCGAAGAACTGAAGAAGCTCGCCACCATCCGCCGGATCCGCGTCCTGTACGGCCGATTCGTCGAGCAGGACCGGGCCTTCTCCTATCAAGGTTTCTGTGAGCTCATCCAGGACTACTTTCAGTCGAAGGATCCCGGAAGCTCCGTCGCCGAGCGGCCCGACTTCTCCGACCTCGCGCCCGAGCTGCTCTCCCTCTTCCCGCTTCTGACGGAGATCGTCGAGCTGCGGTCGTCCGTGAGCGGCGATTCGAAGGTCGCTTCGGCCGGGGAGCGGAAGGCCGAGGACCGCGTCCAGATCTTCGAGCTGCTCGCTCGAACCCTCGCGCGGATCGCCGGCGGAAAGCCGCTCGTCCTGATCCTCGAGAACCTCCATGCGGCCGAGGTCTCGATCGAGGCGCTCCAGTACATCGTCAGGCGTCTGGGCCCGACGCCAACGTTCTTCGTCGGAAGCTACCGCCACACCGAGACCGACAAGCGGCACCCGCTCGTCCGCATGCTCGACTCCTTCGCGGACGATCCCCGCTTCGCGCCGATCACGCTCGGGCCTTTCTCGCCCTCGGAGCATCGCGCGCTCGTCGAATCGGTGGTCGGAGCCTCGAAGCTCTCCGAGGAGATCTGCCAGAGGCTCCACGAGGCGACCGAGGGAAATCCGTTCTTCACGAAGGAGCTGATCCACTCCCTGATCGATTCGGGTGGGATCGCGAAGGACGACACCGGGGCCTGGAGCTTTTCGACGAGGGCCGGGATTTCCTCCGACGCGCTGCCGGCGACGATCCAGCAGGCGGTCGAAAAGCGGATCGAACGCCTTCCCGCAGAACTTCGCGATCTGCTTTCGACGGCCTCCGTTCTCGGGAGGAGCTTCGAGTTCCGCGACCTCGAAACTCTCTCCGAAGGCGCCCGGAACCTCGACGAGTCCATCGACCGGCTTCTCGCCGAGGGAATTCTCGAAGAGGAGCGCGAATCGCGAGGCGACCGGCTCGCTTTCTCGAGCGGAATCGTGCGCGACGTGTTGTACGGGAGTCTTTCGCGCCGGAAGCGGCGATCCCTGCATCGAAAATACGCGGAGCTGATCGAAAAGCGTTACACGGGGCGTCTGGATCGGATCTACCCCGAGCTCGTCCACCATTTTTCCCAGGGGGACGTGCCCGAGAAAACGGTCGAATACGGGTTGAAGCTCGCCCAGAAGTCTCTTGAGACCTTCAGTCCCGACGACACGATCCGCGCGGCCCGGACCGCTCTCGAGTTTCTCGAAGACGAGGAGTGGACGGGAGACCGTTCGCTCCAGGGCGAGACGAGGCTCGTGCTGGCCGAGGCGCACCGGATGGCGGGCAACCTCGACGGGGCGCTGCGGGAGGCCGAGGAAGCGGTGACGGCGTTCGAGCGGGAAAAGCAGCCGGAGAAAGCTCTGGACGTCATCCTCTTCGCGGCGGATACCGCGTGGCAGGGCCGCCGGACCGAAGAGACGCGTCAGTGGGCGGATCGCGGGATCGAGATCGCGCGCTCCCTTCAGAAGACGGGTCCTCTGGCAAAGCTCGTCTCGCTCGCGGCGGCCGTCGCCAACATGCGCGGGGAGTATGCGAAGGCGAGCGCCTATCTCGCCGAGATCGATCGGATGGTGCCGAAGGAGACCGCGGACGAGCAGATCCCGAGGGGCGGCACGCTCGTGGTCGCGATGGCGAATCCGATCGCCGACATCGAGCCGAGCACTTACCAGACAACCGAAGAGAGCGAGGTCGTGGCCAACGTCTTCGAGACGCTCGTGACGACCGATTCGGAGGGCAACCTGGTCCCCTCGCTCTGCGAGCGGTGGTCTCTGGAGGATGGCGGAAAGGGCGTGCGCCTGCGCCTCCGTCCGGAAGTCGTGTTTTCCGACGGCACGCCGCTGACCGCCGCCGCCGTCAAGGCCTCCCTCGAGCGCTCCATCCGGCACTCCCGCGATTCGACGCCGCCGGCGTTTACACCCATCTCCGGGCTCTCGGACCATCTCGAAGGAAAGGCGCCGGAAGTCTCCGGTATCACGGCGCCCTCGGAACGGGAGATCGAGATTCGCCTGACCGAGCCGCTGCCGATCTACCCGGCCCTCCTCACGGACGGGAGGACCTCGATTGCGCTGGAGACCGTCGCGGAAGACGGAAAGACGGCGAAGGTCCTCGGGACGGGACCGTTCGTCGTCGCCAGTCAGACGCCGGATCGCGCCGTTCTGGAGCGCAACGAGCGCTACCGAAAGAACCCGCCCCGGTTGGATCGGCTCGAGTTTCGCGCGTCGCTTTCGGCTTCGGCCATCGCGGAAGGGCTGAAGTCCGGCCAGATCGATCTTGTCCGGGATCTCCTTCCGCAGGATCGCGAAGCAATTCTCCGGGACCCGCGGTTCCGCTCCGGACTCGTCGAGCAGCCCAAGAAAAACACCTACTTCGTGCTGTTCAACACGGCGCGCCCCGCCGGTTCGAACGCCGCGCTCCGTCGAGCGCTCGCGAACTCGGTCCGGGCGCAGGAGTTCGTGTGGGGAGCTCTCGGACGTTTCGCGCTTCCCGCGACCGGTCTCCTTCCTCCGGGGATTCTCGGCCACGACCCGGGACGGCGGCAGCCCCACTTCTCGCACGACAAGGCGGCCGAGCGGGTTCGATCCATCGGGCTCGATCTTCCGATTCGCCTGCGGGCGTCCGTCCATCCGATTCTTCAGGACCAGTACGGCGCGCTCACGTCGGCTCTCTTCGGAAACTGGGCCGAGCTCGGCGTCGAGGTCTCGGTCGCGACCCGAACGATGCCGGAGTATCTCGAGTCCTGGAACGAGAACGCGGAGATCGATCTCCTCGTCGGGCGCTGGATCGCCGACTACGACGACCCGGACAATTTCTCATTCACCCTGTTCCATTCCGACAAAGGTCTCGTGCGCGAATACTTTTCCTCTCGCGAGACCGATCGGATCCTCGAAGAAGCCCGCCACGAGAGCGACTCGGACGCGAGAGAGAGGCTGTACCGAAAGTTCGAGGACGTACTGCTCGACTCCGGGATCCTCGTGCCGCTCTTCCACGACGTCGACTATCGGATCGCGAGCCCGGCCGTTCGCGGGTTGCAGCTTCGCGGGACCGCTCCCTGGGTCAATTACCCGGAGGTCGGGAAAGCCCCGGTGAAGGCGGCGGGGCCGGCTGCCGGCCGCGCGGCGAGCGGAGGAATCATTCATGTACCGATCGCGGGCATCGTCCGATCTCTCGATCCCTCGATCGACAGCACGGTCGAGAAGGGCGAGACACTCCCGAACGTCTTCGAGACGCTGACCCGCCAGACCGAAGGCGCGGTCGTGATTCCCTGGCTCGTCTCGGACGTCACCGCGGAGAACGAAGGGCTGCGCTACCGGTTCCGCCTGCGGCCGGGGATCCGCTTTCACGATGGGCGGCTGCTGACCGCTCGTGACGTGCGTCATTCCTTCGAGCGGCTTCTCCAGGATGAAGAGAGCGATACCCGCTGGCCGTTGTCACCCATCCTCGGTGCGAGAAAGCTCCTCGATCACCAGGAGACGGCCCTCGAAGGCTTTCACATCGTCTCGCCGACGGAGTTCTACATCGACCTCGTGAAACCGGTTCCGTTCTTTCCTGCCCTGATGTCGGAGCCGGCGGCCGCCATCGTTCCGGAGGGAACCACGAGAATCCGGGGAACCTGGCGCGACTACTGTGTCGGAACCGGTCCGTTCCGCGTCGTGACCTTCGAGCCGGGGCGGCGTCTCCAGCTGGAGAAGAATCCCCACTACTGGCGCGAGGGCTACCCCCGGAGCGACGGCATCGTCTTTCGATTCGGAATGTCTCCCGAGGAGATCCGAAGCGAGTTCCTGGAAGGCCGGCTCTCGATCGCCTCGGATCTCCTCCCGGCCGACGTCGAGACCCTCCGCCGCCATCCGCGCCACGGTCCGGGATATCGGGAGTCTCCGCGGCTCTCGATCTACCTCGTCGCATTCAACGTCCATCGGGGACTCTTCGCGGACCCGGCGCTGCGCCGCGGTCTGGCGCACGCGATCGATGCCGCCGGGATCGTCCGCCGCACGCTCGGACGGCTGGCCGTTCCCGCAAACGGTCTGATTCCTCCGGGACTTCTGGGACATTCTTCGAGCCCGGGGCGGGGGATCCGCCGCACGGGCCCACTCGCTCCGGAGGAATCCGTCAGCTACACGGTCACGCGGGAGAAGCGCGATGTCACCGCAGCGATCCATCCGATGTTCTTCGGCGAGTTCGCCGCTTTCTACGAGGAGCTCGCGAAGGCCTTCGAAGAGATGGGATTCGCGATTCGCGCGATCAACGAGGCAATGCCCGAGTTCATCACGCACCAGAAGAACGCGGACGTGGATCTCGCCGTCATGCGGTGGGTCGCCGACTATCCCGATGCCGACACTTTTGTCAACGGGATCCTCCAGTCCGACGAGGGGATCCTCGGCCGGTTCCTCGGGAGCCCACAGATCGACGAGCTCATCGAGCGGGGACGCTCCGAGGTCAATCCCGACGTCCGCCACTCGATCTATCGGCAGATCGAGGATCTGATCGCCCGCGACACGTTGATGATCCCGCTCTTTCACGAGCAGGTCTACCACTTCGTCCGTCCCGAGGTCGAAGGCCACTCCCTGGGTTTCGCGCTGCCGACCGTGGCCTACGAGAACCTCTCGATCCGGCGGTAGCGACCGGCCCGGAGCGACCCGGCCTCCGCATAGAGTAGAGGCGTGAGATCCGATGGCCTCGGCGGCTGACTCGGCGCGTGGCCGGCTCACCCGCGACGAGCTCGCCGCTCTCGTCCAACGCGGGGAGATCGAGACAGTCATTCCGGTCTTCCCCGATCTCTACGGGCGGCTCATGGGAAAGCGCCTCGTCGGACGGTTCTTCGTCGAGAGCGTCGCGGCGCACGGGATGCACGCCTGCAATTACCTCCTCGCGTGCGACATGGAGATGGACCCCGTCCCCGGCTATCGTCTGACGAGCTGGGAGAGCGGCTACGGGGATTTCCGCTGTGTTCCCGACTGGCGGACGCTGCGACGCGCGGCGTGGCTCGAGAAGACGGCGATCGTCCTCTGTGACCTGGCGACCGAGCCCGCCGGCGAGCCGATCGAGGTCGCGCCGAGGTGGGTTCTCGAGCGCCAGATTGGGCACGCCCGCAAAATGGGTTACGTCGCGCGCGCCGGCTCCGAGATCGAGATGTATCTCTTCCGGGAGAGCTACGACTCGGCTCGCCGGAAGAACTACGGAGACCTCGAGACGTTCTCCGGCTACATCGAGGACTACCACATCTTCCAGGGGACGAAGGAGGAGCCGCTCGTCGGCGAGATCGTGCGCGCTCTCGAGAAAAGCGGCGTGCCGATGGAGGGATCGAAGGGCGAGTGGGGCCGGGGCCAGCAGGAGCTGAACGCGGCGTTCTGCGATCTGCTCGAGCAGGCCGACCGCAACGTCCTGACGAAGCACGCGGCGCGCGAGATCGCCTTTCAGCAGAACCTCGCCGTGACGTTCATGGCGAAGTGGGACGAGCGGATGGCCGGAAGCTCGATGCATCAGCACCTCTCCCTGTGGGATCGCGACGGCCGCGAGAACGTCTTCGTCGGCGGAGAGCGGCTGGGCCGCGTCGCGGCGAGCGAAGTCTTTCGCTGGTTTCTCGGTGGCTGGATGTCCCGCGCGGAGGAGCTCGCGGTGTGCTATGCGCCGTCGATCAACTCGTACAAGCGTTTCCAGAGCGCTTCCTTCGCTCCGACGGCGGTCGCGTGGAGCCACGACAACCGGACCGCCGGCTTCCGCGTGGTCGGTGAAGGCGACTCGCTGCGCATCGAGTGCCGGATCCCGGGCGCCGACGCGAACCCGTACGTCGCCTATGCGGCCGCGCTCGCCGCGGGGCTCGACGGGATCCGGAGAAAGACCGAACCGCCCGAGGAGTTCCGCGGCAACGCCTACCAGGCCGAAGGGCTGCCGCGCGTCCCGAAGAACCTGCGCGACGCGATCACGCGGTTCGAGTCGAGCGCCTTCGCCCGCGAGGCTTTCGGCGAAGAATTCGTCGAGCACTACCTGCACTTCCTCCGCACGGAACAGCGGAAGTTCGACGAGACGGTCACCGATTGGGAGCGGGCGCGTTTTTTCGAGAGAGGTTGACGATGCGGCTCAAAGACAAGGTCTCTTTGATCACGGGCTCCGGGAGCGGCATCGGCCGCGAGGCCGCGCTCCTGTTCGCGCGTGAAGGAGCGAGCGTCGTCGTGGTCGATGTCGCCGACGAAGCGGGGAGACAGACGGCCGCCGACATCGAGAAGGCGGGAGGGCGCGCCCACTTCGTCCACGCCGACGTCTCACGGGGGGACGACGTCCGTGAGATGGTCGAAGAGGCCGAGAAGACGTACGGCCGCGTCAACGTGCTCTTCAACAACGCGGGGGTGTTCCCGGACGCCGACGGGTCCGTGCTCGACACCGACGAGGAGACGTGGGACTTCATCCTGCGCGTGAACCTGAAGGGCATTTTCCTCGGTTGCAAGTACGGCATCCCCGCGCTGCTACGCGCCGGCGGCGGGAGCATCGTCAACACCGCGTCGTTCGTGGCGCTCATGGGCGCGGCGACCCCGCAGATCGCCTACACGGCGAGCAAGGGGGGCGTCCTGGCGCTCACTCGGGAAGTGGCGATCGAGTTCGCCCGCAAGGGGATCCGCGTGAACGCGCTCTGTCCCGGCCCGGTCGATACGCCGCTCCTCCAGGAATTGTTCCGCGATCCGGAGAGAAGGAAGCGGCGGCTGGTCCACATTCCGATGGGACGCCTCGCGCGAGCCGACGAGGTGGCGAAGGCCGCCCTCTTCCTCGCCTCCGACGAGTCCTCCTACATAAACGGGACCGCGTTCACCGTGGACGGGGGGATCACGGCCGCGTACACGACGCCGGAGTAGGCCGACTCGGATCGCGATGCCGACCCGAGAGGAGATCGTTCGCCAGGATGCCGAGGACCTGAAGCGCCTCGGCTACACGCAGCAGCTCTTCCGCGAGATGGGGGGCTTCTCCAACTTCGCGGTCAGCTTCTCGATCATCTCGATCCTGACCGGGGCGATCCTCCTCTACGGTTACGGGCTGAAGCTGGCCGGCCCGATCGTCAACACCGTCGGCTGGCCGGTGGTGAGCCTCTTCACGCTCGCGGTCGCGGCGAGCATGGCGGAGCTCGCGTCGGCGTATCCCACGGCCGGCGGCCTCTACTTCTGGGCATTCCGCCTGGGCGGCCGCGGCTGGGCCTGGCTGACCGCCTGGTTGAACATGATCGGACAGGTCACGATCACCGCCGGCATCAACGTCGCCGCCGCGATCTACCTGATCGGAGCGGTGACCCGGATTTTCGACCTTCCCCGCGACCTGAAGGTTCCGCTCTTCGGCTCGCTGACGAACTGGAACTTCCAGCTCCTCGTGATGGTCGTCATCATGCTGCCGCAGATTGCCTTGAACGTCCGCGGGATCCGGTGGACCGCGCGCCTGAACGACTTCAGCGTCTGGTGGCACATCGTCGGCGTCGGGGTGATCGTGCTCCTGCTCATTTTTCTCGGCACCCATCGAAACCCAGTGAGCTTCCTCTTTCGATTCGAGAACGTCGCCAACCCTCTCGACGCGTCCTCGGCACCGCTCGCCGCGGGGCGCGTCGGACCTGCTCTCGTCTTCGGCAACGTCCACGTTCCTTCCCCGCTCTTCGCGCTCTTCCCGGGTCTGACCGGCTTCTACCGGTCCGCGCCGTTTCTGCTCTGCTTCGTTCTCTCGCTCCTCCAGGCTCAGTGGACCTACACGGGATACGACGCTTCCGCGCACATGGCCGAAGAGACCGTGATGGCGCGCCTGAACACGGCGTGGGGAGTTTTCCTGTCGGTTGCGGTCTCCGCGGTCGTGGGGCTGGTGCTGCTCGTGATGCTGACGTGGGCGATCCCGGGGGGCGACGTCCGCGCCACGGCGTCCGACCCGTATCCCGTTCTCTACGTCGTAGACCACAACATGCCCCGGTTCTTCGCGAACCTCGTCGCGATCGTGATCGGCGGCGCGATGTGGCTCTGCGGCGCGTCCTCGGTCAGCTCGATGTCGCGGATGTGGTTCGCCTTCGCGCGCGACGACGGAATGCCGGGCGCCCGGAAGATCCGGAGCGTCCACGCCCGCTACGGGACGCCGGTGGTGGCGATCCTGGTGACGAGCGCGCTCGCCGTCGCGATCTCCTTCTATGCGGCGGCGTTCACGGTGATCACCTCGATCAGCACGATCGCGCTCTACCTGGCGTACGGGATACCCATTTACCTGAACTTCCGGAACCGCCGGCGCCGGAGAGGCGAGTTCGCGAGCTCCGAGACCGCTCCCTGGAACCTCCGGCGCTGGGCGCCCCTCGTCAACGCGGTCTCGATCGTCTGGATCCTCTTCATCACCATCGTCTTCAGCCTTCCGCCGAACGAGCTGGTGCTCTGGACGATGCTGCTTCTGGCCCTGGCGCTCGGAGTCTACTGGCTCGGCTCCGCGCGGCGGCGCTTTCCGGGGCCGGCCAGGAGCCCGAAATGACGAAACCGCAGTTGACAAACCGCGGCGCTCGCTCTATTAAGGCACGCATTAGGAGAGGGTGAACTCCCTTTCACCCGATCGCTCCCCGAAGCGCTTCAACGAGGAGGTCGACATGTTTCAGCCACGGTCGCCATTCCCGATCGTCTGCGCCGCGCTCGCTCTGCTTACTGCCCTGCCGATGTTCGGACAGACCCGGTTCGGGCCGCCGTCGGGGGGAACAATCAGCGGCACTGTGCGCAATGCAAGCGGCGACACCATGCCGGGAGCTACGATCACCATCATCAACCAGGAGACTGGCGTCACGCGGGTGGCGAGATCCGGCGCGAACGGCGCCTACTCCGTGACCGGCCTCGGGCCAGGACTCTATGCCGTGTCGGCCGACCTCCCCGGGATCGGCAAGGCGACCGAAAGGAATCGCCGGCTCGCCGCCGAGGGAACGCTCACCGTCGACCTCACCCTCGAGGTCCGAGTTTCGGAGGAGGTCACGGTCACGGCCACGAAACGTGAGGAGACGATCCACAACATACCCTTCTCCGTCGCCGCGCCGACCGAGGACGTCCTGCGAGAGCGCGGAGTCGAGAACGTCGAGCAGGTGGCCGCCAACGTGGCCAGCTTCACCGTTCAGAACCTGGGTCCCGGCCAGAGCCAGATCGCCATCCGTGGCGTCTCCTCCGGCCAGATCGCGCGTGACCAACCGGGCGTCAAGGAGTCGGTGGGCGTCTATCTGGACGAATCGGTCATCTCTCTCTCCCTGTTCACGCCGGACCTCGACCTCTTCGACCTTTCTCGCGTCGAGGTTCTGCGCGGCTCTCAGGGAACTCTGTTCGGCTCCGGCTCGCTGGGAGGCACGGTGCGCTACATCACCAACCAGCCCGAGCTCGGCGCGACGCGGGTTTTCGGCGAGCTCACCGGCTCGACCATCAGCGGCGGCAACCAGGGTGGGAACATCAAGGCGGGCTTCAACGCACCTCTCGGCGACACGGCAGCCCTACGCGTCGTGGGGTTCTACGACCGGCTCGCCGGCTGGATGGACGCCGTGCAGCCGGACTTGAGCGTCAAGAAAAATGTGAACACCGGCGACCGGTACGGCTTCCGGGCGTCGGTTCAGATCGCGCCCAACGATCGCCTGACCCTCACACCGCGTTTCGTCTACCAGAAGGTCGAGATGGACGGCTGGAACCGCATCGACATCTATAACATCCTGGCCAATCCGTTCACGACGACGCGGCCGCAGGTGACGCTCGGCGACCGGAAACTCTTTACCCAGATCAACGAGCCCTTCACCGACAAGTTCTATCTCGGCGACCTGACTGCCAAATACAACTTCGGCAACGTCGTCCTGACGTCGATCACGTCTTACACCAATCGAGACATACTGGTCGTGCGCGATGCGACCGCGCTGACTGGGAGCATCACGGGGGGCAGCATCGGACTGCCCGCGAACATCTACACGTTGAACGCGCCGCTCGACGATGCCACCAAGGCGAAGGCGTGGACCGAGGAGCTCCGCCTCTCCGGCGGCCAGGATCGCTTCTTCTGGATTCTCGGCGGCTTCTACGCCGACTCGAAGCGCGACTACGGCCAGAACCTCCTCGTCACTGGCTTCGAGGACACCGCGGCCGCGGATGGCCTCCCGCCCAGCACCTGGGGACCGATGGGGACCCGCGGACTTCGCGCGCCGAAGGACTCCCTGTTCTTCTCGGATCTCCACTACCACCTGAAGCAGTATGCCGCCTTCGCCGAAGCGACTTTTGCCGCCACCGACCGGCTGAAGCTGACCGGAGGCCTACGCTATTACCACTTCGACGAGAACAAAGATCAGATCTTCGATGGCATCTTCGCTCAGGACAACACCGGGATTTCGCTCGTGTCGCAACCCGGGTCGACCAGCGCCAACGGAGTTGCGCCGCGGTTGATCGCCACCTACAAGGCCACCGACGCCACGAATCTGAACGTCCAGATCGCCAAGGGCTTCCGGCTGGGCGGGATCAACGACCCGCTCAACGTTCCGCTTTGCACACCTCAGGATCTCGTCACGTTCGGCGGCCGGGAGTCCTGGAAAGACGAGACGGCTTGGAATTACGAGATCGGCTCGAAGTCCCGGATCATGGGCGGGCGCGGCTCGTTCAACGTCTCGGCGTTCTACGTCGACATCCGGGACCTCCAGGTCACCGTGACCGCGGGCTCGTGTTCGTCACGACTCATATTCAACGTGCCGAAGGCTCGCAGCGTCGGAGCAGAGCTCGAGTTTGCGGCGGCGCCGGACAACCACTTCGACTTCGCCGTCTCGGCCGGTTACAACGACTCCACACTGCGGTCCACCGTGACCTCGACGGACGCCATGGGCAACGTCAGCGTCGTCTCCGGCATCCAGTCGGGCGAACGCCTGCCGAGCGTGCCCAAGTTCCAGGCGGCTCTGGCAGCCACCTACCAGACGCCGATCACGCCAGAGGTCCGCGGCTACCTGACCGGCAATTACACGCATGTGGGCTCGCGCTTCACGCAGGTCGGCGACGACCAGCTCGGCGTGCTGGATCTGAATTCGTTCGCGCCCCACACGATCGGCGGCCCGTTGACGCAGAGCACTTTTACCTACAACCCGGAGTTGCCGGCCTACGACATCGTGAACCTGCGGCTCGGCGCCCGCTTCAGCAACTTCGACGTCGCGTTGTTCGCCAACAACGTGACCGACGAACGCGCCTTCCTGGCTCTGGACCGGGAGCGGGGAACCCGTGCCCGCATCGGTTACCTGACCAACCAACCCCGCACGTTCGGCATCACGACTCGACTCGACTTTTGATTACGTCGCGCTCGCTCGCGAGGGATCTGCTGACGCACCGGCACACGGCTCGGCGAACGGGCCTCGACCGTGCGCCTGATCCCTCGCTTCGTTCGCGCTCCCGCATCGCGAACCTCCTCCGCTCGCTTACTTCGCGGAGACTTTTCGCGATGCGACGCTAGGCCGGCGGTCGTTTCTACCCCTGACGAAAATGTCCAGGCTCTCTCGTCGCGCCCTGCTGGCGGTGCTGCCCGTCGCATCGGTCGCGCGCGCCCTCTCGGGGCCCGGAAAACGCTCCCCTCCGAAGGGCTTGAGGACCCGTGGGCCGAAGGTCGTCGTCGTCGGAGCCGGCGCTTTCGGCGGCTGGACGGCCCTGTATCTGTTGAGGCGAGGCGCAAAGGTGACGCTCTTAGATGCCTGGGGTCCCGGCAACTCCCGCGCGAGCTCGGGCGGCGAGACCCGGGTGATCCGGGCGACCTATGGACCGAACCGCGTCTACGTGCAGATGGTGGCTCGGGCCCTCCGGCTCTGGCGCGAGAACGAAGAGCGCTGGGGAAAACGCCTGTACCGCCGAACCGGCGCCCTCTGGATGGCCGGAAAAGACGACCGTTTCGAGAAGGCCTCCTTGCCGCTTCTGCGCGAGGCAGGTCTGGCCTTCGAAGAGCTGACCGTCGGCGACGCGGCGAAGAGGTATCCGCAAATCAACTTCCAGCGGATCGAGTGGTCGATCGTCGAGAAGGAAGGCGGGTACCTGACGGCGCGTCGCGCCTGCGAGGCCGTGCTGGAGGGATTCCAGTCGGAGGGAGGCGAGTACCGACAGGTCTCCGCCTCTCCAGCCGCTATCGAAGGCGGGAAGTTCCCCGGACTGTCACTCTCCGACGGCACGAAGCTCGTCGGGGATGCGTACGTCTTCGCCTGCGGGCCCTGGCTCGGGAAGCTCTTTCCAGAGGCAATGGGGAACCTCATCCACCCGACGCGCCAGGAGGTCTTCTTCTTCGGGACTCCGGCCGGCGACTCGCGATTCTCCGAAGAGACGCTGCCGGTCTGGATCGACAACGGAGAGCGGCTCTTCTACGGGATCCCCGGAAATCAATGGCGCGGCTTCAAAGTGGCGGACGATACGCGCGGGGCCCCTTTCGACCCCACATCCGGCGAGCGCGTCGCGAGCTTGGAGGGCCTCGAGAAAGCCCGGGACTATCTTGGATTCCGTTTTCCGGCGCTGAAAGGGAGCCCGCTGCTCGAGTCGCGAGTCTGTCAATACGAGAACTCGCCCGATCAGCATTTCATCGTCGACCGCCACCCCGACGCCGGGAATGTCTGGCTCGTGGGAGGCGGCTCGGGCCACGGCTTCAAACACGGGCCGGCCATGGGAGAGCTCGTCGCGGGCAACGTGCTCGGGAAGAAGCCGACCGAGCCGTTCTTCTCCCTGTCCCGATTCAAAGCCAGGGCATGAACGTCATCGCGAGGACAATGGCGATCGCGACGGCGAGCATCGATTCGCGACCAGTCTAGCCAAAGCTGATACTCTCCCCCTTCGCGAAATCCCACGGTGACCCGAAGCCAAGACATGTTGAGCACCCGGCTCGCCAACCGCTACGAGATCGCCGCCGAGATCGGACGCGGCGGTATGGGAGTGGTATACCGCGCCCGCGATCCGATGTTGAACCGCGAGGTCGCCGTCAAGTTGCTCGGCACCACGGAGCTCACGGCCGACCTCGAGGAGCGTTTCCAGCGCGAGGCTCAGATCGTCGCGCAGATGGATCACCCCGGGATCGTCCCGATCTACGACGTCGGTCGTCATGATGGATCGCTCTTCTTCGTGATGCCGCTCGTCGAGGGAACGAACCTGCGCCGTCTCCTCTGGGACGGCTCGCTTCGCCTCGGGGAAGTGATCGACATCGCGATCCAGGTCGCCGACGCCCTGGACTACAGCCACTCACGTGGCGTCGTGCACCGCGACATCAAGCCCGAGAACATCATGGTCGCGCGCGAGGAAGGAGGGTTGCCGCGGGTCCGAGTGATGGACTTCGGCCTCGCGCACACGACGACCGAAAACCGCTTGACCAAGACCGGCACGCTCGTGGGCACCGTCACGTACTTGAGCCCGGAACAGGTCACCGCCCACGCATTCGACGGGCGCTCGGACATCTACTCGATCGGTACCGTCATGTACGAATGCCTGACCGGCGAGCCGCCGTTCACCGGAGAAGTTCAGTCGGCCCTCTACCGGATCGTCCACGAGATCCCCCAGCCGCCGCGCGCGGTCGGTGCGGAGATCCGCGAAGAGCTTCAGGACATCGTCCTTCAGTGCCTGGAGAAAGACCCGGCTCGCCGCCCGCAGAAAGCGGGCCAGCTCGCGGAGGCGCTGCGCCGCCATCGCTCCAGCCTCCACAGCGATGAGTTCTCCATGTCTGTGGTCCTGACGGCCAGTCGTACCCTGCAGCGGCCGTCCGCGTCCGCCTTCATCGGACGGGAGAAGGAATTCGCCGAGCTCCAGCGGCGCCTGAATTCGGCGGTCGCCGGCGACTGTCAGTTCGCGGTCGTAGCGGGCGAGCCCGGAATCGGAAAGACACGTCTTCTCGAGGAGCTGAAGAAGCTCGCGGCGATGCGAAAGATCCGCGTCCTTTACGGTCGGTTCATCGAGCAGGATCGGGCCTTCTCGTACCAGGGATTCTGCGAGCTGATCCAAGACTACTTCCGCTATCGGGATGCGGACGGCTCCGGTAGTGGCCGTCCGGATTTCTCCGATCTCGCGCCTGACCTGCTTTCCCTCTTTCCGCTCTTGACTGAGATCAGCGAGCTGCGGTCCGCCGCGAGCGGCGAATCCCGCATCGCTTCGACTGCCGATCAGCCCAGAGCTGAAGATCGGATCCAGATCTTCGAGCTGCTGGCGCGGACACTCACCCGAATGGCTGCGGGAAAGCCTCTCGTGCTGATCCTGGAGAACCTCCACGCCGCGGAGGTGTCGATCGAAGCGCTTCAGTACATCGTACGGCGCCTTGGACCGACGCCGACCTTTTTCGTCGGAAGCTACCGGCAGACGGAGATCGACAAGCGCCACCCGCTCGCCCGGATGCTCGACTCGTTCGCGGACGACCCGCGTTTCGTCTCGATCAC
>WNGE01000409.1_pt1 | contig 65292 bp, 60 predicted proteins | sample 5400651 | NCBI WGS metagenome assembly WNGE01 (sample SAMN13153370, study PRJNA577476) | soil metagenome | isolation source: 60 cm soil or saprolite under grassland replicate 2 | place: USA:California | collected 2016-06-15 | reverse complement strand
GCGAGGGCGGCCAACCAAGCACGGTGATCGACACGGGAGGTTTTCATGAAGAGTTGGGTGAGGATGGCGGGGACAGCGATGGGATCCGCAGCGATGGCGGCGATACCGGCCTCTGCGGCTGCGGTGCCCGAGACCGAACCGAACAACACGTTTCCCGGCCAACCGGCGACCGTAGGTGTCACCTACTCCGCATTACTCTGCCTAGGCTGTGCTCCTTCGGTCCTCGATACGATCGACCTCTTCCACTACACGGGGTTGCCGTCAGGTGGCACGTTTGACTTGAGTTTTGATCCCATCCACCTGGTCTTGACAGGACACTCTATGAGGGCCGGGCTCTACACCGATCAGACGAATTTCTCCGACTCCGTCACCTCGACCACGCCCGGTCCCCTTGTCCACCTGACCGGCCTGATTCCCGGCGGTGGAGATCTGACGTTCGGCATCACAACTGTGAATGCTGCTTCCACCGAGGGATACACCGTCGCCCTGAGTGTCGTGCCCTCTCGCGTCCCCGCTCCCGCGGCGATCGTTCTGCTCGCGGCAGGTTTGGCGGCGGTCGGCCTCGACGTGGCCCGGCGGAGGAAACGCTCCTAGAGCGTGCTCTGCCGGCGCTCCCGGAGTGGAGGATGACAGGCAGTTCCGCCGAGACGGACGGCGCCGCGCCGGCACTGTCGGCATCCGGCAATCTCCTCTACCAGAAGCGGCTTCAGGACAGCCAGTGGTGGTCATCTGAGCGGCTGTTCGAGCATCAGTTGCATGCGCTCGGCCACCTGGTCACCCACGCTTGGCGTACGGTGCCGTTTCATGACGCCCGACTGCGCGCGGCTGGTCTGGAATCGGGACGCCCCATTGATATGGAGTGCTGGCGGCGGCTGCGGCCCCTGACTCGCCGGGACATCCAGCAGGCCGGAGTAGATCTGCACAGCACGGCCGTGCCCGCCGGGCACGGGAAGCTGCTCAGGACGAACTCTTCCGGATCTACCGGGACACCGGTCGCGGTACGGGGCACTACCTTGGATGCCGTGGTCGGAAAGGCGTTCCTCCTACGCCACTACCTCTGGCATTCTTACGATTTTTCTGGGCGGTTCGCCGCCATCCGGCGGGTGCACGGTCAGATCTACGACTACCCCCACGGCCTCCACCTGGCTCGCTGGGGGGATACGGCGACCTTCCCCTTCGCGACGGGACCGAGCGCCGTGCTGAGCATCGGCGCCAGCATCGCCCAACAAGCCGAGTGGATCCTTCGGGAAGATCCCGACTACCTCATGACCTTCCCGTCGAACCTCAGATTCCTGGCCACCCACTGCCGAGAGCGCGGAATCGCCTTTCCCCGGCTCGAACGCGTCACGACGTTCGGCGAGGTGCTTTCCGCCGAGACGCGGGAGGAATGCCGGCGGGCTTGGGATCTGTCCGTCATCGACGTCTACAGTGCCCAAGAGGTCGGCATCGTGGCGATCCAGTGTCCCACCCGCGAGAGCTATCACATCCAGGCCGAGGCAATCTTCGTCGAGGTGGTGGATGAGCGCGGTGGGCCGTGCGGACCCGGCCAGACGGGACGGGTGCTGGTCACTCCGCTCAACAACTACGCGATGCCGCTCCTTCGCTACGAGATCGGCGACTGGGCCGAGCTCGGTGGGCCGTGTCCGTGTGGCCGTGGCCTGCCGGTGCTGAGCCGGATCCTCGGTCGCGAGCGGAACGCCCTGCTCGTCGCGCCCACGGGTGAGCGCTACTGGCCCGCCTTTGGAACGCGGAAGCTGCCGGAGCTGGCTCCTATCGTCCAGCACCAGTTTGTCCAGAAGAGCCTCCAGCGGATCGAGGCCCGGCTGGTCACTGCCCGCCCGCTCACGCGACGGGAAGAACGACACCTTCGCGCATACATCCTCGCCAACCTGCCCCATCCATTCGAACTCGATTTTGCCTACTTCGACGAGCTTCCGCGGAACAGCGCGGGCAAGTTCGAGGATTTTCTCTGTGAGGCGGCGGGGTGAGTGCCGGGCCACAGGTCGACGAGCCGATTGCCTCGAGCGCTCTGCTGGCTGTGGAACTTGCCTCCACGTTGTGCCACAGGGATCCGGCCACCGGCCAGAGCTGCGCGTGGTACCACGGGCCCTGGCAACTCTTCAGGCTCATGGGGCTTGTCATGACGCCAGCGCAGCATGCGGCATTCTATTTGGCCGCTCTGGGATCAGTGGCGCGCGGCAGGAGCGCCCCGCGTGTCCTTGTCTCGGCCGCGGCCGACTACTCCACCCTTGGCTACGTGCTCGCCGCCCTGCGCGCCCAGAATGTCGACCCCGAGGTCACGGTGGTCGACCTGTGCGAGACGCCGCTCGCGTTGAACCGGTGGTACGCGGAGCGGATCGGGTACCCGATCCGGACCAATCACCGAGACATCTTCGCGTACGGGGACGATGGCCCGTTCGACATCATCTGCACGCACGCATTCCTTGGTCGCTTCACAGAGAAGCAGCGCCCGACATTGGTCGACAGATGGCGCGAGCTGCTCCGTCCCGGAGGCGCGGTGATCACCGTGAACCGCATACAACCGGCAGAGAGTGCGGAGGCGAGGGGTTTCTCCCAGGAGCAGGCCAGAGAGTTCCGCGAAGCGGTGGTGCGCGCGGCGGAATCGCTTCGACCATCAGCGACCACGAATCCTCTCGAACTTGCCCGCCATGCCGATCTGTACACGACGCATCAGACCGTCTACCCCGTCCGCACGCGCGAGGAGTTTCTGGGACTCTTCGAGCAGTCGGGCTTCACCGTGGATCACATCTCCTGGGCCCCCATCGTAGCGGGCGCACGTCGGGACGTAAGTGGTCCAGGAGTACCGGGATCGTCCGAGTACGGTCGCATCGTCGCGATCCGGCGATAACCTCCGGACGAAGTCCGGACACGCGCAGGGGGCTGGAGCATGGGCCGGGGGCGATGTTCGGGCGGTGGTAGACGCCGCATGGGGGAGGCACCGCAGCGGCGCCGCCGTGCTTCCGCACGGCCGATGAGCCGCGGCCGTCACGAAGCGTCCCGCTCGCTCGCGACGGGCGATGCGTTCGACGCCAACCATCTAGGCCCCAGAAGACTGGCCGACGAAAAAGCCCGCGCGGGCCAGTCTCGCACACATCTTGTCGGCATCATCGCTGGTGACCGCTATCCGCTCGTCGATGACCGTCTCGTCAAGGATCGCGGGGACGATATCCTCGGGACCTCCAAGCGGCTTGAGGCTTTCGATCCCGGGAAACACCTCCGGGAGCACGCTGATCACGCGAATGGTGGGGTCGTGCTCCTTCAGGCGTCTCCCCAAGCCCGTCATCGTCCCTCCGGTCCCGACGCCTGCAATGACGTGGGTGAGCCTGCCTTCGGTCTGGTCCAGGATCTCGACCGCCGTCGTCTCGTAGTGGGGAACCAGAAGAACGAAAGGCGGTCGTTCGCGCCTTCCTTCAGGGAATCAGGATTGAAAAGACGACGGGGCAGGCGGTCCTGCGCTGGCCCCGCCTGCCCCGTGTCGGCGAATCTCCAAAGATGGTGGAGCTGAGGGGGCTCGAACCCCTGACCCCAAGACTGCCAGCCTTGTGCTCTCCCAACTGAGCTACAGCCCCATGAGAGATGGAGAATACTGCCCGAGGTGAAAGTTGTCAAGGTTTGCTGATACTTGCGTCTCCCTCCCTTGCTTGACGCCATACAGTGGCGCTGATAGCGTGGCGCCCTCAGACCGCGGCCGTCGCGATCGTTCGGATCAACCTCAACGAGGAGGACGAGCGTCATGAGAGTGAAAGCCATGCTGCCGGCGGCTCTGTTCTGTTTGATGGTCGCGGTCACTGTCGAGGCCCAGAGCCTGCCGAGCGCCAAGCCCGAGCAAGTCGGGTTGTCTTCGGAGCGCCTGCAACGTATCACCGACACCTTCAAGGCCGATGTCGACAAGCGGGTCATTCCGGGCGCGGTCGTCCTGATTGCCCGCCACGGCAAGATTGCCTACTTCGAAACGGTTGGTGTTCGCGATCCCGCGACCAAGATGCCGATGACCAAGGACTCGATCTTCCGCATCTACTCGATGAGCAAGCCCATCACGTCGGTGGCCGCCATGATGCTCTGGGAGGAGGGCAGGTTCAATCTGTCCGAGCCCGTCTCCAAGTACATCCCGCAGCTGGGCGGCCTCAAGGTGGGTGTAGAGAAGCCCGATCCGAGCGGCGGCAAGGCGACCCTCGACCTGGTGCCGACCAAGCGCGACATGACCATCCAGGATCTGTTCCGCCACACCTCGGGTCTCACCTATGGGTTCTTCGGGCCCGGGCAAGTCAAAAAGATGTACGCCGAGGCGAAAGTCTGGAACGACTATCCCTCGAATGCGGAGCTGGTGGACCGGCTCGGCAAGCTGCCCCTCGCCTATCAGCCGGGCACCACGTGGGACTACAGTCACTCCACCGATGTGCTCGGTCGGCTCGTCGAGGTGATCTCGCGGCAATCCCTCTACCAGTTCGAAAAGGAGCGCCTGCTCGATCAGATCGGCATGAAGGACACGAGCTTCTACGTGACCGACAAGAGCAAGCAGAGCCGCATCGCCGAGCCCTTCCCCGACGACCGCAGCATTGGTGTCGATGCGGAATTCAACGATCCGCGGGTGGCCCAGCCGGCGGAGTCGGGCGGGGGCGGCATGGTGGGTACGGCCATGGACTATGCGCGCTTCCTCCAGATGCTGCTCAACGGCGGCACGCTCGAGGGCAAGCGCATCCTCGGTCCCAAGACGATTGCCTATATGACGTCCGACCACCTGGGCCCGGCCATCGACCAGGGCCCGCTCTATCTGCCCGGGCCGGGCTTCGGCTTTGGCCTCGGCTTCGCGGTGCGAAAGGATGCCGGCGTGTCGCCATTCGCCGGCACGGTGGGCGAGTTCAACTGGGGCGGAGCGGGCGGCACCTACTTCTGGGTCGATCCCAAGGAGGACATGTTCGTCGTCTTCATGATGCAGTCGCCCAAGCATCGCGTGGCCTATCGCTATCTGCTCAAGGACATGGTCTACGCCGCCGTCACCAAGCCTGCGAAGTAGGGGTGCCGTCGAGCTTGACGCGGTGCGGCGAAGCTGTTAGCGTTGTCGCCCAACCGAGACAACCCACTGGAGGGACAGGCATGACGATGAGACGCATGGTGATGGCGGCGATGACCGCGCTGGCTCTGGTGCTGCCGGGAGCGGCGGCGGCTCAAACGATCAAGATCGGCTTGGTGCAGGGCATCTCCGGGCCGTTCGAGGTCTACGCCAAGCAGGAGATCACCGGCTTCACCATGGGCCTCGAATACGCCACGGGCGGCAAAGGCGAAGTGCTCGGGCGGAAGATCGAGGTGCTCATCGAAGACGACCAGCTCAAACCCGACGTCTCCAAGCAGAAGGTGACCAAGCTCTACGCCGACGACAAGGTGGACCTCGTGGTGGGCACCACCTCCAGCGCGGCGGCGCTGGCCATCCTGCCCGTGGCCGCCGAATTCAAGAAGGTCCTCATCGTGGAGCCGGCGGTGGCCGACACCATCACCGGCGAGGCGTGGAACCGCTACATCTTCCGCACGGGCCGCACCTCGAGTCAGGACGCCATCGCCAATGCCTTGGCCGTGGCCAAGCCGGGCGTGAGCATCGCCACCATCGCCCAGGACTATGCCTTCGGCAAGGACGGCGTGGCCGCCTACAAGGTGCAGGTCGAGAAGCTGGGGGCCAAGGTGGTCCACGAGGAGTACACGCCGCGCGACGCCACCGACTTCACCGCGCCCATTCAGAAGATCCTGGGCGCGCTCAAAGACGCCAAGGGTCCCAAGTACGTTGCGGTCATCTGGGCGGGCAAGGGCGGGCCGTACGCTCAGCTCGTGGCGAGCAAGGTCGACAAGAGCGGCATCACGATTACGAGCGGCGGCAATGTCCTCGACATCCTCAAGGCCTTCAAGAGCTACAACCTCGAAGGCATGGTGGGCGGCGCGTACTACTACTACGAGATCCCCAAGAACCCCGTCAACACCTGGTTCGTGACCGAGCACATGAAGCGCTTCAAGGAGCCGCCGGACTTCTTCACCTGCGGCGGTTTCGCCGCGGCCATGGCCGTGGTCGCCGCCATCCAGAAGGCGGGGGGCACGGATACCGAGAAGCTCATTGCCGCCATGGAAGGCATGGAGTTCCAGACGCCCAAGGGCAAGATGATCTTCCGCAAGGAAGACCATCAGGCACTCCAGAGCATGTTCGACTTCAAGCTCACCTCGAAGCCGGACGTCCCGTGGCTCATTCCCACCCTGACCCGTGAGCTCTCGTTGCAGGAGACGGCGCCGCCTATCCAGAACAAGAAGTAGGCGCGCGATGTGGGGTCTCGGGAGCTAGCGACGGCTGACGCGCCTGTCCTCTCCACGCGCGACCTGACCATACGCTTCGGTGGTCACGTGGCCGTGGACCATGTCAGCCTCGACGTGCCGCCCCGCGCCCTCAAGAGCATCATCGGGCCCAATGGGGCGGGGAAGACCACGCTCTTCAATCTGCTCTCCGGCCAGTATCGCGCTTCCGCCGGGAGCATCGCCTTCAAGGGAAAGGACATCACGGGCTGGACGGCTGCGCGCCGCACGCGCGCGGGGATCGGACGGTCCTTTCAGCTCACCAACATCTTTCCGAGCTTGTCCGTGCTCGAGAACGTGCGCATCGCCCTGCAGGCGCGCGCAGGATTGACCTTCAACGCCTGGCGGAGCTACCGGAGCTTTCCCGAGCTGGAGGATCGCGCCGGGGCCATCCTCGAGACCGTCCTCCTCGGCGCCAAAGGGCGGTCGCCGGCCAGCGAGCTGGCCCACGGAGAGAAGCGCAAGCTCGAGGTAGGCATCCTGCTTGCCCTCGACGCGGAAGTCCTGCTGCTCGACGAGCCCACCGCGGGCATGTCGCTCGAGGAAGTGCCGTCCATCATCGCCCTCATCGAGGCCATACGCCGCCGCGGAGACCGGACGATCCTGCTCGTGGAGCACAAGATCGACATGATCATGGCCCTGTCGGACTCGATCGCCGTGCTCAAGGACGGCCGCCTCATCGCCGACGACACGCCGGAGGCCATCAGCGGCAACGCGCACGTACAGGCGGCCTATTTCGGCGGCGGTGTCCGCTGAGATGAGCGAGACCGTTCTCGAGGTGGAGGGCCTCCACACCTATATCGGCCAGCACCACATCCTCCAGGGCGTGACCCTCACCGCGCGGCGCGACGCCGTCACCGTGCTGATGGGACGGAACGGCGCGGGCAAGACCACGACCATGCGGAGCATCATCGGTCTCCTGCATCCGGCTCGGGGCGCCATCCGCTTCGAAGGGCAGGCCATCGAGGGCATGGCGCCCTACCATGTGGCGCGGCTTGGCGTAGGCTTCGTGCCCGAAGGGCAGGGCATATTCGCCACCCTGTCCGTGGACGAGAACTTGCGCGTGGCCATGCACAGGGACGACGCGGAGCGCCGGGATCGTCTGGCCCGCATGCTGACCCTCTTCCCCGATCTGGATCGCTTCCGCCATGCGCGGGCGGGCACGCTCTCCGGCGGCCAGAAGCAGATGCTCGCCATCGCGCGCGCCTTCGTCAATCCGCAGCGGCTGCTCCTGATCGACGAGCCGTCCAAGGGTCTGGCCCCCATCATGGTCGAGCACCTCATTGCCGCGCTGCGCGCCGTCAAGCACGAGACGACCGTGCTCCTCGTCGAGCAGAATTTCGCCATGGCCGAGGTTCTCGCCGATCACTTCTTCCTGATCGACGATGGGCGCACCGTGGGCGAGGGGCCTATGTCGGCGCTCGTGTCCGATGCGGGACTGAAGAAGCGCTACCTGGGCATATGAAGCGCGCCGCGCCTGCGGTCATCGTGCTTGCCTTGGTGCTCTTGCCCCTCCTCGGCATGGAGCCACGCGTGTATCTCACCCTCACGGTGGCCGGCCTCGCCATGGGCATGCTCATCTTCCTCGTGGCCTCGGGGCTGACCCTGATCTTCGGTCTGATGGACGTGCTCAACTTCGCCCACGGAGCCCTCTTCTCCTGGGGTGCCTATGCCGGGTTCAGCGCGCTCCTGCTCTTGAATCGCCGCGCGGGCTGGGCCGAGTCGCCCTCGGTGCTCTTGAACGCGTTCTCGCTTCTCGTGGCCCTCGCCGCCGCGGTGCTCGTCGCCCTCGTGCTCGGCATCGTGCTCGAGCGGGTCATCGTACGGCCCGTCTACGGTCAGCACATGTTCCAGATCCTCATCACCCTGGGCGCCACCATTGTGCTGGAAGAAATGATCCGTATCGCGTGGGGTCCGAACGACCAGGTCATGCCGGTGCCCGCTTCCTTCCGGGGCTCGTGGGATGTAGCGGACGTCATCGTGCTTCGCGTGCCCGTCATCGCCATCGGCCTGGGACTCGCCGTGTACGCCGGCATGCTGCTCCTGCTGCACAGGACGCGCGTGGGACTGATCGTGCGCGCGGGCGTGGAGAGTGGCGAGATGGTGCAGGTGCTGGGCCACAATATCCACCGCTACTTCACCGGCGTCTTCGCCCTGGGCTCGGGGCTGGCCGCGGTGGGCGGGCTCATGTGGGCCGTCTTCCGCCAATCGGTGAGCCCCGCCATGGGGGGCGAGCAGCTCATCTTCGCCTTCATCGTGGTCATCATCGGCGGGCTCGGCAGCGTGACGGGCTCGCTGGTGGGCGCGCTCATGGTGGGGCTCTCGTACAACTATGTCGCGTTCCTGCTTCCCAAGGCCGCCCTCGGCGTGAACATGGCGCTCATGGTCCTCGTGCTCCTCATCCGCCCCACTGGTCTCTTCGGCGCCTCGCGGTGAGTGGAGCGCCGACGCCGTTGCCGATCGGGCGGCAGGCGGAGCGGGCGCGGCGCGGGCCCGAGCCCACCGTGTGGCTGCGCGGGATCGCGCTCGCTCTCTTCGCCCTCGTGCCGCTGGTCATTCCGTCCTTCCAGGCCACGGATCTCGCGATCAAGATCGCCATCTTCGGCGCGCTCGTGGCCTCCTACGACGTGGTCATTGGCTACACGGGCATCGTCTCCTTCGGCCACGCCATGTATTTCGGCTTCGGGGCCTACGCGGTGGCGCTCGCCGTGGGGCGCTTCGGTGCGCCGACGTACGGCCATCTCCTCGTGGGCTTTCTCTCCGGCATGGTCGCGTCGGCCCTGGTGGCCGTGCTCATCGGCGCGTTCTCGCTGCGGGTCAAAGCCATCTTCTTCGCCATGATCACCCTGGCCTTCGCGGAATTCTCGGGCATCCTGGCCGTGCAGTGGAGCGCCCTGACGGGCGGCGAGGATGGGCTCTCGCCCAGGCTCCCTGGGATATTCGCCGTCGCCTACGACGGCGGCCGGGTGTTCGGCATCCCGCTCACGGGCAAGCTCGTGACCTACTATGTGGTGCTCGGCGTGTGCGCGGGCCTCTTTCTCGTCATGAGCCGTTTCGTGGCCTCCCCACTGGGCCGGACCCTCCAGGCCATCCGGGACAATGAGCTTCGCGCGGAGGCACTCGGCGTGCCCACCTTCGCCCTGCAGATCGCCTCCTCTACGTTCGCGAGCGTGGTCGCCGCCATCGTGGGCGGTTGCTACCTCATGTGGGTGCGCTACGTGAATCCGGAGTCGGCGCTGGGAGTGCCGGTCATGCTGGACGTGCTGCTCATGGTCATCATCGGCGGCGTCGGCACGCTGTGGGGTAGCCTGATCGGGGCGGCTGTGCTTCTCACCGCGCGACTCCTGCTGCCCGACCTCCGAGGGCTCGCGGTGCTCCTCGGCGGCTCCGAGCTCGCCCAGCGGCTGACCGCGCGCTGGCTCCTCATCTTCGGAGTCCTCTTCATACTGGTGGTGTTCTTCTTTCCCAAAGGTGTGCTCGGCACGGCCCGCGAGGCGCTCAGGCGCCGACGCTTGGGCGCGGCCCCGGAGAGCTAGCCATGGCATGGATTCACGTGACGGGCGAGGAGCGGGCGGAGGGTCTCTTGAAGGAGGCCTACGAGCGGATCAGGCGTGCGCTCGGACGGATCATCCCGTACTACCGCGCCTACAGCGTGAGCCCGCGTCTCCTCCACGCCCACCTCGACTTCTACGCGGCCGTCGGCGCGCCTGGCGCGCTGTCCAAGCTTCGCAAGGAGCTGATCGCCACCGCGGTGAGCGCGGACAATGGGTGCCGACACTGCACCCAACTCCACGGGGGTTTTCTCGCCAAGCTCACGATCGACGGGGGCCTGGTTCGTGCCCTCATGACGGATCCCGCCGCCGCGCCGCTCGACGGCGCCGACCGCGTGCTCATCGCCTATGCGCTCAAGCTCACACGCGCGCCGCGCGAGGTCTGCGAGAGCGACGTGGGGGCGCTGCGGGCCGCCGGCTTCTCGGAGGTGGAGATCTTCGAGGCGGCCTTCGTCACCGCCTACTTCAACTACACGAACCGCGTGGCGGAGGGGCTGGGCGTCGAGCTGGAGGGGTGAGCCACGCTTGCGCGGGGCGCCGCTGCCCCGCTACACTATCCCGCGGCCTCCCCACGCCGGGATGGCGGAATTGGCAGACGCGAAGGTCTCAAAAACCTTTGGGCGACAGCCCATGGGGGTTCGATCCCCCCTCCCGGCACCATTTGAAATCAAGTATTGTTCGACAGACTCAGTACGCTCCATGGTGTGTCCGGGCCGAAAATTGTGCCTGAAATGTACCAACGAGATTCCGGGAACGGGATGATTGAGCGCTCGATGAAGCCCTGGATTTGGTGGAGACTCGTAAGCTTCTCGCCGCGGCTATGAGATCATCCTCCACGACAATCGCATATCGACGGTAAATCGCCTCCGTCCTATGACCCACCCGACGTTCGGGACACCGCTGACGCGCCCGCAGCTCGTAGTACAGCGACGGGGCGATCGGCAGCACCGCGCAGATCGGCTCGACCCCATTAGACGTCCCGGTGGTCGTTGATGAAACCCACATCACTTCGTTCGGCGGTCGAGCTCCGCCTGGGCGAAATACGCCGCCGCCTTCTTCAGGATCTCGTTGACGCGCCACAGCTCGACGTTCTCGCGCTCGAGCTGCTTCAGACGCTGTCGTTCCTCGGTCGTCAGTCCGGGGCGCTTGCCCTGGTCACGCTCGACCTGTCGGACCAGCGCCGGAGCGTCTCGGCGGCACATCCGATCTCTCGGCGATCGAGGTGATCGCCGCCCACTGTGACGCGTGCTCGTTCCCGTGCTCGAGAACCATCCGTACCGCACGGTCTCGCACCACCGGAGAAAACCTGCTCGGTCTGGCCGTGACCCCATCCTCCCTAGGAATGGAGCCTCCAGGAAACCCGGGGCGGTTCACACAGCTGGTCCTTGCCTGGTGCGTCGGCAGGTGGACGCCACTGGAGGTGCCTGCCGCGCCTTTGATAGACTCGACGTGCTGATGAAGCCCAAGCCCACCCTCGCTCTTATCGGATGCGGCCGCTGGGGCGTCCACATTCTGCGTGATCTCATTGCCCTGGGCTGCGAGGTGCACGTCGCTGCAGATTCTTGGGCATCTCGCGAGCGCGCCATCACGGGAGGCGCTACCTCATTCCGGGACCGTGTCGAAGACCTGCCCGCGGTCGGCGGCGCGATCGTGGCTGTTCCAACTATTTTGCACACGGAGATCATCCGCCGGCTGATGCCGCGCCACATTCCAATCTTCGTCGAGAAGCCAATGGCGCCTGATGCAAAGGAAGCCAAGCAGCTGGCCGCAGAGTTGCCTGACCGCCTGTTTGTAATGGATAAATGGCGCTATCACCCTGGGATTGAGGCTCTGCGAGACATCGCGCGGTCAGGCGAATTGGGACCGGTCATCGGCCTCAGTACGTGGCGACTCGACTGGGGCAGCCCGCATGCCGACGTCGACGCAGTGTGGATACTTGCGCCGCACGACCTTGCGATCGCACTCGAAATCCTCGGACATATCCCGGAGCCGCGTGCGGCGGTCGCCGAACCCGGCACGAATGGCCTTCGTTCTCTATCGGCTATTCTTGGGTCGGTCCCTTGGTTCCGGATGGAGGTGTCGGAGCTCTACGCGAGAAAGCGCCGCGAGATCCGTCTCCACTTGCGCGACGGTACGGCAGTGCTTGGTGACGGATACGATGACCATCTGGACATCACGCGCCGCGGCTTGGACGGCACGCCGCTTTTCGAGAAACGGCGCGTCGGCGGCAGTATGCCACTCTTCCGAGAATTGGAAGCCTTTGTTCTGCATCTCACGGGCGGCCCAGCCCCGAAGAGCAGTGCGGCAAAAGGCGCCGACATCGTGGACGTCATCGCTCGGCTCAGGGCCATGGCAGACGCGGCACCGAAGCCCGATCATCCGTGAAGGCGACCATCCTCATCCCCACGCATGATCACGGCCCGACGCTGCGCCACTCGGTCACCAGCGCGCTGAGGCAAACCGTGAAGGAGATCGAAGTGTTTATCGTCGGCGACGGGATGCCGGAAGCGGCACGCGATGTCGCACGGTCGGTCGCGCGATTGGATGCTCGCATCCGGCTGTTTGAGCACCCCAAAGCGCCGCGGCACGGGGAAACACTGAGGCATCAAGCCCTTCGCGAAGCGGTCGGAGAGGCCGTATGTTATCTTTCTGACGACGACCTGTGGATGCCGGACCACGTCGAAACGATGCTCGCGCTTCTGGAACACTGCGATTTCGCCAACGCGCTCCCCCTCTACATGGATCGGCAGCAAGGGCTGGGCTCATGGACGGTCAATCTGGAGGCGGAGTATTTCAGACGGCTAATCCTGTCGGGTACCAACCGTATCCCGCTTTCCTGCGCGGCGCATACACTTCACATGTACCGCAAACTTCCACACGGCTGGCGCACGACGCCCGCGGGTACGCCGACAGATCTGTACATGTGGCAGCAGTTCCTTTCCGATCCGGGCTGCCGCGCCAAGAGCGCGATGCGACCCACGGTGGTGTGTTTTCCGGCACCGCCCCGCCAAAGCATGACCGCTCTGGAGCGGGCCCAGGAACTGGCTGAATGGAGCGGGCGTCTCACGGGCACGGATCTGGCCCTGCAGGCACTTGAACGGTTCGCGCTCGAGTGCGCGCGGATCGAGGCGGCGGAGGTGTCAAAGGTGTCGAAGCTGAGAAGCGAACTCGAGAGTCTCACGCGATCCGTGGATTTGCGCGCCGGCAAGCAACTCTTGTCGCTTCCGCTTATTGGTGCGGTGGCGCGCTTCGCATACCGGCTTCGAGATCGCGCCGCATCGCGCTAAGAGTGCCAGCTTTGCGGTCCGCGTCAGACAGGAGGGGAGACTCCATCGGCCAATCCAGTCCCAGGGCCGGGTCATCCCACCGGCACCGGAGTTCGTCGGAGAGATCCCAGTAGTGGCTGACCGAGTAAAGATAGAGCGCGTCTGACGGGAAATAAAATCCGTGCGCCACACCGTGCGGAATATGAACAGCCGACAGACGCTCACCCTCCAATTCGACGGTGGACGTGAGGTTATGGGTCGGAGAATCCCTGCGCAGATCTTTGAGACCAAGGACCATGCGGTTCTGAAGGACGACGAGGTAGTCGTCATGCCGCGGATGCACGTGCACGCCCCGTAGCACGTTCTTTTGGGTTCGCACAAAATTCCACTGGACCGGCGCGGGACCGGTCTGCCACTCGACACGAAAGAGTTCTGTCAGATCGCCCCGATGATCGGAATGTGTCTTGAGGTCACGCCAGATGACGGCGTGCGGCAGAATAACATTGTGACGATTCACGTTTCCATTCGAGCAGATCCGTCCGCGAGAGTCAAGGATTGGGAGCCTAAAGGACTCGACAAATCCTAGTCCTCGTCGGGCCTAAGAGACACACAGGCTTGCGTTCGGTCAGTTGGACGTGGAGAAGGTGCCGGACCTACTCACTCGCGAGCTCGAGCTCATATGAGGCAATGCTGGAGCGACTTCGCTCGCCAAGCTGGATCGAAGCTTCCCCGGGGGCCGACGATGAGGTGCGCTCCGGCCAATCGGATGCGGTTCCTCGCCACGATCGAGGCTCGCACCGAGGCTCCGGTTGACTTCAGACATGAGCGCTGTCAGGATCGTCGCGACATGCTATCGGTTATTCGCGTTGCGACAGGGCACCCTGGTGGCACGGCGTCTGAGAACAATGGCGGGGAGATCATGATCCCGCGTGGTCGCGCGCCCCTTCGTCTGCGCCACCTAGGCCGGCGAAATGGCTGAGAAGGTCATGGTCATCGTCCCGCAGACGGCGCCGGCACTCTTCGCTTACCTGAAGGAAAAGTTCGCCGAGGACCCGACAATCTCGGTGATCATGGACCGGCGGAGCGGGGAGCGACGGCGGCGCAATGACGCGCCAGCCACTGAGCGACGGGGCGGCGACCGGCGTCGGGCAGACGAGGCCCACGCCATCGTGGTGAGAGAGCCGTAGCACACGGAGGAAAATGGCAGGAGAAGCGTGGCGGTCACCGCGCTCGGGCAAGCCCTTTCCCGAGTCTGCTTGGTGAAAGTGCCTCCGGCTCACGTTCGTGCTACCACGCTGCTACCAGAACACCCCGTACCAGGACGATCTACGAAGACATCCAGTCATTCCAGATTGCCTTGATTTGTAGGCTTGGGTCGCCTTGGGTATCCTGCGTACGTGGTTCGGGGCAACTCTTAATCAGCAGGTTCAACCTTCGAGATCGTGACTGCCGCTCCTCAACCCAGGTTGCACGCCCGCCGTTGATGACGTGGCTGACGGCTTGAGCTCATCGAGAGCCAAAATCTCCACTAAACTCACGCTGTCACTGTGCCGGGCACAGTTCTGACACAGGCCAACTTTTGATCGTTAGAAATTCAATGTTTGTCCACTATCAGTTGACAGCGATCCGCGGCGCGGGCTGAACGACGAGGCCGTGTGATGAATTGGCAACGAGCCTGTTGGACCAAAGTCCAATAGGAGGCGCGAGAAAGCGCTGCTAACGTCGAATCGGGCCGCCGCATCCACTGCCCGCTTTCTCGGAAGCAGCCAATGGACCAACGTCCAATGGGCCGATGAGAGTGCCCGACTAGATTCAGGGCTATGAAGGCCGCGATCTCGGCGTCGCTATCGCTACTCTCAACACGAGACTGAAGCAGGCAGGCTCGTCGAACGAGGGAGACCCATCGATGATCGTCAGGACGACGGATCAGCGCGCGTCAAAAGCGGGAGGCCCGCGGATGATCATACCAGCCGGTGTCACCGGGACGATGCTCGCCCTCGCTCTCGTCGTGGGCGTCCCCGCCGAAGCTGGAACGCCGACCGACGCGCTGCGCGAAGTCTTCACCGACGTGAACAAGGTTCTCAGGGGACCGATGAGGGAAGATCAGTTGGCGGCGCGGGTACTCAACATGCGCGCGCTGCTGAGTCCCATCCTCGACTTTCAGAACGCGGCCACGCGCGCCCTCGGAGACGACTGGTGGACACGCACCGGAGCGGAGCAGGACGAGTTCATCGAGCTGTTCACTGATCTTCTCGAGCGCTCATGTGTCGCGCAGGTGGCGTCGGTGGCCGCAGGAGTGGCGGCATGCGTGTCGACTCCCTCGATGAAGCGATCGATGGGGACGTGGCGATGGTCTGGACGGCAATCGTGAGGAGGAGCGGAGGCGAAGTGCTCTTCGACTATGCCATGATCTGGCGCGAGGAGCGCTGGCTGGTCCGCGATATCTTCGTTGAGGGTGTCAGTCTGGTCGCAAATCTCCGGTCACAGTTTCAGAGGATCCTCCGGGACTCGTCCTATCCGGGGCTGGTGATCCGAATGAAGGCACGCACCATCGAAGCGCCGCCCGGACGGGCGGCTACCGCCATCGAACTGGTCGGCCGCCCGGCGAGCGGGCGCCGACCAGGGACAGTCCCTAGCCCGAGCCCAGCTGGACGAATGTCAGAGCAGTTCTGCAAAGCTGATCACAACGCCCTGCGGGTCCGAGACTTCGAAATATCGTTCTCCCCAGTCGGCATCCTTGGGTCGGTCGGGCGCCAGACCTCTTTCAACAAGATTCCGCTGGAGCGCGTCTACCCCGCGCACGCGGAGAATTACGCGAGTCCCAGGATGGCCTGTGCTGACGGGCGCTTCGCGAAGATTGATGACGCTCTGGCCGGCGCGCATCGTCGTAAAGGGAGCATTGGCCCCCCCGTACTCGACCTCGAATCCTAGCCTTGTATAAAAGGCGACCGATTCGGTCATATCGCGCACGGCCAGAGTCACCGCGCTGATGTGATCGATCCGCCAGGATGGCATGGAGATACGCGCTCAGGTGGTTGTGGCCGTAGTGAGCGTGCGGCTAATCCAAAGGAAGTGTCGTGCGGGCTACCCTGGCCGGTTCTTCTGCGGGGCTGAGGCATTCGTACTCTCGCTGTCGCACAGCAGGAGTACGCCGGGGGTGGCCAGGGAGTCAAGCAGCACTGGTTGGGTTGAACTCTCGGCTGTTGATACCGGAAACGTCATGGTGTCCGCGGCCCCCGGAGAGGGGACGATCAAGAATGCGAGACAAACTGCGAGGAGAGTGAATTTCTGAAGGGCGAGAGACATACGCTCCTCCTCTCTTGCGCTTAGGGTCACGATGGGTTCCCCGGCCGCCTGCCAGCGTTCCTGGCGCCGGCGCCCGCTCTCGAGCGATAGAGCCCTTTCTTTCGCCTTGCTCCACTGGTATGTCGGCCGCGGGTACGTGGAGCGACAGTTGCCCAGGCGCGGGTAGTGGTAACTTGGCCGCCCTCCACGCGACTGCGGTGCAGTAAACGTGAGAGAGCGAGCGTCAGTCTACTTTTTCTCCTGCGCGACGGCAGCCTCGGCGGCCTGAAAGCCGATCTTGCTGTGGGTGCCGTCACAGAACGGTTTGGTGACCGAAGCGCCACACCGGCACAGCGCGAACCGTGGCCCTCGCCCGCTCGTGTCGACCTTGTTGCCGTTGACGTCCACCAATTCGAGGTCGCCTTCCACCAGGTACGGGCCGTTGGGACGGATAGTCACTTTGACAGCCATTGAGTCCTCCTAAAGGGATGGGATGTTTACTGCACCATAGCATGGGCCAGAGAGCGCATCTTACCGTAGGAGAGGCGCCGGCGCTCGCCTCTTGGTCGAGTGTGCCACCGGAGTCTGCTCCAGCAGATCTCCAGAGACGAACCGCAAAGCCCTGTTGCCGAGGGTGAGCGCGTTCAGCGCCTCTCCAACTCAGGCTGGAACGAACTCCATAGGCGCCCCCCGTCGTTGATAGCCGGCCCCACCACTCTGCTACACTCCGCCCAGCCTGGTAAGGAGGGCTCATACCATGGACCCGACCCGATGGTCCCACTCCCCGCATAGCCCACAACCGCAGAAAGCCTGCGGGCGGACCCAGTGATCGACCGGCGCGCGTTCCTCGCTGGCACGGGTGCGGTTCTCTCTGCCGCTCCGCGCGCCGCCCACGGCAGCGTTAGATGACAGAGGGGAAGAATATGGGGACCCGACTACGACAAGGTCGTGGCGCGCGCCGACGATATACGCACCCGACGCGACGACCAAGGCTCTGGCCGATCATCTCTGCCCTCCTCCTCTTCGGTACGGGTTGCGCCGGAACAGGACTGCCCGCCGCATCATCGGTAGCGGCTGCACCCGACCTGGTCGAGGCGAAGCATCAAGTCAGCGCATACGTCGACTCGGGGCGGTACGAGGCCGACATCGCCGCCGTCACTCAGCAGGCGCGAGCCTACCTTGAGTCGAGAGTGCCGCGGGGGAGTAGGTTGGCCATGGTCGTCGACGTCGATGAGACAGCGCTCTCCAATCTCCCGAGCTTGCGCGCGAACGATTACGGCTTCATCGTTCCCGGGCCCTGTGATCTTCCGCGGGGCCCATGTGGGCTGGGCGCGTGGATCCGGATGGCCCAAGCAGAGCCGATCAAGCCGGTGTTGACCCTCGCCCGCCTCGCCCGAGACCGTGGAGTCGCCGTGTTCTTTCTTACCGGGCGCTCGGAGCGTTCGCGCACGGTCACGGAAGGTAATCTGCGGAGGGCAGGATATGAATGGACTGCGCTGATCTTGAAGCCAGACGACCTCACAACGACATCGGCAGTCGATTTCAAGGCGCCAGAGCGAAAGAAGCTCGTGGACCAAGGCTACACGATCATCGTGAACATCGGCGATCAGATGAGTGACCTCGACGGAGGGTTTGCCGAACGGACGTACAAGCTGCCGAACCCGTTCTACTTCATCCCATGAACCGAGAAGTTTGACCTCGTCATCAACCTCACGACCGTCGATAGGTCAATAACCCATGACACGAGAGAGCGGTGTACGGGGAATCCGTTCGCGCCGTTCGATGCGGCGAGGGCTGGAGACGGACCCACGTGGGCACCGCGCCAGTCCTCGACCCTACCAGTAGGCGGACGACCCAGCATGACCGAGCCCACGCTGGACATGCCATGAGCCGTCAGATCGGCGAAGTGCCGACCAGAGTGTTCTCGCCGGGCGAGATCATCTTTCGCGAGGGAGACGACCCCGAGGGCGAGGCCTTCATTGTTCACATCGGCCGAGTGGAAATCCGCAAGCGGATCGGCGGCGAGGACAGACTGCTGCGCGTGCTCGCCAAGGGCGACCTTCTGGGAGAATTAGGACTGTTCGGCAACACCCCCCGCTCGGCCTCGGCTGTGGCGACCGATGCGGTCACGCTGATGGTGATCCCCGCCAACCGACTCGACCATCTCGTGCGCGACAATCCATCCCTGGCGGTGGCGATCATCCGCGATCTGACCACCAAACTACTGGCCGCCGAGAATCGGTCGCGCAACGCTGAGGAAGGCTGACTTTGTACATCTGCCTTCCCCCGACATCGTGGACCCGCGCGGCGAACTGGACACAGGTGTTGAGGATGGGCGCGTCTGGATGAGGTGCGAGTGTGGGGCGACTTTCTGTCTGACCATCAAACGCTCTGATGGCGAGAATGTCCGCAGACGCTAGAGCCTGCAAGTTCTTCGATGTCTGCGGGCTGCCGGGTTATGTCACAGGGGCGGCGGCCCCTCGGATCGATCCCCGTCGTTATCGAACGTCTCCCACGCGTGCCGGACGCCTATGGTAAGGTGAGCGGCCATGCGCACCGGAAGCGCCTACGTCGCCGCTCTGAGAGACGGCCGCGCCATCTATCTCGACGGCGAACGGGTCGAGGACGTCACGGCCCACCCCGCGTTTGCCGAGCCGATCAAGGGGATCGCCCAGACGTACGACCGCGCGCACGCGGCCGCGGCGGATCCGGCGCTCACCTTCGCCGAACCGGGGACGGGGCGGCGCCACAGCAACATGTGGCTCGTCCCGCGCTCGGCCGAGGACCTCGGCGCGCGGCGGCGCGTCCACCGCTTCTGGGCGGAGCCCTCGTACGGCCTGATGGGCCGCACGCCCGATCACGTCGCGAGCGTGTTGACGGCGTTCGCTGCGTGGCGCCAGCTCTTCGACCGGGGCGGGGCGCGCTTCGGCGACCACGTCGTGCGATGCTACGAGCGCGCGCGCGATGAGGATCTCTATGTCACCTATGCGATCGTGCCGCCTCAGATCGACCGCTCGCAACCCGCCCATCGACAGCCGGAGCCGTTTCTCTATCCGGGGGTGGTGGCCGAGCGCGAGGGCGGCATCGTCGTCCGCGGCGCCCAGGCCATCGCGACCTCCGCGGTGCTGGCGGACTGGCTGTTTCTCAGCTACATCACGCCGCTTGTTCCGGGCGATGAGGACTACGCGCTCTCGTTCGTCGTGCCGATCGCCGCCGAAGGCCTGCGCCTCTACCCGCGGCGCCCCTTCGCCGCCATCGCGACGAGTGTCTACGACTACCCGCTCTCCTCGCGCTTCGACGAGGTGGACGCGACGGTCGTGTTCCACGACGTGTTCGTGCCCTGGGAGCAGGTGTTCATCTACCGGAACGTGGACCTCGTCAACGCCCAGTTCCACGAGTCGCCCTCGCACACCCTCGCGAACTTTCAGTCCCTCGTGCGCTTCTCGGTGAAGCTCGAGTTCATGGCCGGGCTCGCCATGAAGCTCGTCGAGCTCCACAGCAACGAGAAGAATGCGGCCACCCAGGCCACCCTCGGCGGCGACATCGCCGCGCTCTGCGCGAGCTTCGATGCGCTTGTCCAGGCGGCCGAGCGCTCCCCCTTGGTGGTGAACGGCGTAGCGCGCCCGCACCCCCAGTACGTCTATGCCGGGATGAGCCTCCAGCGCCGGCTCATCGTGGACATGATGCGGACGCTCCGCGAGCTGGCGGGCGGAGCCTTCCAGGCCGTGCCCTCGTCCGAGGCGAGCTTCACGAGCGGGGAGACCGGGGCGGACACGGAGCGCTACTACCGGTCGGGCGTGGCGAACGCGCGCGACCGGATCAAGCTCATCAAGCTCATCTGGGACTTTGTCGGCACGGAGTTCGGCGGCCGCCAGCTCCAGTACGAGATGTTCTACTCGGCCGCGCAACCCGTGGTGAACACCCGGATGTTCAAGGCCTACGATTGGCCGACGGCCAAGGCCGCCGTCGACCGCTGCCTCGGGGAGTACTGAGCCTGTGGCCACGCTCGGCCTCGTCAACATCGGCGCCCTCGCGACAGGCGTGCTGTCGGCGCCGCGCCTCGAGGCCGAGGCCATCCTCGTCGAGAGCGGGCTGATCGTGGCCATCGGCGCTGCCTCGAGGACGTCCGCGGCCGCCGCCGACGTCGTCGTGGACTGCCAGGGCACGACGGTCATCCCCGGGCTCATCGACTCCCACTGCCACGTGGTCCTCGGCGACTACACGCCGCGCCAGAAGACGGTGGACTTCCTCGACTCCTACGTCCACGGCGGGATCACGAGCGTGGTGTCCGCCGGCGAGGGGGTTCACGCCCCCGGCCGCCCGCACGATCCGGTGGCGGCGAAGGCGCTCGCCATCACGGCGGCGAAGTGCTTCGCGAACTTTCACCCCAACGGCATGAAGGTGAACGCGGGCTCGGTCGTGCTCGAGCCCGGGCTCACCGACGACGACTTCGCCGAGATGGCGCGCCACGGCGTGCGCCACGCCAAGTACGGCTTCGGCGACTACGCCCACCCGCGGGACGGCGAGCCGGACGTCCGCCGGGCGCAGAAGCACGGGCTCTGCGTCATGTCCCACTCGGGCGGCAACTCGATTCCGGGCTCGAGCCCGATCAGTCACGACGTGCTCCTGCACCTGCGCCCCGACGTCTGCGGTCACGTGAACGGCGGGACCACGTCGCTCGACGAGGACGGCCTCGCGACCATCGTCCGCGAGACCGACATGGCCTTGCAGATCGTGCAGGCGGGCAACCTCCGCTCCGCGCTCTACATCGTCAAGCTGGCGCGCGAGGCGGGCGCGCTCGAGCGCGTATGCCTCGCGAGTGATACACCGACGGGGACAGGGGTCATGCCGATGGGGGTGATCAAGACCATCTGCGAGATCGCCTCGCTCGGCGACCTCGCGCCGGAGATCGTGATCGCGCTCGCCACCGGCAACAACACACGCGCGTTCCGCCTGGCCGCGGGCTCGGGAACGCTCGCCATCGGCGCCCCCGCCGACCTCGTCGTCTGCGACGCGCCCGCCGCCTCCAGGGCGCGCGATGCCTTCGAGGCGGTCGCGCGCGGTGACATCCCTGGTATCTCCTGCGTGATCATCGATGGACAGGTGCGGACAGGGCGGAGCCGCAACAGCCCGCTCGCCAGGCGCCTCGCCGCCTTCAAGGGTGTCTCGATCTCCGGCGCCGGCCACTGAGCCGGCGAGGGGCGGGATGGGGGGAAGCATGAATCTGGGTCTCGCGGGTAAGGTCGCGCTGGTCACGGGAGCGGGCCGGGACATCGGCCGCGAGATCGCGCTCGTGCTCGGGCGGGAAGGGGCGGCGGTGGCCGTCAACTATGCGACGTCGAAGGATGCGGCCGAGGCGACCGCGTCGGAGATTCGGTCGGCCGGCGGTCGTGCCATCGCGGTGGGGGCCGACGTCACCGACTACGCGGCCGTCGGGCGCATGGTCGAGCGCATTGGAGGTGAGTGGGGCCCGATCGACGTGCTCGTCAACAACGCCGGCATGGTCCGCCGGAAATTCTTTCTCGAGACCACGCCGGAGGACTGGCGTGCGCAGATCGACGTCGGCATGTACGGCGTGCTCAATTGCTGCCATGCCATCGCCCCGTCCATGGTCGAGCGCAAGGGCGGCCGCATCGTCAACATCGCCGGCGACTCCGCGCGCGTCGGCCAGGCGCAGCTCAGCATCACGGCGGCGGCGCGCGGGGGCGTCCTGAGCCTCACGCGGACGCTCGCGCGTGAGCTTGGGCGCGCCAGTATCACGGTGAACGCGGTGACGTTCGGCTGGGTCGAGACGGGCCACGCGGACAGGAGCTTCTGGGAGGCAAACCGCGAGAAGATCCTCCAGGCCTACGCAATCAAGCGCCTGGGGAGGCCCGACGACATCGCCCCGCTGGTGGCCTTCCTCGCCTCGGATCTGGCCTCCTGGCTCACCGGCCAGACCATCAGCGTCAGCGGTGGCTACACCACGATCTGATGCCCCCGGAGCACCCGCTTACCCTATCGACAATTGACAGGATGGACACCAGTCAAGTACCCTCGGCCCGGGCTGGCACCTCCCGTTCTTGAGGATCGAGGCGAACGAATTCTGCATGAGGCGTCCCCCGCTGGTTGTGATTCTGGTGGGCCTTTTCGTTATCGCGCTCGGCGAGACAGCCGGCGCGGTCATCTCGCAGTTCCGTCCACAGGTCGCGCGGTACGCCTTGGCGCGCGTGGCGGCGAACCCCCAGGTCCACGGTCTGGCCGGCTCGGCCGAGTACGACACTGAGGTCACGGCCCGGGCCCTCTACGCGGTCGAGGCGGGCCTGTCGTTCTTCCATACCCATGCGCAAGGGCTGGGCCCCCTCGTGATCTTGGTGGGCACGATCGGGGCGAGCGTCGTCCCGTGGCGGCGGGCCCGCGGTGCCCTCTACGCGCTCCTCGCCGTGGGCGCGCTCTTCCCGCTGGGATATCTCGTGTACTCAGTCGCCGTGCTCGAGCGAGGGCGCGAGTCCGGTATCGAGATGGCGGAACGTTATGTCCTGACGCCGCTGGGCAGCGCGCTCATCGTTGGACTGGTCGCTCTCGCCGCTCTGATCGTCGCCGGACGCCGCCGGGGGCCGGCCGCGTGACGGTCGCCGGCTCCGACGGCTGGCGCCGGCCGCCGCTTCCCGCGCTCCTGGTCGCCATTGTCCTCATCGCGTGCGCCGAGGTCGGGGGCGCGTCCATGGTGAAGTTCAAGCTCGAGTTGACGCGGTGGGCGCGCTCCGTCATCCTGGCCCGGCCGGCCACGCATGGGCTGGTCGGCGTGCGCGATGTGGACGAGCAGGTCATCGACGAGACGATGGTCAAGTTCGATGCCGCCCTCCGGCTGTTCCACCTGCACGCGGAGGGCATGGGGCTCGTCATCATCGTGACAACGATGACGGCCGCGACGCTGGTCCGGTCCGATGGCGTGCGCCGGGCGGTGGTCGTGCTCCTCAGTGCGGGCGGCGCCGGGTATCCGGTCGGCTATCTTCTCTGGAGCGCCCTCATCCCGTACTACGGCGTCGAATTCGCCAAGACGATCGCCGAGCGGGTCATCTGGATCCCGTTCGGGGGCGCGACCATCGTGGCCACGTGGTGGCTCACGGTGCTGGTGGCCATGTGCCTGGCGAGGCGATCGTGAGGATTGCTTTGTCCGGGTGCGCGAACATGGTGATGCTGGCCCTCACCATCGCGGTGGCGGGGGGCCCCGCCGTCGCCCATCACGTTGGCGTCTACGTGCCCCGGGACAACGAGGTGTCGGCGAACTTCAAGCAGATCAAGTTCGCGCTGCAGGCGCGCAAGTTCGACGTCGCGCTCGGGCTGTTCGACAACGGGGCGTTGCGCGCCGAGATGCGGGCGCGGGTGGCCGACCTCCCCGCGGGTCTCGAGGCGGCGACGCGCGGGGCCATCGCGGCCGGCGACGCTCCCGCCGCCGAGCGCTGGCTCATGGTGTTCTTCGCCGCCCTCGCCCGTGATCTGGCGCGGGAAGCCGATCGGAGGCTCGCCGACCCGGGTGAGTCCGCCGCGGCGCGGGGGGCCAGCGGCCGCAAGTTCCTCGAGGCCATCACGCGCTACTACAACCTGATCGACTTCGCGGTCACCCAGCAAGACAGCAAGGCGGCCGTAGCGGTGCGCCTCGCCCTCGACGACGCCGAGGGCTACGCGAAGGACAGCGGCCCCCGGCCGGCGGGCGCTCCCGGCTCGACCCCGAAGGGCACGACGGGACAGCCGGTCGCGGCGCCCGACCCCGCGAAGATGCGCGAGTCTCTCCAGCGGATCGCGCAGACGCTCTCACGGTTGATCGAAACGTCCTCAACATCCACAAGGAGGATTCCATGAAGCGCAGGCCTTTCCTCGCGACCCTCGTGTCGCTCGCCGTGCTCGGGTGGCTGTCGTCTCCGGCGACGGCCCAGAAGGTGGTCAAGATCGGTGACCTTGGCTCCAAGGTCGGGGTGTTCGAAGGGTACGGCAAGTACCAGACCATGGCGATCCAGCTCGCCGTCGAGGAGCTGAACGCCAAGGGGGGCGTCCTCGGCCACAAGATCGAGGTGATCTCGGAGGACGACGAGACCAAGCCCGGCCCCGCCGTGCGCAAAGCCGAGAAGCTGATCCTGCAGGACGACGTCAAGCTCCTCATCGGGGCCGTGTCGAGCGGGTCGACGATGGCGGTGATGGACGTGACCAAGAAGCACAAGGTCGTCCACTGGAATTCCGTGTCGTGCGCGGAGTTCATGCGCACCACCAAGTTCCACAAGTACTATTTCTCGAACCAGCCGGACTCGCGCATGCAGGCCACCGGGCTCGCGAAGTACATCGTGGACAAGATGGGCAAGCGCGTCTACATCTTCTACACCGACTACGCCATGGGCCAGTCCGACGGCCGCCAGTTCAAGACGGCGCTCGAGAAGCTGGGGGGCGAGGTGGTGGGGGTGGCGGGTGCGCCTCTCGACACCAAGGACTTCAGCCCCTGGTTCGGCGCGATCAACCAGAGCAACCCGGACGTGCTCTTCGTGGCCTTCGCGGGCACGGACTCGCTCCGCCTCATGACGCAGCTCCACTCCTTCGGCATGACCAGGAAGTACAAGCTGGCGGGCATCGACTGCTTCCTCCTGCAGCAGGATCTGCCCGCGATCGCCGAGCCCATGGAGGGCTTCGTCCAGCTCGCGCACTACTCCGCGTATAACCCGGATCCGAACATGCAGGCGTTCAACGTCAAGTTCAAGAAGAAGTACGGCGTGGACGCCAACATCATGGCGGGGGCCTATGACGCGGTGCTGTTCTGGGCGGCGGCGGTGGAGAAGGTGAAGAGCTTCGACTCCGACAAGGTGGCGGAGGCGCAGGAGGGCATGTGCCTCGACAACACCCATATCGGCCGCCAGTGCATCAGGAAGGAAGACCACCAGGTCGTCATGGACATGCACCTCTATCAGGTGAAGGGCGGCAAGAACCTCCCCATCGCGACGCTCGCCGGCAAGGACACGATCGGCGAGGCCATGGTCGGCAAGGATCCGGTCGAGGGGTTCACGTGGGACATCAAGAAGAAGAACTAGGGCTACCCTCTCGTCACGCTGCTCTCTTCACTCGGATCCCTCTCCCCCAATGGGGGGAGAGGGCAGGGTGAGGGGGCAGGGGCGCTAGGCGTTGGAGTATCTCGTCGCCGTACTGTTGCCGCAGCTCTTGCATGGCGTCGTGTTTGGCGCGGCGCTGGGGCTGCTGGCCCTGGGCCTCACGGTCATCTTCGGGCTCCTCGGCGTGATGAACTTCGCGCACGGGGAGCTCTACATGTTCGGCGCGTACGCCGGCATCGTCGTGATCGCCCTCACGAACTCGTTCTGGATCGCCCTCGTGGCCGCCCCCCTGCTCGTGGCCGCGGTGGGCGCCGTGGCCGAGATCGCCACCCTCCGCCCCCTCTACGGGCGCGAGCCGCTCTACGGACTCATCGTGACCTTCGGCTTGGCCATGATCTTCCGCGAGGGCGCGCGCCAGGTCTTCGGCGGCGATATGCGCCGGATCTTGCCGCCCATCGAGGGCTCGATTCCGCTCCTCGGCATGACCTATCCGAAGTACCGGCTCTTCCTGCTCGGCGTCTCTTCGATCCTCCTCCTGGCCATCTGGCTCTTCTTCACCCGGACCCGCGCCGGTATCATCGTCCGCGCCGCCGTCCAGGACGCCGAGATGCTCGACGGCCTCGGCGTCAACGTGCCGCGCGTCTTCACCCTGACCTTCGCCGGCTCGGCGGCCCTCGCCGCCACCGCCGGCCTGCTCCTGGCCCCCGTGTTCACCGTGTATCCGCAGATGGGGGTCGAGATGATCCTGCTCGCCTTCATCGTTGTGATCCTGGGGGGGATCGGCTCGCTGGGGGGCTCGGTGGTCGCCGCCTTCGTGATCGGCATTGCCCAGAGCCTGCTGACGCTCTGGATGAACCCGCAGCGCGTGGCCATCGCCATCTTCGGGATCATGATCGTGGTCCTGATCGTCCGCCCGCGCGGCTTCTTCGGCCGCGAAGGTGTCCTTGAGTAAGATCCTCTCCTGGCGGGGGTGGCTCGTCTTCGCCGCCCTGGCGGCGCTGCCCCTGACCCCGTGGATGTCGAAGTACTACCTGCTGCTCGCCTTCGACGCGCTCCTGTTCGGGGCGGTCGCCCTGAGCCTCGACCTCCTGATGGGCTACTCAGGCCTGGTCTCTTTCGGACACGCCGCCTTCTTCGGCCTGGGTGCCTACTCGACGGCCGTACTGCTCGAGCGCGGTGTCCAGTCCCTCTGGCTCTGCCTGGGGCTGGCGGCGGTCATCGTGGGAGCCTACGCGCTCACCGTGAGTTACTTCGCCACCACGCGCCGCGGCATCTATTTCGCGCTCCTCACGCTGATCTTCGCGGAGGTGATCTACACCTTCTTCCGCTATACGCAAACCTTCGGCGGCTCCGACGGCATCCAGGGATTGCCGGCGTCCCAGGTGTGGCCGGGCGTCGCCATCGACACCCCGGCGCGGCTCTACTATCTCGTGGTCGCGTACCTGCTGCTCGCGTACCTCGCGTGCCGGGCGCTCGTCCGTTCCCACTTCGGCCAGGTGCTCGTGGCCATCCGAGAGAACGAGGACCGGGCGCGCTTCCTCGGCTACAACGTTCAGCGCTACAAGATGGGGGTCTGCATGATCTCGGCGATCCTGACCGGTCTCGCCGGCGCCCTCTACCCGGGCCGCGCGGCCTACGCCACGCCCGATCTCCTGCACTGGAGCATATCGGGCGAGTTCCTCATCATGGTCATGATCGGCGGGCTGGGGACGCTCGTCGGCCCCATCATCGGCGGCGTGTTCTTCACCGTGCTCCAGGAGAAGGTTTCGTCCTACGTGCAGTGGTACAACATCGTGATCGGGCTGGTGCTGGTCCTCATCGTGCTCTTCGTGCCGCGCGGTCTCCTGGGTTTCCGCCATGCCCTGCGCAGGCGACCCGGGCGGGAGGCCGCGTGAGCCGAGGCGAAACGATGCTCGAGGTCGCGGGCGTCTCGAAGAGCTTCGGCGCGCTCGCGGCCCTGGCCGGCGTCAGCTTCACGGTGAGGGAGGGTGAGGTCTTCTCCGTCATCGGCCCCAACGGGGCGGGCAAGTCGACGCTCTTCAACGTCATCAGCGGCCTGCACGCCCCCACGGGGGGCCGTATCGTCCTTCGGGGAACGGAGATCACCGGCCGCCCGCCGGAAGTCATCAACCGGCAGGGCCTGGCGAAGACGTTCCAGATCACGAACATCTTCCCCGGCATCTCCGTGTACGACAACGTGCGCGTGGCGGCGCAGTCGCGCACGCCCGTCTCGGGCCGCCTGCCCTCGCTCTGGCGGCTTCCGGATGTCGAGGGGCCCGTCATGGAGCTGCTGGGCGCGTTCGGTCTGACCGCACGGCGGGGCGATCTCGCGCAAAACCTCTCTCACGGCGAGCAGCGCTATCTCGAGATCTGCCTCGCCCTCGCCACCGACCCCGCGCTCCTCCTCCTCGACGAGCCGACGGCGGGGATGACGCCGGGGGAGACGAAGGAGGCGACGGCCCTGATCCGGCGGATCGCGCTCGACCGGAGCCTCACCGTCCTGCTCATCGAGCACGACATGAGCGTCGTGATGGGGATCTCCGACCGGATCGCCGTGCTCCACTTCGGTGAGAAGATCGCCGAGGGCCCGCCGGAGGTCATCCGCAGCGACCCAAAGGTGCTCGACGCGTATCTGGGCGGGGCGGACGAATGACGAGCCTGGACTCATGAGCGCCGCGCGACCCTTGCTCCGGATCCGGGATCTCCACGCCGGCTATGGGGCCACCCCGATCCTCTTCGGGGTCTCTCTCGAGGTCCAGGAGGGAGAGGCGGTGGCGCTCCTCGGCAAGAACGGGATGGGCAAGAGCACGCTCATGAAAACGGCCATGGGCTTCATCAAGCCCACTCGTGGCGCGATCGAGTTCGAGGGCGGCGACCTGACACGGATGACGCCGCACCAGATCGCGCGGCGCGGCGTGGGCTTCGTGCCGGAGAACCGGCGGATCTTTCCCGGCCTCACCGTGCGCGAGAATCTGGAGCTGGGGCTCTCGGCGGTGCCCCAGCGCTCGGCCACGCTCCGCCGGGAGCGCCTCGAGGCGGTGTTCGGGCACTTTCCCCGGCTGAGCGAGCGCATCGACCAGCCGGCCAAGACGCTGTCCGGCGGCGAGCTGCAGATGCTCGCCATCGCGCGCGTGATGATGGCGGGGGCGCGGCTCATCTTGATGGACGAGCCCACCCAGGGACTCGCCCCCGCGCTCATCCGCCACATCCGGGACATGATCCGCGAGCTGAAGCGGCTCCGCATCACCGTCCTGCTCGTCGAGCAGAACGCCCGCGTGGCGCTCTCCGTGTGCGATCGCGGCTACATCATGGAGAAGGGATGCATCGTGTTCGAGGGGTCCTCGACGGAGCTACGCGAGAGTCCGGTGACCCGTGAGAAGCTGGGCGTCTAATAGCCTCCTCGGCGCGACTCGGCGGCAATCCGTCGTCCGGCTAGGATTGGCGATCGCGATCTTCGCGGTCGCGCTCTGGGCGCTTCCGTCGCGGCGGGCGGATGATGAAGGTGGCCATCACGGAGAACACGCCCGCCCCCTCGACGCCTTCGAGCGGGCGGGCGTGACCGAGCTGACGGAGGGACAGCGGGGCCCGCGGCTGCGGCTCCGCACGTTTCCGGACAACGCCCATGCCTCCCTGGAGGACTTCGCGCACGATCTGGTGCTCGTGAATTTCTGGGCCACATGGTGCACGCCCTGCACGGTCGAAATGCCGACGCTCGAGGCGCTCTGGACGGAGTACCGCGGGCGCGGGCTGGTCGTGATCGGCGTATCGGAAGATCGCGCCGCGCCGCGCGCCCTCCTCGATCCCTATATCCGGAATCACGGGCTCACTTTCCCGATCCTGCTGGACCCCGATGGCAGCGCGGCCCGGAGGTGGCGCGTCACGGGGCTGCCGGCGACGTTCGTCGTCCGGCCCGGCGGCGAAGTGGCCGGCATGGCCGTGGGCGCGCGCGAGTGGAACAGCAGGGAGATGCGCGCCCTCCTCGAGACGCTGCTTCCCCCGCCTCGCTGAGGACGGAAAGACATGAGGTGATCGGCTTGACATGCGGGGGTGGCCTCTTCTACCCTCGGCGCTGCGATGACAGCCGAGGAGTCGGCTTCGTGACGCGATCCCGCTGATGGCCTCATCGATGGCGCGGTCCCCGCGGAAAGATGCACGCTCGGCGCTCCAGCACGTGCTCGACCGGAAGAACAAGGGCAAGGTCCGGCTCGTCCCGTGACCCTCGCCCAGCTGCTCGAGCGTGCCGCGCGGCGGCGGCCGTCCGCCGATGCCGTCGTTGACGGCGCGCGGCGGCTGAGTTACGAAGACCTGGCCGGTCAGGGGGCGCGACTCGCACGAGGTTTTGCGCGGCTCGGCGTGACCAGAGGCGATCGCGTGATGATCGCGCTGCGCAACCGGCTCGAGCACGTCCTCGCCTACTGGGCGCTGCAGATGATCGGGGGCGTGCCCGCGCCGGTGAACTTCCGCCTTGCCGCGGAAGAGATGCGGTACGTCCTCGAGGACTGCGGCGCCGCGGTGGTCCTGCTCGAGGCGGCGACGGCCCCCGTGGTGCTCGAGGCCGCGGCGGGGCGGCCGGTGCGCCTCGTGTTCGTCGGCAGCGATGCGCCGCCGGGCGCGCTGGCGTTCTCCGAGGTCCTCGCGTTGGGAGACGGGAAAGGAGACCCCGGGCGGGATCTCGTGGAGGGTGATCTCTCGCTGATCCTGTACACGTCGGGCACGACGGGGAGACCCAAGGGTGTCCCGAGGACCCACAAGAATCATACCGCCGGAGCTCTTGCCCACGTCATCCAGTGCGGGTATGGATGGCTCGAGAGGACGCTCGGCGTCATGCCGCTCTACCACACCATGGGGATCCACTCGCTCACGAGCATGGCGGCGGTGAACGGCTGCTTCGTGTGCCAGCCCGACTGGAGCGCCGCCGGCGCGCTCGAATTGATCGCGTCGGAGCGGCTGACCGCGCTCTACCTGATCCCCACGCTGTTCTATGACCTCGTCCATGCCCCCGAGTTCTCGGCCGCCAAGGTCGCGTCGGTGCGAAAGCTCGCCTACGCGGGAGCCTCGATGCTCGCCCCGCTCACCGAGGCCTGCGTCACGGCCTTTCACCCCAAGGTCTTCGTGAATCACTACGGCTCCACGGAGATCTATACCTTCTCCGTCCGTCCCGACGTCCACGGCAAGCCGGGGTGTGCCGGCCGGCCCGGCATCCACTCGACCCTCAGGGTGGTCGTCGCCAGCACGGACCGCCGGGTCGGCCCCATGGAGACCGTCCCTCCGGGCGAGAAGGGCGAGATCGTCGTCAGCCTCGACTCGGATGAGGCGTTCGCCGGCTACTGGCAGCGGCCTGATGCCGACGCCCGGGCGCTGCGCGACGGCTGGTATTTCACGGGCGACATGGGGTACATCGACGCGGACGGCGAGCTCTTCGTGTCGGGACGCGTGGACGACATGATCATCACCGGGGGGGAGAACGTCCACCCCGTCGAGGTGGAGGACGTGCTGGCCAGACATCCGCAGGTGAGGGACGTGGCGGTGGTCGGCGAGCCGGACGAGAAGTGGGGCGAGCGCGTGGTGGCCTTCGTGGTGCCGGCGACCGCCACCGTCACCGCCGCCGCCCTCGACGCGCATTGCCGGGAGAGCCGGGACCTCGCGAACTTCAAGCGGCCGAGACGAATCGTCTTCGTGAAGGAGATCCCGAAGACGGCCTCGGGGAAGATCCTTCGCCGGCTCCTGCGGGAGGGCCAATACATGGAGGTTCAGGGATGAGCGAGTTCTTGCGGGTGGAGCGCGCGGGCGCGGTGGCCACCGTCTGGATCGATCGCCAGCCCAAGATGAATACGATGACGGTGGCCATGCGGAACGAGTTCCCCGGCATCTTCGCGGGGCTGGAAGCCGACGACGCCGTCCGGGTCATCGTGGTCCGCGGCGCCGGCGGCAAGGCCTTCAGCGCCGGGGGGGACGTCGCCGAGTTCCTCACGCTGGCGCCCGCCGATCTCGAGATGTGGGGCGACACGCTGACGTCCGCCGAACGGTGCCGGAAGCCGGTCCTCGCCGCCATCGATGGGTTCACCATGGGCGCCGGTCTGGAGCTGGCGGTGGCGTGCGATTTCCGGATCGCGACCCTCCGATCCGAGTTCGCTTTCCCGGAGATCCGGCTGGGCATGATCCCCGGGAGCGGCGGTACGCAGCGGGCCCTCAGGCTCATCGGGATGACGCGCGCCAAGCTCTTCATGATGACCGGCCAGCGCATCCCGGCGGAGCGCGCGGAGGCGTGGGGGCTGATCACCCAGGCCGTGCCCAACGACGAGCTGGACAAGGCGGTGGCGGCGCTGGCCGGGGAGCTGGCCGAGCGGGCCCCCCTCGCGCTCCGCACGCTGAAGATGGTGCTCGACCGGGGGGCCGACGCTCCACTGGAGACGGCGCTCGAGCTCGAGCGCAAGGCCTACGCGTGGCTGCGCTCGACGCACGATTACGCCGAGGGCGTCACGTCGTTCCTGGAGAAGCGCTCCCCGAAGTACACGGGGCGGTGAGGGGATGGCTGGAGGGAGCGTGTGAGCGATCAGAGGGCCACGGCGCCGAGCCCAGCGAATCCCCCCGCGGATGCGAAAGGCTGGATCGGCCGGCCCGTCAAGCGCGTCGAGGACGCGCGGCTGCTCACGGGGCGCGGGAGCTTCGTCGACGATCATCCCCCGATCGCCAACATCCACGCCGCGGCCATCGTCCGGTCGCCCCACGCTCACGCGCGCATTCTCGGATACGATGCCTCGGCGGCGCTTCGGATGCACGGGGTGGTCGGGGTGGTCACGGGGGCGGACGTGGCGCGGCTCACCCGGCCCTTCTCCGTCGGGGTCGCCGCGCCCGTGCACTACCACTGCACCGCTACCGACAAGGCGCGCTTCGTCGGAGAGCCGGTAGCGGTGGTCGTGGCCCGCAACCGGTATCTGGCCGAGGACGCGGCGGACGCGGTGGCGGTCGAGTACGAGCCGCTCCCCGCCGTGGTGGACGTGGAGCGGGCTCTCGACCCGGGCGCCCCTGTGCTCCACGAGGCGGTCGGCTCCAACGTGGCCGGCCATCGACGGCTCGTCTACGGAGACCCCGACCGGGCGTTCGCGGAGGCGGACATCGTGATCCGTGAGCGCTTCCGCTTCCCGAAGTACGGATCGACGCCCATCGAGACGTACGGCGTGATCGCACGCTGGGATCCGCTGGAGGGCGCCTATACGATCTGGTCGAACTTCATGGGGCCCTTCATCATGCACCCGCTCACGGCCCGGGTGCTGGGGGTGCCCGAGAACAAGCTGCGCTTCATCGTTCCTCCGGACATCGGGGGAAGCTTCGGGATCAAATCGAGCATGTATCCGTACATGGCGCTGATCGCGCTGACCGCGCGGTGCACCGGCGTGGCGGTCAAGTGGATCGAGGACCGGCACGAGCACTTGCTGGCATCCTCGAGCGGGACGGACCGGGTCGCCTACCGAGAGCTCGCGGCGCGCGAGGACGGCACGGTGCTCGGCATGCGCTACCGGTGGCTGGACAATGTGGGCGGATACATCCGCAGCCCGGAGCCCGGGTGCAGCTTCCGCCCCATCGGCAACTTCGTCGGCCCGTACCGGTTCCAGCACCTGGAGGTGGACACCTCCGTGGTGATGACCAACAAGAGTCTCACGGGCCCGAACCGCGGGTACGCGTGCGGTCACCTCTACTTCGAGACCGAGCGGATGATGGACCTGCTCGCCGAGCGGGTCGGGCTGGATCCCGTCGAGGTCCGGCGGCGCCACCTGCTCCAGCCCGAGCAATTCCCCTACCGGACGCCGACGGGCGGCCTCTACGACAGCGGCGACTACCCCGCCGCGCTCGACAAGGCGGTCGAGCTCGCGCGCTACGCGGAGCTTCGCCGCGCGCAGGCCGCGGCCCGGGCGGCTGGACGGCTCTTCGGGATCGGGGTGGCGTTGGCGGTGGATCCGTCCGTCTCCAACATGGGGTACGTGGCGACGGCCCTTGATCCGCAGTTCCGCGCGAAGCCCGAGTACCTGCCCAAGTCGGGCGCCGTTGACGCCGCCACCATCAAGGTGGACCCGGCCGGGCGCGTGACCGCGATCCTCGCCACGACGCCCCAGGGTCAGGGGCACCAGACCGTGGTGTCGCAGATCGTCGCCGACGAGCTGGGGCTCACGCCCGACGACGTGACGGTGGTGGACGAGATGGACACTCTCTCGCGCTTCTGGTCCATCTCCTCGGGGACGTACTCGAGCCGGTTCGGCTCGGTCGGGACCAGCGCCGTCGCCCTCGCCGCCCGCAAGCTCAAGGCCAAGCTCGTCGAGTACGCCGCGCACCTCATGGATCGTCCCGCGGACGAGCTCGAATTCCGCGCCGGTTCCGTACGGCTCCGGAGCGGCCCGGGGCCGTCGTACTCGATCAAGGATCTGGCGGGGCGGGCGCACTGGAACACGGAGTCGTTGCCCGAAGGCATGGAGCCCGGCCTCCAGGCGACGGCGGTGTTCGGGTTCACCGTCTCGAAGGCCGTCGACCAGAACGACTGCGTGAACTCGTCGAACACCTACGGCTTCATCGCCGAGGTGATGGCGGTGGAGGTGGATCCGGAGACCGCCGCCATCAAGATCCTGCGCTACGCGACAGTCCACGACGCCGGCACCATCATCAACCCCATGATCGCCGAGGGGCAGATCTACGGCGGCGCCCTCCATGGGCTCGGCGGCGCGCTCTACGAGGAGCTCCAGTACGACGAGGGCGGACAGCTCCTCACGGGCACCTTCATGGACTACCTGGTGCCGACGGCGGTCGAGGCCCCCGTGATCGACATCGCCCACGTCGTCTCGCCCTCGCCCCTCACGCCGCTCGGCTCCAAGGGGCTGGGTGAATCCAGCTCCATGACGGTGCCGGCCGTTATCGCCAATGCCGTGAGTGACGCTCTGGCGCCGATCGGCGTCCGGATCAGAGAGCTCCCGATGTCGCCGTCGCGGCTCTGGGAGCTGATCGACGGCGCCAGGAAGTCCGCGGGGAAGGCGTGAAGCCGCCCAAGTTCGACTATCACGCCCCGCCGACCGTCGACGAGGCCATCGCGCTCCTGACCCGTTACGGCGGCGAGGCCAAGCTGCTGGCCGGGGGGCAGAGCCTCGTCCCGCTCCTGAACTTCCGGCTCAGCCGCCCGGCGGCGCTGGTCGATCTCAACCGCATTCCGAGCCTTGCCTATATCCGCGAGGCCGATGGCTACGTCCGGCTCGGGGCGATGACGCGGCAGCGCACCATCGAGTTCTCGCCCGTCGTCCGGCGCCGCCTCCCGCTGCTGGCGGAGGCGACCGCCTTCGTGGGGCATCTGCCCATCCGCACGCGCGGGACGATCGGGGGGAGCCTGGCCCACGCCGACCCGGCGGCCGAGTACCCGGCCACGCTCACCGCGCTGGGCGGGGAAGTCGTCGTACGGGGACCGCGCGGGGAGCGAACCCTCCAGGCGGGTGACCTGTTCCAGTCCTATCTGGCCACGGCGCTGGGGGCGGACGAGATCCTTATCGAGGTCCGGTTCCCGGCCATGCCGGACGGAGCCGGCTTCGCCTTCGAGGAGTTCAGCCGGCGGCACGGGGATTTTGCCATCGTCGGAATCGCTGCGATGGTCATGGGGCAGGGGCTATCCTGCACGGCCGCCCGGCTCGTGACGGCGGGGGCGGGCCCGTTGCCCGTTCGCCTGCGCGGCGCCGAAGAGATCCTCGAGAGCGAGGGACTCTCCGAGGCCGCCATCGAGGCCGCGGCAAACCGGGCCGCCACGCTGGTCGATCCGCCGTCCGACATCCACGCCTCCGCCGACTACCGCCGCAACCTCACGCGCGTGCTGACCGGGCGCGCGCTGCGCCGGGCGATTGCCCGGATGGAAGGGGCCTGAGTGTCCGACACCGTCCTCGTCCGGATGACCGTCAACGGTCAGTCGCGTCAGGGTCACTGTGAGCCGCGCAAGCTCCTCGTGGATTTTCTGAGGGAAGACCTCGGGCTGACGGGCACCCATGTCGGGTGCGAGCACGGTATCTGCGGCGCATGCACCATTTTCTTCAATGGCGAGGCGGCTCGCTCCTGTTTGATGCTCGCCATCCAGGCCGACGGCGCCGAGCTCGGCACGGTCGAAGGGCTGACGTCCGACGGCAAGCTGCACCCCCTGCAAGAGGCGTTTCACGAGCACCACGCGCTCCAATGCGGCTTCTGCACGCCGGGCATGCTGCTGGCGTCGCTGGATCTGCTCCGGACCAACCCCGATCCGACCGAGACCGAGATCCGCGAGGGACTGGCCGCCGTCCTCTGCCGGTGCACCGGCTACCAGGGAATCGTGAAGGCCGTCGCGGCCGCTGCTGGCACCCTCCGCGACGCAGTCGAGACCGCCCCCGCGCTCCTCCGCCGTCACCCGCTCCCATGATGGCCGGCGGGACCCCTCGGGCGCTGATCGGCGCCCCCATCAGGCGAGTGGAAGATCACCGCCTGCTGACGGGGCGCGGCCGCTACGTGGCGGACGTAGTCCTTCCGGGCATGCTCCACGCGGCTTTTCTGCGCAGTCTCCATGCTCACGCACGGATCCTCGGCATCCACCGGGCGGCAGCGCAGGCGCTGCCGGGCGTCGCCGCCATCGCGACGTGGGATGACCTAAGCGGGAACACACGCTCGATCCGCGCCGCCTCGCGGATGACGGGGTACCATGCGACCGATTTCCCGCCCCTCGCCGCGGACAAGGTCCGCTACGTAGGCGAGGCCATCGCCGTGGTCGCGGCGGACACCCGATACGCGGCTGAGGACGCCGTCGATCGGATCGGGGTGGACTATGAGCCGCTCGAGCCGGTCGGCGATCCGCGAACCTCCATGGATGACCGCGGCCCCCTCCTGCACGAGGCCACCGGGACCAATGTCCTGCTCACTCGCGCGTTCAGCCAGGGCGACGTCGACACGGCCTTCGCCGGACCCGCCGTCGTGGTCGGTGATCGCTTCTGCTTTCACCGGCACGCCGCCGTCGCGATCGAGAACCGCGCCTGCCTGGCCGACTACGAGCCCGGCACGGGTCTCCTGACGCTCTGGTCCTCGACGCAGGTGCCCGGCATGATCCGGGAAGCGCTCGCGGACATTCTCGGGATTCCGGCCCACTGCATCCGGGTCGTCGCGCCCGACGTGGGCGGCGGCTTCGGCGTGAAGAGCGCGCTCTATCCCGAGGAGGTCACGCTCTGCGCGCTGTCACGGCAACTGGGGCGCCCTGTCAAGTGGGTCGGCGACCGGCGCGAGGACCTGATGACGAGCACGCAGGCGTGGGACGAGCAGATCGAGGCCGAACTGGCCGTGGATCCGGACGGTACGATCCGCGGGCTGCGGGCCAAGGTCATCGCCGACGTCGGCGCCTACTCCGTGCATCCGTGGACGGCGAGCATCGAGGTCATCCAGGTGATCAGCTTCCTGCCGGGGCCCTACCGCGTGCCGCACTACCGCGGCGAGGCGTGGGGCGTGGCGACGAACAAGGCTCCCATGGGTCCTTACCGCGGGGTAGGCCGGCCCGTGTCCACCTTCGTGATGGAGGCTTTGCTCGATCGCGCCGCCCGCCGCCTCGGCATGGACCCCGTCGCGATTCGGCGGGCCAATCTCATCCGGCCGGAGGAGATCCCGTATCGCTCGCCCTCGGGCATCGTGTGGGACTCCGCGAGCTTCGCCGAGACGCTGGAGCGCGCGTGCCAGGCGGTGGGTTACGAGACCCTCCGTGCCGAGCAACGCCGTGACCCCTCGGCGCGGCGATTGACGGGTGTCGGCATCGCCACGTATGTCGAGCTGACGGGTGTGGGCTCGGCCATCCCCGCCTCGCCCGGTGCCGACATCGCCACGGGGACCGAGGGCGCCACCGTCCGTGTCGACCAGGCCGGAACGGTGACGGCCGCCTTCGGCCTGGCATGCCACGGCCAGGGGCACGAGACCAGCCTCGCCCAAGTCGTCGCGCAGGAGCTGGGCGTCCATCTCGCCGACGTGCGGGTGATCCACGGCGACACGGGGGCGGGTCCCCTCGGGAGCGGGACGTACGCGAGCCGGAGCGCCGTGATCGGGGGCGGCGCCGCGATCCTCGCGAGCCGCGCCGTCCGGGAGAAAGCACTCCTGATCGCGGCCCACCGGCTCGAGGCCGACGTTCGCGACCTGGAGCTCGCGGGCGGAGTCGCGTCGGTCCGGGGAGCGCCCGACCGGAGCCTGTCGCTGCGCGAGATCGCCCGGTGCGCGTACGGTGGCGTCAAGCGCCTGCCGAAGGGGATGGAGCCGGGGCTCGAGTCGACGCGCTTCTACGACCCGTACGTGGGAACGGCCTCGAGCGCGACCCATATCGCCATGGTCGAGGTCGACCTCGACTTGTGCTCCGTCGCGGTGCGCCGGTACGTCGTGGTAGAAGACTGCGGCCGGCTCATCAACCCGATGATCGTGGAGGGCCAGGCCATCGGGGGAGTCGCGCAGGGCCTCGGCGCGGCCCTCCTCGAGGAGATCGTGTATGACGGGGGCGGGCAGCTCCTGACCGGTAGCTTGATGGACTACTTGGTCCCCTCCGCCGCCGAGATGCCGACGGTCGAGGTGACGCACCTGGAGCATCCCTCCCCCTCCACCCTCGGCGGCTTCAAGGGCGCCGGGGAAGGCGGGACCATCGGCGCGCCCGGCGCCATCGCCAACGCGGTCGCGGACGCCCTCGCCCCGCTCGGCATCGAGATCGTCGAGCTGCCGATCACCCCGGAGCGGCTGTTCCAGCTCCTGCCAAAAGCTTGACAGGTCTTCCAAGAGGTCGATGGGTGGGAGCACGGCCGTCGCCGAGAAGCGCTGCCCAGTCCTTTCGGCCAAAGACCATGGGAGTCTCCAGGCCCGTGCAGCGCTTATTGGATTAGTTGATGGTCGAGGACGACCTGAGGAGTTTGGATGCGACCGCCCCTATCGAACTTCCTGCCGGTATCTCTCACCGCCTGAGGTACCTACACCTTCCGTTCCAAATCCCACGCAGAGAAGCACTGGACGTGCGCAGAACTCCGTGGTCTGTGGCCCGGGATTAAGGTGCTGTTCATGTCGGCGTTCACATCGGGAGCGATTGAGGACTACGGTATCCAAATTGCTCGTGGCGAACCGCTCTTCGTAAAGCCGTTCACAGGACTCGCCTTGACGAACAATGTCCGGGCTCTGCTCAACTCCCATTCGCCCTTTTCGAGACCAGATCGCCGATAAGACGTAGCAGTCGCACGATCAAGCATCTCCGATCCAGAAGTAGGACCCGGAAAACAAAGGGGGTCAACATTGCTAGCCAGGCTCTCCTTTTGTCCACCCGGTAGAACGAACCCGGTCATATTGGCTCGGCTCTGCTCGGCTTCTTGGCGGATTCGGGCAGGTTTGTTGAATCCGCACGCCCCTACAAGGCCTGTTGCCTCGGCATCGTCCTTGCTTCTTCGAGTCAGGAAAAGAAGGAGGATTCGATGACCGTCCCCCACGATTTGCTTGACGATCTCCGCAGTTCCCCGACAGACCTCGCCCGCATCGTTGAAGCTGTGGTTCGAGATGGACTTCCGTACGTATTGATTCCTGGGCAGGCCGTCAGATCCTGGGAACGTCGGGCGCCGGATCACTGGGGCAAGGTCGCCGGGTGGTTGGCAGCGCAAAACGTGGCCGTGGTCAAAGTGTGAGCCTGATGGGGAGAAGCGTCTTTGCGCATGCTCGCGCTGATGATCCGCTGGAGTTCGGTGGTCTGGTTGTTCACCGCAGCGGCCCCTTCGAGCGCGGCTCGACGGTATCAGGCAGGCAGATAAAAAGGTCGTGAGCTTGGCCGCTTGCGCCCTCGGCCTTGGCGATGGGTAGTGTGCGCGGCTCGGAACTGGTGGCGATGTTTGGTGCGCCTCCCGACTCCACGAAGCGAGTCGCAGCCATAGATCTCGAGCGGATGCTCGAAGGGTTCCGCCAGGGCATGGGAGATCTCCTGCCGAAGCCCTTTCTCGTGGACCGCTGGCCATGAAGAAGGGACGGCGGCCTATCGTGATCAGCCAGGTGCGGCCGGCGGTCGACGACGGCCGGTATCCCGTGAAACGGGAGGTAGGCGACTGTCTCACGGTCACGGCCGACATCTTCAAGGAAGGCCACGACACGCTGGCGGCGGTGATCCTGTACCGCCCGCAGGACGAACCCGACTGGCGGGAAGCGCCCCTACGGTTCGCCGACAACGACGGATGGGTCGGCTCGTTCTCTCTCGAGGCCAACACCCGCTACTGGTTCACCATCGAGGCCTGGACGGACCGCTTCGGTTCCTGGGCGGACGACGTTACGCGACGCGCGGAGGGAGGCCAGGCGGATCTCACCAGCGAACTGCTGGAGGGCGCCCGGCTCGTCACTCAGACGCGGGCCCGCGCGGCGGGGACCGATGCTGCCCTGCTCGACGGCGCCATCGCCCGAGGGGGGGCAGCGGACTCTCAGGAAGCGCGGCTCCGCATCCTGCTCCAGCCCGCCCTGCGGGAGGTCGTCTCCCGTCTGCAGGTGCGCTGGGACGCCACCCGCTTCGACCGTGAGCTCGAGGTGGTGGTCGACCGGCCCCGGGCGTGCTTCGCCTCCTGGTACGAGCTCTTCCCGCGCTCGCAGGCCCAGGTGCCGGGACGCCACGGCACCTTCGCCGACTGCATCGAGCGGCTGGCGGACGTGCAGCGCATGGGGTTCGATGTCGTCTACCTTCCCCCGATCCATCCGATCGGTCTGACGGGCCGCAAGGGGCGGGACAACGCCCTCACCGCGGCGCCGGGCGACCCCGGAAGCCCTTGGGCGATCGGCGGGCCAGAGGGAGGCCACACCGCCGTGCACCCCGCCCTCGGCACGCTCGAGGACTTCCGGCGCCTCGTGACCGCGGCCGAGCGGCTCGGGATGGAGATCGCGCTCGATCTCGCATTCCAGTGCTCCCCTGACCACCCCTGGGTACGCGAGCATCCGGAGTGGTTCTACCGGCGCCCCGACGGCAGCATCCGCTATGCCGAGAACCCGCCGAAGAAGTACCAGGACATCTTCCCGATCAACTTCGACTGCGAGGCCTGGGAGGCGCTTTGGGACGAGCTGCTCGGGGTGGTGCTCTTCTGGGTCGAGCAGGGAGTCCGCACGTTCCGCGTCGACAACCCGCACACGAAGCCCTTCGACTTCTGGCGCTGGATGATCCGTGAGGTGCAGGACCGGTACCCGGAGGTGATCTTCCTGTCGGAAGCCTTCACCCGTCCCAAAGTCATGCGGGAGCTCGCCAAGGCCGGCTTCACTCAGTCCTACACCTACTTCACCTGGCGCAACTTCAAGGACGAGCTGACCGAGTACTTCCAGGAGCTGGTGGGGTCGGACATGGTCGAGTACTTCCGGGGAAACCTCTTCGTGAACACCCCGGACATCCTCTCCGAGGTGCTCCAGCGCGGCGGCACCCCCGCCTTCAAGATGCGCGCGGCCCTCGCCGCCACCCTCTCGCCGCTCTGGGGAGTGTACAGCGGCTTCGAGCTCTGCGAAGCGGCGGCCGTGCCTGGCTCCGAAGAGTATGCGGGCTCGGAGAAGTACGAGATCCGTGTCCGGGACTGGAACACGTCCGGGAGCATCGTGGAGTACATCACCCGCTTAAACGCCATCCGGCACGAGAACCGCGCGCTCCAGGCCTACCGCAACCTCCGCTTCTATGCTTCCGACAGCTCTCACGTGCTCTTCTACGGCAAGATGACCCAGGATCGCGACAATGTCGTCCTGGCCGCGGTCAATCTCGACCCCTTCGCCGCCCATGCCGCCACCCTCGCCATCCCGCTGGAGGAGATCGGCATTCCCGCGGGGGAGACCTACGAGCTGCACGAGCTTCTGACGGACGGGCGCCGCCTCGTCCACGAGGACGCGCTCGCCGTCGAGCTGGATCCCCGCACATCGCCTGCGCACATCTATCGGGTGAGCCGGTGGCGGCGGCGCGAGCAGGACTTCCCTTACTTCCGCTGAGGTGCCGAGTGAGCGACCCCCTCTGGTACAAGGACGCCGTTTTTTACGAGCTGCACGTCCGCGCCTTTCAGGACGCCAACGGCGACGGCATCGGAGACTTCGCGGGGCTGACCACTCGACTCGACTACCTCAAGGAGCTCGGCGTGGATTGCCTCTGGCTGCTTCCCTTCTACCCCTCCCCTCTTCGCGACGACGGGTATGACGTGTCGGATCACCGCGGAGTTCATCCCGACTACGGCACCACGGCCGACTTTGAGCTCTTCCTCGAGGCGGCCCATGCCCACGGCCTGCGGGTCATCGCCGACTTCGTCATGAACCACACGTCCGACCAGCACCCATGGTTCAAGGACGCGCGCCGGGCCGCCGACTCGCCCTACCACGACTATTACGTGTGGAGCGACACGGACCAGCGGTACGGGGACGCCCGCGTGATCTTCGTGGACTCGGAACCTTCCAACTGGACCTGGGATCCGGTGGCGAAGGCGTACTACTGGCATCGCTTCTTCCACCACCAGCCCGACCTCAACTTCGAAAGCCCCGCGGTGCGCCGCGACATGCTCGACACCATGGAGTTCTGGCTCGACCGGGGGCTTGACGGCTTTCGCTGCGACGCCGTGCCGTATCTGTTCGAGCGGGAGGGCACCAACTGCGAGAACCTCCCGGAGACCCACGGCTTCTTACGCGAGGTCCGGCGCCACATCGATGCCCGATACGACGCACGCGTCCTGCTCGCCGAGGCGAACCAGTGGCCCGCCGACGTGCGGCCCTACTTCGGAGACGGCGACGAGTTCCACATGGCCTTCCACTTCCCGCTCATGCCCCGCCTCTTTCTCGCCGTGCGCCGATCGGACCGAAGGCCCATCACAGACATCTTCGTGCATACGCCCGAGATCCCGCCCACCTGCCAGTGGTGCCTGTTCCTGCGCAACCACGACGAGCTGACGCTCGAGATGGTGAGCGAGGAGGAGCGCCGCCGGCTGTACCACGCCTACAGCTCGGACCCGCGGATGCGGATCAATCTGGGCATCCGGCGGCGCCTCGCCCCGCTCCTCGACAGCGACCGCAGGAAGATAGAGCTCCTGACCAGCCTTCTCTTCACGCTGCCCGGCAGCCCCATCCTCTATTACGGCGACGAGATCGGCATGGGGGACAACATCTACCTGGGCGACCGGAACGGTGTGCGCACCCCGATGCAATGGACGGGAGATCGCAACGCAGGCTTCTCCAGGTCGGACGCCGCCCGCCTGTACCTGCCCCTGAACATCGACCCCGTCTACGGGTATCAGGCGATCAACGTCGAGGCCCAGCTCCGGACCCCGTCCTCGCTCTTGCACTGGATGAAGCTCATCATCGGCGCGCGGAAGAAGACGCGGGTCTTCGGACGGGGCACCCTTCGCTTCCTTCGCTGCCTGAACGACAGCGTGCTGGCCCACGTCCGGGAGTTCGAGGGGGAGACGGTGCTGGCTGTCCACAATCTTTCCGACGCCGCCCAGCCCGTCGAGCTCGATCTCCGCGCCTGGATCGGGCACACCCCCATCGAGATGCTCGGCGAGACACGTTTCCCGGCTGTACAGGACCAGCCCTACTTCGTCAGCATGGCGCCCTATGGCTACTACTGGTTCCGCCTCCAGCCCCCGCGGCAGGAGACGATGCTCTATGACAATGAATATGTCCCTCTCTAGCCCCGCACAGGTCGTAGACTTCCTCGCCGGCGCCGGGCTCGGCCCGCTCAGGACCTTCATCGTGCAGCAGCGCTGGTTCGCCGCGAAGTCGCGTGCCCTCCGCACCGTGGACATCGAGGACTGGGCGGCTCTCGATGCTGACCGTCCCGTCCTGCTCCTGCTCGTGCGGTTGGACGGCGAACGCTACTACCTCCCCCTCGCTGTCTGCCCGGCCGCCGGCACCGCCGCCCGCGACGTGATCACGCGTATCGACGATCGCGCGATCGTCGATGCCCACGAGGATCTCGGCTTCGTCCATTCCCTCCTGAGCGCCGTGGCCTCCCATCGCGAGCTGACGGGGCGCCACGGCTCCTTCGTGTGCCGGTCTCGCGGCCGGGCGGGAGCGGCGGAAGGACTGGAGGCCGCCCCACAGGTCGCCGTCCGGGTCTCGGGGGAGCAGAGCAATACCTCGGTGGTCGTGGACCGCTCGCTCATCGTGAAGTCGATCCGCCGGCCCCAGCTGGGAATCAATCCCGACGTGGAGGTGCTGGACTTCCTGGCGAGCCGAACGAGCTTTCCGAACATTCCTCCACTCGCGGGGTGGATCGAGTACCTGGACGCTCGCGGCCACGGAGCGACCGTCGCGGTGCTGCAGGGCTTCATCGAGAACACCGGCGACGGCTGGCGGTACGTGATGTCGGGCCTCGAGGAGCTCTGTAGCACGCTCGAGGGCGCCGGAGACCACGCGGTGGCCGAGCCGCACGAGGATCGGATCGCGATGCTCGCGGGTCCGCTGATCCGCGATGTGAGAGAGCTCGGCATCGTCACGGGCGCTCTCCACGCGGCGCTCGCCTCCGACCCACACTCTCCGGCGTTCAGCCCCGAGCCGGTGACCTACGAGGATGTCGGGCGCTGGTGCGCCCGGATCGCCCGAGAGCTCGAGGAGGTCGCCTTTGACACCGTCGCGGGGGCGGCCCCGCCTCCCGGGCTCGAGATGATCCGGGAGACGCTCCGGGGCTCGGGGGGGCGCATCGACGCGTCCGTGGCAGACGTGGGTCTCCTCGGCAGCTCTCGCACCCACAAGATTCGCTGCCACGGAGACTATCATCTGGGCCAGGTCCTCAAGACGGCCGACGGGTTCGCCATCCTGGACTTCGAAGGTGAGCCGGCGCGCTCCCCCGAGGAGCGAAGCGCCAAGCGCCCGCCCCTCCGCGACGTCGCCGGCATGCTGCGCTCGCTGAGCTACGTGGTGCACGCGACGGCGTCGCGGCGTCCACCCGAACGGCGCGCCGAGACACTCTTCCGTCTCACGGCCTGGGAGCAGCATGCGCGTCGCGCTTTCTTCGACGGCTACCGGCTGACCGTGGCGAACAGCCCCGCGCGGCTCGTACCACCCACCAAGGCGGAGGTGGCCAGGGTCTGCGCCGTATTCGAGCTCGAGAAGGCCTGCTACGAGCTGCGGTACGAGCTCGACAATCGCCCCGACTGGGCACCCATTCCCGCCGAGGGCATCCTGCACCTCCTCGAGTCCGCCAGGAGCTGACCTCCCGTGCGAGGGCAGAGGAGGCGTTCGGGACGGCGATTGGCCGCCCGGTATCAAACCATGAGCCTTCGCCGTCGGTCGCATGCCGGATGCCGCTCCTTGGGCCCGGCGCGCCCGACGTGGCAAAGGCACGACTCGCCGTCCACCACCAAGGAGGCCCGTTATGTTGAGGAAGCTCATTATCCCGGCCTCGCCGGACCCTGCCGATCCTCGAACGAGTCTCGAACCGGGAGGCATGTACATTCCGGCCCTCGCGACGGTGCTCGTCACGTCGGAGGCGCCGGAACACCCTGTGGACTGCCTGTTCGATGGCCGCGGCGGGCCCGGCGGCACCCGCTGGGTCGCCTCTGTGGACGGTGAGCAGGCGCTGATCCTCGCCTTCGACACGCCACAGACTATCCGGGAGGTGGGCCTCGAGACCGAGGAATCGCAGGCGAGTCGCACCCAGGTCCTCACCCTTTCCCTTTCACAGGACGGGGGCCGAACATACCGCGAGATTCTGCGTCAGGAGTTTAATTTCAGCCCCCCTGGGACCACGTTCGAGCGCGAGCGCTGGGCCGTGCCCGCCGCTTCGGTGAGCCATCTGCGCGTCACGATACGGCCCGACAAGGGAGGCAACCTGGGCCGCGCCTCGCTCACGTCGCTGACGATTCGCTGAGGACGTGACCCTTAAGGATTTGCGCCCCGAAATTTCTCCCCTTTGGGGGAGATGAATGTTTCGCTCCCCCTCGTCGATGCTGGACGGGCTCCGGCGCGCGATCGAAGCCGTGCGAGCGTCTACAGCGACCTCAGGAAGGCGACCAAGTCCGCTTTCTGGCCGTTCGTAAGACTTAGCCCGAAGCGGACATCGTAGAAGTTGACCGCGTCGAGAAGTGTGGCGGCCGAGCCGTTGTGGAAGTACGGCGCCCGGCCGGCGAGACCACGCAGGATCGGGCCCTTGAAGCGGCCGACGTCCCTCCATTTGCCGGTGATGAGGGCCCGCCCGGGGTCGGTCACGAACTTGAGCGTGCCGGTCATCTTGTGGCGGAGTGCGTACACCGGCATGTCGCCCACCGCGAGCCCGAATGCATTGTGGATGCCGTCGCCCCCATCGGCGAACGAAACCGGCGGATCTGCGATCCCGATATTCAGCGGGGCCGGTACCGAGTGGTCTCCCGCGTGGGGCGTGTCGTGGCACGTGGTGCAGCTGCCGAAGACCGTGGGCAGATTGAAGTCGTCGTTGATTCCCGCCACGCCCGTGATGGGAATCAGGAGCGTGTTGAACAGCGCCTGTCCGCGCGCCACCGCCGCGCGGGCGCCGTTACGGCCGCCCGCGCGGTTCGCCCAGGCGTCGAATTCCGTGAAGACGAAGGGATTGAACACTGCCGTCTTGGGATCGCAGTTCGCTCCGTTCTGGTCGCAACCGAGAGGATCGTTCACGCCGAAGACAAAGGGTTCTCTCGAGAGGTTCTCCGGACCTCCTCGCGCTCCCGCCGCGTGCAGGTCGCCCGCCGCGTCATCAAAGCTCTGCGCCGTATAGAGCCCGATCTCATAGGCGAAGATCCGCTCCCGCGTCGCCTGATCGATGGGGAGCGGGTCCTGGGCGTGTCCCAGGGTCGCGGTGTTCGCCTGGTCTGCCAAGTCGAAGTGAATCGCGGCCGGTGATCCCTTCTGAAACGTCTCGCGGCCATCCCACATTACGGTGCTGAGGAACGCGAGATTCGTGGAAGGGAGCGGCCTCCGGAAGAGCGATAGCTCGTTGCCGCTCGCATTCTTGCCTGCGTAGCCGTATGGATCGCTGACCTTGTAGAGATCGAACTCCGCGGTCGGAAGAATTGAGATGCCGATTCGAATGAGCCCTTTCGTGAGCAGCATGCTATAGGCCTGACGCCGCGCGTCGACGGTGGAGACGTCCGCGAGCGGCGAGGTCGACCCGTCATTCGGCCGGAAAATGGGGTCGGCGCCGCCGGTGGCCTCGAAGCGGGCCCGGATGTCGGCGGCACTCACGCTCATGTTGTTCGCAGGCTGGTGGCAGGTCACGCATCGGCGCCCGTTCACGCCCAGGTCGAGGAAGAACGGGTTGTCCGTGGCCACGACGGAAAAGCCCGCAACGTTGATCGTCCGGGCTGCGCCGGATTCGTTCTTCACGGTGAAGATCGGCCCCTGCGGACCGCCGGGATCCTGTCCACGAACCGATGGCGCAGCGCACGTGGCACCAGCTACCGCGAAAGCCAAACCGATCGCGGCGCATCGACTCTGGTAGCGCATGACCAGTCCTCCTCCTCCCGACGTGGCCGGGAAACACGAGCGAAAACGGTCGGTGTCCTCTTCCTGGACTGCCATCCTCCTTGGCAAGTCACGTACCGAAGGACAGTCATTTACAATCAACGGGTTACGCTACGCGGCGAGAGCCAAGAGGGTCAGAGGGGGATCAACGAGGGTCAACGATTGACCCCGAGAGTAAGCTATGGCCGAGATGGACGCTCGGCTCGGCGCTCTTCGCGGCGAGAGCCAACGGATCGTCGCGATTCGGAGGCAGATAGCACAACTGCTTACTCGTCAAGCCGGGGCCCGCCGTCTACCGCCCATCTTGATCCTCGGCGAAACCGGCACTGGTAAGGGGCTCCTCGCCCGCACCGTCCATCAGGCCGGACCCCGCCGCGACGGGCCGTTCGTCGACGTCAACTGCGCGGCCATCCCCGAGACTCTGCTCGAGGCGGAGCTGTTGGGTTACGAGCGTGGCGCTTTCACCGATGCGCGCCAAGCGAAGCCCGGCCTGTTCCAGACCGCTCATGGCGGCACGATCTTCCTCGATGAGATTGGCCTGCTGCCGGTCGCACTGCAGGGCAAGCTCCTTGGCGTCCTCGAGGACCGCGCCGTGCGTCGGCTCGGGAGCACACGCGCCGAGCCGGTAGACGTCTCCCTCATCGCGGCGACCGGTGTCGATCTCAAGCGCGCGGTCAGTGGCGGCGACTTCCGTGCTGACCTCTACCATCGCTTGGCGGTCATCTCGCTGGAGTTGCCGCCGCTGCGTGCTCGTGGCGCCGACGTCCTCGCGCTCGGCGAATACTTCCTCGCCCGCGCCTGCGCGGACTACCATCTCTCCCTACGCGCCCTGACGCCCGACGCACAGGACCTCCTCCTCGCCTATCCCTGGCCCGGGAACGTCCGCGAACTGGCCAACGCGATGGAGCGCGTGGTGCTGCTCTCGGACACCGAAGCGATCACCGCGGAGATGCTGGACTTCCTCGCCAGTGAGGCTCTTCCCCCGCGTGAGGCGGTGGAGGCCGGCAACGTTGCCGACACGGCCACCGAGGAGTCCCTCGACGCCGCCCTGAGAGCTCGCATCGAAGCGGCCCTACGCGATCACGGGGGGAACATCCGCCGCGCCGCAGCCGCTCTCAGCATTTCCCGCAACACGCTCCGCGCCCGCATGGACAAGTACGGCCTGCGACACCGTGACAGCGCCAGCAGCGCCGGTCGTACCGGGTCGTCGGGAGCCTCCCTGACATCGGCGCCGGTCACGCCGGTTCAGTGGGAGCGCCGCCACCTCGCCTTTCTTCGCGCGCAGGTGCGGTCCTCAGCAAGCGTCGAGGCCGCCCACGGGCTGGAGATGATCACCGACAAGGTCCGCAGCTTTGGTGGGCGGGTCGAAGAATCGGGCCCTACTGATGTCGTCGCCGTCTTCGGCCTCGAGCCAGTGGACAACGCGCCCAGCCACGCCTGCCTGGCCGCCCTCGCGATCCAGAAAGCCGCGGCCCATGCCAGCGCCGACGCCAGCAAAGGGCCCGGTGTCATCGTGGCAATTCATTGCGGTGAACACCTCGTGAGCCGCCACGAGTCGACCGCTCAGATCGGGGTCGATGGCAAGGCCGCCACCTGGTCGGCCCTCGAGACGCTGGTGGCGAGCGATCCGGCTGGCGCGATCGTCGTTTCGCGCGCCGTCGTTCCATTCCTGACACGACGCTTTGCTCTCGAACCGTTTCGAGAGGCGCAACCTGAAGCGTGGCTGGTCCTGCGTCGCGAGGACGCGCCAGCCGCCGGGAGCTCTCCTCACTTCGTCGGGAGAACCTCTGAGCTGGAGACACTCCGGCAGGCGATAGCCCGCGCGGAACAGCGCCACGGGCAGCTCGTCGGTATCGTCGGAGACGCCGGGGTCGGAAAATCACGCCTCCTCCACGAGGGTATCCGTCGGCTTCAAGGCTGGCTCGTCCTTTCCTCGGGCGGAGTGCCCTACACCAAGAACACGCCGTATTTCCCGATCGTGGAGATGCTCAAGACCCTCTGCGGGGTCGGGGAGACCGACGCGGCCGTGGAAGTGCAGGAGAAAGTCGCCCGGTCTTTGCCTGCGGCCGCCGGTGATCCCGACTGGCTCATGCCCCCCCTGCACGATCTGCTCGGGGTATTGCCGTCCGACGATGCGTTCCGTGCCCTCGATCCCTCGAAACGTCGCCAACGCACCCACCACGCCGTTAAGCAGGTGTTTCTCGCCGCGAGCCTCGCGCGACCACTCTGTCTGATCGTCGAGGATCTCCACTGGATCGATTCGGAAACGCAAGCGATCCTTGATCTCCTGGCCGAGAGCATTCCGGCATCGCGCGTGCTGCTCCTCGTGAATTATCGCCCCGAGTACCAACACGGATGGGGAAGCCACAGCGCCTACAGCCAGATCCGACTCGACCCTCTGGCCACTGACGGCGCAGAGGAGTTGCTCATAGCACTGCTGGGAACCGATCCGAGCCTCGGGGCGCTCAAGCAGAAGCTTGTGGAGCGGACGGAAGGCAACCCATTCTTCCTCGAGGAATGTGTCCGTACGCTGGCCGAAGCCGGGATCCTCCTGGGCGAGACCTCGGCGTATCGGCTCGGGAAGGCCGCAGGGGACTTGGTGCTTCCGATGACAGTGCAGGCGGTCATCGCCGCCCGCATCGACCGGCTGTCCCGGGAGGAGAAGCTCGTCCTGCAATCGGCGGCCGTCATTGGCAAGGACGTCCGCCTAGCCGTCCTCCGATCGGTGGCGGAGGTGACGGGCGCGGGCTTCGAGGTGATCCTCACGTCGCTGCGTCACGCGGAGTTCATCCATGAGACGCGGGTATATCCGGACCCCGAGTACACTTTTACCCACGCGCTGACGCACGAGGTCGCCTACGGGAGTTTGCTCCGAGACCGGCGGCGCGACCTGCACGCGGCGATCATGGAGGCTATCGAGCGGGAATATTCCGATCGCCTGGCTGAGCAGATTGACCGGCTCGCTCACCACGCCCTTCGTGGCGAGGTCTGGCCCAAGGCTCTCGCGTACCTTCGTCAGGCGGGAGCCCGGGCGGCTACCCGCTCGGCATACCGCGAGGCAGTTACCTGTTTCGAGCGGGCTCTAGTCGCGATCGCGCATCTCCCCGAGGGCCCTGAAACGATCGCCCAGGCCATCGATGTGCAGATCGAGCTGCAAGGTCCCCTCGCTGCGCTCGGACAGAACCAGAAACGCCAAGACTACCTGCGCCGGGCCAAGGATCTCGCAGTGACCCTCGAGGATCGGAGTCGGCTCGGACGTGTTCTCGCGCTGGAGTGCATCCATTTGAGAGCGACACTTGAGTTCGACCGAGCGATCGAGGCCGGGGAACGAGCCCTGGCGATCGCGACGGACCTCGGCGAGGTCGACCTGCAGGCGATCACTCGCTACGGCCTTGGGGTGACGCTCTACGACCTCGGCGGTCTTGTCCGGGCTCGCGACTTGCTGCGCTGTGTCGTCGACGCGCTAGATCCGGGAGTCGCGAGTCTGACCGATCCGCGCGCTCGATATGACCCCGGGGGAGGGAAGACAGGAGAGGCCCGCGAGGACCGGGTTCTGACCTTCCACCGGTTCGAGATACAGACCCAGCGCATGGGGCTGGGTCTGGGCTCAACCACGATCCTCGTCAGACCGCGTGCCTGGCTGACGTTGACTCTCGGCCATCTCGGTCAGTTCGTCGAAGGAATCTCACTCGGAGAGGAGGCGATCCGGATTGCTGAGGGGGGCGGCCACGAGTCCGACTGCATCATTGCCACCAACACCCTGGGCAGCCTCTACGTTATCAAGGGTGATCTCGACCGTGCCATCCCTCAGCTGGAGCGCAGCCTGGCTCTGGCTCGAACCTGGAGCCGCGTGGGCTGGTCCACCGTGGGGTTCCTTGGCCAAGCCTATGCGCAGTCCGGACGCTTCGACGAGGCCTTCCGGCTTTTTGAGGAAGTTGCCGGAGCCAGCAAGCAGGTGGAGGGTGAGGTGCGTAGCTGCCGTTTCCGGCAGCTCGGAGAGATCCACCTCTTGGCCGGGCATCCTGCCGAGGCTTCCGAGCACGCTCGGCAGGCGCTCGAACTCGCCCGTGATCGAAAGCAACGAAGCTTCGAGGCGTTGGCACTCCGACTTCTCGCCGAGGTGGCGTCGCATCGCGACCGATTCCAGCCCGCGGAGGCCGAGGGGTACTATCGTCGGGCCCTCGCCCTCGCGACGGAACTTGGCATGCGCCCGCTTGTCGCCCACTGCTACCTCGGGCTCGGCAAGCTCTATCGGCGCATGGGCAAACGGTACGAGGCTCAGGAGCACTTCGCCACCGCCATCACTATGTACCGAGAGATGGACATGACGTACTGGTTGGACCGGTCGGAAGCGGAGACGAGATTTCTCAGTTGATGCCGGCGATCTCACGGAGAACTCGTGGGCACGCTCCGCCAACTGCTAAGGCCGTTGACCGTACCCGCAATTGCAATTCCTCAGGAAGTAAATCGCACACCAAAGCTTGTGCTGCATGGACGTTTGGCGAACCGCGCAGAACGAACAAGTCGGGCCGGTGTGCGGATGGTCGAGGGGAAGGCCATCGGCTTCTTCACTCTCTACCTCTCCTAACACAAAGAGCGGAGAGCCGCAGTCACACATTGGACGGGCAATGCCCGGCATCAAGGTGATGGTTCGGACGGCCCAACAATTGGGACAGGCGAACTGGTAGATTTCTTTCTCGTCGCTATCGTTCCGGGGTGCCGGCTGGCTCATGCCTGTTCCTCCCTGAACCAAGCAGAGCAACTCGCATGCCGGGGCGGAACTACAAGTGCGGCAGGCACTTCCAAGGCTGTGGGTAATCGCTGATGGACGAAGATTGTCGGTCGAGAGAGCAGACTTTGCCACGCCCCCCTGGGCGTCTGGCGGGAGTTAGGACCGCCCATCGCAGGAGACGAAGTTCGGATCGCTACAAACCCAGTTCGCGAATGTGTGCCCGCGTCAGGGTCACGTTCTGGATCTTGTGATGCGGTTCTGCCATCAAGACTTGGAGAGCGGTGCGCATGGCGGGATCGGGTACGCCGAGGTTCCGCAAGAACGCAGTCAGATGATCAAAGCCAATGGCTTTGCCGAGAGAGAACGCGCCCACCCCATCCCGGTTGCCGCCGAAGCTCAGCAAGTACTCCGACGGTTCACCCGAGGGTTTCCGACAGTCGATGTGGATGACGCCCGTCGTGCCGAGAGCTTCCCCATCAGAGGCACCCGCAGTCCACCACGCACGGTTGAGGAGACGATGGCTGTGAGCGAGGCGACGGCGAGCGGCGTCCACACGCTCCTGACCGGAGCGGCAACGCTTCAGCGTCTCCTTCACTAGCATTGGGGGACATGAGGCCGAGAAGGGTAGTCCCATAGCCGTGCCAAGGCAAGCATGGGCGCGTCGGGACGCGCTCTAGGGCCGATCGGGTGTCGTCGGGAGTTCGGGGCGTGTCGCCGGGTTGTCTTCCCATGATGAGCTCGGTGTATGCTCTGGATCACCGAGATGAAAATGCGTGCGCTCCTGACTTCCCTCTGCTTCGGTCTCGTCTGCGCGGGTTGTAGCAGCCTCCCCACGCCGTGCCCGCCGCAGGCGAGCGCGACGGGCACCGGTTCCACGGTCTCGCAAGCAGAAGCGCGGGTGACGTGGAAGAGCGGGGGCTGTTCGGGTCACCCGCAGTGACAGAAGTCCACGGGGGAAGGGCGCGGTGCCGACCCATCAATCGCTGAGCGGAGCCTCGGACGAGGAGCTCCTCCACCGGATGGTCCAGACCCATCCCGATCGCTTCGGTCCGCCCTTCTGGGAGTTCTTCACCGCTCACGTCGCTCCCGCGCTCCCGCCGCAGCCGGTAATCGTCGACCTCGGCTGTGGTCCCGGCCTCTTGCTGCGAGACTTCGGTGCTCGGCTGGACACGGCCGTCCTCCACGGCTACGACGTCACCCCGGCCATGGTTACTTACGGCCGCCAGCTCGCGTTCACCGGTGTGCCACCGATCTTTGCCATCCACGACGTGACCACGCATCCGCTGCCGCTCACCGCGGGCGGCGTCGACCTCGTCAGCATGTCCTCGGTGCTGCACGTGGTCGACCAGCCCTTGCCGGTGCTGGCGGAGATTCGGCGGGTCCTCGCCCCGGCTGGGCTCTTTCTCCTGAACGACTGGGTTCGCCAGCCCCTGTCGGCCTATCTGGCGTGGCGCCGGGACGTGCTTCAGGAGAGCCCGGCCGAGTCCCAGCGCCGCGGCTTCAGTCTCTTTCCCGTACACAACAAGTACACGCCGGAGGACTGGCGCTGGCTCTTGGCCGAGGCGGGCTTCGTCGTGCGCTCGGAGACGCAACTGCGCGTGTCCCACCGGATCATCGTGGCGGCCCGCCGTTGACGGACGGGACGAGACGCCGGGTCAGCTCGGCTGCGGCCCGCGCTCGGGAAGGCGCCCGTAGATCTGGGTGTTCGTGCGTAGCCGGTCGCGGACCTCGTCGGTGAGGGCCTCGGGTCGGAACCGCCACGACCAGTTGCCCTCGGCGCGACCGGGCGTATTCATGCGGGCGAACGAGCCCACGCCGAGGAGATCCTGCAGCGGCACGATGCTGACGTCGGCCACCGACATCTGGACGGCGCGGACGAAATCCCAGTTGATGTCCGAGCCGTCGGTGCCGAAATAGCGCAGGCAGCGGGCGCGCTCGAGGCGCTCCGCTTCCGTGGCGCTCTCGCGCGAGCGGTGCGCGAACCAGCCCACCACTGTATCGTTGTCGTGCGTGCCCGTGTAGGCCACCATGTTCGTCGCGTATTCGTGGGGCAAGTGCGGACTATGTGGGTCACCGCCCCACGCGAACTGGAGCACGCGCATGCTCGGGAATCCGAATTCGTCGCGGAGCTCGTGCACGTCGGCGGTGATGGTGCCGAGGTCCTCGGCGATGATGGGCAGGTCGCCGCCGAGGGTGTCCGTCATCGCGCGGAAGAGGGCGCGCCCGGGCGCCTCGATCCATGTGCCGTGCTCGGCCGTCTCGTGGTTCGCCGGAACTTCCCAGCATGCGGCGAAACCGCGAAAATGATCGAGTCGGACGACGTCCACCATCTTCAGGGTCTCGCGCATACGATCGATCCACCACCCGAACCCCTCCTCGCGGAGCCGCTCCCAGTCATAGAGGGGGCTGCCCCAGCGCTGGCCGGTGGCGCTAAAGGCGTCCGGCGGCACGCCCGCCACCACCGTAGGGTGTCCGTCCGCGTCGACCTTCCACAGGTGCGGGCGTGCCCACACGTCGGCCGAGTCATGGGCGACGAAGATCGGCATGTCACCGATCACGCGGATGCCCCGCGCATTGGCGTAACTTTTCAGATCGAGCCACTGGCGGAGGAAGAGGTACTGGAAGAAGCGGTGCGCCTCGACGCGGTCGCCGAGGTCCCGCCGCACCCTGGCCATCGCGCCGGGCTCGCGGCGGGCCAGCGCAGGCTCCCACGTCCACCACGCCGCGCCGTCGTGACGGACCTTGAGGGCGGCGAACAGCGCATAGTCGTCGAGCCAGGGCGAGGTGAGGGCGAGCACGCGCTCATAGTCGCGCGCGAGCTCCTGGTCGCCCTGCACGCGGCCCTTGAAGTGGTGAAACGCCTTTTCGAGCAACCCCTTCTTGTAGGCGATGACCCGGCCGTGATCGGTCAGGTCAATGGGGAAGGCCGGCGGATGGTCGATATCGCCTTCATCGAGGAGCGCCATCGCCACCAAATTCTCTGGACTGATCAGGTTCACGTTGCCCGCGAAGGCGGATGTCGACGCATAGGGCGAGTCACCAGAGCCCGGGGGCCCGAGGGGCATGATCTGCCAGAACGTCTGGCCGGCGGCCGCGATGAAGTCGACGAAACGGCGGGACTCCCTACCGAAATCGCCAATGCCGAACGGGCCGGGCAGGGAGGTGGGGTGCAGGAGAACGCCGCTCGACCGCTCGAATCTCACGGGGTGCTGGGCTGCGCGCCGGTCATGGGCCGTGGTGGCTAAGAATTGTGCTCGGCGCTCGATGGGCGGTCAACATGAGCCCTCATCACGTATCCTCCGCTTTGTAGCAAGACCTGTTCCGGTACGAAGAAAAGACAACCACCGCCCGCTTGACGGGTTGCAGCATACCCATCGACGTCCGACCGCGGAAGCCGGGCGATTTTACCAGGTACACAATTACGGCCGGTACACACGACACACGGGGAATCCTTAACCGGGGCCGAAGGCTCGACCCAAAATCCCTCGAAGAGCGGCCACCCTCGTAGCCGGCAAGGGCATGCAGCGAGGCGTGGCGCGCGGGCGTTCAGGACTTCGTGTTCTGACGCACGAAGGCCTGGGTGCGGCGCCAGGCGTCGGCCGATGCCTCGGCGAACTCCGTGAACTTCCGGTCGAAGAAGCTGTGGGGCGCGCCCGGATATGTGGTCAGCTCGTGCTTGACGCCCGCCTTCCGGCACGCGGCGTCGAATTCGTTGACGGCGCTCTCCGGAATGCCTTCGTCGGCCCCGCCGAAGAGGGAGAGCACGGGGCTCTGGTAGCTCGGAACCGCATCGATCGGGCGCGGCCGATCCGGCCAGCGCTTCAGGCCGAGCGGCCAGCCATAGAAGCCGATGACGCCGGCGTAGCCGAGCCCGCTCGCCGCTTGAAGGTACGAGAGGGCGCCCCCGAAGCAGAAGCCCACCGAGAAGAGTGAGCGCACGCCTCCGCCCTCGGGTGTGCGCAGGTACGCCGCCGCGGCCGCGATGTCGGCCTGGAGCGTGTCGGGCTGGGTCAGGGGTACCAGCGCCATGAAGTCGAACGCGTCACTGCGGTCGTCGCTGGGCGCCGTCCGTCCAAAGAAATCGATGGCGACGGCGTCCACTCCGACTTCCGCGAAGCGGTCGGCGAGCTCCTTGTAGTACGTGTGCAGGCCACGCACGTCGGGAATGACCACCATGCCCGCGCCCGTGGGCGCGGCGGCGCGCACGGCGTAGGCCATGAAGCGCGTGCCGTCGGCGGAGGTGAGCCGGACGTCACGGCCGCCCGCCGAGCCGCCGGCGATGGGAGCGATGGGCGGTCGAGAGTCGTTATCGACGCACATGAGTCTGCACCTTACCGGGGCACCGGCTCGCCGTCAAGCGGTGGTCATGTGGCGGCCCGCTGGCCGCCGTAGGCCTCGCTCGGAGCAAAGCGGCTGTCTTCGAAGAGCCGCTTGGCCCGGGAGTCCACCACGCGTTTCCAATTCGCCAGCGCCGTCTCGGTGAACTCGCCGTCCGGCCGCGGCTCGTCGTCGAATCTGTCGAGGGTATCGACACCGCGCAGGAGCATGGCGGACTCGCGGCCACGCGGCCGCTCCGCCCACGTGGGCACCATCTCGACGAGGAGGAGGAATCTCCGGTCGGGACCGACATTGATGGACGAGCCGTGCACGAGCGAGTTGTGGAACATCACCATCTCGCCGGGCTGGAGGACGAAGTCCACCGCCTTCGATTCGTCGAAGGGGTCCGAGATGTACTGACCGCGGGCGAGAATGCTCTTGGGATCGTCGCTCTCCTCGTGCTTCAGGTGACCCCACTTGTGTGACCCGGGTATGCCCCGCAGGCATCCCTGGTCCGCCCCGCACGCGGAGAGGGCCAAGGCACCGAGCACAACCGGGACCGGCGAGCCGTACACCGAGTCCTGGTGCCAGCCCGCCGTCGTCTGGGCGTCCGCCTTCTTCACGCGCCAAGCCATGCTCCAGCAGCGAATATTGGGACCAATCAGGTCTTCGAAGATATCCAGGGTATGGGGATCCTCGGCGATGTCGAGCACCCACGGGCAGAGGAGATGCGATTTCGTCTTCATCTTCTTCATGTCGTTGGGGAAGCGGGTCTCCAGCGCCTCGAACTTCCGCCGGTACTCCGCGGCGCGCTCCGTGCTCATGGCCCGGATCGGCGACAGGTATCCCTGCTCCTCGAAGTCGCGCACCCGCTGTTCCGTGAGTACCTTGGGCATCTCCACCCTCCTTCGGGTCGTGCGGCGTACCCAGAATGGCAAAGGGGCCAGCGAGTCCAACGCTGACCCCCTTCCTGAGAGCGCGGTATTGATACCGTACCGCGCGATCACAGTCAACCGCGGGAGAACCGGGAGAGATCGGTGCCGTCGCGAAGGGTTTGGCAGGCTCTTCGGTGTCCGTGACGAAAAGGTGACCCGGTAAAACGTGCAGTGTGTTCTCCCGTTCCGCCGCTGGTCACGTGCCACGAGCCTCGATTCCTGCTCCCGAAGCCCGCTTCGCTCTGGCACAACCATTGCGCTTCGATGGGAGCAAATGGAGACTCTCCAATCATTCGTTGAGCAGTTTCCGTATCTCGGCGTGTTCCTTGTGCTCCTCGCGGGCAGCCTGGGTCTGCCTATACCAGAGGAGATGGCCATCGTGGCCGCCGGCGTGATGAGCCACGAAGGTCTCATGGCGCCATGGGGGGGCATCGTGGTCTGCGTGTTGGGCGTGCTGTCCGGTGACGTGATGCTCTATTGCACGGGGCGAAACGGGGGTGAGCGAGTTGTCAACTGGCGCGTGGTCCGGTTCCTCCTGACGCCGGCACGCGAGCAGCGACTCAAGAAGGCCTACCGGCGACACGCGATCAAGACCATCGTGACCGCGCGCCATCTCATTGGACTCCGCGCGGCGGCCTTTCTGACCGCGGGTATCGCGCGCGTGCCCTTCTGGAAGTTCCTGTTGGCCGATGGGGGCGCCGCCCTCGTGGTCGTGCCCTGCTCATTCGGATTGGCCTACTTCTTTACCGACCATATCAAGGCGATCTACGACAATGTCCACCGGGTCGAGCGCTGGCTCGGCCTGTTGGTGCTCGTCCTGGCCACGACCGCCGTCATCATAGTCGTCCGGAGACGTGGACGGCGTGTCGTCGACGAGGTCGTCGACCCGCAGGTTGCGCCGCGCCGACGACGGATCACCGGCCACTCATGAACGACCTGCACACGACGTCGCGAGTGTTCCTGCTTCGAGCCCCCTCATGCCCCATCGTCTAGGTGAGCCGCAACGAATAGGAGGACAGGAAGCCTGAAGGACACTCCTAGACGAGCTCGCGAACTTTGCTCGCAAGCACGGTCAAGGCGATTTTGGCCCGATTCGGCTCGCCCCGCACGAGTGACTCGGCAAAGTGGAGAGCTTGTTCTGCGGTGAGGGGCCGGGAGTGGCGAGCGCTTCCTCCAGAATCCGACCTGCATCGGCCGGATTCTCGATGGAGAATCCGCGGCCACCGCAGGCACGAGCGAAGAGGGCGAAATCGATGGGATGCAGATCGCAGCCGTATTCTGGATTGCCGAGAAAGACCATCTGCTCCCATTTGATTTGAGCGAGCGTGTTGTTCTTCACGATGACGACCTTGACGGGAAGCCGGTACTTGACGCATGTGGCAAACTCCGCCATGAGCATGGAGAAGCCGCCGTCGCCGACGAAGGCCACGACCTGGCGCTCCGGGTAGGCGATCTGGGCGGCCATCGCATAGGGGAGGCCGCACGCCATGCTCGCGAGGTTTCCTGATACCGCGTGCATCTGTCCCCGACGGGCCGGGATGTGGCGCGCCCACCACGTGGTAATCGTTCCGCTGTCGCAGGCCACGATGGCGTCATCGCGGAGGCGCAGGCCAAGCTCACGGGCGAGGACTTGAGGCTTCATGGGCGTATCCGCGCGAGTGGCTTGCTCACCCATCCGGGCCACCCAGCTCACCATGCGTTTCTGGGCCAGCTCGAGAAAGGCCCTCGTGGTTTTCCTCTCGAGCAGGGGCAGGAGCGCGTCGAGGGTGACCCTGCTGTCCCCGACCAGTCCAACCTCCACCGGATACCGAAGCCCGATCCGCGCGGGGTCGAGCTCGATCTGCACGGCCCTGGCCTGGCCCGGCTTGGGCAGGAACTCCATGTACGGAAACGATGTCCCCACCATAAGCAGCGTGTCGCATTCCTCGAGCGCTTCTTGGGAGGGCCGTGTGCCGAGCAAGCCGATAGGCCCCGTCGTGTACAGGCTGTCGTCCGGCACGGCGGCCTTGCCCAGCAAGGCCTTGACGATGGGCGCGGCGAGGCGATCCGCCACCGCTTCCAGCCCATCGGCGGCCCCCAGCGCGCCCCGTCCGGCGAGGATGGCGACCTTCCGTCCCGCGTTCAGAATCTCCGCGGCACGACTCAGGTCGCCCCCCGCGGGAAGGCGCGCGCTTCGAGCGTGTACGTCGGAGGTGTGATGCGTGACGTTTCGCTTCGACCGTGTGCCTTCTGCCTCGGCCTCCTGGAGATCCACCGGGAAGGCGAGGTGGGAAACGCTGCGATATGCAAGGGCGGTGCGGCATGCGAGGTCGGCGACGTTTTCGACGTGGGCGGCGCCCATGATGCGCTCGTTGTATTGGGCCACGTCCATGAACAGCCGATCGAGGGCAACGTCCTGCTGGGTGCGGGTACCGATCAGATCGTGGAAAGGAAGTCCCGTAATGGCGAGCACGGGCTGACCATCGAGCTTCGCGTCGTAGAGCCCGTTCAGGAGATGGATGCCCCCTGGCCCGGACGTGGCGAGACATACGCCGAGCTTGCCCGTGAACTTGGCGTAGCCGCACGCCATGAAGGCCGCCGCCTCCTCGTGCCGCACCTGGATGAAGCGTATGTGCTCGCTCCTCTTGCGAAGGGCTTCCATGATGCCGTTGATGCCATCGCCCGGCAGACCAAAGACAACATCGACTCCCCAGTCCTGGATGGTCTCGATGAGGATGTCCGCTGCGTTCGTGGTCATGGGTGCCCGCCCGTGTGTGAGGTGCGAAGCAAAGACATGCCGGCTCAGACGCTTCCTACGATGCGCGATGTGCCGGGATGCGGGTCAGAGGATGTCCTCGACCCTGGCTGAGGCCAATCGTGCACCCGAGGGCCGCGACTACGGGCACCGGGTGCACGATTGGCTACGGGCTAGGCCGCTTTCCGATCCCTCTTCATCTCGTCCATGTCCGCTCCGGCCTCCTCGAGGCGAGCCTTGTCCCACACCTTGCTGATCCTGGGGAAGATATCGCCCTCCTCTTCCTTTATGTGGGTCTCGAGGCTCGCGTGGACCTCCTTGACCTTCCCGAGCCACTCCGCTTCCTCGGAATCGAGCTCCTCGATCTCGCCGATCAGATCTTCCACCTTCTTGACCTCGTGGTCGTGCTTCTGTCTCCATCCGGCGAGTAGGGGATCCTTTCCCTGCGCGTCCTCGGACAGCGGCTCGTAGAGGCAGGCGTCCTCTATCTGCTCGTGGGCCTTCAGTTCGGGTGACAGGTCCTCCCAAAGATCGCCTCGCCTCTCTGGACGGGCCTTCAAGACCTTCTCGAACGCTGCCTTCGCCTTCTTGTGCTCCTGCTTGAGAAACTTGATCGCATCCATGGTCGCGCCCTCCTGTTGAGCCAATCGGTCTGGGTCGGGTGAACGGCACCATCTGCTAGTGGCTCCCGAAGCAAGTCGAGTGCCCGCTTCGAGATCTCACGCTTCCCCCTCACCGGAGGCGGGAAACGCGGGGGCGGAACGGTGATGGGGGGAATGTTGGCCACGGGCCGGCGCGGCTTACCGGGTCGAATGCGGAGGTCGGCGTGGGGTTTTTACACGCTTCTCGAGCAGGCGCAGAACCGCTGACTCCGTGGCGGCAAATTGAGACGTGTCGTGGTAAAGGCGCGAGAGCATGCATCACGCCTTGATTGTGGGCAGTCTCCCGGGCTCATGGCCGCCCCGGGCGGAGACGATGATCGTGGGGGCTCTCGTGTAGCCGGCTACCTTCGAGAGGCAGCCGAACCGGCCGCCACACGCCCTTTTCTCACGTCGAGCAGTACGTCGTGCCACTCATGTCGCTCTGATCCGTTGACGAGGGCATCCAGCTGACGGCGCGTCTCTGCGAAGAGCGGGTCCTCGTGCCACCCCTCCCAGTCGGCGCGGGTCATCCAGGTCCCCACAATGACTCGCTTCTGGGGTACGTTTTCTGAAGAGAGGAGCTGTCCTCCCACCCAGCCGGGCCGCTTCTTGGCTTCGGTCATGCGCGCAGCCATGATAGCGTCCCACTGCCGATCCGCACCTTCCTTCAACTCAACCTCGGTGACGATGGTTACCATACTTGTCGCTCCTCGCAGCTAGAGGACTGGCTTTGGATCGACGTTGAAGAACTTTTCCGGCAGACGAAACTTGGGGACGAGATCGATATAGGTTGCGATATGCTTCCGATCCCGCGTCTCGTAATAGGCGGTAACCTTCGATCCTTCCGAAATCTCCGTCAAGCTGGCTTCGCGGTCACCAATTTTGACCAGGGTGTCCTCGCTCAGTTGCCGCGCCTTGCCCAGCAGTCCAAGCGGGCCCGTCGAAATCTCGATGGTGCCGGTAGCAACATTTACCTTGTTGACCGTTCCCTCGACGGATCCGCCAGCCACACTCGCGGGCATGCTACCGTCGGCGTTTACGGGACCGTTGACCGACATGAGCACTACTATTGTCGTGGTCAATATCGCGATTCGCCACATATCCTGCCCTCCTTCCCTCGTCACGACCCACGGAGCCTTTCGCCATGGCCCGCAGGTGCGCCAGCCTCCAATCGCTCCTGTGAATCGCATCATCCGTGCCAGTGCGAGAAACTCGAGGTCAGTCGGAACGACGGGGTAGGCCTTACCTATCTATCTACGAGCAGGTAGTCTGGTTCACTTCTGCATGGGGTTCCCGGGCTGACCTGATGGCATCGCTCCAGACGGCGACGGGCTGGTTTTTCCGGGCACGCACGGCTGTGACACGGTGCCCGGCGGGCAAGGCTGAAGCGTGCCAGGTCCACCGGGCAACGGGGGAGCCCCCGGGATGGTGTTTTGTGGTGGGATCTGGGGAGGGCTTCCCGACAATCCCGGCTGATTGAGACCCGGTACACCCGGCAATGTTCCCGGCTGGGTCGTTCCGGGTAGGTTTGGCGTACCTGGGGGAGTGCCCGTTCCAGGACTGCTCGTCTGCGCGGAGGCAGTTCCCGCGACAAGAACTCCCACGAGAGCAACGGCACTCGCCATCTTCCAAGTCATCGCTCTTTCTCCTTCGGGGAAGTGAACTCCAGCAAGGGGTCGGTGCATCGGCTGTGCCACGGTTGAGGAGAGCCTCGCGAGGGTGGAGTTTCTTCCGTCGGCCGTAGAATGTCGGAAGGTGGAGAGTGGCTCTCCCGTCGAGGCGGCGGGTAGATTTGATGGACCACAGGAAGGAGTCGGCATGGAGCGGCGGCGGCTCGGCAGTACCGACATGCAGGTGAGCGTGCTCGGGTTCGGAGGTTCCGAGATCGGCTATCAACGCGTGAGCGGACGCACGGTGGCGCGATTACTCGGCCGCGCGCTGGATGCCGGTCTCAACGTGGTCGACACCGCCGAGTGCTACGAGAACAGCGAAGAACTGATCGGCAAGGCGGTGGCCGACCGGCGCCGTGAGCTCTATCTCTTCACGAAATGCGGCCACGGGCGCAGCTACGGGCATGCCGACTGGCGGCCCGCCTCGCTGCTCGCGAGCATCGAGCGGAGCCTTCGCCGGCTCCGGACGGATACCCTCGACCTGGCCCAGCTGCATAGCTGCTCGCTCGAGCACCTGAAGAAAGGCGATGTCATGGCGGCCCTCGAGCGCGCACGTGAGCGCGGCTGGACGCGCTACATCGGCTACAGCGGCGACGGAGAAGCCGCGCGTTATGCCATCGAGTGCGGGCGCTTCGACACGCTGCAGACCTCGGTGAGCATCGCCGATCAGGAGGCGCTGGAGCTCACCCTGCCCTTGGCTATGGAGAGGAAGATGGGCGTCATCGCGAAGCGGCCGATCGCCAATGTCGCGTGGCGTTACCCCCGCAAGCCCGCCGAGCCCTACTATCAGACCTACTGGACGCGGCTCAAGGCCCTCGACTATTCATTCCTGCGCGGGCCGGCCGACGCCGCGGTGGCGACGGCGCTCCGCTTCACCCTGGGCCGGCCGGGCGTGCATACGGCGATAGTGGGGACGACCAAGCCGGATCGGTGGAAGGAGAATGCGGCGCTCCTCACCGCCGGCCCCCTCTCACGCGCGGAGACCGAGGGAATCCGTGACCGCTGGCGCGAGGTCGCGGCCCGCTCGTGGGTTGGACAGATTTGAACCGGCGGGGGCCTACCGTGTCACTTCGGAGAGGAGACGGGCCCACGCGTCGTGGCGGAAGCTCCGGCGAAGATGCCGGGCCCAGCGATCGAGGCGCAGATCGACGGCCTCGGCGATTCGGACCGGCTCGGGCGCCCGCCCGCGGTCCGTCCGGATCACGTTCAGGAACGCCGCGCGCCACTCGTCGTCGGCCAAGAGGCCGTGGAGATAGCAGCCCACCGCGCGGTCTCGCCGGCAGCCCATTTCCGCGCCCGCATCCAGGAGCAGGGGCTCGCTGCGCTCCGTGAGGCGGCTCTGCCCGTGGTGAATCTCATAGCCGGCCAGCAATCGGCCGGACACCGGCCACGCGCTGGTGCAGTAGCTCTGCCGGGTGCGCTTCTCCGGCTCAAAGATCGTGTCGATCGGCAAGAGCCCCAAGCCCGGCCAGGTCTTCGGTCCGCCTTCGGTGCCTCCCGCGTCCTCGAGGTGCTCACCCAGCATCTGGTAGCCTCCGCAGAGACCGAGGATCCAGCAGCCGGCGCGGTAGGCCTCGGAGACGGCGTGCGCCATGCCGGAGGCCGTGTGATGCAGGAGATCCGCTACGGTGGCCTTCGAGGCGGGGAAGACCAGCAGATCCTGCTCTCTCACCAGGCGGGGATCGGTAATCCAGCTCAAGTGCACGTCGGGTTCGGCGAGGAGGGGCGCCAGATCTTCCGTATTGGAGACGGCTGGGCTCAGGAGGGCTCCCACCCGGAGCATGTCAGCCGGCGCCCGGCTGTTCACGGGAATGCGCAGCGGGCGATCTTCCTCGTCGAGGCCGTGATCCAGGTAGGGCACGACGGCGAGGACGGGGAGACCGGTCATCGCTTCGAGCATGGAGACGCCCTCCTCGAACAGAGAGGCCTCGCCCCGAAACCTGTTCACGATGATGCCGAGCACGCGGCGTCGATCCTCGTCGGGGAGCAGGTCGAGCGTTCCCTTGACCTGGGCAAAGACTCCGCCGCGATCGATGTCGGCCACGAGGAGAATGCCCGCATTCACGAGACGGGCCGGCCGAAGGTTCACGAAATCCCTCGGCCACAAATTGATCTCCACGGGCGAGCCGGCCCCTTCGAGCACGATCACGTCGTGCCGATCGGCGAGGCGGCGGAGGGCGGCGTCCGCGATGGCGGCGAGAGCGCTGCTGTCGCTCCAGTACTGCGCCGCGTCGACATGCCCCATGACCTTGCCGAGCACGATCACCTGCGCCCCGGTCTCGGTCACCGGCTTGAGGAGCACGGGGCCCATGTCGACGTGGGGCTCCTGGCGGGCGGCCTGGGCCTGGAGGATCTGGGCCCGCGGCATCTCGAGCCCCTCGCGGGTGACCCCGGCCTGATTGGCCATGTTCTGCGCCTTGAACGGCACGACGTCCAACCCTGCGTCGGCGAGGAGACGACACAATCCCGCCGCCACCACGCTCTTGCCCACGTCGGACGCCGTGCCGAGCACGGCGAGGGCGGCCTTCACCTTGAAGCCCGCTCGATCAGGCCGGCTTCTTGCTCGGGCGCTCCACCACGGGGAAACCGGCCTTTTTCCACGCGGCGAAGCCCCCGTCCATCTCATAGACGGGCTCGAGGCCCATCTGCTGGGCGACGTCGGTGGCCAGCGCCGATCGCCACGCGCCGTTGCAATAGAAGATGAAGTTCTTGCCGGAGCCGAAGACCTCTTTGTAGTACGGGCTCTCCGGATCGATCCAGAATTCCAGCATGCCACGCGGACAATGCACGGCGTCGGGGATCATGCCCTCCCGCTCCAGCTCGCGCACATCGCGCAGGTCCACGAACACCACGTCATCCTTGCCGTGGCGGGCGCGCGCCTCCTCGAGGCTGAGCGTCTTGATCCTGGACTTCGCCTCGTCGACGAGCTGCCGAAAGCCTTTCTTGAGCTTCATGGCGCGTCTCCTTCTCTGCGGGCCTAGGTCAGCTGGGGCTTCAGGACGACTCGGCTGGGGCGCGGGAGCGGAGCGGGGGCGACGGTCTCGTCGAGGACATCACCGGCGGGCGGCGAGGCGACATACCGCGCCATCTCGTTCACGATGTGCTCGCCGTACGGATGCAGATGGTAGAGGAACATCGCATCGAAGAAGAACCCATCGATGGCGCCGGGATTCTTCCAGAGCACGGTGAGCAGTGACCGCCAGAACGGCCGCCGGAAACCAGGGGCCTTGATCCCGATATGGTAGATCATGCGGAAAAATCCCGGCAGGTGGGCGCGATAGACGCCCCAGGAACGCCGGCGCTT
>WNGE01002689.1_pt1 | contig 65321 bp, 53 predicted proteins | sample 5400651 | NCBI WGS metagenome assembly WNGE01 (sample SAMN13153370, study PRJNA577476) | soil metagenome | isolation source: 60 cm soil or saprolite under grassland replicate 2 | place: USA:California | collected 2016-06-15 | reverse complement strand
TTGAGCCGAATACTTCGCCAATCACCGGACCACCAGGGCTGGAGTGTAGCGGAGCAAAAAAATGATATACGTCGCCCGGGCTATTCCCCGGCTCGCCGAGGTCAAGGAGCTTCATCTTCGGTGCGTCTTGATAGATAGTAAGAGTTTCGGTGGACGGATTCGTGGAACGCAGACCACACGCTGCGACCAGAGTTGAAGCGAGCAGCGCAGCCAATGCTATTTTTATTCTCCGTGTAAGACTCAGGTTCATTGCAAGCTCCTTTGAAAGGTAAGACTGAATTTGTGAAGTATTCTAAACCTTCCGAGCATTACGCGGCTCGCAATCATAAAATCGTGATAGAAAGAAATTCTGTTTCGCGAATGCACACGCCACTATAAAATTCTCGGGTGCGGCAATATCATGATCTGCTCCGGCTAGTGCTTGAAAAAGGCCGGACGCGCACAGATCGCACAGGGACAGGAACGCTATCCGTTTTCGGCGCGCAGACTCGGTTTGATTTGCGCACTGATGGGCCGGGGTTTCCGCTGCTCACGACAAAAAAGCTGCACATCAAATCCATCACTTATGAGCTGCTTTGGTTTTTGCGCGGCGATACGAACATTCGTTATCTGAACGAGCACGGGGTGACGATCTGGGATGAATGGGCCGATGCAAACGGCGAGCTCGGCCGCGTCTATGGCGCGCAATGGCGGGATTGGCATGGGGCAAACGGGGCGCGAGTGGATCAAATCGATAATCTCATCGCGCAAATCAGATCAAACCCACAGAGCCGGCGGCTGATAGTAAGCGCATGGAACCCCGCTGAAATCGAAAAGATGGCGCTACCACCGTGTCATGTGCTGTTTCAGTGTTACGTCCAGGACGGCGAGTTGAGTTGCCAACTTTACCAGCGCAGCTGCGATCTTTTCCTCGGTGTTCCGTTCAACATCGCAAGCTACGCACTGCTCACAATGATGGTGGCGCAAGTTGTTGATCTGACGCCGGGCGACTTTGTCCACACCTTTGGTGACCTGCATCTCTACAACAATCATCTGGAGCAGGCGCGCGAGCAGCTTTCACGCGATTTCCGCCCGTTGCCCAAGATGAAACTGAATCCGACGATCAAAAACATCCACGACTTCAAGTTCGAAGATTTCGAACTCGTCGGTTACGATCCGCATCCCTCCATCAAAGCGCCAATCGCGGTGTAAATGTCTGGGGAGCACAGGCGGCCGCGCTTCCTCATTTAGCACAACTCAACCGACCCATAGCCGCTGTAGCCACGGCCTGTGGGCCGTCTCTGCTGTAAAAAGCCAACCGGCCACAGGCCGGTGGCTACAAATTTCTTCGCTTCAGTGATTCGCGCTCGCCGTCTTCGGCCCACGCGAAAGATCGACAAGGTCATTCAGGATATTAAGTGTCTCGTCGCGCTCGGGATCGATAACCGGTTCTTTGGTGTCCCCTTGGGTGTCAGCACCGGCAATCAACTCCGAATCCGCATCGGAAGCAGCTTCAGGATCAACTTTCGGGGAAACGCCATTCTTCTTCGCCTCGGCCAATTTCCCGGGATACATCACCAATTGGAGATTTGGCTTATCAACCGTGTCGAGTGTCACCCGATAAATCTGCGGCTCCTCCTCCTTCCGCGCCAGACGCTCTTTCGAACGCGTTTCCTTGCGCAGCTTATCCTCAGCCAGTTCCTTTTTTCGCAAATCTTCGTTCAGCGAAATTCGGTTCTCATCGATCTTATGACGCAAACGATCCATGTCCCCCATCACGTAGTGGAACTCGGGATCGTTCTTAACGCGCTCTTCCGAGCGTCGCCGGAGTTGATCAACAAACAGGGAATGGCTATCGGACCATTTCGTGTATTTCGCCTTGGCTACTTCGTCATATGGCAGGGCGTTTTTTAGCGCGCCTTCGCCGAACTCCGGAAGATCACTTAGGCTCGGCAGGACAATGTCGGAAGCCACGCCATGAAGCTGCGTGGAGCCGCCCGCGACTCGGTAAAATTTTTGGATCGTCAACTTCAACGCGCCGTCTTCATCGTTATGGCTGCCCAGCAGCGAAGCGAACCGGCCAATCGGGAGGATTGTCTGCACGGTACCTTTGCCAAATGTATTCTTGTCACCGACGATCACCGCCCGACCATAATCCTGTAGCGCAGCCGCGAAAATTTCGCTGGCGGACGCGCTTTGCCGGCTCGTCAAAACTACAAGTGGGCCAGTATAAGCGATGCCATTGTCGGGATCAGACGAAATTCTAATGTAACCATTGTAATCTTTCGTCTGAACAATCGGGCCAGACTTCAAAAACAAGCCGGTGAGCGAGAGCGCCTCTTCCAGCGAGCCGCCGCCGTTTTTCCGCAGGTCCACAACCAGTCCGGCGATGTTTTCTTTCTTCAGCCGTTTGAGCAATGCCAGTACGTCGCGCGTGGTGCTTTTCTGGTGTTTGTCCATGTCGGCATAAAAGGAAGGCAGCGTAAGCCAGCCGAGTTTTATCGGATCGCCGTTCTCGTCTTTCTTGATAATGATATCGGCACGGGCTTCCTGATCTTTCAGCTTAATTTCATCCCGCACGAGCTCGACATTTTTCCGGCGCGACGGATCCGTGGCATCCGAGGGAATGACGAGCAACCGGACACGCGTCCCTTTCTTACCACGGATCATCTCGACAACTTTGTCGAGCCGCATCTCCCGAACATCGACAAACTCAGCTGGACCCTGCGCCACCGCGGTAATGCGGTCGCCAACCTTGACTCTCCCGTCTACTTGCGCGGGTCCGCCGGGCACCAGGCTTTCAATTTTCGCATAGCCATCTTCCGACCGGAGCATGGCACCGATGCCTACGAGCGAGAGGCCCATGTTGATGCTGAAATTCTTCATGTCGGCTTTGCTCAGATATTCGGAATGCGGGTCGTACGCCTGGGCGAGCGCATCGAGAAAGAGTTTGATTTGTTCGTCCTTGTCTTGTTCGTGGACGTTGCGGGCGAGGCGATCGTACCGACGAGTAACCAGTTGCGGCGCTGGCTCAATCGGATGTTCGCTTAGATGCTCCTGTAACAGCTCGTTTGCGATACGACCGCGCCAGAGTTGGTCGGCTTCCGCCTCATCCTTTGGCCAGGGCGATTTTTGACGGCTTAGCTCGACCGTCGCATTGCTCTTGAAATCGATCGGCTGCCTCAACAGCTCTTTTACCTTGGCGACCCGGTCGTCAACGCGTTTCGTATATAGAGCGTAAACCTCGTAAGCTGGTTTTAGCGTGCCAAGCAGAACGTCCCCGGCCATCGAGCTGCCGTATTTGGCGCTTAGCTCATCGACATCTTTTTGGGTGAAAAACAGATGGCTAAAATCGAGAAGCTCGAGATACGTCTGCAGGAATTTGTTCGAAACTTCCTCGTTGAGCTTTTGACGGGTGTAATGGCCTTCCTCCAGGAGCCGGCCCACGGACATGGCGACCGTTTCCTTCGAGCTCGCCATTGTCGGCGGGACGGCAGTCGCGGCTGCCAAAACGATGGCGCACAACGCCAGGCATCGCTGTAAATGTGATTTCATCGGGTAATTACGCGGTTTCCCACCTTGGCAGATTTCGCGATCGAACGCAAGATGATCAAACAAGGTGGCCATGTGAGTAGGAATCAGACAATCGAAAAGAGTGAACATTCAATTAATTCGTAAAAACTCTCGCCTTCAGCCGTAGTCACGCTTGGATACGGTCAATCGCAATGAATTACGAGAGCTTTTGCGGCGGAATTTTCGAAACGAATTGCTATCTGCTTCAGGCGCCGGAGGGATGGATTCTCTTCGACGCGCCTGAGGGCGCTTGCGAATGGGTGCGTTCGCTTGAGATCGATCTCAAACTATTGCTCCTCACACACGGGCATATCGATCACGTCCAGGATCTTGCCAGGATCAATCGCCAGTTTGGTTGTCCAATCGGGTGTCACCCGCTCACCGCGCCCATGATTTCCGACCGCGAATTCTTTCGCAATTTTGGTTTCGAACTCGAAATCGAAACGGTGGTACCGGATTTTTTGATCGAAGAAACATTCAGCCGAAATTTTCTCGGCGCCGATTTTCAAGTTCTTGAAATTCCCGGCCATTGCCCGGGAAGTCTTTGCTTCTTTTCGCGCAACGACAAATTGCTCATCGGCGGCGATGTCCTTTTTGCCGGAAGCATCGGTCGAGGCGATTTGCCCGGCGGAGATATCGATCTACTGATTACCGGGATCAGAAACAAATTATTTCCGCTCGGTGACGACATCACAGTACTTCCCGGCCACGGCCCACCGACACAAATCGGAACGGAGCGTAGAACAAATCCATTTCTCAGAGGTAGTGACGATTAACTTCAATCGCCTTTCGCGTAGAAGCACCATGAACTGGCCGTCGATCAGATTTCAAGGCGCGTGTCCGCGAGAAAAGATGCAAGCGGCTGGAGATTGTCGATGTTTGCCACAGCCGCACGCAACGAGCGCAGGGCATTAGGAATGTGTTCCAGGAAATGTTTGTGGCCTTTTACGAGACCGAGAAAACCATAGGCACCCAGCGCCTGCATGAGGCGTTGCATTGCGCAAAGGCGCAACTTCAAATCGAAGTCGCCATCAATTGTGATTCCGTTTTCACGCTGTCGATCGCGATAATATGCGACCACGTCAGTGCGTTCCGCTTCAGCAAGATCGACATACGGATCGTAGAGCAACGACGCAAGATCGTAATGGGGAAGGCCAGGCCGCATTCCCTGAAAATCAATCAGGTTAGCCTGCCCGTTCTGGATGATGATGTTTTGCGATTGAAAATCGCGGTGCACCAAAACTCTTCGCAGGCTCGCAAGGTGTTTTGCGACTTCGCGCAGAGCCGGAAGCGCGGCCAGCTCTTTGCGTTTTGACTCGCTGACCTCGAAATAGCGGCCAAGACAATTCTGGAAAAAGTATTTCTGTTCCCACCGGTAAAGGGCGGTGTTAAACTCCGCCGGCAAATGCTCCTTCATTTCCACGCAGACCGACTCTGGCAGACTGTGGAGCTTAACAATTTCGTCGAGCGCTGATTCGTAGAACGCGCGGCGAACGAGCCAACTCTCGTGCTGATAACTGTAAAGATCGCGCTCCCCTAAATCTTCGATCCAGATCAGCCCCTCGGCTGGATCATGAAAATAAATCTCCGGCACACGAATGCCGTGCTTCCTAAGAAATTGCGCGATCTCGACGTAGTGCCGGTTTTCTTCGCGCTCCAGATTGTACTTAACCAGGATCAGTCCGGCAGCTGCCGGATCTGCACCGCAATGGATTCGATAAAATTTCCGGTCCGAACCTCCTTTTTCGATCGGCCTGATTTTTATCTGATCGACATCCAGACGCGGAAAATGCATTCGCGTTTGTCGAAGAAGCAGCGCGGTTCTCATAGTTAGATCTAGATGTCCATGTTGCGATGGATGCCGCTGACCTTTTTTCGGGAGCGGACAATACAACTGTAAAGCTGACTTTTGGAAGTAATTTCTGCACCCGGCCACAAAATTGTGTCTTCGAGGATGCCTTCTGCACCAACCCGGCAATGTTCTCCGACAACTGAGCAGCCGCGCAGTTCCGCGCTCGCATCAACAATGGCTGATTTGGATACGCGCTCAGGCCAAACGCGGGTCTTCACGTAATGCGGTCTCCAATCTTCTCGCAAAATCGTGCGGTGCACGTCGAGATATTGCGTGCGCGAACTAACATTGAACCATTTCCCGTCGTTCATCACCAAGCCGCCGATCTTGCCACCTTTGCCTATCCAATCCGCGAGAATCGGAATAAATGAAATCTTTTTCTGCGGCGGAATTCGCTGGAAAGTCGCTGAATTCCAAACAGCGATGTTGGCGAAATCGAAACTTCCTGCGATCCCGTAGCGATTCGCGATATCTACAACGCAGTGGTCGCGCAAAGCAACCTCAGACGCCAAACCGGTGTCACGCAATGCGAGCGTTACGTCGTTCCCGCGACGGAAATGTTCGTCGATCAAAGGTTGCAGATTGACGTCGGTCAAGATGTCGCCGCTGTAAGTGATGAATGAATCGCTACCGAGGTAGCGTTCTGCATTCTTAATGCCACCGCCGGTCTCCAGCAGCTCCGGTTCGTGAACAAGCGTCACCGAATGGCCGGCATGGTCGCTCCGGTTAAAAAAGCTTTGAAATAATTCCGGGCGCCTATGCGTGTTAATGACGAACTTGTCCACCCCCACGCCAATCAAATGATCGAGCGCAAAAGTGATGAGCGGCTTTTGAAAAATCGGAATGAGCGGCTTTGGCAAGTCATCGGTCAAAGGCCGCAATCGCGTGCCCAATCCGGCGCCCAAAACGAATGCTTGTGTGATTTTGTTCACGAGCAGAAAAATTAGAGATTCCCCCGCCCACGCTAAAGCTACTCCGAAACTCTTCGCGAGTGGGCAGGCGCGGCATGCGACTTCATTCGAAATGACAAAAGACCGATTGCGCGGTCGGTCGCTATCTTAAGTAAAGCGTGCGCGTGCCGAAGTCGATGATGCCGTGATGCCTTCTCAGCGTTTCCGCGCCGAGCAGACCGGCGACGGGCGGAGAACCTCCCAATAACCCGTCATGAATCAATCCTTCCAGGTCAATGACGCCCACTTCCTTACCGCGCACGCCACGCTCTTTCAGATTCACAGCCGACGAACTAAACTGCGTCTCCCGAGTCGCAATTCGCATTCGCCGGACGAAGGAGCGGTGCAACAGCGTGGCGAACGAACCGGTATCGACCATCAGCTTGGCGGGTTTTCCGTTAACGGAACCATTAACATACAAATTATAATCATCGCTGACTTGAATCGGCACAGCTCGCAATCCGCGCCGGTCGAACCCGGGAAAGCTGCCCATGACTTCCGGATCGGTCTTTAAAATGAGTAACTGCCGTTCGCAATCCAGCACTGCATGCGTTGGGAAAAGAATATCCGCTCCAATGATCCCGTCGATTTCCTGTTCGTGAACGCGTCGCGCCGCGCGTGCAGAGTAACCAAAATCCACGGTAACCACCGGTTCATCGATCAGAGTCAGCGCTCCGATCCGCAGCTCACGTGCGATCGCTACGCTATTGAACGCGCCGTTAATCTGAACGCGTGCGGGCAACTTCGATTCGGCCGTAGTTGGTTTCAGCCGAAAATACTCGCGACGATTCAAAGCGATTGCGCTTACCGGCGCGCCGCTATCGACCGTAAGCCACGCCGGCTTACCATTGATGAAGGCGCGCACCAGTAAATGATTTTGCCGCGAGCGCACCAGTGGTAGCGCTTCAAACTGCGCGGTTGCCCGCGCGTAAGCGCCCCGCGGTGCGACAGCCAATTCGACAATCAGTGCCAACGCAGCGCAGAAAATCGCTAGAAACTTCCGCACGAAGGACAGGTGATTTGAGATCGGCACGGGGCGGGAGATTAGCACAGTTCTTTTTTACACGTAAACACTTTTGCGTTTTGAATAGCCGTTTTTTTGCATTGCATGATGCGCACCAGTGGTGATTAACTCTGCGCCAAATCCAATCGGCCCAAATGACAACTGCGATAAGTGAAACACCTGAAGCCGGGCAGAAATTCGTTAGGGGACTCGGCTTGCTCGACTCAACCATGCTCGTTGCCGGTTCGATGATCGGCTCGGGAATCTTCATCGTTTCGTCGATTATCGCTCGACAGGTCGGTTCGCCGGGTTGGTTGCTCGTCGTTTGGATCGTCACTGGATTGCTCACGCTGACGGCCGCGCTGTCGTACGGGGAATTGGCGGCGATGATGCCAAAAGCAGGCGGACAGTACGTCTATCTTCGCGAAGCTTTCTCGCCGCTTTGGGGATTTCTTTACGGCTGGACGCTGTTCCTTGTTATTCAGACGGGGACGATCGCGGCGGTCGCGGTTGGATTCGCGCGCTACATGGGCGTGCTTGTTCCATGGGTATCGGAGAGCAATTATATCATCGCGCCGATTCGCTTCGGCGGGTACGCGGTGTCGCTTTCCACTGCGCAGTTCGTCGGATTAGCGCTAATCGGTTTTCTGACATTCACGAACACCCGAGGACTGGAAGTTGGCAAACTCATCCAAAATGTCTTCACCACAGCGAAAACTGGCGCACTGATCGCGCTCATCGTGCTCGGCATTATCGTCGGCGTGCGATCCGGTGCAGGCGCCGAAAATTTTAGCCATTTCTGGACGCTACGCGGCGGTTTGCAGGAGGTCGGCGCCGGCATAACCGCGGCGACCGCGTTCGGACTTTTCGTGGGAATCTGCGTGGCGCAAACCAATTCACTTTTTTCGGCCGACGCCTGGAACAACATCACCTTCACCGCCGGCGAAGTGAAAAATCCGCGACGCAACATTCCGTTGTCGCTCGCGTTCGGCACATTTCTGGTGATCGGGCTCTATTTGCTCGCAAATGTCGCCTATCTAACGGCTCTGCCGTTCGGCGCGATCCAGAATGCGCCCAGCGATCGAGTCGCGTCTGAAACCGCCAACGTCATCTTTCCCGGAGCGGGCGCGAGCATTATGGCGGTCGCGATCATGATTTCGACTTTTGGCTGCAACAACGGCCTCATTCTCGCGGGCGCGCGTGCGTATTATGCCATGGCGCGTGACAGATTGTTCTTCCGCCGCGTAGGTGAATTGAACAAGCAGCGCGTTCCGGCGTGGGGCCTAATCATTCAGGGAATTTGGGCGGGTATTCTCGTTCTGCCGCGCACCGTAAAAACAGACGCTGCCGGCAACGTAGTTGGGTATGGCAATCTCTACGGCAATCTGCTCGATTACGTAATCTCAGCCGCGCTCATTTTTTATATCTTAACGATCGCAGGTCTGTTTTTGCTGCGCTGGAAACAACCCGATGCTGAACGGCCGTACAAAGCGTGGGGCTATCCGGTCGTGCCGGCGCTCTATATCGTCGGAGCCGCTGTGATTCTTTTTGTGCTTTTCGTCTATCAAACAGCAACCACCTGGCCCGGGCTGATGATCGTGCTGACCGGCGTGCCTATTTATTTTGTTTGGAAATTTCTGGGGAGAAAATCACCACCAGCTTGACTTGCTCGGCCCATCCCGATTAGCACATCCAAAAACCAACTTCGCCCATGAACTTACTTCGACGAAAAAGTGTTACGCAACTTCAAGCTGATGCGCTGACCGATCATCGGCTCAAACGGGCTCTCGGGGCGACGAATCTGACGACGCTCGGCATTGGTGCGATCATCGGCACGGGCATTTTCGTGCTCACGGGCACGGTCGCAGCGCAGAACGCCGGGCCTGCAGTGGTTTTATCATTCGTGCTGGCGGGCGTGGCCTCGATCTTTGCGGCGCTTTGCTACAGCGAGTTCGCCTCGCTGGTGCCCATGGCCGGCAGCGCGTACACCTATGGCTACGCCACGCTCGGGGAACTTTTCGCGTGGATCATCGGATGGGATTTGATTTTGGAATATGCCCTCGGTGCGGTCACCGTGTCGATTGGATGGTCGGGCTACGTCGTTTCGTTTTTGCGCGACGTAGGTATTCACATTCCGCCCGAACTTTCGGCCGCGCGCGGGACGCTCATCACCTTGGCGGACGGAACGCAGGTCGCGGCCATCTTCAATCTGCCGGCGGTCATTATCATCGCCATCGTGACTTTCCTGTTGGTGATCGGCATTCGCGAATCCGCCACCGTGAACAACGTGATTGTGTTTGTGAAAGTGGCTGTCGTGCTGCTGTTCATCGTTGGCGCGGCCCATGCAATCAATCCAGCGAATTGGCATCCGTTCATACCGCCGAACACTGGAATTCGTGAGAATTTCGGTTGGTCCGGCGTGGTATCAGGCGGCGGAGTCGTGTTCTTCGCCTACATTGGTTTCGACGCGGTCAGCACCGCGGCGCAGGAAGCAAAAAATCCGCAGCGCGACATGCCCATCGGCATCATTGGCTCGCTGTTGATCTGCACCGTGCTCTACATCCTGGTCTCCGGGATCGCGACGGGCGTGATGTCCTATCACGACTTGGACGTCCCGGATCCGATTGCCGTCGCGGCGGATCATGCTGGCCTCGGGTGGATGTCGTCACTGATTAAGCTCGGCGCCATCGCAGGCCTTAGCTCGGTCATTTTGGTGATGCTACTAGGCCAGTCGCGGATTTTTTGGACGATGGCCGGTGACGGTTTGCTGCCACCGTTCGTCAGTCGCGTGCATCCACGTTTCCACACTCCATGGATTACCTCGATTCTAACCGGGATCGGCGTGTCGATCGTTTCGGCCGTATTCACTGTGCGCGAAGCCGGTAGCCTTGTTTCTATCGGCACGTTGCTTGCATTTGTGATTGTCTCAATCGGCGTGCTTGTGCTGCGAATACGCGAACCGGAGTTGCCGCGCACATTCAAAACGCCGGTGGTCTGGATCGTCGCCCCCTTAGGCGCGCTGTCTGCTCTTTATCTCATGTGGTTTCTGCCGTGGCGAACGTGGGAACGGCTCATCATCTGGTTCGTCATCGGCATGGTTGTTTACTTCTTCTATGGTGTCCGCCGCAGCAACCTCGCAAAGCCACGCGGAAAAGCTCCACCGATTTAAGGCAAACGCTTACGACCCAGCCGAGGCCCAGTCGCTTTCGAATCCGCGCGAGGGGCTGGTCGGACCGAATGCAGTGAGCACGCCGGTGCGCCTCGCGAGGTTTTCGCTATCGGTCTCATCAAAGGCTCGCCGCGCAGTTGCAATTTCGGGCAGCGAAACGTTTAGCTTCAGTAGAATTTTTCTCTCCTCTGCGTCCCGTCCGTCGTGTCCCTCGCGTAATGCGTGCCTTTGAAATCGCGAAATGACAGCCGCCAGCTCAGCCCCATTGGTTGCTCCAAACAAATCGAAAAGCTGTTGGAAACTGACGTGAAACGGAATCGTAGCAAGATCCACATCTACAGTTCCGGCGATGCCATCGGGCGGCATCGCAACCTCGTTCGACATTGCGACTGAATGCCAGATATCGGCAGGTTGATAATATCCGATCTCAACATGGTAAAATCCATGCGGTTCCGATGTTTTGACATAATGGATCCCCGCCATCGGCTCGACAGCCGCACTTTTTTCTTCGAGACCGTCTGCGCGATACACCCGAAGATGAACTTGTCGATCCACCGGCATCGCTTTTTCAAACACCGATAACCAATCGATATTCCAGCTAACGAAGATGGTGCGCGAATCGCGTGCGATGGCGAACACGATTGGTGGACCATAGACTCGCGGCAGTCCTGCGCTATCGACGACATTTTGCAGTCGATCGTCTGCGGCAAGACGCACAATCGGTTTTCTGGAAATCTGGAAGCCCTTGCGCGCCCTCAATGATCGCGTGTTGCGCTTTGTTTTTCTTTCCGCCATTCTTCACAACGTCGCGCAAATCGGTCAAAGGCCAACTGCGAAATTGCCGCGCAATACGGTAATGAGCCAACTTTTTTCACTAGGAAAACATGAGCCCAAAAATCGTCGATCTTGAGGAACTTTCTGATCGCTGCGAGAAGCTGCGTGCTGCTGGGAAAAAGCTGGTGGCCACAAACGGCTGTTTCGATCTACTGCATGTGGGGCATGTGCGGTATTTGCAAGCTGCACGCGCGCTTGGCGATTTCCTGGCAGTCGGTTTGAATGGCGACCGTTCGGTCCGCGAGCTGAAAGGAAGCGGACGTCCGATCACAACCGAGCGCGACCGGGCGGAGGTGCTTGCCGCTTTGCAGTGTGTGGATTTGGTCTCAATCTTTCCACAAATTCGCGCGACGCGGTTTCTTGCTGCGGTAAGACCTGCGATCTATGTAAAGGGCGGCGATTACAGCTCCGAAACGCTGGACAAAGAGGAGCGCGCAGTTTTGAAGGAAATCGGCGCGGAACTTCGCCTCATTCGGTTTGAGACAGGCTATTCGACATCGGGCTTAATCGACCAAGTATGCAAGACTAGGAGATGAAAGTTGTGGCTCTGCGTGATTCGTGTGCCATTCAAAGGGTAAAATGCAGAATGAATAAATGAAACGGCTGCCAATTGGAATCCTAGGGTCAGGAAAGGGAAGCAACTGCCGGGCGATCCTCGAGCGCATCCACTCAGGCGAGCTGGCGGCGGAAGCCCGTGTGGTAATTTCGGATGTGCTGGATGCGCCGATCCTTGACATCGCGCGAGAATTTTCTGTTGCGAATGCGTATTTGCCGCGCGGCCAATTTCGCACGCGCCTCGAGCCGGAAGCAGAAGAGCAGCTTGTGAAAATGTTGCGCGGGGCCGGTGTCGATCTTGTGGTTCTTGCCGGTTTCATGCGCGTCCTGCACGCGCCGATGCTCAGGGCTTTCCCGCAGCGTATCATCAATATCCATCCCTCACTTCTGCCAAAATTCACCGGCCTTGAAGCGTGGAAACAAGCTCTCGCGGCGGGCGAAAAAGTGACTGGCTGCACCGTGCATTACGTCGATGAAAGACTCGATCACGGGCAGATTATCGCGCAACGAGAGGTAGCGATCTTGCCCGACGATACACCAGAGAGCCTGCATGCGCGGATTCAAATTCTCGAGCACGAATTGTATCCGGCGGTCATCGCACAATTCTGTCAAAAATATCGTGGAAGAAGTCTGTAGGTTGCAAGTTGCCTGACACTCGAGAGTCGCGACGGCACTTCACTAAGGTTGCTCAGGTTTTGGCTCGCGTCGGAGCAGTTCTTCCAGCGCGACAGTCGGTTTTTTCTGCTCGTAAAGGACGGTGTATACTTGATCAATAATGGGCGTGACGATTTTCAGCCGCCGTGCGCATCCCCACGCACTTCGCGCCGTTGGAATCCCTTCGGCAACCGTTTTCATCGAGGCGATAATCTCAGCGAGCGGTTCGCCTTGCCCCAACCTTTTGCCAACAGTGTGATTGCGGCTGTGCTCACTATAACAGGTCACAATCAAATCGCCGGCGCCGCTCAGACCATAAAACGCGTTCGCGTCACCGCCCATCGCAACTCCCAGCCGCACGAGCTCGGCTAACGACCGCGTGATCAGGGCCGCTTTGGAATTGTCGCCCAGCCCAAGTCCATCGCTGATTCCGGCCGCAAGAGCGAAAACGTTCTTCAACGCGCCACCGAGTTCGATCGAAACCACGTCCTCGCTTGTGTAAATGCGAAAGCGCGGACTCCCAAGCATGCCTTGCAGCCTGGCGGCGCAATTAACGTCATCGCACCCAATCACAGTCGCAGTAGGTAGGTTTTGCGCGACTTCTGCTGCCAGGTTTGGACCGGATAAGACGGCAATTGTATGTTCCGGGAAAATTTCGCGGAGGATTTCGCTCATGCGCATGCCAGTGCGGTGCTCTATCCCTTTTGTGCAACTCAGGAATACGGCGCGCGCATTGCTGATCTCTTTTCGCAGGCAGCTCGCGATCTCGCGCAACACGGTTGACGGCGTAACAAAAACGATCAGATCCGCTCCGGCGCAATCGCCAAACTCGGACGTAACGTGCACTGACTCTGGCAATTTAACTCCGGGGAGATAGTCGCTGTTTTCCCGCGTCTTTTGCATGCGCACGACCCGATCGGCGTTATGACCCCAAAGCCAAACTCGGCGCCCGTCCTTGGCCCACAACCAAGCTAATGCCGTCCCCCAACCGCCAGCGCCTATGATTGTTGTTCCAGTCATCTTCACTTTCTGGTAAAGCGGGGCTCCCTGCCGCGGATTAGCCGGGAAAGATTTGAACGATGCCGCCAAATCACAACTGCCGCGATGCAGAGGGAAGCGTAAAATACCGGCCGAGTTTCGGTTTCGCCGCGCCAGTTAATGATAAAGATCACCAGCGGCAGCGCGACCGCAGTTAAGACGGAGGCCAGCGAAACGTAGCGGGTCAGCCAGAAGACCAACAGCCAAATGGCGAGACCAATCACGGTTGCTTGCGGCACCAACCCGAAAAGTGCCCCCGCAGATGTAGCAACGCCTTTTCCGCCCTTGAACTTCAGCCACGGCGGAAAAGAATGGCCGATAACGCTGCACAAAGCCGCCAGAATTCCAAACATCTCAGGTGAAGCCCAGTCCGGCTGCGCAGGCGTCGCGATCAACATCGACAGTTTGACTGCACCTAAGCCCTTTAAGAAGTCCAAAGCAAATACCGGGTAGCCATATCTCTTTCCGAGGACACGCACGACGTTGGTCGCGCCAATATTACCGCTGCCGGTCTTTCGGACGTCGATTCCTGCGATTTGGCCAGCCAGATAGCCGAAGGGAATCGATCCCAGTAGGTAACTTCCAGCCATCGCGGCAGCCAAGGTGAACATGGACGGGGCCGTTGTTGTGAGCTGCTAACTTTCCAAATATGGCATTCAATTATATAAGTTGTTCTTCATTAGCCATATAGAGATAATGGCAATATCCGCCGGAGTGATTCCGCTGATACGTGCTGCTTGGCCAAGCGACGTCGGCCGCAATGCTGAGAGCTTTTGTCTCGTCTCAGAACGAAGACCCGCGATCTTGTTGTAATCTAAGCCGTCGGGAATGATTTGCCGACCCCGGCGTTCGAGCTGTCGGTTCTGCTCGGACTGCCGAGCTGCATAGCCCTCATATTTAAAATCCGTCTCAACGAGCTCCCAAACCGAAGGCGGTGCCGAAGAAACAATCTCATGAGGCAGATCCATTACGCTGAAGTCAGGCCGCTTAAGCAATTGGGCGATCGGAATGCCTCGAACCTTTGTTTCAATGGCCGTCAGGCGAGCTTGGTTAAGGAGGCCCATTTTTTCCTGAAAAGAAGCCCAACGCGCCTGGTTGACTAATCCTACGCCAAACGCACGGTTGGTCAAGCGTTGATCAGCGTTGTCGTGCCGCAGAAAGAGTCGATGCTCAGCGCGGCTTGTAAACATGCGATAAGGCTCTTCTGTTCCCTTCGTGACCAGATCGTCAATCAGGACGCCGATGTACGCTTCTTGCCTCTCCAGGATAAACCGCGAGCGGCCTTGAACTTTCAAAGCGGCATTGGCTCCAGCGACCAAGCCTTGAGCTGCTGCTTCTTCGTACCCCGAGGTTCCATTAACTTGGCCAGCAAAATAAAGTCCACCGATTAATCTGGTTTCTAAGGTGGGAAGGAGCTGGGTTGGCGGGAAATAATCATATTCGACCGCATAGCCTGGTCGCATGATCTCTGCATGTTCGAGGGCTGGGATCGAACGCAGAAATTCCAGCTGTATTTCATACGGCAAACTGGTCGAGACCCCGTTTACATAATACTCGCTTGTGTGGCGTCCTTCTGGTTCGAGAAAGATTTGATGGGATGCCCTATCCGAAAACTTCACGACTTTGTCTTCGATGGATGGGCAATATCGCGGGCCAGTCCCCTTAATCCGTCCGGCATAGAGCGGCGATCGGTTGAGGTTTGCCCGAATGATTTCGTGCGTCTGCGAGGTTGTGTGGGTAATCCAACATGGCATTTGTTCCACGTGGAACCTGCCGTTCGGAAAAAAATTTAGCGTAAAAATTTCGTCATCCAAACCGGTAGCGATTTCTTCAGGCTGAAATGCGAACGTCGGCGGAGGTTCTTCTCCTACCTGAATTTGACATCTCGAAAAGTCGATCGACCGCGCATTTAGCCGGCATGGGGTCCCCGTCTTAAAGCGACCCACTTTGAAGCCAAGCTGCTGGAGATTCGCGCTCAGCGTTGAGTTCGAATCGGCCATACGGCCGCCGGGCTTGCTACTTTCGCCTACATGCAGCAGACCTCGTAAGAATGTCCCCGAGGTGATAACAACACTTCGAGCAGCGATTGCCAATCCAAAATCCGTCTCGACGCCAACCGCAATTCCATTATCGACAAGAATACGGGACACATTGGCTTGCTTTATATCGAGATCATCTGTGCGCTCCAAGATTGCTTTCATACGAAATTGGTAGGCCTTTTTGTCGCACTGGACTCGTGGCGCTCGTACAGACGGGCCTTTCGTCCGGTTTAGCATTCGAAATTGGATCCCTGTTGAATCCGCATTAGCGCCCATCACACCACCCATCGCATCGATCTCGCGAACAATATGTCCCTTCGCCAGCCCCCCAATCGCCGGGTTGCAGGACATCTGCCCGATCGTGTCCAGATTCTGCGTCAACATCAACGTACGGCAACCGATTCGTGCGGCGGCTAACGCCGCTTCGATTCCGGCATGACCACTCCCTACCACTACGACGTCATATTCTGTTGGTAGCCTGAACATTATATCGCAAATTGCTGAAAACCAGATGATTATCTAAGCGCTACTCCGCGCGGGACGTTGTGTTCCTGTGTCTCGCCTCCCGAACTAGCCGACGCTTGTGACGCCTGAATGGCTCGATACGCCAAGCGGCCTAGAAGAACCAAGAGTAACGCAGTTGTAACGAACGCTCCACCCCAGATCCAATATTCGATCATTCGGGGGTAACTTTTGCCCCGCATAATCCGCACCGCGAATTGCCCAAGCGTTCCGACGTAGGCGTATAAAAAAAGACCAGGTACCCTTCCAATCGATGCCCAGAGCATATAAGTGCTAAATTGAATTCGCGTTAGACCATAAAAGTAATTCAACAGGCTCGTAGGGAAAAGGGGATGCAATTGGCTCAGGAGAATGATCTTCCAACTCTCGCGTTCCACGGCCGGTCCCAAGGCGCGGAACGTCGGGTTATCCGAGAGCTTTTGCCTGAACCATCGCCTGGCGATCGAGCGACTCAATGCAAATGAAATTGCTGTAGCGATCAGGTTGCCGACCAACACGATTACAAACCCCCACCATAGACCGAAGAAAAAACCGCCTCCGACAGCGAGGATGCCGCCGGGAAGCAGCAGGACATTGCAGGCGGCAAAAAGCAATGGATAGCAAATCGCGGCCCAGGCGCCCCAGCTCATCACACGCTCTTGCAGCCCTTCAATAAAGTTGCCGACAGGAACATAGCGCGAAAGCGCCAAGACCAGCGCGATCACTGCCACCAGCGCTCCAACCTGCCACCAAAGTGAGGGGCGGATCTTTAGCATCCTGAAATTCTGCGCGCGTCAGCGACTTCGCGCAAATTTCGCCACTTCCGTTGTCGTCTTCCTGTAGGAAAGGCGTGAGTGAAGCGCGCAAAGATCCGTAAAAAGGCACCCGGTGCGTTGCAACGTTACCACCGCTCGGTTAGACACTGGCAGTCTGTGCGTTTTGACGACGCGGAATGCCGAGCCTATCCACAATTACGCGCGTGGCATCCGAGCGGTTAAGTGTATAGAAATGAATACCGGCGACATTATTATCCAGAAGGTCGCGACATTGTTCCAACGCGTACTGAATGCCGACGCGCCTGACCATTTCGGGATCGTTTTGGCAATGCTGTAGAGCGCGCAAAAGCTTGGCGGGGAAGCGCGCGCCGCCCGCAAGCTCAGCGATGCGTTTGAGTCCGCTGATGGAAGTGATTGGCATAATGCCAGCGATAATAGGAATATGAATTTCGTTGAGCGCACAGCGTTCGCGAAAATCGAGGAAGTCGCGATTATCAAAAAATAGCTGTGTAACGATGTAGTCAGCTCCTGCATCCACTTTTGTTTTGAAGTAATCCATTTCGACTACTCGATTCGGCGTGGCGGGATGTCCTTCCGCGAAACCGGCTACTCCGATCCCGAAACCGCGGCGGTCCGGATGCGCGCCGGACTCGTTGAATCGGCGAATGAATTTGACCAAATCGATCGCATGTTGGAAGGAGTCCCGCGATTTATCGTAAGCAATTCCAGCCGGCCTATCGCCGCCGAGCGCGAGGATGTTTCCAATGGCCGACTTGGCGTATCGAAGGAGAATCTCCTCGATCTCATCTTCTTTGTGGCAGACACAGGTCAAGTGAGGTATCGGCTCCAGCTTTGTTGTGTGTTGAATGCGCTCGACAAGATCGTGAGTTAAATCACGCGTTGAGCCGCCGGCACCATAAGTCACGCTGACGAAATGCGGCATGTACAATTCGAGATCGCGGATCGTTTGGTAGACTGTCTCGGCTGCCTTCGGCGTTTTCGGAGGAAAGAACTCGAACGAAAACGTGGGAGAATTCCCTCGAATAATGTCCGTGATGTGCATGGCTCAGCGGCTACCTTCGTTCGTTCCGCGACTTTTAGTCAACCCACCGGACCACATTTTCGGGCTGCGCGCAGGCCGGGTTTTCCGGATGAAAGACGCAAGACGATTTTCTGGATTTTCCAAAGCGCCGGCTGCTCGCCCCGATTGCTTCACAAGCGATTACGGCAAGGCCTAGTGCGTTGAAACATGTGACTTGGGGACAGCGCTTTCTCAAAACATTTCAGCTTTGTTAAATGATCGTGTAGCAGAATACTAACAACTTCGAATAGCTCTGAATAAGTTTTGGCAATTTCGTAGAATTCAACGTTGTCGGTATTGGGCGCAGGTCTTATTAACAAGGTCACAAGAATCGCAGGTCATGGGGCAATACGAGTGCGTGGCACAGTTATTCGCATCAAGAAGAATAAGACCCAAAGGAATCTCTTTAAACATCAGCGTGATCTATTTGTGAAAAACTTGTTCGTCAACGGATGAACCCGTTTCGTGTTCTTGATCCCACTCTTTCCTCCCCGGTACGTCGGGGACTTTGCGCGCTGACCGTAATGACCAAAGCACCACAGGCAGGACAAGTAAAAACCCGCCTCGTTCCCCCGCTTACGCCGGATGAAGCCGCCGAGCTAAACAAATGTTTTCTGCGCGACACAGCGGCCGCGATTTCGAGTGTGATTACTAATAATGAAGCCTGCGGGATAGCCGCTTACACACCGGTCGGCGTCGAAGCGGCCTATGCTGATATTCTTCCAGCCGAATTCAACTTGCTACCGCAACGAGGCGTCAGCTTTGGCGAACGTCTTTATTTCGCGGCGGAAGATTTGTTAAGGTGTGGCTTCGACTCGGTTTGTCTGATTGATTCCGACAGCCCGACCCTGCCAGCCAGCAACTTTTCGGAAGCTATCAGAATCCTGAATATGCATGGCGATCGCATCGTGATTGGGCCGTGCGATGACGGCGGCTACTATTTGATCGGACTTAAAAAACCGCATCGCGAGCTTTTTGAGCAAATCGACTGGAGCACAGAAAGGGTGTTTGAACAGACCAAAGCACGCGCGCGAGAAATTGGCCTCGAAGTCGAACTGTTGGCGCATGGATACGACGTCGATGATGCCGCGAGCTTACGCCGCTTGTGCAAGGAATTACTCAGTCAAAGCACGAGCGATAGCGTTGCGCCAAGTACGCGGAAATTCCTCGCCGATATAGTTGCCCAAAAGAAATTGTAGGGCGGGCGCTTCGCCTGCAAAACTGGGCAAACCGGAGCGGTTGCCCTACAGAGAATGCATCATTAGCCTCACGTTCATATGGCAAAACGCGCGTTAGTCACCGGCGGCGCGGGCCTGATTGGTTCGCACGTTGTTGATCTTCTCGTCCGCGAAGGCTGGCAGGTGCGCGCGCTCGATAATCTTGAGCAGCAAACGCATCGTCGCGGTAAACCTGCGTGGATTAACGAAAAGGCGGAATTCGTCCAAGGCGATTTGCGCGGTCGCGACACAATCACAGCCGCGCTCGACCAGATCGACACCGTCTTTCACCAAGCGGCTTACGGCGGATATATGCCGGAGATCACGAAATTTGTGCATGTGAATTCGCTTGGCACGGCGCAAATGCTCGAAGTGATTCGCGAAAAGAATCTGCCGATCCAAAAAATTATCGTGGCGAGCTCACAGGCAGTTTACAGCGAAGGCGCCGGCGATTGCCCGAAACACGGCTTGGTTTTTCCTTCTGTGCGTCCAGTGGAACAACTGCGTAAAGGCGATTGGCAAGTGCATTGCCCCCTCTGCGGCACCATCACGAAGAGCGTTCCCACTCCCGAGAACGCGCCGGTGGGCGGCGAAACCGTTTACGGCCTGACGAAGGTTGATCAAGAGCGGCTCGTGCTGCTATGGGGAAAACAAGTCGGTATCCCTACGGTCGCGCTGCGTTATTCCTGCACCTACGGACCGCGGCAGTCGATTTTTAATCCTTACACGGGCGTGATCGCGATTTTTTGCACACGGCTGCTGAACAATCTGTCACCGGTGCTTTACGAAGACGGCGAACAAACGCGCGATTTTTCCTTCGTGGAAGACATCGCGCGCGCAAACCTGCTCGCCGCGGAAACCGATAAGCTCGACGGACTGGCTATAAACATCGGCAGCGGACACGGCACACCGATTCGCGAAATCGCCGAACAGCTTTCGGATATTCTGAAGATCGACATCGCGCCCGAGATCAACGGCGAATTTCGTCCCGGCGAAATGCGCCATCTTACCAGCGACACTACACTTGCTCGATCCGCCGGTTACAAAGCCACTGTCGATCTGGGCGAAGGCATCGCCCGTTACATCGATTGGATCCGCACCCAATCCGACATTCGCGATTATTTCAGCGAGGCGAGCGAAATTTTGAAGAACAAGGGAATTGTTCATCGGGTAGAGAGATGAACATCGCTCCCGGCATTCCCGATTTCGATGCGCCGGTTGTGGATCATGCGCGTAAGGATTTTCCGTTGCTTGATGCGGACATGACTGTGGGCGTCGCGCTGGAGCGCATTCGGCGCGAAGGCGTGGGTGAGCGCGTCATTTATTTTTATGTCGTTGATGAACAGGAGCGGCTGGTGGGCGTGGTGCCCACGCGGCGTTTGCTGACCGCCTCGCTCGAAACGCCGCTGGGCGAAATCATGGTCCGGCGCGTTATGGCCATTCCCGCAACCGCAACCGTCCTCGACGCATGCGAGTTTTTCGTGCTCTACAAATTTCTCGCTTTCCCTGTTGTGGACGAACAACGCCGCGTCATCGGCATTATCGATGCGAACCTCTTTGCGGAGGAAATTTTGGAGGCCGGCGAGAGCGAGGATCGACAACGCGCGGTGGCGCCGGTGAGTCCGGAATTTTTTGAGGCGCTTGGGTTTCGCATCGAGCAAATTCGCGTCGCGTCGCCCTGGCGCGGCTTTCGGTTTCGCTTCCCTTGGCTGCTTGTCACGGTGACTGGCGGTACCCTCTCAGCGATCCTAGCAGGCTTTTTCCAAGCAACATTGGCGCGTAGCCTGGTGCTGGCGTTTTTTCTCACCATGGTGCTTGCGCTGAACGAAAGCGTGAGCATGCAATCCATGAGCGTGACGATTCATGCGTTTCGCTCCGTCTCGGTCACGTGGCGATGGCTGGCGACGGCGTTCCGCCGTGAAATAATAACGGCACTGCTGTTGGGCGTGGCGTGCGGGTTTGTTGTCGGCACGATCGTTTGGGTCTGGCGCAACGATGTACTTGGAGCGTTTGTCATTGGCGGCAGCATCGCGCTTTCGCTCATCACTGCGTGCGCACTTGGCCTGGGCGTGCCTTCACTTCTTCACCGATTCAAGCTCGACCTGAAAATTGCCGCGGGACCAGTCACACTCGCCCTGGCCGATTTTGTTGCGCTGGTAATTTATTTCACCCTTGCGTGGGTGGTTTTGCGATGAGCAACGTGTCGGTCATTATCCCGGCGCTTGACGAGGAGGAACCAATCGCCGGCGTTGTAAGCGAATGTTTCGCGACAGGTGTACCTGACGAAGTGATCGTGGTCGATAACGGCAGCACCGATCGCACAGCCGAGCGCGCGCGTGAAGCAGGCGCGCGCGTGGCGACCGCACCGCGTGGATATGGGCGCGCATGCACGGCAGGCATTCGTGCGCTTTCGGCTGAATGCGACGTCGTTGTGTTTCTAGATGGCGACGGCAGCGACGTCCCGGCGTTGATGAATCAGCTTGTTGATCCAGTCATGCGTAGGACCCATGATTTCGTGATCGGCTCGCGCACGCGTGGCCAGCGTGAACCTGGCAGCATGAACTTCCAGCAGGTTTTGTCCGGGCGAGGTGCCGGATTGATCGTGCGACTGCTTTACGGCGTTCGTTACACCGACATGTGTCCGTTTCGCGCGATTCGCCGCGACGCGCTCGCGAAACTGAACATGCGCGAGCAGACTTATGGCTGGAATTTGGAGATGCAGATGAAAGCTGCGCGTACCGGACTGCGCATTCTCGAGATTCCAGTAAACCATCGCCGCCGCACCGGTGGAGAATCGAAAGTCTCAGGCACGCTGCGTGGCACGTTTGTCGCTGGCGCTCGCATCCTCGCGACGCTGGTGCGCGTAGCATTGGAATAGTCCATTGGCAAATTCCATCTGGTGATGCCGGCGCACCCGCGTTCTCGCTGCCACGACGCGGCAGGCAGCGAGCGGATACAACGAATGGGGTGCTTGTCAGCTTGCCCGCCGTGGCGGGTCTGATCTACTTTTGCTAGTTGAACGGCCAAATTGAAAACGCACGCACAAACAACGCGGACGCGTCGGGACTAAAATCCGCAGAGTTTTCGCGCATCTTATTGATCAAGCTTTCGGGCTTGGGCGACGTGGTCCATACGCTGCCAGTGCTGGTGAAGCTGCGCGCACGTTATCCAGCGGCGCGGATCGACTGGCTGATCACGCCGGAGAACGCGGAGATCGTGCGCTGCCATCCGGCGCTCTCGAATGTCGTTCTTTTTGCGCGGCGCGATTTCTCGAAGCGCGGCCGCAGATGGCGTGCGCTGCTGGCGTTTCTCGATCTGCTCAAGCAAATCCGCCGTGCAAAGTACGATTTAGTGATCGATTTGCACGGTCAGGCGCGCTCGGCCTTTTTCGCTCTTGTCAGCGGAGCGCCTGCGCGCATTGGATTTGATCGGCCCGTCAAGAACATATCCGGCCATGGTTGGCGGGGCGCGCGAGAGCGTTCATGGATCGCCTACACGCACCGCATTCCTATTCCGACACTCGATGTTCACGCAATCGATCGCTACCTCTGGGTCGGGCCGTTGCTGGGCCTCGACAACAACCCACCAGACCTCACCATTCACCTTTCATCGCAAACCGCGCGTAATGTGCAGCGCCTCTTGGAGGAGCACGGCGTGCCCGCGTCTAAAGCGCTCGCGGTGCTGGCGCCGGGAACCATATGGGAGACCAAGCACTGGACCATTGAAGGATTCGCAGCTGTCGCGCGGCACTTTCTTGACGAGGGATTTGCTGTCGCTCTGGCGGGTACAAAACGCGATGAGGCGCGATGCCGACAAATCGCAGCCGCCGCACCCGGCGCACGTGATCTTTCCGGCAAAACGACGCCCGCAGAATTGGCAGCGCTTATTGAGCGTTCCGAGATTTGCGTGACGAATGATTCTGGCGCAATGCATGTCGCTGCGTCGCTCGGCAAGCCGATGGTCAGCGTGTTCGGCCCGACGAATCCGGTTCGCATCGGACCTTATCGGCGACCGGAATCGGTCGTGCGCTTGGACTTACCATGTTCGCCATGCAATTACCGCCGGCTGAGCCAATGCCCGTTTGACCATGCCTGCATGAAACAGCTGACATCTGCGATGGTCGTGGAGCGGGTACGAAAACTTCTTGGGGCGCCCAAGAGTGACGCTGAATTGTTGTAGCGGCGTTCGTTGCGGCGAACGCCGAAGCGAATGATCAGGCGCTTGGCACAACCGCCTCCACAACTCATATTCGCGCTGAATGAGTAGAACAAAGGCGATCTTCGCTGGTCTGGTTGCCGGACTGCTCGGCGGAATCGTGATGACAACGGTGATGCTATTGCTTGCTGCACTGGGTGTCGCGACCCCGCTCGTGATCATCGGCGACCGCCTTTCAGTTTTTATTCCCCCTGGTCCGTTTCTTTCTCTAATGAGCAAGGTCGGGGGATACAATCATCTGAAGCAAATTGGCGTTGGATCGACAATCGTCGGCCAACTCGTAGTGAGCGCGATTGGCGGAGTGATTTTCGGATTGTTCGTGCGACGCAATCCGGCGCGCGTGTCCGCGATGTGGACGATATCGATCTTTGTTTTGCTGCCGATCGTTGCAGGTGCTATCGCGCTCTGGCCAGTCCTTGGCACAAGCTACGTTGGCCTGCCGATCGATGTCGCGCGCTTGGTCACACTTGTAGGCTTCGCGTTGTGCGTTTTTTTGTTCGAGAGAACGCTCGTCCTTGGCTTTCAATTTCTAACAACGCGAAAAATCTCGCAGCAGGACTACGAGTTTACTCCCGCTATTGGTCGGCGCGCGTTTGTCCTGAGCGCAATCGGAGTCGCAGCGGCGGGCGGAGGTGTTGCGCTGGTCCGCAAACTTTATCGTGCTGCAACATTCAGCTACGACGGCACGCAATACAAAGGCCGCATCGTCGAGCCGATTACGCCTAACGAGTTGTTTTATTGCGTGACGAAGAATGTGGTTGATCCCAGAGTGAATGTTGATCTTTGGCACCTTGAAGTGAACGGGCTTGTGCAAAATCGCGCTACGTGGCGATTTCAGGACCTTTTGGGATTCGAAGCGACCGAGCAGGAAACGACGCTCATGTGTATTAGCAATGGTTTGGACGCGGGCCTGATCAGCAATGCTATCTGGAAGGGTGTTCCGTTGCGCGACCTGCTTGACCAAGCCGAGCCGCTTTCCAACGCCGCCCGGGTGCGCCTCCGCGGCGTTGATAATTACACCGATACCATCCCGTTGGAGAAAGCCATGGAGCCAACCACGTTGCTCGCGTACGAAATGAACGGTGTCCAATTGCCTCACCGGCACGGTTACCCGCTGCGCGTGATTGTGCCGGGCTACTTTGGCGAAAAACATGTGAAATGGCTTACACGCATCGAACTAACGGATGTCAACACGAAAGGATTTTACGAAACGCAAGGCTGGGGCCCCGATTTCATCGCGCCAACAAGATCGAGAATCGACCTGCCCGAATATGAGTCGCGGTTTTCGTTAGGCGGATTGAACGCGCCAATCGAAGTCAAGGGCATGGCTTACGGAGCCGACCGCGGCATTTCACAAGTAGAACTCAGTTTTGATGACGGCAAGACCTGGCGTGACGCCGAGATTTATTATGCCGGCGGCGATCTCGCGTGGTCGCTTTGGAAGACGGAATGGACGCCCGATGCAGCAGGTGATTACGTCCTCGTCGTCCGCGCCACCGACGGCGAAGGCGACGTGCAAGAATTTGAAGAAGACCGCGGTTGGTTCTCCGGCGTGACGGGCTTTCACAAAATTGTCGTGCACATAGCGGCGTGAGTTCCGCTGCGCAACTGCGACTAGCAACTTGTGGCCTTTGCAACTTGCGCAGTGTGCTAAATTTTATTGATGGAGAAGGTGATCATTGCTGGAAGCGGTTGCGCCGGATTGACGGCGGCGATCTACGCCGCGCGCGCGAACTTGAATCCGCTTGTGCTGGAGGGTCGGCAGCCAGGCGGGCAGCTCTCGACTACCACGTTGGTGGAAAATTATCCCGGCTTCCCGGATGGAATCGACGGGCCGGAGCTCATCCTCAACATGCATAGGCAAGCTGAGAAATTTGGTGCGCGCTTTTCTTACGCCGAAGTGACCGATTTCGATGGAAGCAACAAACACATCCGGGTGAAAGCGGATGATGAGTGGCTGGAGACGCAAGCGTTCATTATCGCCAGCGGAGCTTCAGCTCGCTACCTGGGGCTGGAAGACGAAGAGAAATTGATCGGGCACGGGCTAACCTCATGCGCCACGTGCGACGGCGCGTTTTACAAAAATGTGCCGGTCTGCGTCGTTGGGGGCGGCGATTCTGCCGCGGAGGAATCGTTGTTTCTCACCCGGTTCGCGTCAAAGGTTTATCTGATTCATCGCCGCGACAAAATGCGCGCTTCAATAATCATGCAGGAGCGCGTATTTGCGAACAAGAAGATCGAACCGATTTGGAACACTGTGGTTACGAAATACGTTGCTGATGAAAAAGGCGAGATGCGCGCCGTGCGTTTGCGCAACGTGAAAACAAACGAGGAACGCGAACTTCCGGTGGCGTGCGTGTTCATGGCGATCGGCCACGACCCGAACTCGAAGCCGTATCGAGGCAAACTCGACATGGATGGCGACAGCTACTTGATCACGAAAAATCTGGTCGAGAGCAAGCATCCCGGGGTGTTCGTGGCAGGCGACGTTGCCGATCGCATTTACAAGCAGGCAGTGACGGCGGCCGGTTCCGGATGTGCGGCCGCGATGGATGCAGAGAAGTACCTGAGCGAATTGGAATCGCATGCTTGATTCCAGCCCTGCGCAATTGTCGATTCTCTTGTCATGCTGAGCGAAGTCGAAGCATCTCTAATTGCTAGATGCCTCTGCGAGCGAAGAAGAATGTTAGAGATTCCTCGACTTCGCTCGGAATGACAGAATTGCATGAAGATCTGCGATCTGACCCAGTTTTATTCTCCGTTTAGCGGTGGCGTGAAGCGTTATCTCCACGAGAAAATTGCGTACATCAAGAATTGCTCGCCTGAGGACGAACACGTTCTCATTGTCCCGGGCCCAAAAACCGAGGTGAGAACCAATCCGCAGTCACGGCTCTATTCGATTCATTCGCCATTGGTCTCCCGAAGTTCCCGCTATCGCGCGCTCGTTAACTTGCGCGCTGTAGAAGAAATCCTGGAACGGGAGCGGCCCGATCTCATCGAATCGAGCGACCCATATCAGATTGGATGGAAAGCGATTGCTGCCGGGCGGGCCCTGAAAGTTCCGGTCGTTGGTTTTTATCATTCACACTTTCCCGAAGCGTATTTGAAGGGCACCGCGAGATTTTTGGGCAAACGGGGCACGCTGCGCGCCATGAAACTAACGCGCGCTTATGTTCGTAAACTCTATAACCGCTTTCAAGCCACTCTCGTGCCGTCGGAGAGATTGGCCGAGCTTCTCTCTGAATGGGGCGTGCACAATGTCCGGCCGGTACGGCTTGGGGTGAACACGGAGGTTTTCAACCCCACACCCGATGATACACCAGCTACACGGCACTCGTTAGGGGTGGAGGGCGACCAAAAGCTGCTGCTCTACGTGGGGCGTTTGGCGAAAGAAAAAAATACCCAAACACTGTTTGGCGCATTTGAGCTTCTGCGTCTGCGAGACCGGAATCAATTTCATCTGCTGGTCATCGGCGATGGACCGCAGCGACACAGAGTACAAAAGTTGCGGCGGCGCGTTGGAAACATTTCGTGGATTTCGTACTGCACTGATTCTGCTGATCTGGCCCGCTTCTATCGGGCGGCGGATCTCTTCGTTCACCCGGGCGTCCAGGAAACATTTGGCCTTGTCGCGCTGGAGAGCCAGGCGTGCGGAACGCCGGTGGTTGGAATTCGCGGCAGTTACATGGACCGGATTATTTGCCATGACCAGGAATCGTGGGCACACGAGAACACTCCGGAAGAGCTGGCCCGCGCGATCGAGGGTTCCAGCGCGAAAAAATTGACGACCCTCGGCATGAGCGCTGCGCAGACCGCGGAGAACCTCTATAGTTGGCCGCGCGTGTTTGAGGAACTGTTTTGCATTTATCGCGAGGTTCGCTCAAACTATCGCCGTTTTTAAATGGCGAACGACGATCACAAGCCGTTTCTCATTCGTGGCTATCGCAGCTCCGACCGCGAAGCGGTAAGAAAACTCTGCTGCGATACCGGATTTCTCGGCGAGCCAATCGATCCCGTGTACGAGGATCGAGAATTGTTCGCTGATTTTCTCACCACCTACTACACCGATCACGAGGCGGAATCGTGTTTTCTCCTGGAGGTGGACGGCGAAATTCGCGGGTACCTCCTCGGTTCGCGCAAGCCGCTGCGAAACCAGCTCTACGCGCTGTATCAAAACGTCTGGCTATTTTTTCGCGCGCTTACGCGCTATTTCCGCTACAACCAGCGCTCGCGCCGGTTCATTCGCTGGATTCTTGTGCACGGCTGGCGGGAAGTGCCGGCCGCTCCGCGGCGTACGCCACATTTTCATATCAATCTGTTGCCGGACGCTCGCAAAGTTTCGACGACGCGCGCGCTCATGAGCGCGTATTTGAGTTATCTGTATCGCTCTGGCGAGAAACGCGTCTACGGCCAGATCATCACGTTCGAAAGCCGGCGCGGGGAGAAAATGTTCGAGCGGTACGGGTTCAAGGTGTTGAATCGGGCGGAGATTACAAAATATAAAGCCTTCTATCCCGAGTCGGTCTATCTCAGCACCGTGATCAAAAATCTGGAGACGGCCGAACCGCTCCGCGAGTAATTGAACAAGTTTGACCAAACGTCGGACGAACAGGTGCAAAAGTTACGATGGCTTTCTGCCGCTTCCGTTTTAACTTTGTAACCTTTCCTTCGCCGGCATAGCTCAGCTGGTAGAGCAGCTGATTTGTAATCAGCAGGTCGTCGGTTCGAATCCGACTGCCGGCTCACTCCATTTCCGATTTCGGATTGGCGATTTTTGATTTACGCGCCGTGTCCTCGACGTAGAGACTCTTGCCCATCACGCGGTGGAATCTTTGCATGCGATAAAGCTTGAATAGAGCGTTTATGGAATGGTAAAGCTTGAGCCGAATGAGAGTAACAACCATGAAGACACATAACTACAGTACCCGCAGCGTGATCCTCCTGCTCGCGGTCTCGCTATTCTTTAGTGCCTTCGTCGCCGGTCAGGCAGTGGGTGCCGATCCTCGGCCACCTCACGCCATTGCGCAACCTGCCAAAGCACCTGCCCGTCTAAGCATAAGGCGCAACCCGAATTTGGGCTTCAACGTAATCGTCCGGTTATGGATCGATGGCCAGCCGGCTGCATCTATTGGATATGGCCACACCTATGAAGGTTTCCTGGCGCCGGGCCACCATGTTTTAGCGGTGCTGGCGAGTCCCAGCCCGCGGTGGTCCACACCCTGGCAACTGCCTTTGGATGTGCGAAGCGGCCAGACCTACGGCTTCACAGCAGTGACAGATGGATCAGGAAATTTGATTCTGGACGGCCGGTTTGGCTTCCCGCCACGCGTTCAGTGACTCAACGAATAGCTTGGCATGCTAACAAATAATGAAAATTCATCCATGGAGTAACAAACTATGAAGACACATAATTACAGTACCCGCAGCGCGATCCTTGTGCTCATTGTCTCGCTGTTCTTTAGTGCGTTTGTCGGTGATCAGGCAACGGCTGCCGATCCACGGTCACCTCACGCCGCCGCGCCAAGCCAAGCACCTGCCCGTTTGGTCATAAGGCGAATGCCAAATCTGGGCTTCAACGTAATCGTCCGGTTGTGGATCGATGGCCAGCCAGCTGCGACGCTTGGATATGGCCACACCTATCACGGTTTCCTGACACCCGGCAGGCACGTTTTAGCAGTGCTGGCGACTCCGAGGTCGCGATCGCCGATTCCGTGGGAAATGCCTTTGAATGTGCAAAGCGGGCAGACCTATATCTTCACGGCGACGGGAGGTAGTTCAGGAGATTTGGTTCTGGCCAGCGGATTTTAGCCAGGTAACGTATCCGTTCAAGCGGCCGCACCGTCACCTGGCATTTTCAGGCGCGTGAGAAAATCGAGCGCGCCAAACTCCGTCGGCGATGGTGTGAATCTCAAGTGCTGTTTGCAGCAGGTGCGTTGCCGGCGAAGTGGAGGAGCTCGAGGATATTTCCGCGGAGGCGAAGGAATTCCGGGCTGCTGCGGTCGCGTGGCCGAGGCAGCGTATTAGCAATGGTCTGATCGATCCTCCCCGGAGGCTGAGTCATGATCATGATGCGATCGCTCATGTAAATGGCTTCGTCGATGTCATGGGTAACAAAGAGTATGGTGGTGCGGCGTGTCTGCCAGAGTCGCAAGACTTCATCCTGCATCCTCATGCGAGTAAAGGCGTCGAGCGCGCCGAGCGGTTCGTCGAGCAGGAGAACTTTCGGGTGGTTGATGAGCGCTCGCGCGAGAGCAACGCGTTGGGCCATGCCCCCGGAAAGATGGTGCGGATAAGCGTCGCCAAAAGTTTCAAGGCCGACGAGGCGCATGAATTCGTCCACCTCATTTCGTTTCTCGCGCAACACTCCACGCGCGACAAGACCGGCCTCGATGTTACGACGAACGGTGAGCCACGGAAATAGATTTGGGTCCTGAAAGACGAGACCGCGTTCCGCGCCTGGTTCGCTGATTGGTTCAGAGCCGATCAAAAGGTCCCCTGAATCGGCGAAATCCAAGCCGGCAATGAGACGAAGGAGAGTCGACTTGCCGCAGCCACTTGGACCAATGAGAGAAACCAATTCTCCCGCCGCTATGGATAGGGAAATATCACTTAGAGCCTGTCGACGCGTGAACGGGTCATCAGGAGCCGGAAAACTTTTGCTCACCTCGCGAACGCGGAGTGAGGACGCTTCTGTCTCAGCTAGTGCTACCATTTGATGATACCTTTTTGCCAAACCAGCATGCGGTCGCGGATCTTGAACAGAAGCGTCATTAAAGTTGAAAAAAAGCCAGCCATAATAATCAGCGCGGCGAAAACTTTCCCGTATTCGGCCCAGCCTTGCGCCCAACTGACATACCAACCGAGACCGGATTTAACTCCCACAGACTCCGCGACTACGAGAGTTAGAAAAGAGGCACCGAGCCCCATGAATAAGCCGATGAAAATGTTCGGAACCGCTGCTGGAATTGCGACGCGAAAGATAAGATACGCGCGTCCGGCACCGAGTGTTCGAGCCACGTCAAGGTAGGATGCGCGAGTATTGGAAATCCCGGACGCAGTCAACATTGTGACCGGGAACCACACCGCGAGCGCGATTAATCCCGCTGCGGACACGATTGTCGAAGGGGACACTACCATCGCCAGAGGTATCCATGCTGTTGCCGGAATCGGCCCTACAACTTTTAGGAGTGGCATTCCCCAATAGCGCACCGAAGTCGACCAGCCGATGCACACCCCGCTAACAAGTCCGACAATCACGCCAAGCGTGTAGCCACTCAAGAGTAAAGCAAGCGAGTGCCAGGTGCTATCGAGCAAAAGCGCGCGATCGCTAATCAAACTGCGTAAAACCGCCGCGGGTCCGGGAAAGTACGGCAGCGGAAGCAAGTGGAAGCCCAACGTGATCACGTCCCAAACACCGAGGAACAGAATTGCAGCCGTAAAAATCGGCCACATGTGCCGCATCCATCGGCGCAATGCCGGCCAGAAACTTTGCGCGGTCGCGAGAACAATTGAGACGCCGAGAATTTCCCAGAACAGAAGCATGTAAGAATGTGTCTCGAGCGGCGGCGCATTTTTGGAAAACAGCAAATGAATTCCGAAGGTAATTAAAGTGGCGACCGGAACAGCCAGCTGCATCGGCCAAGGCAGTGCCGATCCGCTCTTAAGCCGGTCCGCGCTGTTATTTTGCGGCCGTGTTCGCCCAAAATCTAATGGAGCTGCCGTTGCCGGTTCGCTTATTTCTGGGCGGCTACTGTATTTTTCTGAAGACACGAGGCGTCAGGGTCGGCGAGATTCGGCGCATCCTGGTCCGGTTGATCGAACATTTTTCTTCGGCAACATGAATCTCCACTATCTTTCTGGATCAGCTCCGCGATTAACCGAATATCATCCTCGGGTGAGACTTGGCCTCCGGCAACTTTTTCCACCTCCAGGCTCTTAATCCACTCGTCGGTCACGCCGGGAAGATGCATGAAGGCGCGTTTGGCCAGCGCCTCGGTATCGGTCTCTGGAGAAAGCATCTTCGCGACTTTCATCTCCCGGCCAGCGGTGTGAACCGACTCTTCCGCGAGTTGGACACTTGGTACGTAGCGCAGACGCGCAAGAGCCGCCGTATTCAATTCAGGTGTTGAGGCCAGATATTTTTTCTCTACCGCCATCACAGCAGCAGTTCGGGGATTCGTCTCCACCCACTTCGCGCCTTTCAGCAAGGCACGGGTTGCTCTCGCTGCCGTGTCGGGGTTGGCGTCCACCCACTTGCCGTTGGCGATGACCTCGCAGCAGTATTCATCCTTGTACGGCGCGTCCATGATCTGGTCGGCAATGTTTCTCACCTTGCCCTCCGCGATCAGTAAGCTGCCGATCGGTTCGGCATCAGCGACTGCGTCCACTTCGCCTTTGTCGATTGCCAGGCCCAGCTCGCCTGCCGGATAGACTTTCCAGGTGATGTCCTTGCCGGCGTCAACGCCGTGAGTTCCGAAAACGCGATTCGCAAACACAAACGGGGGCGTGCCCATCCCCGGGACGCCAATGCGCTTGCCTTTCAAATCCTGGATGGTGTGAATATTTGTTTTCACGCCCGCCTGGACGCGGAGGCATCCGCGGTGGATTCCAGCCAAGAACCTCACATCCAAACCCTGCTCGATTGGCTTAAGAAAGTACATCACCAAGTGATGAGTGATGTCGTAGCTGCCCAGCGCAAGTGCATCTTTATAGGTGGCCCAATTGCACTTCACCAGTTCAGGCTCCAGTCCTTCCTCCTTAAAGAAGCCCTTCTCGTACGCGGCGTAAATCGGAGCTTCGCAGGTCAACCCGATATAGCCGACACGGACTTTATTCGAATGAATAGCACTGGAAGCAGGATTTTTCCTGCAACCGGCTATAAGCAAAACGCCAAGCGCGACGGCGACGATCAGTTTTTCTTTGATCATTTCGTCTCCAGAGGTTTTGGAAATAGCACGATAAGTTTTGCCTATGGAAGCAGAATCTCGCACTTGAATCAAGCTCCTGATTGCATTTGGCCGGCCTGCCACTCAATATTCGTTTTTCCGATGCAGGACCCTTTGGATATCCGCCATCTACGCTATTTTCTCGCAGTCGCCCAAGCTGGAAGCTTTAGCCGTGCGGCTGACCGGCTCGGAATTTCTCAGCCGAGTGTTTCTCAACAGATGCGAGATTTGGAGGCGGGTCTTCGCGTGCCTCTGTTTCAGCGCCGTGGAAAACGGATTCTGCTTACGCCGCGAGGTCTGATTTTTCAGGAGCACGCCCGCGCGCTGCTTCATCAGCTGGAGAATTTTCTTCAGGAACTAAACAGCGAACCCGGACAATTACGCGGCGAACTTCATTTGGGTGCTATTCCGGTGCTGAACGTGCCGCTCGTGCCGCACCTTCTTGGCCTTTTTACGGCCGATCACCCTGCGATCAGCATTAGCGTCGAAGAAATCTCATCCACCGAGATCGAGACAGCGCTGGAAGAGGGCCGGATGGACGTCGGTCTTGGCTTTCTCACCCGCCACTCGCCGAATTTGCGCTACGAGCGCCTTTGCACGGATGAATTTGCCTTAATCGTGGCCGAGAACCACCCATGGTCGAAGCGGCGGGTTGTTCATTTTTCGCAACTGCACCGGCAACGCCTCCTCCAATTGCCGGATACTTTCGTGATGCGCAGGATGACAGATGAAATTTGTCGAAGACACCAAGTCCGTCCTCACATGGTAGCCGAGATCAACGCGATCGAAACATTGCTTCGCTCGCTCGCGCCGTTGCGAGCAGCAACGTTAATGCCGAAAATCGCATTGCGAGGAAGAGAAAGTCTGAAATTAAAGGCGATCCGGTTGCAGGGAAAAAAGCTCGGAGTGGACATCGGCCTCTTGCGGCTGAGCGATTCGGCAGCGAACAGCGCGGTGGCCGCATTTACCAGTCTTGCTAAGGCGACTGTTCCGAAAATGATCAAACCAACGCCAGCCACGCGACAGCGATGAGACTCGTCGCATTCTCTATTGCGCTCGCATTGGCCGCCAGTGCTTTCGGCCAACAGAAACTTGAAGTGGTTCCACACGACACCGGCAGCGATTTGCTTTGGAAAAAGCTCGAGTCGCGCGTTGAAGAAACCGCCTCCCGGCTCGATGGCGTCATGGGTGTGGCTATTCTCGATCTCACCGATGGCCGGATTCTTTTGCGCAATGCGGACCGCGTTTTTCCCGCCGCCAGTTCAATCAAAATCGCGATCTTGCTCGAATTGTATCGGCAGGATCAGGAAGGTCGCGCCGGAGCTAAAGGGAAAACCAGGCTGGACGACATTTACACCTTCGATCCCAAAGACCTGGTCGAAGACAGCCAGATCATGGCGGGTCTTACTCCTGGCGTGACGCGGGTTACCAATCGCGACTTGGCGCAATTCATGGTTGCTGTGAGCGATAACGCCGCTACCAACATTCTCATCGACCGCGTGGGCAGAGATAATGTAAACGCAACGCTCCGTGGCCTTGGGCTAACGAAAACGATGCTGCGCCGGAAAATGATGGACATCGGAGCCGCTCGACGCGGCGATGAGAACATCGCCACTCCACAGGAAATGGCGCGGCTCTTGGAAATGATCTACAAAGGCAAAGCGTTGAACAAGGAACTCACCGACGAGCTTATCAAGCGATTGAAGACTTTGAAAAAGGACAGCTATCTGTCGTACGAATTGCCAGCGGGCGTCGAACTTGCCGATAAGCCTGGAACTCTGGACGGCGTGCGGAACGATTCAGGGATCGTTTTCGCGCCGAACCGGCCGTTTGCGATCAGTGTGATGACGGCTTACGACCGCGACGAAAAAGCTGCAGAGCGCGCCATTAGCGAAGTTGCTCTCGAAGCGTACCGCTACTTCGAGATGCGCGGCAAGACCTCCGAGTACGGCCGTGTATTGCCACCGCTTGAGAAGCGGTAGCCAAAGGCCGCGTTGTTTCTCGACACTATTCCGTCAGAAAGCCCACGTTTCTTCAGAGCAACTGATAAGGATCGACGTCGACGGTGACGGTGACGTCTTCTGGGAATGGCAGTTTGTCCAGCGTTTCGCGGACAAGCCGGCTCAGGCGCATGATGGCTTCGCCGCGGATCAAAACGTGAAATCGGAATTGGCCTTGTAATTTTTCCAGTGGCGCGGGTGTTGCGTCGCCTAAGATGAATTCCTCGGGAAGCGCTTCTTTTAAACGGCGCTTCAACGTTTCGGCCGACAATTTCGCGCGACCTTCGTGCGTTGAACGCACTGTGATCAGGATCGCGTGTTTGAACGGCGGGAAATCGCAGCGCTCACGGAACTCGAGTTCCTGTTGGAAGTAGCCGGCGAAATCGTGGTGGCGCGCAAACTGAATTGAGGGTGAAAACGGCGTGTAAGTTTGCACAAAGACTTCACCCGGCGTTTCACCGCGTCCAGCGCGACCGGCGACTTGAGTGAGAAGTTGGAACGTCCGTTCGCCTGCGCGGAAATCGGGCAGATGCAGCGCGAGATCGGCGTTGATGATCCCGACTAGCGTCACGTTTGGGAAATGCAGACCTTTCGCGATCATTTGTGTGCCCACGAGGATGTCGATCTTGCCGGTACGAAAATTTCTTAGAGTCTCGCGATACGCTTCCTTGCGCGTCATGGAGTCGGCGTCCATGCGGCGCACCACGGCTTTCGGAAAAATCTGGGCGACCGTCGATTCCACTTTCTCGGTGCCGAAGCCGTAGTAAATCAACGCATCTTTGCCGCAAGCCGGGCATTTCTTTGGGACGGCCGCGGTGTGCCCGCACAAATGACAACTCAATCGCCCCGCGACTGCGGGATGCCGATGAAACGTGAGCGCGACGCTGCAATTCGGACAATTGCGCGCTTCGCCGCAATTGCTACAAAGCAGCGATGTGGAAAAACCGCGCCGGTTCAGAAACAGAATTGTCTGCTCGCGTTTCTCCAGACGATCGGCAATTGCTTGCGACAATTTTTCCGACAGAATCGCGGCTTTCTTTTCCTTCCGTCGTTCCTGGCGAAGATCGACAATGCGCATGAGCGGCATCTGCTTTTCGTCGATGCGCTGGGTGAGCGTGACGAGCCGATATTTGCCAGTAGCAGCGTTGTGATAACTCTCCAGCGACGGCGTGGCGCTGCCGAGAACAACCGCGCACTTCTCGATCTTCGCACGCACGACCGCGACATCGCGCGCATGATACCGGGGCGCTTCCTCCTGTTTATAGGTCGTCTCGTGTTCCTCATCGACCACGATGAGGCTGAGATTTTTCAGGGGCGCGAAGATCGCGCTGCGCGCGCCGATCACGATGCGCGCCCGACCGGAATGGATCTTGTGCCATTCATCATGCCGTTCGCCCTCGGACAAATGGCTGTGCAACACGGCGACCGCGTCCTGCACGTCGGCAAAACGGCCTTTGAACCGCTCGACCGTTTGCGGGGTCAGCGAAATCTCTGGAACCAGAACGATAGCGGTGCGTCCGCGGTCGAGCGCGGTGCGGATCGCCTGCAAATAAATTTCCGTTTTCCCCGAGCCGGTGACGCCGTGGAGCAAAATCGGGCGCGCGTTCTCGGGTGACTCAAGCGCCTGCGTGACTTCGTTTAGCGCGCGCGTTTGCTCCTCGTTCAAAATGAGATTCGAAGTTGCGATGAACTGCTCGTCTGCGTGCGGATCGCGAACTACAGCTTCTTCGCGCAACTCTGCGAGGCCGCGTTTCACCAGCGCACGTAGCATCTGGTTATCGAGCGACGTTTGTCGCAGAAGCTGCGCTGCGCGTACCGGCGATTCCAAGCGTGAGATTGCTTCCAAGAGTTCCGCCTGCCGCGGGGCGCGCTTTCGCAATTTCTCGAGCTCGGCGCTGTCGATTTTGCGCCCGGGCTGGACGAACAACTGCTTTTTCCATCCGACTTCCGCGCGTCGAATCACTTGCGGCAGCATGCTGCGCATGACGGTTTCGATCGGGCAGCAATAATAGGCGCTGATCCATCTCGCCAGTTCGAGCAATTGTTCGCTCAAAATCGGTGCGTCGCCGATTATTGCTTCGATTGGCCGGATACCTTTCGCCTCACTGTGCTCGAGAACACCAACAACAGTGGCCAGGGCAGATTTATCGCGGAACGGCACCCGCACGCGGGATCCGACGCCGATCCGCTCCGCGAGTTCTTCGGGCACAGCGTAATCGAGCTCGCGGTGGATCGCCCGGTCAACAACGACTCGAATATATTTTGGTTTCCTCATTGAGCGCTCGTGCTCATGCTCGTAATCGTAATCGGCTATTTTAGCACGAGTTGAATGATACGATTCTTCTTCAAACTGATCCTCTGCGTGCTGCTGGCACTGGGTACAGGATTTGTGTACTTAGCCGTGCGATCAGGGGATCCGTCTTACACGTTTTACGAATGGATGAGCCCGGCGCGGTTTCAACATTATGATCACGTCATTCGCGCCGTCGCGGTTGAACATCACCTCGATCCTATGCTGGTGAAAGCAGTCGTTTGGCGCGAGAGCCGCTTCGATCCTGGAAAACATGGCAGCCACCGCGAACGCGGGCTTATGCAAGTAAGTGAAAAAGCGGCTAACGAATGGGCGCGCGAAAACAAGATCGACAATTTCCACGTGGAGGAGCTTTTCGATCCGAAAACCAACCTGGAGGCGGGCAGTTGGTATTTGCATCGTGCGGTCGAACACTGGAAACATCAGGCCGATCCGCTTCCGTTCGCGCTGGCGGAGTACAACGCCGGCGCCAGTCGTGCCCAGCGATGGCACGGCGGAAACGATGTTGCCAATATATCAGTGGAGAAATTCCTCCAAAACATCGATTTTCCCGGAACGCGAAATTACGTCCAGTCGATCATTGACCGCTACAAATTCTATCAGCGGCGTGGTCGGATGTGACGAACAATTGTGTGCAGGGCTTGCGGTGAGCGAGGCTCGCGCAGCGCTTCGCCGTCGCCGGCGTCGCAATTCGGGTTAAGGGTTTTGGTGATGACCAAAAGCGAAATCGCCGGCATTTTGGAGCAGATCGCGGCGCTGCTTGAATTGAAGGGCGAGAATCCCTTCAAGGTTCGAGCCTACACTAACGCCGCCCGCGCGATCGAAACATTTGGCGGTAATATTCCGGACCTGCAGGACGAAGAAGCAGTGGCGAAAATTCCGGGGATTGGAAAAAGTATCGCTCTCAAGATCAAGGAGCTCGCTGCTACTGGCTCGCTCAAATACCTCGAAGATTTGCGCGCAGAATTTCCAGAGGCCATTCTGGAATTGTTCTCGATTTCCGGTCTGGGCGCGAAAAAAATCAAGGCCCTTTACGAGCGGCTGCGCGTCAGTTCAATCGAGCAACTCCACCAGGCTTGCGAGGCGGGCCGGGTGGCGGAATTGCCCGGTTTCGGTGAAACGACGCAAGCGAAAATTTGCAAAGCGATCGAGGAACGAACCCGGCGTGCCGGCTATTTCCAATTCGGCGAGATCGCGCATGAAGCGGAGACGTTAAGGAACGATTTGGCAGGCCATCCCGACACGCTGCAGGTGGATATAGCGGGAAGTTATCGGCGGCGAAAAGAAATTGTGCACGATGTCGATTTGTTGGTGGCGACAAAAAAACCCGAAACGATCACGAAATTTTTCGTTTCCCATCCGCTCGTAGGATCAATCATCGCGCAAGGGCCGACGAAATCGAGTGTGCGACTTCGTTCCGGAGTGCAGTGTGATCTGCGAGTAGTGAGCACAGCGGAATATCCTTTTGCGCTCGCTTATTTCACCGGGAATAAGGAACACAACATCGAGCTGCGCAGCCGCGCGCTTAAACGGGGCTGGACGCTCAACGAGTATCGGCTCGCCCCGATTCCGGTTGAAGGTAGGGGCGGTTCACCCGAACCGCCTGCCGTGCAGAGGCGAGCCGGGCGATTGAGGTCAACCGCCCCTACCACTTCGCCGAAGCCGAAGAAGAAAATTCGACCAAAAAGGATTCCAAAGGTGCACGACGAAGCCGGACTTTATCTGGCGGTCGATCTCGATTTTATCCCGCCGGAACTACGGGAAAACTGGGGCGAGTTCGAAGCTGCTGAGAAACATTCTTTGCCAAAATTGATCGAAAAGGAAAATTTGCGGGGCACGTTTCACTGCCACACGCTGGCGAGCGACGGACACAACTCTCTTGAAGAGATGGCCGAAGCGGCGCAGGCGCTGGGCCTGCAGTATCTTGGCATCGCCGATCACAGCCGCAGCCAGATTCAGGCGCACGGGCTCGATGAGAAAAAGCTGCTGGCGCAAGTCGGGGTGATTCGAAAGCTAAACAGAAAGTTCGACGGCTTCCGTCTCTTTGCCGGAGTGGAATGCGACATTCTTCGCGACGGGTCGCTGGATTTTCCCGATGAAGTTTTGTCACAACTCGATTTCGTAGTCGCTTCCGTTCATTCTGCTCTTGGTCTGAGCGAAGCGGACATGACCAGGCGCATGATTCGCGCGATGGAAAATCCGTTTGTGACCATGCTGGCGCATCCGACTGGCCGCTTGCTTTTAAAACGGGAGCCTTACAAAATTGATGTTCCAAAAATTCTCGATGCTGCTGCGCGTATCGGGACATGGATTGAACTCAACGCCGCGCCGAAACGGCTCGATCTCGATTGGCGCTGGTGGCCAATGGCGAAACAGAAGGGCGTCAAATGTGTGATCAACCCGGACGCGCATCGCGCCGAGCGTTTGCAGGATTTATGGTTCGGGATCGGTATCGCCCGTAAAGGGTGGCTCACGAAAGACGACGTGATGAATTGTTTGCCATTGGAAAAAATCGAGAACGCCCTCGCAGGGAACAGACGGAGGTAGCCGAAAGCGCTCAAGTCACGGTCGCTCCAGTTCGACGGGTGCTGCCACCTATTTCCTTGACTGGCCTCTGGCAGATTACCAGTGTAAGGCTTCGCCCTACACATGGCTCAGTCAGCAATGGAGGCTATCGATGCTTGCCCCGCGAAGCCGTCAGGACCGGGAAACCCATGGCTCGCCTACGCGGCGCTTTATCGTGATCCGCTTGGCTATCTCACGCGTGCGGCGCGCAAACATGGAGACATCGTCCATCTGAAGATTGGTCGTAAGAGCGATTTTCTGCTTAATCATCCCGATCTTGTCCGTGCCGCCCTGCTTGATCACGAGAATCTGCGGCGGTGCGTGCACCGCCCACTGCGACGTGTCCTTGGGACGGGCTTGCTGACTTGCCGCGGCGAGAGGCATAAGAAACAGCGCGCTCTATTACAAACGATGTTTAATCGCGAACGAATTGTTGCGCTGGGCGATGTCATGGTTGATCAGATCACGCGGTGGACTGACAGGTGGCGCGACGGCGACACCGTGGACGTGGCGGAGGAGATGACGGACCTCGCCATATCCATTAGCGGAAAGGCGCTGTTCAATGTTGATTTCGGCTCGAAAGCGGCCGAGTTGCGCAACGCACTCGTCACGGTCTTGCAAGCCACTCGCTTCAAAAATCTGGCGCTAGCTAGCAAACAGTTCGAGAAGCTTTCGCTCCCCTCCCATCGTCGCTTCGCACGCGCTGCGGAGAAACTCGACGCGGAAATTCGCGCGATGATCGCCGAGCGGCGAAAGGGCGCCTGCGAAGACCCTGATTTACTCTCGGTGATGGTACGCCTGCACAAGCAATCGCGAAAAGGGATTACCGAGCAGAAGATTCGTGATCAGATGCTCACGTTTTTCATGGTCGGCAACGAAACGCCTGCCACCGGATTGATGTGGACGTGGTATTTGCTTTCAGAAAATCCGGACGTGGCGACGAAGTTGCACAACGAAGTGGATCAGGTTCTGGGCGATCGGCTGCCGTCAGGGCAAGACTTCGACCGCCTACGGTACACACGGATGGCTTTCGCCGAATCAATGCGGGTGTATCCGCCCGTCTGGCTCATGACCCGGCGGGCAGTGCGAGATGTGAAGATAAATGGCTTCGTAATCCGCAGCGGATCGTACGTGCATGTCAGCCCGTTCGTGACGCATCGCGACGCGCGATACTTCCCAGAACCGGAACGGTTCGATCCAGAGCGCTGGACGCCAGAAGCGGCCGCGGCACGCCCGAAGTTTTCGTACTTTCCGTTTGGCGGAGGCAGCTTGCAGTGTATCGGCGAAGGCTTTGCCTGGATGCAAGGTGTGCTGACGATAGCCACGCTCGCCCGGCGGTGGCGGATGCGGCTCGTGCCGGGCCACCGAATTGAGCTTGATCCACACATCACTTTGCGGTCGCGATATGGCATGCCAATGATCCTCGAGCGACGGAAATGACCTCCCAAGGCGCGTCGGATAGCAGCGCGCTAGTGTTTACGAAATGGGCTCTCTTTGCGGCATGAACATCACAAGACATTTGCAGGCGCCGCCGGCTTTTATGAATTCGCTCATCGACAACTCGTGGCAGCGATAGCCGCGCTCTTGGAGCTTCGTCACGAGCTGGGGCGCGCCTTCGGGCGACACAATGTCGCGCCCGAGAACAACGGCATTACACGAAAAGTGCATCGCCTCTTCCGGTACAACATCGATCAAATCGGTCACGTGCTCGCGGATTGCGCGCTGGCCGTACTCGTCGAAGGCCATTGGAAACCAAAACGCCCCGCCGTCGGGCAGCGGGCAAAAGCAGGTGTCAAGATGATAAAACCGAGGATCCACAAGTTCCACGGAGATAACGAGACAACCAAGCATGTCTGCGACGGCGCGATGTGATTGAATGTCAGACCGAAATTTGTAGCCGCAAAAGAGCACGTCGCCGCCAAAAAGCGCGTCGCCTTCACCCTCGAAATAAAGATTGTCGCCCAACCAGCACACCTCGTAGCCGCGTTGTTTCATCCATTCAGCAAAGAACGGCTGCTCACCTGCGCGTTCTTTGTGGCGGAAATTGCTGGGGATGAATTTGTGGCCAACGGTCAGTCCGGCATTAGCCGTGAAAACCATGTCGGGCAGTCCCCGCTGCGGCGCAATTAGATGAACTTTGCAATCCAAGTTTGAGAGCGTCGCCTGCAATTGTTTCCATTGCTTTTGCGCGAGCACTGCTTCCGCGCCCCGGGCGCGACTCATCCAGGGATTGATCTCGTATTCGATGCCGTAGTAATCCGGCGGACAAAGAAGCAGTTCGCGCATACGATAGGCAATTTACTCGCGAACACGGGCCCCGCCGAGATGATCGGCAAATTCCCGGAGAAATGGTTCCACGTCCGTGACCAGGCCGATGGATTGCAAAGGCTGATGCTCGACCGCTTTCTCTACCGCCGAGGGATCGATATCGACGCACACGGTTTTCACGGTGGGCGCGAGCATGCTCGCCACCGCGAGGGAATGCCGAATTGCCGCAAGCAATATGACGTGCGTCACGTCCGCCAGCCTTTCGCGCATCACTTTTTGGGCCTCGATCGCGTCTGTCGTTACACCGGGAATCGGTCCGTCGTCGCGAATGGAGCCGGTCAGCACGATATCTACGTTGTGACGGACGCAGGCGTACAGGATGCCGCTGGTCAGGATCTTTTTCTCAACGGCGCTGGCGATCCCGCCAGCCGCGCGAATTGTATTGACCGCTCGCATCTGGTTCTCGTGTCCGCCGCGCGCGACGGCTAGATCTGGATTTATTCCCAATGATGTTCCGAACAATGCGCGCTCCACATCGTAAGCCGCAAACGAATTTCCAGCGAAAAGCCGATCAATATACCCTGCTTCAATGAGTCGGACCAAATGCTCACCCGCGCCGGTCCGCACAATCGCCGGTCCGGCGACAACGGCGATTTTCCCTTCCGCTGCGTGTGCGCGATGCAACTCCTCACCGAGTTCGCGAATGATGGCCGACTTTGGTTCGTCGGCATCAACGATCGTATTGATGAATTGAAAGAGATCGGTATGCGTGGTCGCACGCTGCACCGGCACAACGCGCACACCCTGATGACCAACAACAATCTCGTCGCCTTTGTTGACGTCGAAAAATTTAACGGCTCTCGCAGCGCCCTTGTTTCGATCAACAGCAATTGCGCTGTTGACCATTGCGGGACGCACTTCGATTTCTTTGCCTTTGAAGCGCACGAACGTTTGCTGATTCGTTGTCACGTAGAAATCGGCCGGGAAAACTCCATCAGCTGGAGCGCTGGCCAGTTGCGCATTTGCGCGCTCCACCACTTCGGCGCCCTGCTGCCGAAGACGCAGGATCAACTCGTCCAGCGCTTCGCCTGTTTCGGTGGACACCTCAATTCGGGCAAAGCTTTGGTCCGCTCGCTTTTTGCCGATATTGATCTCAAGGATCTTAAAATTGGCGTCGTGCGTTAAAATTTGATCCAGCACCTTTGGCAAAATCAGCGAATCGATAATATGCCCGCGTAGCTCGATCGTTTCCGAAAACATATACAGAATTTAGCCGTCCGGCGCGACCGCGCCAGTAAGGCCAGATTGTTGTAGCGCCGCTTGTGGCAATTGCGCAACATTTAGGCGTTTGACACAAGCGCCTCTACAACCATTTACATCATATGGAAAAGCCAAGCGCACGCGGGCCTTCGCCAAGTCGCAAGGCGCATCGCGCTCTGGGACCGCGATTGAATCGAAAAGCAAAGCGTCCGCCGCCTCTGCCGGTGAGAAAAATCACAAAACGTGAGCCGCGCGATTAATCGCTCGACCGGCAACACATGCACAAAGAACTTCCAGCTCTCGCCGCGAAAATAGCGAAAGCGCTATCATGCGGGTCCGAGTACGTGGTCACCCAACCCGTTGAGCTTCGAATTCTGCGGGAAATGTCCGAGGCGGAGGTGAGCGAGTTTGCAAAGAGCCATGGCTGGCGCGTAATACGTCGTCTCGGGGGACGACAGATCGAATTTTACAATGACGCGAGCCAGCGCCCGTCGTAGCAACGGCTCCGTGAGCTGTTCGGATTGCAGCCACAGGTGGCTTGACGCGCTACAGGCACGTGGCTACAGCACCAGTGGACACAAACCAGCAGTTGGCTTACGAGTGCTAGCGCGTTCCAAATGGAAGCAGCCAAAATTTATTTTATTGTTTTCGGCGTCTTGACGATCCTGGGCGGCATCGTTGGTTACGCAAAGGCAGGCAGTGTGGCGTCGATCATCGCCGGTTCAATCACAGGTGTGCTATTGCTGGTGGCTGCGTTTGTATTGCCCGAACACCGCATGGTTGGCTTGGCGACTGCGCTTATTGTGTCGCTTTTGCTCGCTGCGCAGTTCATCCCCAGATTTCTGCAGACCGGAAGAGTCATGCCTGCTGGAATAATGTCGGTCCTGAGCGCAATTGGGGTCATTGTGGTCATCGTCGCCTGGGTAAAAAAGTAATCGCGTGGGAAGAATTCGCCTTCGGACGTGGCGACGGCTTGTGCTTGTCTTATTCGCCGCGCTTTTCGCTGCGATTGTTTACCGCTGGATATCACTCGAGCGGCTACAACGCGTCGCGCCCACTGAGTTACCTGCCACGCCAACACCGGAACCGACGCCAACCCGGCCGCCGGTGATCACTGGAAAATTGGACACTGGCAAACTGTTCAACGGGATCACGCTCCACTCCACGGTCGAGACGATCCCGGGCGCCGATGCCGCTACGGAACGCACACAGCCGGACAGTTACGTGCTCGATCTAAAACTGCAGGCCCGCGTGCCGTCGCCGAACAAGACGATCGAGGAGCTGGCGAAAGTGAGTCCCCAGCTGCCAACGCTTTTGCCCGGCTTGGCGTCGATGTTATCGGCTGATTCGGTTTCGCCGCTTTACGCTCAGCTTTACGACGCAAAAATCAGAATGCTGCGCGAAAACCTCGCTCGCCTCGATTTGCTTCTGTCGCGGCATAACTTTTTCGATTGCCAAACTGTTCTCCAACTTCAGCATCCGCAAACGCATCGCAAAGCGCTTCTGCTCCAGGCGGACATGGACGTGGATGCTGACGGCTCAGACGCTGATCGGATGCCTGTCGGTACCGGCGCACCCGCTAATTTCAAGCCGTCCACGAGTTATCGCTGGCCAAAGAAAACGTCCGCGCCTAACCCGTATCTCGCCGCCACCGAAGAGGGATTGAAACGCGCAGAAGATGAATACGCGCTCGCAACTACCACTCCCGCACGGAAGCGTGAGTTGCGCAATGCAATCGCGCAGTTGCGTGCCGAGGTCGGCACATTGAGAAAATACAGCTTCCTCATCGGCGCGACCGATCCTTTTATCGTGGTGCCGGGCGCATTTACGCACGCTCACGACCCCGTTAAGCCTGGTGACTATGCGCTTGTCGTTTTCGGGGACTCGGTTTATCCGGCCATGGTCGGCGACGTCGGGCCAAACGACAAAGTAGGAGAGGCGTCGCTCCGCATCGCAAAACAGATCAACGCGCTTTCGACGCCCTACAATCGGCCAGTGAGCGATCTCAAAGTGACCTACGTAATTTTCCCTGGCACGGCAGACCAGCCATTTGGCCCCCCGGATTTGGAAAAAATTCAGGCGCGCTGCGACACGCTGGTCAAAGAGATCGGCGGCGCGAGCGTCCCGCTGCATCACTGGGAAAATATCATTCCGCCTTCGCCCACTCCGAGCCCTTCGCCGAGCCCTTCGCCATCTCCGAGCGCGACACCGTCTCCCTCGTCAACTGCATCGACGACGCCATCTGGTTCGCTGTCGCCAACGTTTGCATTCCCCATTGGCAGCCCGGTCGCGACCGCGCAGACTAATCCGACGCTCGCGCCGACGAGTTCGCCCGCCGTTAAGCGAAGCCCGACGAAGAAACGGAAGCCGTGAATCTGATCCTTCGCTACGCTGTTGAGGCCGATCTGTCGGCGATCATTGAGATTTACAACGCCACTGTGCCGACGCGTATGGTGACGGCCGAGCTTGAGCCGACCACGGTCGAAGCGCGTTTGCCGTGGTTCCGCGATCATTCACCGGATGAATATCCATTCTGGGTCGCTGAATCAGACGGCCGCGTGATTGGCTGGCTCAATTTCAAAAAATTCCTGCCACGCGGTGCGTATCGCGGCACAGCCGAGATTAGCGTTTATGTTCATGAAAACTTCCGGCGGCACGGCGTCGGACAACGATTGTTGGAAGAAGCAATCGCCCGCGCGCCGTCGCTGGGAATAACAGCTCTGGTCGGGCTGATCTTCGGACACAACGAGCCGAGTTTGAAATTGTTCGATCGCCTCGGCTTCGAACGCTGGGGATTTTTTCCCGCGGTCGCGCAACTCGACGGCGTAAAGCGGGACCTCATTGTAGTCGGATTACATTGTCCAGCGCCCGACAGCCACCCCGAAAGCTTTCGGGGTCCGGTTTCTGCAGAAACGACGTCGCATGCCGACGCGCCGCAGGCGCGTTGCTACAAGGATTGCCTCAACTTGATGCAGACACTGATGCACTATCGGCAGGAGCCGATTCATTCGGCGCTTCAAAAAATCCGGGACAAATATTCGATGCTGCATCTGGACGTGCTGCTCCTGATCTATCATTTTTCGAAAATTTGCTCCGGATCGATTCTTGAGATCGGCGCGTTCGTTGGTGGCGCGACCATCGCCGCCGCGTTCGGCGTGCGCGATTCGGGGCGGCAAAAAAAACTGATCGCGATCGAACCCGGAGGCGGCGTGAAACACAGGCGGCTCGGCACGCGCAATATCTTGCGTGACTTGGAACGCAATCTCGCCCGGCAACGCGTGTCCAAAATGGTCACGCTAATCAAGGGCCGCTCGTTCGCCCCAGAAACGATCTCCGCGGTTCATCAGGCGCTTGGTTCAGAAGAAATTGGCCTGCTGATCCTCGACGCCGATGCCGGTAAACGGCGCGACATCGAGTGCTACCGCGATAAATTGGCCGACGGATGCTGGATGGTCATAGACGATTACTCCGGAGCCGATTCAAACGTAAAGAGCGCACCGAGCCGCGCAGACGTGGACGCGCTGGTCGCCGCGGGCGCGTTAGAGCCGCTGGGGTTTTACGGGTGGAGCACATGGGTGGGCCGATGGCGCGGCGGTTCGAGCTAAGTTTTCAGCCCGATTTTCGTCACGTTTCTTCGGGACCGATGACGAGATGGATCATGCCGTTGGGCGCGGAGATGAAGAAGCCATTGAAATCTTCGCGCAATTGCTCGACTTCATCGCGCCGCGTGACGCCGTGCACTTTTAGAAACGCTGCGGCAGCCTCGGTATCATTCGTCTCCAGTTCCAGCCAGATGTCCGGGTGGCTCAGGTTGGGAACGCTGTCGATCCAAAGGCGGTTCGGGCCGAATTGAAAAATACAGCCGTCTTTTTCTTCCTCGATTAGAGGCAGCCCCAGCGTGTCGCGATAAAAGGCGACCGTCTGCTCATATGTGTGACTGGGGCATTTGATCGCGATGTTCGCTCCGCCAGAGAACTGCGGCCCTTCAAGTTTTGCCACCATCGTTTTCGCGCCGAAGGAAAGCGGGCTGTTATTCTTTCCCGCCTGGCTCGGTCATTTTGATCGGGTCCAGCGCGCGCTCCAGTTCTTTCTCGGGCAAAACTTTTTTCTCCCGGGCAATTTCGCGAACGGTGCGCCCGGTTTTCGCGCTCTCTTTTGCAATCTCCGCCGCGCGATCATAACCGATCTTCGGGCTGAGACTGGTCACCATTGCCATGGAAAGCTCTACTAACTCGCGGCACCGCTCCTCGTTTGCCACGATACCGCGCACGCATTTCTCGCAGAAGATATCGACGACGTTCGCCAGCAGCCGGATCGACTCGAGAAGATTGTGCGCCATCACAGGCATCATCACGTTGAGCTCGAAGTTCCCGTTTGCGCCTGCCCAGGTGATGGTTGTGTCGTTGCCGATCACCTGCGCGCACACCATCATCAGCGATTCGCACATGACCGGATTTACTTTTCCCGGCATGATTGAGCTGCCAGGTTGGATCGCGGGAAGTTGGATCTCGCCGATGCCGCAGCGCGGACCGCTGCTGAGCCATTTAAATGACCGCTCGCTTCGACAACCGCGTCCTTTCCGCCCTGCGCTTCGAAATGATTTTTTGCCTCGTAAAATGCGATGCCCGTGCGTTGCTCCAAATGCCGCAGCATTTTCTTCGGAAGGTCGATGTGCCGATTCAGGCCCGTGCCCACCGCGGTTCCGCCCAGCGCAAGCTCGCGTAAAACTTCGTTCGATTTTTGCGCGCGCTCCTTCGCATAGGCAACTTGTTGCGCGTAGCCGGAAAATTCCTGGCCGAGCCGGATCGGCGTCGCATCCATCAAATGGGTCCGTCCGATTTTGATGATGTGCCAAAATTCCTTCGCCTTTGCTTCGAGCGCGTTTTGTAATTTTTCCAACGCCGGGATGAGACAGTTCTTCAACTCTTCGGCGGCGCTGATGTGGATCGCCGACGGAATCACGTCATTGCTGGATTGCCCCATGTTGACGTGATCGTTCGGATGAACGTGCTCGCGCGATCCGATCGGTTTGCCTGCAAGCTGCGCACAACGGTTCGCAATCACTTCGTTGGCGTTCGTGTTTGTGCTCGTTCCGGAACCGGTCTGAAAAACGTCGAGCGGAAAATGATCGTCGAGTTTTCCTTCCACAACCTCTTCAGCCGCTTGCGCGATCAACGCTGCGCGCTCGGCATCCAGCAAACCCAGGTCGTGATTCGCTTGCCCGGCCGCCCATTTGATCAGACCCAGCGCGCGAATGAACGAGCGCGAAAATCGGTAGCCGCTCACAGGAAAATTGAGCACCGCGCGATGAGTGGAAGCGCCATGAAGCGCATCCGCCGGAAGCGTCATCTCGCCCATCGAATCTTTTTCTGTCCGCGTCGGCTTCTCGGTCATGCGGAACGATCCGCGCCAACGCCAGCCAGCCTGGAAAAACGTTTGGACTGCGCGGTGCGTCGTTCGCGACTAAGCGGCGAGGGCGTTTTGTGAAAAACAGTAATGAACATTGGCGGGATATTTTGCAGGAAGTATTCCGATTCGGCGTGCTCGAAAAGTGTGGCGTGCTGCTTCAATTCGTTGGTGACCTGATAAATGATGAAACTGCCGTCCGGCGCCAGCGCATCATATGTTTTTCGCAAGAGCGCGCGTTTCTTGTCGATCTTGAGAATGCTGAACGGAATTCCGGAAAGAATATAGTCGCAGCAAGCGATGCCGCGACGTTTGAGCTCGTAAGGTAAAGAAGCTGCATCGCCATGGATCACATGCACGCGCGGATCGCCCGCGAATTGCCGCTCGAGCGCCCGCGAGAACGCCGCATCGAGCTCGAACAGGAGCAAATGTGAATCCGCGCTCATCCGGCGCGCAATCTCGCGTGAGTGCACGCCTTCACCCGGGCCGTACTCGGCGATTACACGCGGCTTGCTAAAATCCATTTTGCTGGCGACGCGTTCCACCAGCGCTTTTGAGCTGGGAACGATAGAGGCCACCTGGAACGGTCGCTTGAGAAATCGCTTGAAAAACAGTGCGCTCACGGGGAACGAACAGTCGTCTGGCGCTTCCAAGTTGTCCAGTGGTGAAGTAGGCCAATGTAGGTGATCCGTGAACTGTGATCGGCACTCCTCAGCCTTGACTGATCACTGATCACCGATCACTTATCACTTCTGATCGATGCGCGGTTAGCTCAGTGGTAGAGCACTACCTTGACACGGTAGGGGTCAGAGGTTCGAACCCTCTATCGCGCACCATTTCGTTGAAAGCATGTTTCGTAAATTCGCGTTCCTTGCATTCGCCATCGCGGTTCTGTCAGGTGCTTTCGGATTGGCCAGTGCTGAGGCAGAGGAGGAGCTTCGCGGGATAGTTTTGATGAATGTCGATTCAAAGACGGGACGGGTCACGTCCGCACGAATGCTGCAGAGCACAGGAGTCCAAGTCGTGGATGCGACACTGCTGGAACAATTTTCGCGAATGGCGGTTCAGACCAGGGACGCCGTCGAAGGTGAGAATTCCAGTCACGTTCAGCCTTCGAGGTGAACTCCCTAGCTCATCGCGCCCTAACCCATTTGACATGACAGGATTTGGGTTGCGTCGCTGATATCCAGTTCATCGTTTTTCGCTCCAATTACGAATGTCGATTCTTTAGCTGGGAGAAGGCGGAGTAGCCGGAGCCGGTGGCAGCGCCGGTGCGCTGGTGGGCCGTTTTTCAATGAGAGTCGCTAACGCAGGACGCAAACTCATCAGGTTCTTTAGCAGATTAAACCAGAACGGCGCGCCAAGCGCGAGTAACCCGGCCGTAGCAAGAATGCCAAACAGGTGGCCGAATGTATGGCCCATCTGTCGTTGAAGCCGCGGCCACCCGTGGAGTTTACGTTCTGCTGGTTGATCCCAGCGGCCAAGAAAATCAACCGGCACGAGGTCGAACCCAGCTTCGTCCGCGGTTTTCTTCAGGCGTTCGACACGTTCGCGGCTTGACTCTTCGAACTTTTTTGCCGCGCTTGTGCAAAGGACGTCGTACTCTTCGAGTAATGCCTGCGCTTCCTCCGATTGGACATTGTTTGCGGTCAGCTGCGCGTTCAGAGCTTGCCGATACTCATCGGGCGCGCGCGACGCGGGGAAAACGCTCAAAGCCTGCTCCGGGTGTTTTTCTGCCCACTGAAGATAAGCCTGGTGTGCTGGCGCATTGTTCGGGTCGAAAATTTTGCTGCCTTCTTCGATTACGCTTGATGCGGCTTTCCCCAGCCCTTGGACCAGCACGGGATTGGCGCGGAGCTGTCGATAAATTTCGGAGGTATCCAGCTGGAGAACGAACGCCGCGCAAATCGAGCAAACGATCGTTACCACGCGAACATGAGTTTGGAACCATTGCTCGGAGCGGTCCTGGGCGCTGCCGAACCAGCGCTGAAACCGATCGTACGCTTTCGTCGTCGCCCGCTCGACTGTTGCGCCAAAGTTGGCTAACGACTCGAGCACGGCCTTTTGCTGCTGCTCGGTCACAAAGATGTCTGCCACCTTTTTGATGAGCTCAAGTTTATCTTCGGACTCTTGCGCGGGTTGATCGCGAGCTTGGAGGCAAGCCAGCAGATCGACGGATTTTTGGATTAATTCCGGTGGTATATCGCGGAGCGCTGCTTCGGTCGGCGTCAGATCTGCGAACTCGTTGATAATGCGGTAAATCTCACCGGGACGAATTGCGCTTCCAAGAGCGGTTGCGTCCTTCAACTTGGAAAAAAATCCCCACGGTGCCATTCGGTTCGGCGCGACCTCCGGAATTCTGACCCCGGCGCTCGCCGTAATCACTTTTTTCTGAGCCGCTTTCACGGCTGCTTGCTTGCCGGTATCGGTCGGGTCGTCGGCGAGGCCTGCCTCCGCTTGCTTCAACTTCCTCTCGGCGTCAATGAGCGCTTGCGTATTCGGGTTCGGGATGACCTGGACGCGATTCTTGGGTCGCCAGACGGAATCGCTGAAAATCGGATCCCTTAAAATTTGCGCGGCCAGCGAATGCGCATGCTCGCCAATTTTCGGATCGATCGTTTGAAACGTCAGCGCGAGCGCATTGGCCAGATTCTTGCCCCGCAACGAAAACGCCGTGGAGACCATCTGCACGACAATCGTGATAAGCAGGCTGAGAACAGTCATGATCACCGCGAAGGCGATCGCGATATCGATGGTATTTAGCATAAAGATCCCGATTGATTTGCCACAGTTAGAGCACTAACGGCGAAAGGAAAGGCGACGCAGCCTTCGGCGTGAAGAACGGCGAAATGCTTGAGAGTGAGTCTGTTCACTTGGGGGCAGCGTTGGGCCAACTTTTATCGATTCGAGAAACGTCTGACAAGACCAAAAATCCGGCAGTCATTTTGACCCCGTGCTTCTAAAGCCGGCATCATTCATTTTGCTTCAAGCGCTGAAAAGTTGTATCAACTCCAATCCGTTCCAAATAAAGCCTGCAATCAATGTCTCACCTTCCTCAATTTCGCGACGCCATTGCAGCCGCGACGGAAACACTCCGCTCACTTTCGAGCCTCGAAGGCCAAATGGTGGAAGCTGCCGATCTGATCGAGCAATGTTTGCATGCCGGAAATAAATTGCTCGTTTGTGGGAATGGTGGGAGCGCGGCTGACGCGGCCCATTTTGCGACTGAGCTCGTAGTGCGTTTCGCCAGGGATCGCCGGGCGCAGCCGGCGATCAAACGATTACGGCTTCAATGAAATTTTCGCACGCCAGGTAGCGGCATTTGGTCAGCCGGGAGATGCGCTCATTTGCCTGACGACTTCGGGCAAGTCGAAAAATGTCCTGCGCGCGCTGGAGGAAGCGAAAGCGCGCAAACTGAAAACGATCGCCTTCCTCGGCCGCGATGGCGGATCAACCATTGGCATGGCCGATGTCGATCTTTTGGTTCGCAGTGACTCAACTGCACGCATTCAGGAAGCGCACCAGCTTCTGCTCCACGCGCTATGCGAGACGATCGAATCCCGTCTTGAAAGAAATTAGATTCTGCTTACTCCGATTTCTTCAGCAGCCGCTCGCGCTCGCGATTGAGTTGCCGCCGCTCGCTCGGCGTTAAACTCCCAATCCCGAACTTGGAGATTTTATCGAGAATCGGATCGATCGATGAATAAACATCGTCCGATTCCGTCCGGCCACTGCCGGGTCGCGGTCGCGGCTTTGGAAGCACGTGATACTTCGGCCTGGGGCGAATGCGTTCTTTCAAGGTATTCCACCAGGCGAGTTCCGGCCCCGCCCCGCGAAATTCAATAAAAAGGAACGCAGCGCCGATGCTTGCCCAGACCACGACCAGATCGCTCCACGCGTGATAGGCGAGAAGTTGGAACGTGTAAACCCCGACAAGAATGAGTGCGATCCATTTTGCCATGATCCGGAGAAACAATTCGACGCGGGGATAGATCGTGGCGAAAGCAACAAAGATTCCAAAGTGCAACGCTGGCGAACCGGCGAGGGCGGAATGCTGCCAAAGGCCCCAGATCGTGAGCAGCGCCGCGGGCGTGATCAATAAAACGAGGTAGAGCGCAATGTAGGCGCGCCGCCCGACAAAACGTTCCACTTCCCGCCCGAAGACGAACAGGAAATACATCTCGATCGCGAACCACAGCAGCCCGGAGGGGAAATGCACAAAGGCGTAGGTGCCGAGTCGCCATATCTGCAGGCCATTCCAAATGCGTGCGCTGTCGAAAACAAAATAATTGAGCGTACCACCGAGGCCGGGAATTGCAGTCAGGATACAGGCCAGCACCGCACACACGACATGCACCCCCACCAGCATTGTGGTCACATCGACGGGATAGCGGCCCATCCACGCAACCGGCCGATAGTCATCGGAGGTGGTGACCCCGAACATGCTTTCAATTAATGCCGCGCACTGCTCCTGTGCAAGCGAAACGAGGAAGCGATCACGAATAACCGCCAACGGACACGAACAAACTGGCAACGACTTTCATGGCTTCTTCCAATTCGTGTTTATTCGTATCCATTCGTGGTTAAGATGGACATCTTCGATTTATGAAAAACATCGCGCCCGCCATATTCCCGCCAAATGGGATCGGTGACGCAAAGCCGACCAACCAGTCGGTGCTTGATTGGGTGCGCGAAATCGCCGCCCTCACACAAACGGAAAACATTTTCTGGTGCGACGGCTCGGAGCGGGAAAATGAGTTCCTGATCGAGGAATCGCTCAAACAAAATGTGCTGATCGACTTGAACCAGAAGAAGGTTCCGCGCTCGTATTTGCATCGCTCAAACCCGAACGACGTCGCGAGAGTCGAGCAATTCACCTTCGTCTGCACGCCGACGAAAGAAGAAGCCGGTCCAACCAACAATTGGTCTGAGCCGAAAGAAACGTACGCAAAACTTCGCGGCCTGTTGAGAGGCGCGATGCGCGGGCGCACCCTGTTTGTCATTCCCTACATCATGGGGCCGCCGGATTCGCCGCTGACGAAAGTCGGCTTCGAGATCACAGATTCAAAATATGTCGTGCTTAACATGCGGATCATGACGCGTATGGGCGAGGTCGCCGTGAAGCGCCTCGGGGACGATCCAAATGCGGAGTGGAACCGCGGCGTGCATTCATTGCTGGATGTGAATCCCGAGCGCCGCTTCATCTGCCATTTTCCGCAGGACAACGCGATCATCTCCGTTGGCTCCGGCTACGGTGGCAACGTTTTGCTGAGCAAAAAATGTCTCGCTTTGCGAATCGGTTCGTATCTGGCGCGCACCCAAGGCTGGATGGCCGAGCACATGTTGATCCTAGGAGTCGAGTCGCCCGAAGGAAAGAAGCACTATGTGGCGGCGGCGTTCCCGAGCGCGTGCGGCAAAACAAATTTCGCGATGCTGATTCCACCGAAACATTTCAAAGGCTGGAAGGTCACGACGGTCGGGGATGACATCGGTTGGATGCAAATTCGCGACGGCCAGCTGTATGCGGTCAACCCGGAGAACGGATATTTCGGCGTCGTGCCCGGCACGAGCTGCAAATCGAATCCGAACGCGATGAAATCGATCGCGAACGACACAATTTACACAAATGTGGCCCTCACCGATGACGGCGACGTATGGTGGGAGGGTAAAGACGGTGCACCGCCCGCGCATGCATTTGACTGGCGCGGGAACGATTGGACACCGGACTCAAAGGAAAAGGCCGCGCATCCAAACAGCCGGTTTACCACCCCGATGCGCAACAACCCGGCGCTCGATCCCGACGTGGAAAAAGGCGAAGGCGTCCCGATCAGCGCCATTATTTTCGGCGGCCGCCGCAGCGACACGGTGCCGCTGGTTTATCAGGCGTTCGATTGGAATCATGGCGTTTACTTGGGCGCGACCATGGCGTCAGAAACAACCGCGGCTGCCGCCGGCACAGTTGGTAAGGTGCGACGCGATCCGATGGCGAACGCCTCTCGAGTCCGCCGCTCATTTTCAACGTGAACTGGTTTCGCAAAGGGGTGAAGAGCCAATTTCTCTGGCCGGGTTTCGGCGAAAACATGCGCGTGCTCAAATGGATTATTGATCGCTGCGAAGGAACTGGCGGCGCACTCAAATCGCCGATCGGCTGGTTGCCCAGCCCGCACGATCTCGATCTCGCCGAACTCGACATCGACCACAAATGCGTCGCGGAAATTCTCGGAATCGATCATGAAGAATGGGCGAAGGAGCTGGCCGAGCACAAAATATTCTTCGATTCGCTGGGCGGCGTTGTACCTAAACAGCTTCTCGATCAGCGCGAACAATTAGCCGCGCGATTTAAAGAATAGCGTCACTGTAGCCGTCGCCCTGTGGGCGACGTAACGCATGCGGGATTAACGGGCCATCGTGCGCTTCGCACAGCGAAGCGGCTACAGGTTGCGAATCGCCCCGCAATCTGGAATTGTTTCCAGTGGGTTCGAAGGTTGCAAAGATAGCGCGTGCTAGAGTGTCGGACACGCATGATTGCATCGAAATTCGCGGAGCGCGGCAGAATAATCTCAAGGGCATCGACGTCGATCTTCCGCTGGGGAAACTGACGGTCGTCACCGGTCCGAGCGGGAGCGGCAAGTCGAGTCTGGCCTTTGAGACAATTTACGCCGAGGGCCAGCGCCGTTACGTCGAAACCTTTTCGCCGTACATGCGGCAGTTCCTCGACCGCATGGACAAACCGCGCGTGGACGACATACGTGGCATCCCGCCAGCCATTGCGATCGAGCAATCGAACCCCGTCAAAACATCGCGCTCAACAGTGGGCACGATGACAGAGATAAACGACTATTTGAAGCTGCTCTGGCCGCGCGTCGCTGGTGCGTTCTGTCCGAATTGCGGTCGCGAAATTCGACCGGAAACTGCACAGTCGATCGCCGAGCAGATTCTGCGCGATTGCGGAGGAAAGGACATCATTATCACGTTTTGGGTGGCAGTCCCCGCGAAGACCGCTCCACGGGCATTTTTCGATTTTCTTCAACAGCAGGGCTACCTGCGCGTTTGGCTCGATGGCGAAATCGTGCGTACCGACGCCGATCCGAAAATCAAACGGCTCGGCGCGCGCGTGCAGGTGATTCAGGATCGCATCGCGATCAGCGAAGAAAATCGCGTGCGATTAGTCGAAGCGATCGAAACGGCGCTGCGTTTCGGCAAAGGGAAAGCAAACGTAATCCCGATTGCGGAAAACGCCCAACGCTCAACGCCCAACGCTCAACGTCCAACCGTTCACGGATCACCCATCATCGATCACATTCCGTTTTCCACGGGTTGGCACTGTGCGTATTGCGATGTGGACATTCGCCCGCCGACACCAGGGCTTTTCAGTTTTAATAACCCGCTCGGCGCATGTCCGGAGTGCCGCGGGTTCGGTCGCACGATTTCAATTGATCTAAACAAGGCGATTCCAGACCCAACCCTCAGTATCAAACAAGGTGTGGTGCGCGTTTTTCGCGGCGCTGAGTTCGGCGAATCACAAAAAGACTTGCTCCGCGCATGCACCCGCCAGGAAATCGACGTCAATGTGCCGTTCGAGGAATTGCCCAAGGCCGATCAGGCTTTCGTCATCGAAGGCGAGAAGCGCGACGGCGAATACACTGATGAAGATTACGAAAACGATCGGTGGTACGGCGTCCGCGGCTTCTTTCGCTGGCTCGAAAGCAAAACTTACAAGATGCATATGCGCGTCCTGCTCAGCCGCTATCGCGCTTACATCGGGTGTCCCAAATGCAGGGGCGGACGGTATCAGGCAGACGCGTTGAATTACAAAATTGCAGCGGCGGTCCATGACCGCCGAGTCGGCGTTCGTCCACCTTCGCGTGGCTCCGGCGCGGCAGGCAGAGCGCCGCTACAGTTAACGCTTCCGGAATTCCAGGCGCTTTCCATTTCCGATGCGCGAGATCTTGTCCGCGCGCTCGACATTTCACCTACCGACAAGACTGCGCAGATGCTTCGCGACGAAATCTGCGCACGCCTAAATTATCTCTGCGAGGTGGGCGTCGGCTATCTCACGCTCGACAGATCGACGCGCACGTTGAGCGGCGGCGAAGTCCAGCGCGTGAATTTGACGACGTGCCTTGGCGCATCGCTGGTCAACACGCTCTTTGTCATGGACGAGCCGAGCATTGGATTGCACCCCGCTGCTGGTGGTTGAGCATGAGGAACAAATCATCCGCGCAGCGAACAATTTGATCGATCTCGGCCCGGGCCGCGGCGAGCATGGCGGGGAATTGGTCTGGAGCGGACCACTCGATAATTTTCTCTCGCGTGAACGTTTGCGCCTGGCGAGCGCGGGCGAGGGCGCCCGCGCTCCCCAATCACTCACGCGCGATTATCTCAGCGGTCGCAAATCAATTGTGATACCTAAATCGCCCCGTAAATCGACATCATCGATCAAGATCGTCGGCGCGCGGCAGCACAACCTGAAAAATATCGACGTCGATCTACCACTCGGCATGTTCATTTGCGTGACCGGGGTGTCGGGTTCCGGCAAATCCACGCTCATTCACGAGGTGCTTTACCGGAATCTCTTGCGTGCGAAGGGACAATCGTCAGATCAGGAGCCGGGCACATGCAAATCAGTGATCGGCGCAGATCGGATTGGCAACGTCATGATGGTCGATCAATCGCTGCTGGCGCGGACCCCGCGTTCAACTCCGATTGTTTATCTCGGCTTGTTCGATCGGGTTCGGGAATTGTTTGCCGCGCAGCCGGAAGCGATGGCGCAGGGACTCGCCGCGGGCGCGTTCTCGTTTAATTCCGGCAACGGTCGTTGCGAACGTTGCTCAGGAACGGGCTACGAAAAAATCGAGATGCAGTTCTTAAGTGATCTTTTCGTGCGTTGCGTGGAATGCGAAGGCAAACGCTTTCAGCCGCACGTGTTGAAGGTGCGGGTTCATGAAAAATCAATTCATGACATGCTCGAGTTGACAGTCAGCGAAGCAATTCAGTTCTTTGCGCAGCTCGGCGACAAGTGCGGTGCGGAAATTTCCGCCGGGCTGAAAGTGCTCGAGGAAGTGGGACTTGGTTATTTGCGGCTCGGTCAGCCGCTGAACACGCTTTCCGGTGGCGAATCGCAGCGGCTGAAGTTGGTGAGGCATTTAGCCGAAACCGGAGAGCGGAAACCGGATACCGGAAAGAACGGTAATGCCCGCGGCAATCTGTTGATCTTCGATGAACCGACCACCGGATTGCATTTCGACGATGTGGCGATGCTGCTGCGATTGTTTCAGCGATTGGTCGATCGCGGACATTCGATCGTGGTGATCGAGCACAACTTAGAGGTGATCAAGTGCGCTGATTGGATCGTCGATCTCGGTCCGGAAGCTGGCGACGCCGGCGGCGAAGTCGTGGCCGTGGGAACGCCCGAGCAAGTCGCGGGCATACAGAAGTCGCAGACTGGAAAATTTCTGCGGCGCGTGCTTCTAAAAACTCTCAAAGCGCTGCCTGTCATCCCGAGCCGCAAAGACGGTGAGGGACCTCGCAAAATCTCGCGCGAGTTGGAGGGATCCTTCGCTTACGTTCAGGATGACAGCGTTGAGTTGGCGCGAGCTGCAGAAACCGCTCCACGATTTCGCGTGAGTAAGCGCAACGGCGCGATCCAAGTCCACGGCGCGCGCGAGCACAACCTTAAGAACATCGACGTCAAAATCCCGCGCGAGCAACTGGTGGTGATCACTGGCTTGAGCGGTTCGGGCAAATCGACTCTCGCGTTCGACATCTTGTTCGCCGAAGGGCAGCGCCGTTTTCTCGACAGCATGTCGCCGTACGCGCGACAATTTGTCGAGCAACTCGAGAAACCGGATGTCGATCTGGTCAGCGGATTACCGCCGAGCGTAGCAATCGAGCAACGCGTCACGCGCGGTGGAGGCAAATCAACGGTCGCGACGGTGACCGAAGTTTATCATTTTCTCCGGCTGCTGTTCGCGAAAACCGGCACGCAATTTTGTCCTGATTGCGATCTGCCGGTGGCAAAACAGAGCGTGGCCGCGATCGTAAGACAGATCGAAGCCGTCGGGAAGCGTGGGCCGCTAAAGGTGCTCGCGCCGCTGGTGAAAGCGCGCAAAGGTTTTCATACGGACGTGGCGCACTGGGCGGAACGCCAGGGATTCGACGCGATCTATGTCGACGGTCAGCTTGTACCGGTCCGAAACTTTCGCAAACTCGAGCGTTTCAAAGAGCACACCATCGACGTCGTGGTCGGCGTGATCGATCGGAAGCGAATGAGCCACGCGCGCGACATTACCCGGCGCGCGCTGGAGATTGGGCGCGGCACGGCGCGTCTGCTCGATTCAAAAAATCGGCTCACCGTCGTGAGCACGGAGATGAGCTGCCCGAATTGTGGCCGCGCGTTTGAGGAGCTCGATCCGCGTTTGTTTTCATTTAATTCGCCGCACGGCGCATGCGAAGAGTGTGGTGGGTTCGGCGAAATTTGGGACCAGGATTTCCAAACGGCCGCGGACCGTGACGGGGAATCGGTTCTGGAAAGCGAGCTAGCCGCGGAACGCGAGTCCGAGTGGATAGAGGAAGGCGAAGTGCACGAGTGCCCGAGTTGTCACGGCTCGCGTCTGAATGCCGTGGCGCGCCACGTGCGGGTTCAAGGGTACACAATCGATCAATTCAGGAACCTCTCGGCCAGCGAAGCAGCGCGCACGATCAACCGCTTGAAATTCAAAGACACGCACCAAACGATCGCAGCCGGTCTTATTCCCGAGATCCAACAGCGACTGCGTTTCATGGAAAAGGTCGGACTTGGTTATCTCGCGCTCGGGCGTTCGGCAAAAACGTTGAGTGGCGGAGAATCGCAGCGAATTCGGTTGGCCGCGCAGCTTGGCTCGAACTTGCGCGGGGTCCTCTACGTGCTCGACGAACCGACGATCGGTTTGCATCCGCGCGACAACGTGCGTCTCCTCGAAACGCTCACAGCTCTCCGGAACAAGGGCAATTCACTGATCATTGTCGAGCACGATGAAGAAACAGTTCGACGCGCCGATCACATTATTGATCTTGGACCGCGTGCGGGGCTTCACGGTGGCGAAGTTGTGGCGGCTGGAACGCTGCGCGACATCGAGCGGAATCCAAATTCCGAGACCGCGCGCTGGCTTAAGGCGCCGTTGGGCCATCCCATTCGCGGATCGCGCCGATCACTGCGCGACGTGGAAAACTGGATCGAGATTCACGGCGCGCGCGAGAACAATTTGAAAAGCATCGACGTTACTTTTCCGGTCGGTTGTCTCTCGGTGATCACCGGAATTTCCGGCAGCGGCAAATCCACTCTAATGCATGACGTGATGTGGCCCGCAGTGCGCGAACGGCTGAACGAAAGGAAACGCGCAGGTGATGGCGATTTGTTCAAACTTGTCAGCGGCGCGCAACAGATCGAAGCCGTTTACGAAGTCGATCAATCTCCCATCGGTAAAACGTCGCGCTCGACACCGGGCACTTACGTGAAAGTATTCGACGAAATTCGGAACCTTTACGCGCAACTGCCGGTCTCGCGCGTGCGCGGCTACTCGGCGAGCCGATTCTCATTCAACGCCGAAGGCGGTCGTTGCGAGACGTGCAAGGGCCAAGGCGTGATCAAGCTGGAGATGAATTTTCTGCCCAGTAGTTATGTGCCGTGCGAAGACTGCCGGGGCCGGCGTTACAATCCGCAGACGCTGGAAGTTCTCTACAACGAAAAATCCATCGGCGACGTGATGGAAATGACGATCGAGGAGGCCGCACAATTTTTTTCGGTGCACCCCAAGATTGCACGCCCGCTTTCGCTGCTGGTCGATACTGGGCTTGGTTACCTCAAGCTGGGGCAACCGAGCCCGACCTTGAGCGGCGGCGAAGCACAACGGCTGAAGCTGGTGACGCAATTGAAACGCGGAGTCAGCCGCGCCGCGAATGAGCGGATCCGGAAAATGCGCAACCCGGGATCTACACTCTATTTGCTTGAAGAACCGACGATTGGCCTGCATATGGCGGACATTGAACTGCTTCTCAACGTGCTGCATCGGCTCGTGGACGAAGGGAATACCGTGATCGTGATCGAACACAATCTCAGCGTGATCGCCGAAGCTGATTACATTGTGGATCTTGGTCCTGAGGCGGGGGACGCAGGCGGCGAAGTGGTCGCCTGCGGAACGCCGGAGCAAGTGGCAAAGAACCGCGTCAGCCGTACCGCGCCGTTTTTGCGAAAAGTGTTGAATACCCCGCGCGCGACGACTGCTCCGTCATCCTGAGCGAAGCGAAGCATCCCGCGGTCGAAGTGAGCGTCGCGGAGCGCCGATGCGTAATCCATCACCTTTTGTTCACGTTTTACTACGCCCACCGGCACAAGATCTCGTGGACAAACCTGGGCGACAATCTGGTTGTGACCGCGCCGATTGGGTTGTTCTTCGGGCGTTGCGCTAATTTCATCAACGGCGAGCTTTATGGACGGATCACGAATGTTGCTTGGGCAATGCAATTCCCAAAAGAACTGCTCGATCATCCGCAGGAAGCTGATCGTGCAGTTGCGGCGTGCGCACGCATTGATCCGTCGCTGAGCACCCCCGACGCGATCATCGGCGCGGTGCATACTCAGCCAGAAGTTGCGACGGCGCTGCGCTCAATTTTGTCAGCGCGCCATCCATCACAGCTTTACGAGGCGTTCTTCGAAGGGATTGTTTTGTTCGCCATTTTGTGGTTCGTACGGACGCGCACCCGCCAGCCGAACGGAGTTCTAACCGGGCTGTTTTTCATCTGCTATGCGATTTTCAGGATCGTGATCGAAAATTTCCGCGAACCCGACGCCGAGTTGATTGGCGCTTTTACCCGCGGCCAATTCTTTTCGTTCTTCCTGATCGCCATTGGCATAGCGTTTGTAGTTGGGGCAAAAAGGCGACCGACCTTTCCGAGGAAGACGCCGGTAAAATAAAATTCGTGCTTTGGGATTCGAATCTTTCTTTCGTTTCCGCGAAACGGCGTTATTACTTATCCCGGTGACGCGGGAATGCTCGTTCTGGAAATCGTAGCGGCCGGCGGCGGTCTCCTGTTTGCTTTCGATCACGCGACGATCGCAGGCAAACTCGTTCTCACTCTTCTGGCCGTCGTGTCGATTTTCAGTTGGTCAATCATGATCACGAAACTGCGCGTGATCCGCTTCGCTCGAAAGCAGAACGCGCGTTTTCTTGCTGCTTTCCGGCAAGATCGACAACCGCTGCGTTTATTTGAAAAGAATGCCCGCTTTCCGGGATCGCCGGTTTTCAACGTGTATCGAGCCGGCTGCGAGGAAATGACATTTCATTTACTCGGGTCACCGGAAGTGGATGATACCTTTCGTGCACGACTCGAAATTGCAGACAAAATTTCACCGGCACAAATGGGCGCGGTGAACGCGGCAATGGAACGCGCGGTTGGCGAAACAGCGCTTTCACTCGAATCGCAGATGATTTTGCTCGCCACTGCAGTGAGTGGTTCACCCTTTCTCGGATTGCTCGGCACGGTCTGGGGTGTCATGGACGCGTTCACCGGTGTGGCCGAAGCCGGCTCGCCGAACCTTGTAGCGATGGCGCCCGGCGTGTCCGGCGCCCTTATCACCACGGTTACCGCGCTTTGCGTCGCCATCCCGGCGATGTTCGGTTACAATTTTCTCGTCACGAGCATCCGCGGGATCATCGTGGAAATGGATAACTTTGCTGCCGAACTCGCGTCCGAGTTCGAGCACAAGTATGTCGATCACGGCTCGCGCGAGGCCGCATTGCGGAGATGAGCACGCCTCTGTTATTGAGCGTTGAGCATTGGGCGTTGCGCGGTGGACGTTTTCCGCAAATGCTTTTCAACGATCAACGCTCAACGTTCAACGTCCAACGTCCAATGGGGAACGGATGAGACGCTATTCGCAACGCCAAAGTCTTTTCACACTGAGCGAGATCAATGTCACGCCATTGCTGGATCTGGCGTTTGTGCTGCTGATCATTTTCATGATCACCACGCCGCTGCTCGAGAGCAGTATGAACCTGGTGATCCCATCCAGCAGCGCGAAGAATCCGCCAATCAATAAGTCACAAGTGCAAACCGTCTCGATCGATCGCGCCGAGACGATCCGGTTTAACAATCAGGTAGTCGATTTGGGAACACTCACCGTGCAACTCAGCGAGTTGAAACAGAAGAATCCGGATATCGCGATCGTGATTCGACCTGATCGCGAATTGCCCGTGCAAAAATTAATTGGGCTAATGGATGCCCTGCAACGAGCGGGAATCACCAAACTCGGCATCGCCACGAGGGCTGAACCAAAATAAATGGCGAAGACCGGCCGTTTTTGGCGAAACGTTGTCCTAATTGCTCTCGCGCATGTTGCGCTGATCGCGGGGCTCATTCGCTGGAGTCTGGTGGCCAAGGCTTCGTCAAATCCGGAGAGCATCGTTTGGTTAGGTGGCGCTGGGGGTCTCGCGGCTGGAGAATCGGAAAGCGAACCATCGTCACCACCCAAGCATGCAAGGCCTCCGGAGGCACCGAAACCATCGGATGAGGGTGAGGAGTACGAAAAGAAGCTTGCCGTAGTGACAGCCAAAAGCGAAATCGAATTGCCATCGCCGACCCCGAAACCGACACCAACAGCCGCGTCCACGCCCAAGCCGGCTGCGACGCCCACACCAAAACCGAAGGCAACGCCAAAACCAATCCCGAAACCGACTCCAAAGAAAACTCTGGCGGCGAAAGCTTCCCCTAAACCGTCGCCAAAAGCGAAACTAAGTTCGGCAAAAGCGAGCGGGGAGTCAGAGGAGAAAAAGGAAAAAGCTTTAGCAAAAAATGCCTCTCCGTCTCAGAGCAGCAGCGGGAAAACAGGTTCAACAGGCAAAGCTGGCAGCGCAGGCGGTGGAAGCAGCGCATCGGAATTCGCCTGGTATGGCAACATGCTGCACGACCGTTTTTACAGCGCATGGATCCAGCCGACCAATCACGTGCCCACCGGCGCCAAAATTTCGACCTTGGTCAAAGTCCGGATCGAAAAGGACGGGCACGTTTCCAAATTCGAAATCATCAAGCCCTCCGAAAACGCGGTAGTGAATGAATCCGTTGCAGCGGTCTCGAAACAAGTCACCGAGGTTGACTCACCACCAGCTGGTCTAATCAAAGGCGATCATTACGACGTAAAAATTAATTTCGAATTGAATACCGAGGAGGGAGCGCCGAAATGATAACGATCTTCGCAGCGCGAAAAATTGGCCGGTCGTTAAAGCGCGCGAACCAGACGAAAACATTTTCGCCTTCCCGCACTGGCAGCGCGGGAAAAGTGTTCTCGCTGTGCTCGGTTACCAAAAACGCCAGGACCGTTGCGCCTGAGCCGATCACGGCCGGTTTCACTGTTCTCTCGAAAAACTCAACGAAGGGTGCATCCATCGGCGCATCGAAACAATAGATCGTCGCCACAATCAGTTCCCTCCGGGCCTCGTTTGCTCCCGCTCGAGGACGTTCCTTATTTCCAAACGAGAATCCCGAAGTTGCGGTTGCCGGATGCAAGAGCAACACATTATCGGAATCGATCATGGTGGCGTTGGCCGCTTCGCGATGTGCCTTCCAGACCGGCCCGCCATAAAAATCCTTGAGCGCCTGCGCGCGCAAAGACATGTCCCGAAAACCCCGCAGCCAGACAAATCGGTTTGGATCATCCAGGTGCCGGAACTGACCGATGAGCTTCATCCCGAGCGCTTCCTGCGATTCGACAAATTCCCGGTCGAACAGATCGATCAACGCATCCCGCTGCCCTGGATGCAACGTGTATTGCCGCAGTTCAATGATCGGGCAGCAAGTTTCCGTCGGCTGCGCGTCCGGATTTTCCATCCCGAAACCTTGCGCCGCGAACGGAACCGTCGCCATCAGGAATTTCAACGCGCGCAAGACCGACATTGGAGGTCGACATCATTTGGATTCTCGAGCACGCGACGGCGTGAATTTGCCGCGAACGGATTCGGTTCCGTTGGCGCCGTCAGGCCATTCGCTAATGCGTGACCACCAGTGCTGTAAACGTTCCACGTACACCCGTGGGTTTTGCATTCGCTGTACAAACGACGAACTGGCAAGTGTTTTATCCGGCCAAAGGTGAAGCCGGTTTTCTATTCCGAGCTCCTTCGCAATCTGACGGACGCTTCCCAGCGCGCCGATTGCGTAGTCTTGCCATTGGGCACGTGTCGCAAAAACTTCCGTCTTTAACGCAATTCCGAGTGCCGTCGCTTGCGCTTGCATGCGGCCGACGTTCTCAGCGCGAATATTGATTGGTTCGTGGAAAATCGTCACCGGCTCGAGCTCACGCACCGCCTTCAAGGTTGTGCGTAAGTCTTCGTCGTCGCATTCAGGATATGTCGGCGCGATCGCGACGTACACATGAAGGTCAGCATCCTTCGCGGCGCGCAAGCTCGCAAGCCGTTGCGAAGGTGCCGGCGCTTTTGGCTCATAAACTTTTGCTAAATCGTTTCGCAACGTTGGGAGGCTCATGCCGAACAAAAGACGCGAGCCGAACGTTCGGAACAAGTCGAAGTCGGCGCGAGCGAGCGGACTTCGCGTTAATATCCGAACATTAATTGTGGAATGATCGCGGATAAGCTCTAACGAGCGACGCACCAAGAATCGCGCGTGCGTTGCGAGTTCTTTTCGCCGGCCGGCGTCGGGATGATGAATCACTTGGTAAGGGTCCGTCGTGCTGCAGTAAATGACAGCACGATTCCCATCTGCTTTGAGCTCGGATTGCGGAGTATTTTCCGCGGCACGCAGCGACGCGAGAAACTTTTGCTCGTCCCATGGCCGCAACAAAACATAATTGCCCCACTCACGGTCGGGATCTTCGACGCCGTAGGTTGCTAGGCGCCCGCCTTGTTTGATTGTAGCTGCGCTCGGCACATAACAAAACAGGCACGCATGTGAACAGCCGACCGCAATATTGAATGACCAGTTAGACAGACTTTTGTAGACGAAATTGTTCGGCGCAATCACCGCTGGTGCGTGCCAGAGGCCTATCGGTTCTCGGGATATCGTCGCCGAAGTAGCTGAGTGTCGACTCGATCGCTTCCGCGAGCTTTTGCTTCGCCGTGGACCTACCGTATTGGCGCCATTTGT
>WNGE01001156.1_pt1 | contig 65409 bp, 54 predicted proteins | sample 5400651 | NCBI WGS metagenome assembly WNGE01 (sample SAMN13153370, study PRJNA577476) | soil metagenome | isolation source: 60 cm soil or saprolite under grassland replicate 2 | place: USA:California | collected 2016-06-15 | reverse complement strand
CGCTTTGGTCATCGCAGGACTGGGAGGCGTCATTCACTGATTAATAAAGAACTGGCGAATCAGAGCCGCATAACCGGAGATTGCGGGTGTCGAGTGGCTGGTACCGGACGAAGCCGTGTACCACTGTTGGCCCGCGGGGAAAAAGTTGATACCAGGCCCGCCACAGACACCGTCAGCAGTGGAGCATGGATTTGCGGCGCCATTGCCGCTGCCCCCTGGAAGGACCAAAGACGCCTGCGCCACGCCGCCTGAAACGTGAGTGCCAGGAGCCATGATTTCGTGCTTCTGACGGTTGTCATCGGTCGGACCGCGACTAGAAAAGCCAATGATGTCGTTAGCATTGTCGGCACCGGTATCGCCGATACCACAAAAATCTGCGCCACCAAACGCCTGGACGTTTTCACCGGCGCCGACGGTAATGACATTCTTTGCCGTCCCAGGCGAGCCGACAGTGTTCGCACCACTACCCGCGTTACCGGCGGCAAATACAATTACATACTGCTGGTTGCCTGCGGTTGGAAAAGTTGAGCCGGCCGGCTGAGCATCACGCACCAGGGCGTCGTAGCGCTGTGAGTCGGTGGTGTAGGCTCCCCCGGTATTTGCGCCCCAGCTATTAGTACTGATGCGCATTCCATCGTTGTACGCTTTGGATTCGAGGTTCTCGAAATTTGGGGATGTGAAAGTGTCAGGATCAAAGATGACGGAGGATCCAAACTTCACGAATGGCGCGACGCCGAGACCGTAGCGGAATCCCTGCGCGTCGGCGTGCGGGAATGCGGCGAAATTGACGCCTCCTACTGTGCCGGTCGGCACGTAGCCTCCCACAATATGCGTGTTCAAGTTTCCATGGCCGTCACAGCCTTGAAGCGTGCTGCCGGGGTTCGGTGTTCCCTCGAGTCTGTTGTAGACCACGCGGCTATTCACAACAAGGGGATTGCCAAGTGCATACAAGCCAAAGTGATTTGGGATTTGGGTCCCGTTATCGATGCCGCTATCTGAAACATTTACGCCGAAAGTTGAGGTGGTGAAAGTGAACCCATGGGATGCGAGATATGCGAGGTAATCGCCCGGAGTCGGCGTGAGGCTGCCCGAGATAATCCAGTCCTGACGCTCGTCGAGTTTGGTCGGCGAAATCCACGGTTGTACTGATACGACGTCACCACGCTGCGAAAGTTCGGCGAGCGCATCGGCCGAGAGCCTCACCACGAGGTCAACATAATTGAGCACCTCAGCCTGACTCTTAATCGGTTCAAGCTGAAATTTCTCTATCAAAGCAAGGGTATTCGCATTCTCACCCTCATCCTTAACGAGCTGAATTGAATAAAAACCTTCTGAGCCCGCTGAACCTTCAGCCGCGACACCAGTTTTCGATTTTGTCTCTTTTGCGGCGGCGGCCAGGGAGGATCTGCTAATCGAAGGATCGATCCGGTATTCACTCTTGTATTCTCCGTCCCACTGCACAGCGTGAGATTTTGTTGCGAGTTCGCGAACACGACTCAAACTGCTGAAATCACCATAAACGAGGTACGAGTTACTGGGAATGTAGGTAACAACCTCGGCTCCCGTCGCTTCCAAAGCCCTGTACCACTCGGGTTTAATCGGACCTGCAAATTGTATGAGGTGCATTCGCTTGCCGGAGAAAGCTTCTCCCTCGACAGCTCGACTGGCCTGGACTTCGCTCTTGGTAGTATCAATCGCACCCGCATTGAGCTGGATAAGGTTGTCCTCATCCCGAACCTGCACCTGAGAATCGCTGGCGAGAGACTCGAGGGCAGCTGTACTCGCCTCGTAGACCTTGAAAGTGTCGTAGTCTGCCACTAGCTTTGCCCCCTGCGACTCCATTTTTTGCGCCGTCTCATCATCACTAACCTGCACTTTGTGGCGGTCGCCAGGACGCGATAGGTTTCGTCTGAAGACTTTGCAGATCGTTCGTTGGATTTCGCTTGATCGAGATTAGGACGTTGAGGCTCAGAGCGTTTGGCTATGCCAATGGGTAAGAGAAGGAAGGGTAGCGCAACGGCAATCAAAGCAGCCATTGCCAGGCAAGTATTCCGACTCAGTGAGTTTTTTCGTGCAGATGCGTTGGCCTTGTTTGGCAGGAAACGTCGTTTCATCGTGGGGCCCTCCTGGAGTCCGGAAGAGATCGATGACGTTCAGCTTTTCATGAGGGCCGGGAGTCTCATTCGAAAAGCCTATCTTGTGCGGATCAAGCGACTTGCAAGAAACTTAATGAAAACCGACCTACGTCCCGGAAGGGCATTGCGAGAGTAGGTCTATAAGTTCGGAAGTATGAGAAAACTGTCATAACAATACTCATGCCAGGGAAACTGGTCGAACTGTCACACGAAGATTATGTAAAAACGCTTGTTTTATAAGGGAATATCAAGTTTAGGTCTCGTCGCTTATCCCGAATCTGGACTGATATTCTAGACTTTAGACAATCGACAGCGGGGGATTTGAGAGTTTCCGATTGCGCGACGACATAAGTCTGTGTTTTCGACTGTTGGAGGGCACAATCAATAATCACACATCCCAAAGCCAGAGCTAACTTCATATCTCTCGATCTCCTCGCCACGCGCTAAGGTCTAACGATGGCTCACCGCGCGGGAAGACTTAGAGAAGCTATCGAACGCCGCGCTTCAGCCGCGCGAGCGCATGCATTCAAGCTACATCGCGAGAAATCATCTTAAGAAGCTTGCTATAGAGGCGTCGGACTGCGAGCGCTTGTCATGCCGCCGGTAGGATTGCGAACGCCTTGCGTTAAGGCGAAACAAGATCCGAACCAACGCGCAGAGAGTTACGACCACGAATAAAGTGCCCAACCTGGGCTACGAACTTATGCCATACCGAAGACTGAGCACTGGGAGGGTAATCATCGGTGGGCGGGTTATTCATAATCTGGGTGGCAAGTGCAACGCATGCGTCACAGATGTAAACGTGCGGGCCGGCTACGAGTTTTAAGACGTCTGAGTCTTTCTTCCGGCAGAATGAGCACCGAAGTTGTCGAAATCTGATCATTTCAGTTGCCTCCACAAACGCGAAAGTTTCTCTGAATCCTACACCCATAGAGTGAAAGCGGCATAACCTTGAATTCGAACTAATGTGCCGCTATGTCGTAGGCAGCCATTTCGTTGGCGTTGCGCACCAGAAGTCGACCATTTGCAATGGCTGGATAGTTCCAGGTTTTACCCTCGAGCGCCTGGAAGCGGGCGATCTCTGATTGCTGATCTGGAGTGGCCCGCAAAAGCACGAGTTCGCCAGCATCGCTCATGACTATCAAATGACCGCTCGCGAGAAGCACCTGCCCGTAACCGTAGCGTCCGCCTTTCCACTTTCGCTCGCCTGTATTGACGTCTAAGCACGTGAGAATGCCCTCGTCCAGACCGTAAACGTAACCCTGATGAAGAACAGAGCTATTAAACTTATTCTTCATATTGATGTTTTCCCAAATAGTGCGCGCCGTTAAATTCTTGCCGCTGCCGGCGACCTCCACCAGCGCCGCTCCTTTCCCATAGCCGGCTGAGATAAAGAAACGGTTGTTACTTACCATAATTGGTTGCGAGACGTTGATGCCCATGTCTGTGTCCCATGGATAACTCCAAAGCAGCGAGCCGTCCTCAGGAGCCAGACCAACTGCGCGAGAAGAGCTCACGACAATAATTTGCCGGCGGCCTGCAATCGTCATTAGCATTGGGGAAACATACGCCTGCTTGTCGTTTAGCACTTTCCAGATAGGAGCGCCGTTCAACTTGTTATAGGCCACCACAGAATTTCCAGAACTACCTCCAGGTAGAACGATCACTTTGTCGTCAACCACCAAAGGTGAAGCGGCCATCGCCCACTGCAAATTCTCGGCATGGTTCTCCGTTAGAATGTTCTTTCCCCACACCACTGCGCCTGTTTTTGCATCGAGGCAACGCAACTCGCCCGTTGCGCCGAGAGCGTAGAGCCGGCCATCATCCCAGGTGGGAGTTGTACGTGGTCCATCGCCGGTCGAATCGGTGTACGCAGCGTTCCAACCCTGGGTCCATAGCTCACGACCCGTGTTCGGATCGTAAGCGGCGACAACTTCCTGACGGCGCCTCTGCTCGATGGTGTAGGCACGTCCGTCCGCGACTGTGAACGAGCCGTAGCCGAGACCAATTGGTTGTTTCCAAATAGGTGACAATCCTCCCGCCGGCCACTTCGTCAATACCTCGAGCTCTTCATAGCGGCCGTCGCGATTGGGCCCGCGAAAGTTCGTCCAGTAATTACGTGAGGCGTGCGCCGAAACGGTCTCGGTCGTCGCCGCAGCCGCATTGGTAGCCTGGCCCGCGTTCGGTTGTTGAGCAGGATTTGTAGACTGCTGGGCAGAAGCAGTTGGAACTGCCGGTTGAGCACCAGTCGCAACCTGGGCCGGCGCTTCGTTGTGCTGTTGCGCGCGATGCTGTTCTAACGCTGCATAGTGAGATTCATTTGCACCAGATGTTCGCCAGGCCCAAAACGCATAGACATACCCGATCGCAAGGATGGCGATACCAAGAGTTCCGAGGATCTTTGTTTTGCTTGCCACGTCGCCCCTCGCCCACAGCAGAGCCAGTCCGAGGGGAGGGAACAGAATAGTGGCGCCAATAAGAACCGGCAGAGACTGATTCCAGCGTGTTGATTCTTGTTGCTCAAACATATCGACTCCTCCTCCCGCTTTTTACCCGAGTATCTTTCGTGAATGAATCGTTTAATACCAGGACGTGCCCAACAGACTCATTATTAACTGTTAGACGTGACACGAGTCAAAAGGTTCCGGCTCAATCGGGACGACCCACGAAATAACACGAAATGATATTAGACGAATTCGTGCGTGTTCTTGTGGTCGATTGGTGTCGTTTCGTGGATCGTTTGCTGCCTAAAGGTCGCAAGCAAAACGCTCAGCTACCGATACAGTAAAGATTCTTCTCGCCGCGAATAAAAATTCTTCCATCGGCGATCGCCGGCGATGCATAAACAGGTTCGCCTAGCGAGTTCGTGCCAAGAATTTCATGCTTAGGCCCGGCTTTCACGATGAAAGTGTCTCCGTCTTCGCTTGTCAGAAGAATCTTTCCATCGAACGCGACAGGCGATGCCGTAAACGTAGCGGGTATCGGAATGCGGCCTCCTTCATATTTCACCGCGCCTGTGCGGGCATCGAGACACGTGAGAATGCCGCGATCAGTCGTGAGGTAAAGATATTCGCCATATAGAATCGGCGAGGGAACATAGGCAGTCCCTTTTGCATACTTCCACAAAACGTTGGCAGTGTCTGTTAGATCGCCTGATCCGCCCAAACGAATCGCCATAGCAATCTTTGCCGGAAAACCCGCTGAGACAAAGACCATGTCGCTATTTGCAACGGGCGAGGGAATCGCGTTGCTTTCTACTCCTTTGTGCCGCCAGAGCTCTTTACCCGTCGCGGGATCGTAAGCAACTATGGCTTCGCTGCCACTCGTGATTAGTTCGACACGCTTTGAGGTGCTGACTAAGATCGGCGTGGCCCAACTCACCTGCACTTTGCGCGGCGTCTTCCAAACCTCCATGCCGGTTTTCTTATCGATGCCTACGATGAACGACGCCGCTCCGTTTTCCTCGTCGCATTGAAGAATTACCAGATTGTTGTAAAGGATTGGCGATGTGCCGGTGCCCATGCCAACCGTGCCGAGTTTCCCCACATCAGCTTTCCATGCAAGCTTGCCGCCCAGATCGTAGGCGTAGAGTCCTTCGGTGCCGAAGAACGCGTAGACATATTTGCCATCCGTTGCGGGTGTCGAAGATGCAAAGGAGCTCTTGCGATGACGGTTGTCGTAAGGAGTTCCCTCAAAGGCGGTTTGCTCCCATAAAAGTGTACCCGTTGTCCGATCGAGGCAGAGGACTTTGAAAGTGTGTTTATGATCAGCTCCCACGCTATCCGGATGCAGAAACTCCTTGTCGCCATCCATGTGCTTGACGGCCTTCGCACCGGGGACTAGGGGTCCTTCAATAGCCGTCGTTAGAAAAATCTTGTTGCCCCACACGATGGGGGACGAGTGTCCGCGTCCTGCAATAGGAGTCTTCCATTTGATATTTTTGGTGGGGCTCCATTCAGCAGGGAGGTTCGTTTCTCTTGAGATGCCCGATCCAGATGGACCTCGCCACTGCGGCCAATTAGCAGCTGAAACTCCCCTGATCAAACTGAAACAAGTAACGGCCAACAGAGTACCGATAGCAAAAGCTGTGCAAGTTTGACGAACTATTTTCACGTGTAATGTCTCCTGGATTCTTACAGTCCAAAACTCTAGTTGCGTATCGGTGCTCCTCCGGAGCTCCGCGGGATTTCCATTAAATGATAATCAGTCAGGCTTCAAGGGCCGCGAGTCTCCACTCCGTAGGAGTGCAATGTTTATAGTCTCGGCCACCAATGACCGTGCGCCGTTCGGAGGGGCGGAATGTTACTGGATAGATACTGGGCAACTTGAATTCCGCCCATCCGAACGGCGCCGGAGGGTGGGGGCGATTCCGTTCTATAACCCCTACGGGGTTGCCACTTGGCCATGCTGACCTCCCTCGTCTACCTTCCGACTCAAAAAACCTGCGTAGAAAACGAGAAGTTATGGCCCAGAACTTCCAACTTACTCCTTGCAACGTTTGCCCTCTGCGATTTCAATGCGACAAATGGCGTCTTTATTTTCCGTTCTTGCGTTTGACCACCGAATCCTCACCAAAGGCAAAAAGGTGATTGATTCCGCGTACGATGATCAACCCGTCTGAGATTGCAGGCGTTGCCATCATGACTTCGCCCACTGGATTGGTCGCCAGCAGTTCATATTTTGGTCCAGCCTTCACCACGAAAACATCGCCGTCTTCGCTCGACAAGTAAATCTTTCCGTTCGAAGCGACCGGGGAAGCTGTGAATGCGCCGCCCTTTCCACCCAGCCGCTCCTGATAAATCCGCTCACCTGTCTTCGTGTTGTATGCTGCAAGCACGCCCTGGTTGGAGAGGGCATAAAGCAACTCTCCGTACACAACTGGCGTCGGCATATAAGGCCCGCCGCGCTGTTTGCTCCAGGCGATGAACTCGTTTGAATCCTTCCCGGGTTTTAGAGAGATGTCGCCCGTGGCGCCTGGCTTGATCGCGTAGATCGGTTGAATCGGGCGGTAGCCGCTTGTCACGAAGATCAAGTCGTTTGCGACAAAAGGCGTTGGCGTCGTGACCTCAGAGTTTGGCGAAAGAGTCCAGAGCTCCTTACCCGTCAACGGATCGTAGCCGCGGATGGCTCGTGAGCCGTTGGTGATAAGTTCCGCGCGCGCGGCTCCCTGGTAAACCGTGGGAGTGCCCCACGAAGGAATTTCCTCTCGCTTTGTCTTCCATACCTGCTTGCCGGTCTTTAAGTCGTAGGCAGCGATGAACGAGTTTTTCTGAATATCTGCCTGAACGATAATTAGATTCTTGTAGATGATGGGTGAACTTCCATATTCCCACTGGTAATCCGGGTCGTAGAACCAGCCCGCGTCGAGCACCCCAAGGTCCTGCTTCCAAATAAGTTTTCCGTTGAGATCATACGAATAGAGACCTTCAGAGCCGAAGAGAACGACAAGATTCTTGCCGTCGGTTGCCGGAGTCGAAGCCGCGTGAGTCGACTTTGGATGACGCTTAACTTTTGGGATGCCCTCATACGCGGTGCGCTCCCACAGAATCTTACCTGTACGTTTATCGAGTGCGTAGACCTTCCAGGTATGCTTTCCATCTTCCTTTACTGGATCAACGTCACCGAAAAGTCCGAAGCGCGTCTCCTCTTTCGGATTGCTGCTGACTGCGGTGACCACGAAAATCTTGTCACCCCAAACAACCGGAGAAGCATGCGAGAGTCCAGGGATCGGAGTTTTCCAGCGGACGTTCTGCAATTTTCCTGCGTCCCACATGGTGGGTGTTGTCTGTCCTTCAATGACGCCAGTCGCCGATGGTCCGCGGAACTGCGGCCAGTTTTGCCCATTGACCGTAAGAGAAGTAACAGCGAGGCCGAAGAGGGAATATATGAGCTTCTTCATCAAAATCCTCTTGGAAAGTAAGTCTGGATTCTTAAGACTATGAGCATCTCACCCCTTGGAGTCAGCCGGAAAAAAGCTTTCTCAGTGTTCTCTGTGAAACAAACCGTCTACTTCTTGTTTTCTTGAGCAGATCTTTTGAGTAGACAAATCGATCCACGAAACTACACGAACCAAAGACACGAACTGACACGAAATGTTGTTAGTGTTACTTCGTGTGATTTCACTTCGTGTGATTTCGTGGATCGTCTCATTTTGGTTGCGGCCTAGAGGTCGCGCTTTGACGCGTTGGTGGTCCTTTTCCTATGAGTCTCGGGAACTCGTGTACCCTTCTCACGGAATGCGCGGATTATCTTCCTGTCCCCCCACTCTTATGGCTTCGGTTCTTCAACCCGCTTCAGTTGCGTTATGTTTGCCCCTTGCTTGAGCGTAGCGCCCGTCGTCTTTCCAGCTTCGACGTTGAACGTTAGCATGATGCCGTCAAAAGCGATCGGTCTGAAAGTGACCTTATCTACTGCCATTAAATTGAACGGCTGTTGCCCCGCGGCTGCCGCGAGGAGCTTGCCGTCCTTGACAGTGACGTTGATCTCCATTCCCTGGTCGCTTTTGTACTTGCCGACATAGGATTGAAGCGTTTTGGCATCAACTTCAGGCGGCGGCATCGCGCCGGCCTTCTTCAGCATTTCTACTAGTTCAACGTTTTTGTCGGCGGCTGCCAATGCGGCTGTGAGAGTTTCTGCCTTTAAGCTGCCGCGCTCGAGGGCGGCTCGGATGAGCTCCGGTTTATTTTCTCGCACACCTGTCATCAGCACGTCGTTAACACTTTCAGCATCCTTTTCCAGCAGCAGTCGCACGACTTCGACGTGGTCGTGGTCCAAAGCCCAGGTCATCGCAGTTGCGCCATAGAAAGTGTCTTTGACGCTCACGTCTGCCCCGCGCGCGAGTAGAACTTTGACGACTTCCGCATTTCCCCGCTCAGCGGCCTTGAATAACGCCGTGGCCCCATAGCGAAACTTGGCGTTCACTTCGGCACCCTTGTCCAGAAGAGCGGTCACTGCGGCAGCGTCTCCTTTGCGCACTGCTTCCCACATTTGATCGTTAAGTTCCTGTTTGGCAGACTGCGCGAAGACAATGGATGGAAAGATCAGAATGGCACAGAGAAACGGAAAACGTTTTAGCACCATAGGAAACCTCAGCTCCGGCTGTAGTTTGTCAGCGCAAAACTGTAAATGATAGAGGAGCGATAGCTTATTCGCTGTTTACGGTTTACGATTGCGCTTGACTCAGCTTCAAAAAACAAAAGATGATATTGTCTGGAAAAGGCCTGGATACGAAGAAAAAAACTGTAACGCTGCAACGCCAGTTTACGTATTCAACATCTTTAAGGTTGCACGCACGCTGTAGGCTTGGCTTCTTAACTATCTTCTCTAATAGTCTCTTCGTCAAGAGTTATCGTGGAGATCCAAAATGACTAAGCGTCTCTCCATTTATTCGAATTTCGTTCTTATATTGCTTCTTGTGGTACCGGTCGTTGGTAGTGACTGGGCTGAATGGCGGGGACCGGCGCGAGATGGAGTTTCACCCGAGAAAAACCTGCCCACGCATTGGTCACCCGCAGGCGAAAATCTTGCTTGGAAAGCCCCCTACGGTGGACGGTCAGGTCCGATTGTTATGGGCGATCGCATCTTCATTCAGAATTCAGTCGGCAAGGGCGAAATGCTGCAAGAGCGCGTTGTGGCGCTCAATGCCGATAATGGAAAGCTGGTGTGGGAACATCGTTTTAATGTCTATCTTAGCGACGTGCCACCGCATCGCGTTGGCTGGGCATCGCCTGTCGGCGATCCGGCTACGGGTAATGTCTATGCGTTCGGTGTCGGCGGAAACTTGTTAGGCCTCTCTCGCGACGGCAAGCTTTTGTGGGAGCGCTCGCTGGCGGAGGATTTTGGGTTGCTTACTACTCATGGCGGTCGAACAGTTTCCCCGATCGTCGATGGCGACCTGGTGATTGTTAGTGGCGTAACCTTCGCGTGGGGTGAACATGGACGCGGCGCTCATCGTTTTATGGCCTTTGACAAGAAGACTGGCGAAACGATTTGGGTTAGCGCGCCAGGCGGGCGCCCTTACGACACCACCTACGCGGCGCCGATTATCGCCAACATCAACGGCACCCGCTTGTTGATTCAGGGTGCCAGCGATGGCGTTGTCCATGCCATCAAGCCGCAGACAGGTGAGCCGGTCTGGAAGTATGAAATAAGCAAACGGGGTCTCAACACTGGCGCTGCGATCTATGGCACGACCGCGATCTTGACTCACAGTGAAGAGAATCTCGAGTCCAGCGAGATGGGGATGATGGTGGCCGTTGATGCTAGCGCCAAAGGCGCAATTAAGAAAGAACAGATCAAATGGACCACCTACGGCTGGCAAGGTGGCTTTTCTTCCCCAGTGATTGACGGCGAGCGGCTTTACCAGATCGACAACAGCGCTAACATCGCTGCCTTTGATGTAAACACCGGCAAGCAGCTCTGGCTACAGAACCTCGGCACGATTCAGAAGGCTTCACCGGTTCTGGCCGATGGCAAGCTTTACGTCGGAACGGAGAATGGAAAGTTCTTCATCCTGAAACCAGGCGCATCGGGATGTGAGATTCTTGATCAAGATCAATTGGGTACCGAAAGCTTACCGGAAGCAATCATAGGGTCGGCAGCAGTTTCAAACGGAAGAATTTTTGTCGTTAGTGACTCAAACGTTTATTGCATCGGGAAGAAGGCGCAGCAGACGCCGCCAAGTCCCGCAACTCGCGAAGTTGTCATGAAAGGTGCAGCGTCCTACCTGCAAGTGGTCCCAACTGAACTCATCCTCAAGCCGGGCGACACAGTTCACTTTCGCGTGCGCCTTTTTGACGATAAAGGAAACTTTGTGAATGAAGAGCAGGCGGCGTCATGGTCGCTGGATAAGCTAAAGGGCACGATTGAGGGGGGCCAGTTTGTGGCGGCGAGCGATGGCCGCTCGCAGGCTGGCCTGGTTAAAGCAACGGTCGGCGGAATGACTGGCTCGGCTAGTGTGCGGGTTTTTTCTCCGCTGCCCTGGAGCGAGGATTTTGAAGCAATGCCCGTCAACAGCCTGCCTCCCACATGGGTTAACACAACCCTAAAGTTCGCAGTGCGCGAAGTGAATGGCAACAAGGTGCTCGTCAAAACCACTGAAGGTTCTTCACTTCTAAGCAGGGCGCGCGCCTACATGGGTCCTTCTGACCTTTCGGACTACACGGTCGAGTCAGACATTTTCGCGACCCAGAAGCGTAGGCAGCAAGGCGACGCTGGCGTGATCGCGCAACGGTACGTGCTGACCCTTTATGGTAATAGCCAATCTCTTCATATCGAGCCGTGGCAACCTGAGATCGGTCGCACAGTTAAGATTCCATATGCGTGGAAACCCGACAGCTGGTATCGCATGAAGCTAAGCATCGAGAACCTGCCGGATGGAAAGGTTCGCGCACGGGGAAAGGTTTGGCCCAAGGGCGAAGCTGAACCCGTGGCCTGGATGATTGAACGTATTGACCCCATTCCAAATCGGCAGGGGGCGCCGGGTATCTTCGGCAACGCGCTGGCGGAAATATATTTCGATAACATCAAAGTGTATCCAAATAAGTGAGAAGAACGATGAAAAAGTCTGGAGTCTGGAGTCAAGGGGCAACCCGGCAGCGCAGATTACTTCTTGTCTAATTCACACCCTGCTTTAGCTGGGTGGCCGCGACCCTGAGTAATTTTGGGAACCGTTTCAACGGTTTCTCGGCGCGGCGAAACCAAACCGTTAAAACGGTTAGTTACGAACCAACTATTACCTTCTATCACCCAGCTAAAGCAAGGTGTGAATGAGAGGGCCCGAAGATAAGGATGATCATGAGGATAAGTGAGAGAAGAATTCCGGTTCGCACCTTAATAAGCGCAATATTCATCGTTGTTATTGGCGGATGCCTGCTTTCTGCCCTCTGCCTACTGCCTACTGCTAGCGCCTCCGATCCCGGCAAAGGCGACTGGCCCATGTGGGGCGGGACGCCTGACCGCAACATGACTTCAAACATGAAGGGGTTGCCGATTAGTTGGGACGTAAAGACAAAGAAGAACGTCAAATGGGTCGCCCAACTGGGTTCGCAGAGTTACGGCAATGCTGTCGTCTCAGGCGGCATGGTCTTCATCGGAACAAACAACGAAGGTTTGCGGAATCCAAAAGTGACGGGCGACAAGGGCGTTCTAATGGCATTCCGTGAATCTGATGGCGAGTTTATGTGGCAGATGGTCCATGACAAGCTCGCGGCCGGACGCGTCAACGACTGGCCCTATCAAGGTATAGCGTCCTCACCTCTTGTCGAAGGCAACCGCGTCTATTACGTGTCAAACCGGGCTGAGTTGATGTGTCTTGATACGCAGGGTTTTCGCGATAACAAGAACGATGGTCCCGTCACAGACGAAAAGTTGACTGGAGAATTCGACGCCGACGTAATTTGGAGGTTTGACATGATCGAAGAGGTCGGGTCGCTTCCGCACAACCTGGCTAATTCGTCACCGGTTTCCTACGGCGACCTGATTTTTGTTAGCACCTCGAACGGGCAGGATGAGAGTCACGTAAACATTCCTTCACCGAAAGCGCCCGCGATCATCGCGGTCGACAAGAAAACCGGCAAGCTCGTTTGGGAAGACAATCCTGTCGAGGATCGTATTCTTCATGGTCAGTGGTCTTCACCGACAGTCGGCTCGATCGGTGGTGTCGTGCAGCTTGTTCATGCCCAGGGAGATGGTTGGATTCGCGGTTACGAAGCGCTCACCGGAAAGAAGCTCTGGGAGTTTGATACTAACCCCAAAGATTCTGTTTGGCCGAAGACGCGCAACGAACTGATCAGCACTCCGGTGATTTACGAAGATCGTGTCTACATAGCCAACGGACAGGATCCCGAACACGGCGAAGGTGTGGGCCACATGTATTGCATCGACGCAACCAAACGCGGCGACATTACAAAAACGGGTTTAGTGTGGCAGTACGACAAGATACGTCGCTCGATCTCCACACCCGCCATCAAGGACGGCATCGTTTACGAGGCTGACTTCAGTGGATTTCTGCACGCGCTCGATGCAAAGACCGGTCAGGTCTATTGGACTCATGACCTTTTCGCCGCTGTTTGGGGTTCGCCGATGCTAATCGACGGTAAGATCTACCTGGGAGACGAAGACGGGGATGTGTTGATCTTGCAGGAGGGCAAGGTCAAAAAGGTTCTCGGTGAAATCAATATGGGAAGTTCCGTCTATTCGACGGCTGTACCGGCGAACGGCGTGCTCTACATCTCGAATCGCAATCAGCTCTTCGCATTGGCCGAAACACCACAAGCCAAAGCTGCGGCCGCTTCAAAATGATCGAATGGAGCACTTCGACTTCCAAATTCGCACGCGCCTGGTGTTCGGAGCTGGCGCCATTGAACGTCTTGGTGAGCTTGCGCTCGAACTGGGGTTTCGAAGAACGCTCCTTGTAGCGGATCGGGGTTTGGTTCGTTCCGGTCATGTCGAGGAAGCCTTAGGTCCGCTACGCCTCGCGGGAGTTGAAGTAGTGGGGTTTCATGATTTCGATGTGAGTCCGGATGCGCACATCGTCGAAGCCGGAAGGGCTTCCGCAGCACCGCTCAACGTTGACTCCATCATTGGTCTTGGCGGCGGTAGTTCGTTGGATTGCGCCAAAGGAATCAACTTTCTCCTTACCAATGGCGGAGAGATGAAAGATTATTGGGGCTACGGCAAAGCGACGCAACCGTTGTTACCAATGATTGCTATTCCCACTACCGCCGGGACAGGTAGCGAGGCGCAAAGCTACGCGCTTATTTCCGATCCTGAGTCACACATCAAGATGGCGTGTGGGGATCCGAAGGCTGCATTTCAAGTTGCGCTGCTCGACGCGTCGCTCACTATTTCGCAACCCCGAAGTATTACGGCAACATCCGGCTTCGACGCGATAGCTCATGCCGTGGAAACATATGTGACCAGCAAGCGCACAGCTCTGTCGGAATTCTTTTCTCGCGAAGCCTGGCGCCTGTTGTCGGCAAACTACGAACACGTTCTAGTTTACGGAAACGATCTATCAGCCCGTGGCGCCATGCAACTGGGGGCGTACTTTGCAGGCGTGGCGATTGAGAATTCGATGCTGGGAGCCACGCATGCCTGCGCGAATCCGCTGACTGCACATTACGGAACTGTGCACGGTGCGGCCATCGCGCTACTGCTTCCTTCTGTCGTGCGTTGGAACGGCGCGGTCGTCGCTGAGCGTTATCACGAACTCTTAAATATATCGAGTGTGCAAACAGGTTTTGGAACTGACGATGCACCCGAGAGGCTAGCTCAAAAACTAGAACAGCTTGCCGCTTGCGGCGGTTTGAGAGGGGGCTTGAGCAAGTCCGGTGTGCCGTTGTCGGACCTTCCGATGCTGGCAGCCGAAGCCGCCGAACAATGGACCGGTGGTTTCAATCCCCGGACTTTCGACCAAGCTGGAGCCATGGAGGTATATCAGTCGGCTTACTGACAGCGGTAGGGGGGGCAGAAGGCAGTAAGCAGGAGCAGTGGACAGTAAGCAGCAGTAGGCAGAAAGCGGTAAGCAGAAGGCGGTAAGCAGAAGGAGCAGTAACCAGGCAGGGCAGAGTAACCGGACGTTTAGGGTCATGAGGACGCGAACGAACGCCAACAGTATTAGCAAGGAATCGAGGGCTGCCCCTGCCTTCTGCCTCCTGCTCCTGCTTTCTGCCTTCTGCCTAGTACTCACTCTTCTAGCGACTTCGGTCCTGGCGCAGGACACACCGGCAGACAACTGGTCACAGTTTCGGGGAAATCACTCCTTAACCGGAGTATCGCAATCTACCGTGCCCCCGACGCTTAAAGTTCTCTGGACTTATGAAGCCGGTGATGCGATCGATTCTTCGGCGGCGATTGTTGGTGGAACTGTTTTCGCCGGCTCTCAAAAAGGCGAACTGGTTGCACTCAGCCTCGATAACGGCGCGGTTTATTGGAAATACTCAACGGGCTCGCCGATTGGCGAGTCGTCTCCCGCGTATAGCGGTGGTGCGGTTTATGTAGGCGACCTTGGCGGCGTCTTACACGCTGTGAACGCGCCGGATGGCAAGCGGCTCTGGACTTTCAAGGCAGGAAACGAAATCAAATCGTCGCCAGTCGTAGTTGATGATCGAGTGCTAATTGGCTCGTACGATCAGCATCTTTATTGTCTTTCTACGCGCAATGGGTCAGTGCTCTGGAAGTTCAAAACTGAAGGGCCGGTTCATTCAACGCCGAGCATCTCAGGTGGGATGGCCTTTATTGCCGGATGTGACGAAGTCTTTCGCGCCATTCGTATTTCTGATGGCAAGGAAGTCTTCAACGTCTCCTCCGGCGCGTACACTGGAGCTTCGCCTGCCCTGCGAAGCGGGGCAGCCTACTATGGAACGTTCAATAACGAAGTGCTGATGGTGAATCTGAAGGACCATCAAATCGGCTGGCGATACCAGCACCCGCAACGTCAGTTTCCTTTCTACTCATCGGCGGCAGTCCTGAACAATCGCATAGTTATCGGCGGTCGTGACAAGATGGTCCATTGCTTGAACTCGATGGGCAAAGCGCTCTGGACCTTTGCCACTCGAGCACGCGTTGAGTCGTCTCCGGCGATTGCTGGTGATCGAGTCTTCGTGGGCTCGAACGATGGACGCTTTTACGTCTTGAATCTCATCAATGGTGCGAAGGTTTGGGAGTTCAATGCTGGATCTCCTCTGCCGGCCTCGCCCGCCGTGGCCAACGGCCGCGTCGTCATCGGCGGAGACGATGGGCGTCTCTACTGTTTTGGATAAGCTCCGGGGAGAATGTCGGATGTCGGATGTCGGATGTCGGATTGCGGATTTGAAGAAGTGTTTCAGGTTTCAAGTTTCAGATTTGAGGTTTCAGGTTTCGTTCGTCCCGGCTTTGCCGCTTGATGTGCGGCGGTGGCTCTGCCCCGCCGGTTAAGCTCACCTTACATTTGGGCTGCGCCCCTGTTTCGGGCTTTGCCCCTCGGCGTGAAGGTTTAGCTGCAACCCGTCGAGCAAAGACGATTCCCAGATGGAGCGACCCGATTGGCTTGGAAGTAGCAGAGTCAGAGCCCGACTCGAGAGCAAAGCCCGAACCAGGGGAGCAGCCCAAATCAGGGGACAGCCCAAGCGTTAACGTAGCTGGCCGACGGGGCAGAGCCACCGCCGCACATCAAGCGGCAAAGCCGGGACGAACGAAACCTGAAACCTCAAACTTGAAACCTGTCTTCAAATCCGCAATCCGCAACCCCAATCCGAAATTCATTCACGAGAAATATTTCTGTATTGTCGCCGCGCGTGGTTTGCTGGTCACCAGCGAAACGATAACCATCAGCAGGGATGCCACAATCACCATCGGAACCACGGGCATAAAGCCTAACACTGCAGTCCCGCCAGGAGTGCGCGTCACTATTTCATACCCGCCGAGAGAATAGATGAGTGTTGGTGATCCAGGTGCAGGCGCGGGAACCATAGACTGGAAGACCGCTACAGCGATCACCGCGACGGCAGTCCATACCGTAACGGCGAGCGCACCCCACTTCGTGCTTCCCTTCCAGAAAAGAGCGGCCACGAGAAGCGGGGAAAGCGCCGCGAATCCTGAGAAGGCGTACTGGATCGCAAGTTCAAAGATCGTTTCTGGCGCGCGCAGGGCCACTGCGTAAGCGAGGAGCGTTAAGATGACCACGAAGATACGCCCAGTCTGAACCTGCACCGCTTCGCCGAATCGAGATTTGCCTCCGTAGTAGGCGAAGACGTCCTCTGTAAACATCGTCGAAAGTGCCAGGATCTGCGAATCGCTGGCCATCACAGCAGCCATGATTCCCGCCCCGAGCAACCCGGCGAGCCATAACGGTGCGTAACGCTCAAGTAGTCGTAGTAGAACATCGTCGCCGGCCGACTGCTCCCGCAAGTCGTCGCGCGCTTCCGGCGTCATCGTCTTGCCCTGCGTCGCGAGCACTCTGCGTGCTTCCTGCTTGGCCCGAATCTGCGGCACATCTGTGACACGATTCGCCACCACACCGAGAAACACACAAGGTAACCAGATGGCCAGAATGCAAAGCGGATAGAAGATAACGGTTTTCTTAAACTGAGCCATCTTGCGAGCGGTAAGACAGAAGATGAGGATGTGTGGAAACGCGATAGCCGATAAAGGGATAAATGTGTAGCTAAAGAAGTAGAGCGGGGAGATGCGTTCGCGAGTGAGCAGCGGCGCGAGAGCCGGCGATGCTTGCATCGCCTTTACCGCGTTGGCAAATCCCCCCATACCTATGCCAATAACGACTAGAGCGACTGCGCCAAACAGCAAGAAGAGCACAGTCTGAAACGTGTTGACCCAGGCTGTGCCGCGCATTCCGCCAAAGAAGACGTAACCCATCACAACAAGGGCAACGATAGCGCCCCCAAACCAGTACGGAACCCGACCGCCGCTCACCGCATTGAGTGTGGTCCCGCCCCCCATGATGCCGATGATGATATAGGGAACGAGCAGAGTCGCCTGCACGACGAAGATGCAGGTCCCAATATGACCGCACTCCCACCGGTCGCGGAACATCTGCACCGGTGTCATGAAGCCATATTTCTTACCCAGCGCCCAAACCCGTGTGCCGATGAGGAAAATGGTCAGAGGAATGACCAGGCCGGATGATGAGGCCATCAATCCGTAGGTCACGATGCCATTCGTAAACGCGTGACCTGATGACCCCAGGATGGCAAATGCCGTCATGTTTGTGCCGAAGAGTGAGAATAGAAAAACGAAAGGTCCAAGCGATCGATTCGCCAGAAAATAGTCTTCGGCTTTTTCACGCCCGCCCATCCGCCGAAAAGCAAAAATGCCGATGTAGAGGACCACGGCCAGATAAATGAAAACGACAATGGCGGGAATCAACGCGCTGGGTCCTCCTCTGGCTGTTGGTGTTCAACTTCGCTTTCGAGATGAGACGGCCAGGCGTACTTCACAAGCAACCACATTACCAACGATGCCGCGACTGAAAAGCAGGCGTGGTAAAAGAGACCGATGGGTACAAAACCGAAGACGAGCGGATTAGCTGTGCGCCAGAACCAAAAGTCCTGATGGAGTGCATAGAGCGCCACAACGACAACGACCAATAGTATTCGTGTCATATCCTTCTGGCTTTGCCTGAGGCTTGATCTATGTAATGACTAGATTCGTGATTGGAAGACGAGCATTATTAACATGAAAGGCGGATCGGTTTCTAGTAAAAAGACGTTCAGTATTCCCTTAACAAAAATCCAATATTCTGGATGAGGATTGGTTGTAGTATCAATTAGAATTGAGAATCACTCGTGAATATAGTCAGCTTGACACCTGAGATGGCCCTTTGTTACTTTCGGGCCTCGCCAAGTTACTCTCGGGCCTCGCTATCGTTGGTTCGGCGAATTTGAGAATCCCCTAATAGGCGCGTAGCTCAGGGGTAGAGCACTACCTTGACACGGTAGGGGTCTGGGGTTCAAATCCCCACGCGCCTACCATATCTATCAACAACTTAGCCCTCACACCCGCGTTTTCCGTTGCGCCAAATTACGCCATTTAGAGTCTTGTGTGCCCGGCATGTTGAATAGGCATGCCGAGATGTATGCAAACCGATTCTTTTCTTGATTCCGGCACGGAGAGCTGCCAGCTGGATGACTTTCGTTAGCACACGTCGGGACGTCGTGAACTTTTCCCTTTGACGCGAGGGCTCGCGAAGACCCAGTCATCAGCAGCTGCATAATTCGTATTTTCCTTCAACGACCAGAGAGCTGCCGCGATATCAAGTGACAATGGAATCGGCCTGTGTGATGTCTCGGTCTTACAGTTTCCAACGACTCCTTCACAGATTGAACGCATGATATCTACAACCAAATTCCAGAATCAATATCACTCCACTTCAAGGCCGCGGCGCGCCTTAATGACGGGAGGGATCAGTCGCAGGTCGTCGATCAATGCAGGTTTTGAGGAGCCGAGGCATCTGTCGCGCCAACGCGCCAAATTGTCTGCGCAACAGAATCTTCATCGATCGTTTATTGATTACGCTGCATATCACGATCCTGTTAGGAAGCCAAACCATAACGCCTTTAGACCCGCGCTGCACTGACCTGCCTCTAAACTTGTATTTTCAGTTAGAACACGACTAATCTATTGCACATAACCACCTGCTGCGTCTCCCAGACTGCGAGCCGCTGAACTCTCTCCCAAGATTGTTTCGATTTCGACTCTGGCGCTTAACAACGTCGGCACGTGGACTCTCCCTGCAGCTGCCTCTCCCGCGCGGCACACATCTCAGTAAAGGCAACGCCATGCTTCGATCAACGTACAGCTTTAGTAGTCACCCATCTTCGAAGGGAGCAACGAAAATGAAAGTATTCTGTCCACTGCACAAGAGAGGATTCTTCACTCCTCGGCAAAGTCCCATCAAGTGTGAGAATCGGGGTCACGTATTAGGGGCGTTGGATTTTCACGGTGAGGCCAGAGCTCCCGTAGAAATTCAGTGGCAATATTGCTGCAACTGCGAACACTTTTGCCCAATAGATTTCGACGGGGATGGGTTGGAAAGTTGTCCGGCATGCACGCGACAAACCTCTAAATTTTATCTTTGTGACCGATGCTTTACCGTTACCTTCGAGTCTAACCCGCCACTCCAAACAAAAAATTTCACACTCACATCTGAAGGTGGGCCACACCCGTCGTGTCCCGGATGTTTGCAAGAAACCTCAGCCGATTTGCATGAGCACGATTGTGATGAGCTTGGGGCGTGCTTTATAACTGCTCTTAGCTCTTGTCCAATTTGCCTGGAGCGCTTGGATGTTAGTCCTCTTTTCCCTTCTTCCGTCGCCCACTACTTGAAAAGAACTAAAGCTACGAACAAGCTCAACGTAACTTTCGATTATGATACTGAACTATTTATTGCAGTGGATGATGGAGAGTTGGTTTTGATAAGCAATAGCCTTGACGGCACCAAACCCATCGTGTTACCTCGATCAGCGCGCTTTGCATCAAAACGAGACTTCTACGAACTGTATCAGGATTACTACCACAGCGCTAAGTTAAACCCTGGCGAGGTGCATATCATTGAACCTGCTTCCGTGGAGCCCGTCCAGGACGGTTGGAAACTGAAATCAACGGGCATTCTCGAAGTTGTGGATGATCCGAAGACGAAAGCCTCAGCCAATACGACGCTTAGTCAAAGAGAGACTTCCATTCGCGAAAAGCCAGGGCCTTCGATCGAAATGGTAAAAGAGGAGTCAGCCGCGGCGCCTTGTACGGATTGTGGTTCGCTTGTAGAGACGAGATATGCCTTTTGTTGGAACTGCGGCAACGCAGTGATGCCTGACGCCAACGCTTCGAAAAGGACTACCGAAACGACGGTGCCGTCGCTTCGCATTGCTATGGAGGATGAAGAGGTAATCGTGCAGCACGACGTTCGCCATGCTCAGCCTTCTATCTTTTCATGGGCCTTGCCTAAACAGCCGGGACGGACTGCATCTGCCACTGTTTCAGTGCTAAAACTGATTGCCGTCGCTGTGGTTGGGTTACTGTTGGTGCCACTCGGACTGTTTATGGTGACACGTTCGTCTTCACAACAATCTCTCCGTACTGACGCTCAACGCGCAACTTCCAATTTGCCATCAGATCGGAGTACTGCGCCGATTGTTGAAGTGACGGCCAATGCCACTGCCGAGCAGTCCACCGCTCAAGTAATTCCGGTGGCGCGCACTGAGGAAGATGAGCTGCAGACGCTTCGCCAAAAGCGAATCGGCGCCGCAGCTTCTGATCGATTAACGATCCTTCAAGCCTTTGCCAGAACAGAAAAACAATATCCCAACGATTATCGGTTTCCATACGAGCGCGCCAAGTTAGCTATCAACGGGCCAGACACAACGTCACATGAGGACGCCTTCAGAGCGCTCTCTCTTGCTGCCGAAAAGGCTATCAAGACCGATAAAGCGCAGGAAATGTTAAAAGGTTTGGAAGCTGATAAGGGTGGTGATTTCCATAAACTGTCACATGGCCACCGTGAATGGAGCCAAGTTTTAGAAGCATTGAAGAGCAAAGATACGACCCTGCTGACGACGAACCCCGGATTTTAGCTTATGCGTTCTCAGGCTACTTTTTAGCTTCAGCTACGAAGGTCTATCTTCCTGCGAACTGCGGTCCAAGTGCGTCTTTCAACGCTTTAAGCACTGACACCTTTTCGCCCACGTAAAGGACGATCAATCTGCCGCTTTTGAAGAAGTGCGGTGGTGCGATCCACATGGGCATGCTTGTGACAGTGGACGATCCTGTGCTGCTAACCTTTCTGGCGTCGAGTTCCGCGGCTTTGACAGTCCGATACTCGAATACCTGCACATCCTGGTCACCTATGGTGATTATCTGGCCTTTCACGGAAAAAAAGCTGCTCTACTTTCCCTTTAGGCGCAATCTTTTCGCCACCAGTCTTCAATTTGTTTATTAATTCATTAAGGTTCTTCAGCGGCGGCTTCGATGATTTCGATGATGTCGTCGATTGAACTGTGATCGGGTCGCACGTAAAATGCCTGGCCCTTCACCTTTGGCTGTCGTCTCTTCGAACGACGATGATCCTGACCATTTCCGTTAATCTCTGCACGTTTTCGAGCCACTCCGTTTCATAAGTCATTTCAATTCAGTCAAAGAAGTCTGAAAATCGCACCTTTCTCGGTTAATCACAGCAATCCTACGGGTTGCTGACCGGCGGCACGGTGCTTGCACATTAGGGACTCGTATGACGCTCGACACGAGGAGTCCCCAGAACGAGCCGTCGAAAAAGGGGTAGGTCAAAACTCATTGAATGAATCGGAAACGGTCAACCCAAGCGAGATTTTGAGGAGGGTATTAATGACGAACGGACGAAGATTTAGTCTTTCAATTTTCGCGGCTGCCACCTTGGCGCTCTGTTTGCCGGCGCTAGCGGCCGCTCAGGGCACATACGATCCGTATGGACGTAACCGAGATTACGGGCGGAATGGAGATTACAGGCGGGACCGTGGATATGATGATCAATACGGGCGATATGACAGCCGTTATCTCCGCGATTCAATTCGAAGACTTGATCGGCTAAGCAGAGATTTCGATCGGGACCTTGATCGCGAACTTGATCACAGCCGCGAAAATGGAACTCGTCATGAGGACCATTTGAATGCTGACGCCAAGCAGTTTCGTCGTGCTGTAGTCGATTTGAAGAATGCCTTCAATGAACGAAACCTGGACAGTAGCGCTGACGAGGCTCATCGAGTCCTCGATGCCGCGAGTCACCTTGAAGATGTTTCCAGTCATCACTTTGACAACGATCGCCTGATCTCCGAATGGTCACAGATCACCCGAGAGTTGAGCGTGATCTCAGACGCGTATGGAATTCAAGGCGAAAATCATGGTGAAAGGGATCGAAACCGGCGACGAAACAACGACGACTATCGCCGGAACGATGACTATCGAAATCCTAACCGAAACAATGACTGGTGGAGGAGAATTCCGTGGCCTAACTAACCTTAGCTGAATCTGGAAAAGGCGAGGCAATGGCCCTTGATGCCAATCGGCATCTCCGGGACCGTGCCTCGCTTTTCCTTTCTTGGCACTGCTATTAATTTAACCTTGTCGCGGAGTACACGTTTTACTCACGATGTCCGACTGCGTTCGCATATTAAACCGAATGTGTGATAATTGGCGCCACTCAGAAATATGAAACGATTCTTTCCAGCTAGTCTTGCATTGCTGCTTGTAATGGGCAGTTTGGGCCATATGTTTGCGGCTGCGTTCTGCCCGCGAATGCTTGGTCATGATTGTTGTCTGACAAAGGCGTCCAGTCTCCCGCACGCATCCCAATCTCATCAGCATATGCACGGTATGGTTATGAGCAGCATGACCGAAGAGAGCATGCCAATGGATGGCGATGATATGCAGGACATGGTGATGGACGACGCGGACGTTCCACCGCCGTCCAACGTTTGCAAAGCAGTTCAGCTCTTTAATTCAGAAGAGTTCGCTCCAACCAACAGATTAGAACTGCCTAATGAGTCTTGCCCGCACTGCATGAGTCACTCGGGTATTCCCAATGCGCCGATCTCATCGGTGGGCGTGGCGGATCAATCTAATAAAGACTTTGGTTCAGTTCCCCTGCCAGTATCGAGATTTCTTGTCCGACCCTCGATGACACTTGTGCAGATCGGATTGCCACGGGAGCATGCGCCGCCGGGTACGAGCGCGCCGCGACATCTCCTCATCAACGTTTTTCTGATCTAGTCCCTCCTGAGCGTTTCAGATCTTTGTGACTGAAACGCATCTACTCATTCTTAAAAAACAACTCGAGCTTTTGTTTCCTACTAAAGAGGTATTTCTCTTGATTGTCCTCTTTGGGTTAAGAAACTTTCTAGGGGGAATTATGAAGGGCATTGATGTATTCAAGCTTAGTTCACTCGTAATGACGTTTTTCTTTGTTTGCATGCTGCCGGTTGCAACGATCCCTGTCGTGGCCCAACACGATATGTCCAAGATGCCGGGCATGAATAAACCGAAGGCGAAGTCCAAGTCGCAAGGAACATCACGAAAAAAGAAAAGGACCACGCGCAAGAAACAGACGGCAAAGAAGCATGACATGAGCAACATGCCGGGTATGAATATGCCCGGAATGAAGATGTCTGGGATGCACCGACGAAAGACATCATCAAGAAATAAAAAAACAGCGGCCGAAAAGAATTCAGGAAACCAAAACCAGATGGGCAATATGCCGGGCATGAACATGCCAGCGCAACCATCGTCGCCCAAACAATCCGCGGCACCGCAGCCTTCGCCTCAGCAGATGCAAATGAACATGCCTGGAATGCAGATGGCGACTCCTTCTCCGTCGCCGGGTGCACGATCTGCAGCTTCACCTCAAATGAACATTATGCCTGGAATGCAGAAGCCACAAGCATCATCTTCCGCGTCGCCGCAAACACAAAAGAACATGCCTGGGATGCAAATGCCATCGGCTTCTCCGCAAGCTTCGCCTCAACAAAAAATGGATATGCACATGCCGATGCCCTCCGCCAGTCCTATGGCGAGTCCCTCGTCAAGTCCGATGGGCGCAATGCCCGGCATGGATATGGGCGGAATGAATATGAACATGGGACCGTTGATGGTTATGAACGGCAATGACATGGGCATCCGCGTGGGATCGAGTGATACCAACATTATCTCGATGGGAGCAATGGGATCCGGTACAACCTGGCAACCGTCGTCGGGACCAATGCACATGTATCACAAGCAATCCGGCGACTGGCTACTGATGTTCCATTACAACCTGGTCGCGGGCATGAATCGCCAGGGTGGACCGCGAGGCGTAACGAAGGTCGAGTCGGCGAACTGGTTCATGCCAATGGCCTATCACAAACTTGGCAAAGGTACGGTTCAGTTGCGCGGCATGTTCAGTTTTGAACCATTTACATTTCCGCCCGGAGGCTCGCCGCTTTTGTTTCAGACGGGCGAAACATACAAAGGCCAGCCATTAATCGACAAACAACATCCGCATGATCTCTTCATGGAACTGTCCGCCCAGTACACATTGCCTCTGGGTGAACGTGGGACATGGTTCACTTACTTCGGCTATCCGGGCGAACCTGCGCTGGGGCCGGTGGCTTTCATGCATCGCATGTCAGCGTCAGAAAATCCTTCGGCGACGCTCGCGCACCATTTGCAGGATTCAACTCACATCTCGTTCGGGGTGTTAACTACTGGCTTCACCTATCGCTGGTTGAAGCTGGAAGGTTCGATCTTCAATGGCCGGGAGCCAGATGAGAACCGTTATAACTTCGATGCGCATAAGTGGAACTCACGGTCGGCGCGGCTTTCAATTATGCCGAACTCAAATTGGGTGATGCAGGTGTCATACGGTTTCCTTCGCAGTCCGGAAGGGCAGGAACCGGACACTGATATTAGACGTGCGACCGCATCCGTGCAGTACAACAAACCGTTCGATCGAGGCATCTGGGCTTCTGCTTTTGTTTGGGGACGCAATCACACGAGCAGCCCAACCGAGATCCACAATCTGAACGGTTATACGTTTGAGTCGACGGTCAATTTCCTCGACAAGAACTATCTCTACACGCGATTGGAACTGGTGGACAAGAATGAGCTGTTGCGCCCGAGTGATCGCGCCTTACTCGGGATCACTGAGGATCATCCGAGTTTCCGCATTGGTGCATACACTTTTGGCGGCGTCCGAGACATTTGGAACAGCGATAAAGTTTCGCTGGGAATCGGCAGCGATCTGACCTTCTATTCCAAGCCGGCGATTTTGGATCGCATCTACGGCTCCAATCCGGTTTCCTGGAAACTGTTCTTCCGCATTCGGCCCGGCAAAATGGATATGAATATGCATGGAATGCACGGCACTACGACCTCCAGTGGAGAGAACCCGCCGACTAAGCCGTAGGGCGCGAACGGCATTTTTACAAGAGAGGCCACAACGTTCCGGAGGTGGAAGAAGATGGATTCGTCACCTAACAAATGGCTGTGCAAACGAAGGGTCATCGCCTGGACGATCTTCGTCACGGTGCTCATGTTCCATTCATCCGCCTTTGGGCATGCGCGACTCATCCGATCACAGCCAGCAGCAAACGCCACGCTAAAGCAAGCTCCGAAGATACTGGAACTTTGGTTCAGCGAAGATCTGGAGCCCACGATGAGCACGATAACCGTCACCGATCAAAGCGGCAAACGTGTTGATAAGAACAACGCCACGGTTGTTGAAGGAAACAAGAAGTTACAGATTGATCTGGAAGAACTGGGATCCGGGACGTACACCGTGGAGTGGAAGGCGCTTGCCACAGACCAACATACAATGACGGGCAAGTTTACCTTCAACGTTGCAACTGCTGAAAAAGCGTCGAGCATCGCAACTCCCACTCAAACACCGAACCAAACCACCACACAGCCTGCACAAACTCCGCTAGCTTCGCCACCAGCAGCGGAATCAACTGAGGAGTCTGGCAGCACCTGGATGATGAGGTTAGTTCGCTGGCTTCAGTACCTTGCGATGATGTCACTCGTGGGTGGTTTTGCGCTCCGTCTCCTCGTACTCGGGCCGGCACTTCGTGCGAATGGCGGCTCAGTAAGAGTTGCCGAAAAGAGTGACGCTCTGGCAGTGAGCCAGCGCCGTATCTTGTTTCTCTCGTGGGCGAGTGTCGTTCTGCTCCTAATCAGTACTTTCACCGCTCTCGTACAACAAGCCTCAGCAGTTTTCGACAAGACGATAGGAGAGTCCCTGTCGCCGTCCGTTTTAAGCGAGGTGCTTACAAAAACTGGTTACGGCGGAGCGTGGTTTCTCCAAGTTGGAACAGCCTTCGCTCTGGTGATTATCCTTTTTCTGCTAGGTCTTAGTCTGAAGCGAGCACCCATCAAGGAACAGACAGCGCATTGGTGGGCCGCTTTAGTAGTGGGCGTTGTCTTGCTGGTAGCTCCGAGTTGGACTGGCCATGCAGCTGCCGCCATTAAGGATTTTCGCTTAGCCCTCGTAACTGACTGGTTGCATCTTATAGCTGCAGCATTCTGGGTGGGCGGCCTCTTTCATCTCGCACTTATCACTCGACCTATTTTGCGGGGACTAGATAGAACCAAACGAGCCGGTGTGCTTCATCAAATCGTCAGGCTGTTTACCAGAGTTGCTATTCCTACGGTGGTCGTACTTGTACTTGCCGGCTTATACAACACGTGGGTTCATGTCGATAGTATTGGGGCGCTTTGGTCCAGTGCATACGGAAGAACCCTCCTGCTGAAGCTTCTACTTGTCGTGCTCATGCTGGTTCTCGGCGGAGTAAACAACTTTCATTTCGGCAAAAAGGCTGCGCGCTTGTCTGAATCAGAAGAAGGCGAAGTCGCAGCTCAGGAGCATAGCAAACTGGGAATGGGTTTCTCTCGTTCTGTCATGTTCGAGGCTGTGCTCGGAGTTGCAGTGCTGCTGGTAACAGCGATTCTTGTCTTCGAGACGCCCGCCCGTAGTCATCCCGTAATGACGTCTATCAAAGCCGAATCAACTTTAGTTCCGCAAAGGAAATGAAGACTTATGAAAACGAAATACTTGATTCTGATTCTTGTTATCGTTGGCGCCACTGTGTCAGCGTTGTTCATGACGCAGAGAAGTCGGCTCAATGAACGTGAGCCGCATTCTTCCGTCGTGGACAAACAGGTTACGCCGCAGTCAGACACCGCGACCGTTCGGGTACCGGCGCATTACGAGCAGCCTCCCAGCCTCAGTGATCTTCGGCCAACGCTGTCGCCAGACAAATTCACTGGTATGACGCGAGCTGCCTACCAGGCAGCCAGGGAGATTCCGCAGACCATCGCCCAAATGCCTTGTTACTGCCATTGTGATCAGAGCCTCGGACACAAGAGTCTGCACAGTTGCTTTGAGGACGATCACGCTGCTCATTGTGCTGTGTGTGCTCGAGAAGCATTAATGGCCTACCGGCTTCAAAAAGAGCAGAAACTTTCTGTCGCGCAGATTCGCGAGCGAATTATTGCGGAGTATCAAATGCAATAAGAACTCCAGAAGCGGAGACCTTGATGATCCAGCAAAGCGAAAGACCTATGGAGTCTTATTAGCGTTTGCTTTTTTATTGGGCTTACCCATGTTCATGTTTCCCATATTCATGTTCGCGTGCTCGCTGGCGTTCATGTTTCCGTGGACGTTAGCGTTCGCGTTGTTCGTATTCGCTGTGCCGGTGTTGGCGTTGGCCGGACTCGCAGCCATGTTCGCGTTGCTGGCAGTATTTGAGTTGTTAGCCGCCGTGCAACCGGCCCAAAAAGCTGTTGCCGTAAGCAAGAGAACAAAAGCTATGGTTCGTCGCATTGAAGTCCCTCCGTGTGCAAAAGATACAACTGGGATCAAAGGTCGCAAGGGATATCTGGGGTGCCAGTGGTCCAGTGAATCGATTTAAGAGGGGAACTAATCGGAACTATATAGTCGACCGCATTGCTTGTCACGCGAGATGGCAGGCACGATGTAGGATCGAATCGAAAAAGCAATACGAAGAGGCAAACATGAGACCTAAAGCTTTGACCGTATCCGTTGCGATCGTCTTGATGGTTCTCCCGGCGAGTGCACACGATCTTTTTCTCAAGCTCGACAGTTATTTTCTTCCGCCCAACGCGAAGGCGAAAGTGCAATTGCTGAATGGTACTTTCCAGTCGAGCGATGGACTGGTCCGGCGGGACCGCATGGGAGATATAAGCCTCATCGCTCGCGATGCTGGACTCTCCCCGGCGAAATCAATTAGCTGGCGGGACTTGGGAAAGACCACCCTGATGGAGATCCAAACCGGAGGCACGGTCACGTACGTCGTCGGTATCTCAACGAAGCCCAGGGAGATCGATCTGAAGGCCGCCGACTTCAATGATTATCTGAAGCATGACGGCATTCCCGATATTCTTGCCAAACGCACGACGGATGGTGAGCTTGGCAAGGACATTCGCGAACGTTATTCGAAGCATGTTAGGGCAATCTTTCAGGTCGGAAGCGCGCGAACCGAAGAATACAGAACGTCTCTGCAATATCCAGTGGAGATCATCCCGCAGACTAACCCTTACTCGCTCAAGGTAGGACAGACTCTACCCGTGCTTTGCACACTCGACGGCCAGCCCCCTTGTCAACCAATTCGTCATCGCCGGTTGGGAGTCAGTGAATGGGAAATTAAATTCACTCAAGACCAGAACCGATCCAAAAGGCATCGCGCGCTTCAAGTTGATGGGTCCAGGAAATTGGTACGTAAAAATGATCCACATGTCCCCGAGCAATGAACCGGGAATTAACTACGAGTCCAAATGGCAACATTGACTTTCCAGGTCAGATGAAGAGTGTTCCGAGCGTTCGCTCAAGAGGGAGGACATAATGAAGCTCTCACTATCGGGGTTTGGTTTTTTGCTCGGCTACATCGTGATGGTCGGCGTGGCTTCCTTCCTCGAAAAGTTCAGCATGAAGCAGTTGAACCCCTATCAGGTGAACTTTCTCATGGCTATTGGGATGGCGGTGACTGCCGTGCCGGCTCTTTGGATAAAACAGGGAAGTTTATCAGTGCCCGCGAAAGCATTGCCGCTGGGCGCGCCAATAGGGCTGCTGATGGCCATCGGCTCGATTTGCTTTGTGCTCTCGCTGGCAAAGTTCCCCGTGGGAATGGCGACTGCGATCTCGACCAGCTACGTTGTGCTCGTCGTTTTGCTCTCGCGTCTTTTTTTGCACGAAAGCATTGGATGGATGAAGACCGCAGGTATTGCACTGACGATTACCGGAGTCGTGTTGCTTTCATGGCAACAGAAATGATGCAGCCGACGAAACCGTTTTCCGTCGAGGCCGAAGCAGATTCGGGAACGGATCATCGAGCAGTTCTCAGAACAGTGAGACGGGAGAGGACAAATGAACATGCAGACAAACCATTACAGCCGACTTCTGGTAATGATTGCGCTCCATTTCATCGCTATGTACATACTCATGTACTCAATGGTGAACGTCTTTAACAACGTCTTTAATAACTTCAATCTGGTCTATATGGGGGCGCTGATGACTTCTTCGATGATTTTGATAAAGCTGCCGCTAATGAATTCGAAGTATGAGTCAAAGCGACTGAATGCAATCATCATTGCCGCCGGGATGATTTTGCTGATCGGTTCTTTCATGGCTATCAGAAGGCAGGCCGTGATTTACGACCGTCAATTCTTGAGATCGATGATTCCGCATCACGCGGGAGCAATCCTGATGTGCCAACAAGCTTCCATCGAAGACCGGGAAATTAAGGAGTTGTGCAAGGCAATCGTTTCAAGTCAGCAGCGGGAGATTGATCAAATGAAGACGAAGCTCAATGCACTGAATAAATGATCAGCGCACCAGAGTGGCAGTTGCAGCTCAGTTCGTCGGGCAAAAGGAATGCACACTTAACTTAATGAGAAGGTTTCGTGAAAACACTTAACATAAGACTCGGTCTACGGTTGACACTTTTAGTCGCATTGGTGGTCAGTATTGCAATTGGTGTCGTAAAGAAACCTCAAGCTACTGCGCAAGGCAGCGATGAAGCAGCGGTGCGAGGCGCGATTCTCAAGAGCGCATCGACGTTTGAAAGCAACGATATGGCTGGCGCTACGCAGGTATGGGCTAACGACGAGTCGTTAACCGTCTTCGAAAGCGGCCACGCAAACTACGGTTGGGCCGATTATCGTAATAATCATCTTGGCCCGGAAATGGGAGAGATGAAGAACACGAAGTACGCATTTAGTGATATGAAGATTCATCTGGCCGGCAACACGGCGTGGGCAACTCTGAAGTACACAATCTCGGCAGATGTGATGGATAACGGAAAGCCGCGTCATATCGATAGCACTGGTCTGGGAACGGCGGTGCTGGAGAAACGCGACGGACAATGGCGCATCGTGCACTGGCACTCGAGTGCGCCGCGTCGCGCGCCAACCACGCCGCCAAACAACTGATTGCAACAGGTTCGCAGGTCCCCAAAGAATTAAACGTAAGACAAGAAGGAGAGAAATCATGAGAACTATTTCGCGAACGTTGATGCTACTCGTACTTGGCATGGTGTTAGTAACGCCGCTATTGGGCGTTGCTCAAAAAATACAACCAGCAGAGAAAACGCTTATCGGTTATGTAAGCGACAACCATTGTGGCTTGAAACACATGGCGGGTATGGGTGATGACAAGTCTTGCACTCTAATGGGATGCTTACGACTCTCGTTCTCCTGTTCATGACGCCCAGCAGCCGCCCACCGTTCTGGTGGACCTTAATAGGATTAATCGCATTGGTGGCCATGCAGGCCGTCTATTGGGTGGTTACTCATCCGGTGAACAAGTTTTGGTTGAAGGATACTTCCTTGAAGGGCCTTGTAGGAGGATTCTTTTCTCTAGATCCGATGAAGCAGGGCGCAGCATCCGAAGTTGGCAGTGAGGGTTGGAAGAAGCTCCGAGACAGGTGGGAGTACTCGCATGTCTTTCGGGCCGTGCTGGCTGTAATTGCTTTAATCACTCTGATCGTCGCCACCGCGATATAAGCCTCCCAGAGGCAAGAAACATGAACTCGCTTCACCTTAACCGAACCAGATTCCTCGCGCCAGGATCTAAAGGCGAGGCACTTTGGGCCTCGCCTTATTCAAACGACTAGCCTTCGGCAGGCGCAAATAGTCTATTGTTGGTCGTAGCGGTGATCGCACTGAGGGCAACGTTCTGCGGCTTCGAGGGTCCAGTAAACGTGCGTGTACGTTTCGGACCCATCTGAATTCAGCCGACCATATACCGAGCTGCGGCCGTTTTCAGACTGCCTGATTAATTGACCCCAAGTTTCAGGTTCGTTTGTAACTTCCGAACGCGTCGATAAGCCAGTAGCCGACGCAATCGTTGTGAAGCTATCGAGGTGTGTATAGATCGTCACCAACTCATCGTAATCGTGCTTGTTCGGGTGTGTACTCAACGTACTCCCGGCATTGGCCCCGGTATTAGAGAAGTAGTCCATGCAAGTATTTAGTGAAGTGCCGTCCGTCGATTGGTGGTCGAGACCAAATGTGTGACCGACTTCCTGGCACATCACATGGAGTTTCTCGTTCGGATTGTTGTAGGTTGAAGTATTGAAGTAGGTGTCATTCATCTTGGCGGAGCCTTGGGTGATGTGTGTTCCGCCCGTGATGTTGATAGAGGCCAGCCCGAGCCAGCCATTATTGCCATAAGTGCGGTTGCAGACCTGCACGGTGCCGGCGACCATTTTGCAGTTCCTACCACCGCCCCCGGCAACTTCAGTGAGATTCATGACTGAAGAATTGCTCCAGTCCGCAATCGCAGTACTGAACTGCGTCTGCCAATTCGAAGATAGATTATTTCCCACTTTAAGCGTAAACGGGTTAGCAGTGCGTGCCCAATGATAGCCGCCCCATGAATGGTTGGCATGAGAAACCGCTGCGAACATCGCCATCAGGCAAAAGACCATTACGAAGATCATCGTGATTCGACGCGAAGGTTTGAACATTAACTTTTTCCTTTCAGATGGTAAGGGTTGAAGCTGAGTCCCGCGGGTCTCCGAAGTGAGACTTAGGATTAGGACATTCTAGGACGCGAGCTAACGATATTACTGCTCAGTCCGACTGTCAATAGTTCGAGTTTATGAAGCTGGGCGCTCAGTGCCGCTCCTGCTTCGTTTTCTGATATCGAACTAGTGGGACATTAAGCACCGGAAAGATCGTTGGCTTGGTTCCCCCTAAGCCTGAAAAGAGTTGTTTGCAATCGAGTTCGGAGGTCTTTGCTCTGTTGTTATCAAGGTTAATTCTTCTTTTGTTCATTACTACTTCTCTTACTTTTGCACAGCCCGCTCGGCATCGGCAGCGGAACAAAGACAGACCGACTTATCGTTCATCCTCGAAAACCAAGTCTCCAGAAGTGGGTCGACTGGCTGAAGACCTTCGGGCTCAAGGAGGCACGGTCTTACTTACCAAGGAGAAAGTATCTCAGCCTTTTTTCTCGGTGGCAGGCCGAATCATCAAAATCAATGGTGAAGCTGTTCAGGTGTTTGAGTATGCGACACATTCTGCTGCTGAGGCTAACGCAAGGCGAGTTAGTGCTGATGGCACTACTATCGGGACCACAGCATCGCAGTTATTCATCCGGCCGCAGTGCAGTCTCCTATTACACGGCCGCAGCCATACGAGCGTGCCTACTCCACGCAAGTCTATTTACCCAATCTTCAAGCTAGTTACATCCGCAATCTTTCCTTTCTGATCTAACCCACAAAAAGCCCGTCGTGTCTCTTATTGTCGGGTGTCCATGTCATTAAAGGACCTCTCAGACAATAGATGACCCACGTGTAACTGCTATCGAGCTTTGATACAGCAATCTTGAAGCTCGTCTGGTGGGTATTTGTGTTCGGCTAAATCAGGAAAGAACCAAAGTCTATGAATAAGGTGGCAATCGCATTTCTGCTCGGAGTTCTTGTGCTTGGAGCCGCCAGAGACAGAGGTGAGCATCCGTGGAGTATGCCGCAGGAACAGCCTGATGACACATCCCCCATTTAGCCTGACAATACCAGTATGATGAAGAAGGTGCGCCTTGAAAAGAAGTAAAAAAGGCGGGCGCCTTTTGAGGGCCCACGTCCATTCTTGGAACTTTCAACCGGCATTTCAGTCCCCTAGTCGGGGCGGAGAGCCTCATCGGCGCCGCCAACGCCGGCCAACAAGGCGCGCATATGTTGCCTTGCCTTCCACGCGCCGGTAAGATTCGCGGCCTCAATACCATCTCTCCACACCTGTTGTGCCCCGGCAAGGTCACCAGCATTAGCCAAGACCGTGCCCAGCATCTGATAGGCGGCCGTATAATCCGGGTTGAGACTCATGACTTGGCGCAAAGACTTCGCTGGCAAATCAACTGTTACAGTCCACTAGTTAATCCCTTGGGTCATTTGTCTCCAAACAGATCCCTGGCCAACCTTGCCGCTCTCTATCCGTTCAATGGCCTGTCGGATTTGCATCGCCACTTCAAACTCGCCATCATCCTGGGCCTCTCTGAGTGCAGGCAGAACGCTTTCGTCGCCTATCTCATAGAGAAATCGACTGGCACGCCAACGAACAAGTTTGTTTGGATCTTTTAGTGTTTCGACCATCGGGCCAATCGCCTTCGGATCTCCTAAATCCGTTAGTGCATCGCCTGCCGATCGGCGCACCCCAACTGCTTCGTCTTTCAGAGCCTCACAGAGTGGAGCTAAGACTTCAGGAGTTTTTATCAACCCCAGAAGGACCACCGCTAAGCGGCGAATCGACATCTTTGGATCTTTCGTAGCTCTGATAATCAGTGACAAAGCTTGAGAATCTATCCGGGCTGTTGCATTTCTGCCTAATTCCTTTAGCGCGGCGAACCGCTGTTCCCACTTGGGCGATTCAAAGGCCCGTATGAGTTCGCCCAGTTCTTCTCCGTTCGCCTCAACCTTTTCATGTAAGTCAGGGTGATAGGCCTTCTCAACCAATTCTCTTAACTTCTTTTCATCATAGACGGCTGAAATTTCGCGCACCACCGCCTCGCCGACGTCGCCCAGCTCCCCGTAGCGCATACCTTCTTCTTTCCACTTTCGTTCCATCAGCATGTTTTCCGATGCACCCATCGCTCGCTCAATAGCCTTACCGAATCTCTCGGGTAACGGCAAGCGAGTTATTTCACTACCAGAGGACACCTTGACTAACATTGGGAGATCTCGAAAATACTGCACCGCTACCATTACCTCGCGCCATTTGTTATCGGACGTTTCCTTTGGTTCTTGCTTCGCGTTGTTCAAACTGGCGTATTCGAGTACGGCGCGGGCCTGAGACAAGATATCCTCCCATCCAGCAGTTGGCTTTCGCTGGATAGCCATAAAGTCTTCGACACGGAAGACATTGCTGACCCCTGGGATGGCCAGAATCTTTTCGATGTAGGCCGGACCATCTCCTTTATTTTCGTGTGTATATGTAATCGCGACCCCTTTGGTGAGCCTCTCATCCAAATTCAATTTCATGCTATTTGGATTTGGTGTGGTTTCAATGGATAGTAACTTCACTTTTGCTCTCCCGGCTCTACCTCCGCAGGTGGGTGAAATTTGACGTCATTTTACCACTCGGCTCCGGTTATCCCTCCTTAAGTCATAAAAAGAGTGATCTTAAGAGATGAGCTCGCTCCTTAGATAATAACCATGTGTGTGAATTAAGAGTTGACACTCTGGCAGGTTTTGGAGTATATCACCGCCATAAAGTCTATTTGTGAAGAAAAACCCCACAAGAAAGAAGACATTTTTACAAACAGGACCATGCCAAAAACGAGGCATATTGCACCGGCGAGAGCGGGGTGCCTGCTCAGGATTAAAAGCGCGATCGAGATGTTCAAGCCGGCCGAAAGGGCTGTGGCTGACTATGTGCTGAGTCACCCTGAAGAAGTTATGAACATGTCTGTGTCGGAAGCAGCCCGAGACATAGAAGTGGGCGAATCTACGGTCATCAGATTCTGCCGCGCCCTCGGCTATAAGGGATATCAGGAGTTCAAGCTCAGACTGGCACAGGACCTCGTTGAACCCGTCGAGTTCATCCACGAAAACATAAGTTTCGAAGATCGCACTGCCGACCTGGCACAGAAGGTTTTCCAAACGAATATCAAGGCTGTGGGTGACACGATGAAAGCGCTAGACCCGGAGATGGTCGAAGTAGCTGCCAAGGCACTCGCCCATGCTCGAAGGGTAGACATCTATGGCGTCGGCTACTCTTCATTCACCGCACTCGATGCAAAGTTAAAGTTCGTAAGACTTGGTCTGATTGCAGATGCTTACGGAGATGCACATCTGCAGGCGATGGCTGCCGCATCGCTAAAGAAGGGCGACGTCGCGATCGGCATCTCGCATTCGGGCAGTACGAAAGACGTAGTTGATGCTCTAGCCGCCGCGAGAAAAGTGGGAGCCTCGACAATTTCAATAACGAACTTTAGTCCCTCGCCGATTACCAGGTCTTCGGATGTCGTGCTGCTCACAGCATCTCCCGAGTCTCCTCTAGGTGGTGAAGTTCTGACTTCCCGAATCGCACAACTCTGCGTTCTCGACGTGCTTTCCGTGGCCCTCGCCGTGACTCTCGGCGATGGATGCCTGGATTTGATCAGGAAGACCTCGGAAGCAGTGAAGAAGAAGCGTTACTAATTGGAAGGCGTGTCCCTCTGTGGGCACCCGTTACCGTGGCGAGGGGCGCCTGGAGGGACGTCCCTACAAACAAACAACTCCTCAAATTGTGGTAACCCGGTTAGCCCAGGAGGCTCTTGCCATGAGAAGAACTACAGCGATTACATTTCTCGGACTTTTCTTGTTTTTGCTCATGCCATTCGCGGCGTTCGCGCAGACAGAGAAGGGTGCCGTCGTTGGTATCGTGACCGATAGCACAGGAGCGGTTGTCCCGGGAGCAACGGTTACGATCACAAACCTGGGCAACAAAACCGTACAAACCCTAACCACCAATGGCGAGGGCGTGTATGAAGCGCCTTTCCTCCCGCCTGCGACTTACGAAGTGTCGGCCACCGCGCAGGGCTTTGGCAGGACCATGAACAACAATGTCGTGGTAAACGTGGGCCAACGTGTGTCTGTAAATCTCGAGTTGTCGGCCGGCAACGTTCAGAGCAATGTCCTGATCGTTGACACACCTCAGCTGTTACAGACTGAATCGGCCACCATCGGTCAGGTTATCAACAACAAACAGTTAACCGAACTGCCTTCAGGCGACCGCAACATCTACAATTTCATTCTTCTGAACTCTAATGTTAATCAGCCGCCCGGAGGTAACGCACCTGCGTTCCGCCTGGAGAGCGGCGGGTCGTTTTCGATCTCGGGCACGCGTCCGTCGACTGTCACTTTTAAGATCGACGGCCTCTCCAACACCGATCCTACTTTTGGGACGCCGACCATAACTCCTTCGCTCGATTCAGTGCAGGAGTTTCAGTTACAAAACAGCGCTTTTTCAGCGGAATATGAAGGAATTGGTCAGATCAACGTCGCGACGAAAGCCGGCACCAACCGTATTCATGGATCTGGTTTTGATTTTTTGAGAAATGACCGCTTGCAGCCTCGCAACCCGATTGCTGCCTTAGACAAGTCTGGAAAACCTGGAAGAGGCAAACTACGATTCAACCAGTTTGGAGGAACTGTTGGCGGGCCACTCTGGTTACCACGATTCGGCGAGGGCGTCCCCTCATTGATTAAAGATAACACCTTCTTCTTTGTTAGTTACGAAGGCCGCCGGCATAACACAGTCACTCCTGGCGTCACTCGCGTGCTTACAGCAGCGGAACGGGCTGGTGATTTTTCAGCCGCGCTCGGCGCTTGTCTGACAGTGGGCGGCGCGCAAGTACCACTGTTGAATCCTGCAGGTCTCCCGACTGGCGACTGTGTTCGGGCGGGTCAGATTTTTGATCCGGCTACCACGGTAGCCAATCCAAGATTCAATCCGGCCATCGCGGAGTCAGCCACGAATCCGCGCACTATTCGTCAGCCCTTCGCCAATAACCGGATCCCGACTAACCGTCTGGATCAGACTGCTCAGGCTCTGATCAATTTCCAGCAGCCGCTGCCGAATTTCTCAGCCGGCACGAATAACTACCTGGCTCCAGCAGGCGCTGTGATTCAAAACGACCAGACCTCAGTGCGGATCGATCATAAGTTCTCCGAGGGGGATACGCTCTATGGGAGATTTGTAATTCAGAACAACGTTCGACTTAATCAAGGAGTACTCTTCCCTAACACTGGCGCGCCGAATTTTCTGGGCAAAGGCCGAGTGTTCAACTCCACCTGGACTCACCTTTTCAGCCCCACGATTGTGAATGAATTCCGTCTCGGTTACGTGCGCGGAGTTTATGGTCAGACTGTTGACCAGGTTGACCCGACTCAATTCGGCTTCAACAACACTTTTCTTCAGACGTTGCCTGGTATCGTCATAACGGGGAATTTGGTTAACTATGGCGGCCTGACCGCTTCTGTGTTGCAGACTGTGCAAAATACTTACCAGCTTGCGGATAACCTTTCCATCGTTCGTGGCAATCATAGCTTTAAGTTCGGCTTCAAAGGCGATCATAACAGGTTTAAGAACGGCGAATTGGGGAACGGCGCTAACGGCAGTGCTACATTTAGTGGCCTATACACCAAAGCCAGCAGCGCTTCCCAAGTGAGTTCAAACCGTGAGAATGCTGTAGCTGACTTTCTTTTGGGAATGGCACAAACTACCTCGCTCGCTACGCCTTCCATAGCAAATGTAAGAAATACGCCTTGGGCCGCTTATGTTCAGGATGATTGGAAGTTTTCGCGGCGAACAACCGTCAACCTGGGTCTTCGTTACGAATACCATCAACCTTATCGAGAGCAACTGCTGGGAGGCGCTCGTTTTGATCCGAGCAACGGCGGGCGCCTAATCGTCGCCAACCCGAATGTGGCGAGACTATCGAACACGCCGTTGGTGGTTTGTTGTACAGACCCAAGAGTTGTGGAACCCGACAAGATGGACTTTGGACCACGCATCGGAATCGCCATCCAGCCATTCAAGGACGATCCGACCGTCATTCGCGCCGGCTATGGAATCTTCTATGCTGACTCCACGCAGTTCTTTCACTGGCGCGCGTACGAGCCTCTCCCAGAGCGTCGTTTCGTTGCGCCCGCAGGCGATTTCTTAAACCCCGCCGGATTGCTGAGCAACCTTTTCCCAAACAGCGCGTTCACTACGGGATTAGGATTCATACCAACCTTCGGAAGTGTTCCCCCGGCGATCTTAAATAATCAGCCCTTCCTTCCCAACGCCGGCAATTCGGGCGCGCTCTACGACTATTCAACGCCCTACTCGCAACAGTGGAGTTTGAGCGTGCAGCGAGAACTTTTCGCAAATATGCTTCTGGAGCTCAGCTACACTGGTTCCAATTCCAAGAATCTTCCGATTCAGTGGATCTTCAGCCAGGCTTTCCCCAGTCCCGTGACAGCCAGTGTCACCAGTGCCGATCCGGCAGCCAATCCATACTTGCGACGACCCTATCCGAACTTCAATATCGGGGCGTATGCAACAACGAACGTGCTGCAGTCGAACTACAACGCCGCTACGATCAAGCTGGACAAGCGCTTCGCCAAGGGATACAGCTTCCTGGCTAGTTACACCTGGTCCAAGAGCCTTGATCAAGGCAGCGAGGTTTTCGCCCTCGGCTCAACTTTCAACATTCTCGCTAACAACAATGACTTCAATCTGGACAAAGGGTTGTCTACCTTTGATGTCCCACACCGATTTGTCGTAAGCGGCATCTATGAGTTCCCATTTGGTCGGGGTAAACCTTTCTGGAACAAGTCTGGCTGGCTGGATAAATTTGTCGGCGGCTGGAGGACATCCGCCATTTTCCAATTGCAATCCGGCTATCCTTTCTCGCCGAATATTCGTAATCGCAGGGCTAACACAGGCTACAGCCTCTCAACGGAGCGCGGCGATCTGATCGGTGATCCTTATTGGTCGGACGCAGAGTGGCAGAGACGACTTAGCGACTGGGAAGCTGGGATTGGCGGAAATCTTTTCCTGATTAACCCGGCTTCTATCAGTCTTGACTATGCACCGGGAACGTTTGGCAACATCCCGCGCAACTTCTTCCGCACACCCTTTGGCCGGAACCTGGACTTCTCGGTCGCTAAGGTCACGAACTTGGGCGAAATCACGCGGATGGAACTGCGTATTGATGTTATTGGAGCGACCAACGAAAGGCTACACCGATTTGACACCCAGGCTCGCACGTCAGCCAACAACACGCTCACTGCGGCGACAGTTGGAAGCATTCCTATCCGTAGCTTGATATTTGCCCCCCGCACAATCCAACTGGGCTTGAAGTTCACGTTCTGAGAGGTGGAGTCAGAAGGGCTGCCCACTTTTTATTTGTAACGATTCGGTGTGACGGGGGCTTAAACCAGCAATAGACGTCAGCAAACTGCTCGATGCAGCTCAGCCTTCAGTAGTTAATTTCGGAGAAAACCTTGTTTAGAGCAGGACTCAGCAGAGTTTGCATTTCCCCGGCCATTGGCACGCCTCTCGCGGGATTCGCCGCGCGGCAGGAGGTTTCGCAAGGCATCCACGATGATCTCTACGTGCGTGCTCTCGTGCTGGAGAATGCCAGGTCAGCGGTCGCTATGGTTAGCGTTGATGTGTTGGCGTTGTCGAGTGACTTTATCGCGCGTGTAAGAGGCGAGATTCAGAAGACCATAGGACTTGTGCCCGAATCTGTGATGATCGCATCGACTCACACGCATGCGGGACCGGTCACCATTACCACTTTCTTTAATCCTGATGAAAGTGTGGATCCGGATTACATGGACGCACTCGCGCAGAGCATTAAAGAGTCTGTGACAACCGCCTGGCACAAGCGTTTCCCGGCGCGCGTGGGTGTGGGAGTCGCTCACGTGGAAGGGGTCGGCGTGAATCGCCGCAGTCCGGACCAGCGACCAATCGATGAAGAAATCGGAATCATCAAAGTCGAAGATGCAGTCGGGAAAACTCGCGCTGTCTTCATAAACTACGCTTGTCACCCGACTGTGTTGGGCCCCGACAATTTACTCGTCAGCGGAGATTTTCCGGCCTTTGCTGTGAAGGAGATCGAAGACGCAATTGGCCCGGACGGTTTTGCCATGTTCGTTAATGGCACCCAGGGTAACATCAGCATGGGTCACTCCTCCGAATTAAGTGCGATTGGGATTATCACTCCCGGACGTACTTTTGAGAGAGCGGCCGAGTTGGGCCAGCTGTTGGCAGATGCGACGCGGCGCGCTCTGCCATCAATCGAAGTCTTTGATCAGCCCGAGCTTGGTTCAGCCGCAATCTCAATTGAGTTGCCACTAAAACACTATCCTTCAACTGCGGAGACTTCCAAACAGCTACGTGATGCAGAAGCACATCTGGCTGAGATCATTTCTGCTGATGGCGACGCTATCGATCAGCTTCGACGCGCCAAGTCTGAGCATCTTTATGCCTCGATTACTAACTTCTACGCGAAGGAGACAGCCGTCCTCGCAAATGGCTTGCTGCCTTTGGAATTGCAGGGAATTCGCATTGATGACGCGGTGTTTGTCGCTGTGCCTGCTGAAGTTTTCGTTGAGATCGGCCTGCATCTAAAGAAAATCGCTCCCCGGCGAACCTTTATTGTGGGAATCGCGAATGGCTATATCGGTTATTTGCCAACAACTGCGGCGCACGCAGCCGGCGGCTACGAAGTGGTTTCATCTAAATGCCAGCCGGAAGCGGAACACATTCTGATCGACAGGGCTCTGAATCTCGAGAAAAAGCTTTTCAGCGACGCTGATGGAAGTTCGGATAGTGTAGGAAGAACTGAGTAAACACAGAGCCACAACTGATTCACATTAAATGACAGACAAAATCCGCATTGGCGTTATTGGCCTGGGCATCATGGGTGAGCAGTATGTGCGTATTTACAAAGCACACCCTTTGACCAGTGTTGAGGCAATTTGCACCAGGAGCCATGACAGGCTTGACGATGTCGGCAACAAGTTTGGCGTGAAAGCGCGCTATACCGATTATGCCGAGATGCTAAGCGAGGCGCCGATCGATGCGGTTTGTGTGGCAACTCCGGACTTCGCTCATTTCGCACCGGCAAAAGCGGCGCTCGAGGCAGGCAAGCACGTACTTTGCGAAAAGCCTTTCACGACGGACTTACAGCAGGCGGACCAATTGCTTGCCTTAAGCAAAAGCCGGCCGCAACAGAAGTTGCAAGTCGCCTTCAATCATCGTTGGCTCTCTTCCTACTATCACGGGTTTGCAACCATCAGTAGGGGTGAGATCGGCCGTCCCCTCGTTGGTTACGCCCGGAAGAACGACACGATCTATGTGCCCACGGAAATGATCAACTGGGCGGCCAAGACAACACCCACACACTTTCTCGGAGCGCATGACATTGATCTGATGCGCTGGTACATGGACAGTGAGCCTTTAGCTGTTCACGCCTATGGGACCAAAGGCGTACTCGCGGCGCGCGGCATAGACACCTACGACATCATCCAGGCCCAGGTAAAGTTCAAGAGCGGTTCATTCGCCACAATCGAGTCAGGCTGGATCTACCCCAACACCTTTCCATCCATCGTCGACTCGTTTGTCGAGATTGTGGGAAGTAGTGGGCATTTGCATTTCGATCGCAAGCGTGAATCGGTAGAGCTGAGTACCGAAAAGCAATTTACCTACCCAAAGACATTTCTCAACTGCGAGGTGTTCGGAAAATTGCGCGGTGCTTTTGTCGAATGCCTATCAGACTTTATCGACGCCATCGTCGATAACGAGGAACCGAAGGTGACTGCACTTGATGGGCGGCAAGTGACAGCTGTGTTGGACGCGGTGTCTCGTTCGCTCAGCTCAGGAACAGTTGAAGCTGTATCGCAGATTGTTGGTTATTAAATTGAACGAACATCGGGGGAAGAAAATCTGGTTTTTTGTTAGTGGATCCGTTTCGTTCCTACATCTCACTCGAGAATTAGTGTTTTCGTGGATCTTCTCGTTCTTGCTTGCGGCTGCTCTGTGCCTTCGTGGTGAGCTGTTCTGGACGGTTCCAACACTGCGGAGGCACTAAGAGCCCGGAGAAATGATCAAACCAAGACAATTGCCGTTGTATGTGGTCTTCGGATTAGTTTTCCTGGTTTCGTCGACAAGTTCCACCTGAGGAAGTGCAAATGCCGGCTGGACTACAACTTGCTGATCACATCATCATCGCCGGCTACTTCATTTTGCTCACGGCCATCGGCGTCTATTTTTGGAAGCGCATGAGACACGTGCGAGACTTTTTCACGGGAGGAAACGCTATTCCGTGGTGGCTTGCAGGGGTGTCGTTCTACCTGACGGGCTTCAGCGCTTTCACTTTCGTCGCCTATTCCGAGATGGCCTATCGTTACGGTTTCATTGCCGTTACGCTCGCTTGGAGCTCTGCCGTAGGCATGGTCGTTGGCACTTTCTTGCTGGCCTCGCGCTGGAGACGAGCACGGATTTTGAGCCCGATTGAATTTCTTGAAGCACGATACAACAAGCAGATTCGTCAGGTGCTGGCGTGGGCCGGCTTACCGCTCAAGGTGATCGATGACGGCTTGAAGATATATGCCACAGGCGTCTTTGTTTCTGTTGGTCTCGGCTACGATCTCAGAACCAGCATTATCGCGAGCGGCCTCGTGATGCTGCTCTACACCTTTATGGGCGGCTTGTGGGCCGTCGTCGTAACCGACTTTATCCAATTCATCATCCTCACCCTGGGTGTGCTGGTCCTTTTCCCGCTCGTATTTGCGCACGTCGACTCCCTTAGCTTTTTCACACAGGGAGCGCCTGCGGGCTTTCTTGCGCCAGTCAGTGAACCCTTTTCCCTGATCTATGTGATCGCTTTCTACTTGCTCATCATCCTCAGCTACAACGGGAACTGGGCTTTCGCGCAAAAGTTCTACAGCGTGCGCGACGAGCGGGCGGCGCGAAAAGCTGGAATGCTTGCGGTGGTGTTGAAAATCATCGGCCCGCCCCTCTTCATTCTTCCCGCGATGGCGGCCCGCAGTCTCATGCCGGAGCTAATGCAGCCGCCAAACTCTCCACAGTTTACCTACGCCGCCATCTCGTTGAAGTTTCTTCCGGCCGGTCTGATGGGACTGATGATCGCCGCAATGTTCTCGGCGACGATGTCGACACTCAGCGGTGATTACAACGTGATGGCGAGTGTCATTACAGAAGATATTTACCGTCGGCTGTTCGACAAAGAGGCAAGCCAGCGCCGGCTCATCATTGTCGGCCGGCTCGCAACCCTTCTCGTTGGGGTTCTTACAATCACCATAGGTATCAGCCTCATTGCCTCGGCTCGCAAGGGTTTGTTTGAAGTGATGGTTACTGTCTTTGGCCTCTTTGTTGGACCAATGTTGATCCCCATGCTTGCGGGTTTGTTGATTCGCCGGATCACCTGGCGGGGTGCGGCCGCAGGAATTGCAACGGGGTTTGTCAGTGGTCTCTCGCTCTACCTCTACAAGACACTTGTGCTCGCCGGTCAGCCCGGAATCGACCCAAACTGGTTGCGCTATAACTACGAAGCGATCAGCATTTTGACAAACTTCGGCATGACGATTTTCGCGATGCTTCTGACAACGGCACTGGAAACGCGCACACCGCAGGAGCGGTCTCAAGTAGATGAGTTCTTTGCGCGCCTTTCGACACCTGTCGATCCGGAAAAGACGCATGCGAAAGTTACCGGCGAAGTCTTTTCTCCCTTCTACATCATCGCCTGGATCACGGCTGGCACGGGACTGCTTTTGGTTGTCGCAAGCGCTGTGCAGCCGGGTGGGGTAGGGCGCGCCGTGAACATCGCCGCAGGAGCCGTATTGGGTCTTTTAGCCTTCGGACTTTATCGCTTACATAAGAGATTTATGCGCCGCGAGTCTGCATCCGCTCACGCAGCCGAGGTCGCTCTCGGCCAAAGCGAAACGGAGTTGCGCGCGGTGAGTTGATCTCAGATCTTTTCGTGAGCGGTCATCTACGCCTTCGGCGTAGATGAAAGCAGCACGTTATTTCCATTAGCGATTGCGAGTCGCGATTAATGACTTACTGCAATATATGAGAATCGCCAATTTCACATTTAAAGATCGCGCTAGTCATGTGTCCCGACCGGGGCTGGTGATCGAAGACGAAATCGTGGATCTCACAAGGGTCTCTGAGCCAATCGGATTCGACGCGCCGCAAGACATGTTGTCTCTGATTAATCGCTTCTCTGAGCTGAATGCAGGCTTTGATGATCTGATCGAGCAGAGCAGCAGGCGGAACGCATTACCAGAAGGATGCGTCAGCCTCAACGACGCCAGGCTGGCTGCTCCGATCAAGCGTCCCGGCAAACTTATTTGTCTTGCCGGAAACTATCGCGAACACATCAAAGAGAGTGGCTTCGTTGCTCCTGAGCAAACCGACGTCATAACTCAGCAACTCTTTCTCAAACCTTCCACGTCAATTGTTGGCAATGACGATGAGATTCTGATCGGCAGCAACAACATTAGAGTGGGTTGGGAGACGGAGCTCGCAGTCGTCATCGGCAAACGCGGAAGAAATATTCCTGCCAGCGCCGCGCTTGAACATGTGTTCGGCTACACAATTCTCAATGACGTTTCGGAACGCGGACTGAACTCCACCGTCGAGAACCGGCGGAAGCGCGAGATGGATCGCTTTCTGGACTGGCTGGCGGGCAAATGGTTCGACACTTTTGCCCCTTGCGGTCCGTGGATAGTCACGGCTGATGAAATAGCCGACCCGCACAATCTAAACATCACGCTCACGGTCAACGGCCAACTCAGACAACAGGGCAACACGCGGGACATGATTTTTCGCATCCCCGAACAAATTGCCTACGCGTCGTCGATCATGACGCTTGAACCAGGTGACATCATTTCGACCGGCACTCCGGCCGGAGCAGGGGTCGGAGGCGGTGATACTTCATTGCACGATGGCGATGAGCTTGTCTGCGAGATCGAAAAGATCGGCACACTCAAAAACAGAGTGAGGTACATCGAGTGAGAGCACTGGATTGGGTCGTAGTCGGTCTGTACTTTCTCTTCATGCTGGTAGTCGGCCTTTACTTCATGCGCCGCGCGAGCCGGAGTATGGCCGACTATTTCGTTTCCGGACGAAATTTGCCGTGGTGGGTAATCGCGCTTTCGGCTGTCGCTACCTATACAGATGCAGGTCTGGCACCCGCGGTCACGATGCTTACCTATCAGGGTGGTTTGCTTGGTAACGCCGTGTGGTGGATTCCTTACGTGATCTGGATGCCACTGGGAGCTGTGCTCTGGTCCAAGTATTGGCGGCGTTTGGGAACAGTAACTTCGGCGGAACTGCTCAATATCAGATACAGCGGCAGAGTTGCGTACGTCTATCGCGGGGTCTACTCGGTATTCATGAGCTTTGGCTTCATCGTGGTGTTGATGGGTTATGTTTCAGGTTGGCTCGGCGCAGCGTTGGGTCCAATTCTCGGTTGGGAGCCAATCAGTCTTATTCTGTTCTCCGCCTTTGTAACGGCTGCTTACACTGTCGCCTCGGGTCTCTCGGGTGTCGCCTACACAGACGCCTATCAATTCGGCATCTTCCTTATCGGCAACATCATTCTTGTGCCCATCGTGCTTGCCGGAGCCGGCGGGATGGAGCACGTTTATCAGACAATTGAAGCGACGCGCGGCGCAGCCGGGTCGGAAACACTGTTGCGAGTTATCCCGCCGGCCGAAGGTTTAGGGGGATTGACGATTCTGGCTTTTGTTGTGCAGGGGCTTTTCTTCGCTGCCTCTCCTACCGGCGGTGAAGGATTTACGGCCCAGCGCTTCATGGCCGCACGCAATGAATTTCATGCGCAAGTGGGCCAACTTTTCAATGCGATCCTCACGCTGATCGTCCGGGTTGTCCCATTTCTATTCCTGGGTCTTATCGCAGCGGCTCTTTATGCGCCCGGAACCGTGGCGGAGCCGGGTGAGATTTGGGCACGTATGGTTCGCAGCTACGCGCCGGTTGGATTGTTGGGCCTGTTGGTCGCGGGCATTTTTGCCGCTTACATGTCAACCATTAGCACGTTGATGAACTGGGGCGCGTCATACGTAGTTAATGATCTCTACAAATCTTTCATTCGACCAACAGAAAACGAGCGCCACTATGTGTGGGTGGGACGAATCGGCTCAGTTGTGATCTTTGCGCTTTCCCTCTTCGTTGCTTACTACTTCGTAGAAGGTTTACGCGCCTGGTTTCTTTTCATCAACTCGGTCGTCTTCGCTTTTATCCTGCCACTTTCCTGGCTCAGGTTCTTCTGGTGGCGACTCAACATTTACGGTGAGGCGGCCGCACTCATCTTTGGCCTACCGTTAAGCTACATCGTCTGGTTTCCACTCGGGTTCTCAAACGAACAGTCGCACCCTTTCTGGCAGGGATTCCTGCTCCTATTCGGTTTGGGCATGGTCACGATTGTCGGCGTGACATATCTAACGCCGCCGGAGCGGATCGAGACGTTGCGAGAGTTTTACCGGCGCTGCCGGCCACCTGGATTCTGGGGCCCGGTTGTAAGCGATTTCGGCCCGGAGACACTTCGTGAGATCCGTCGCGAGACCATGACCGACCTGATTGATTGCGCTCTTGGAGTTGTGTTCTGCACCGCGGCTATTGAAGCAGTGATCAGTCCGCTCGGCCGTCATTGGGGAATCTTCATTGCGTCACTCGCGATAGGCTTAATCAGCGGTGGTCTATTCATCGCTCGTTGGGCGCGTCGCGGAGTGTTTCGCGCTCTTTCAGCAGATGGGAAGCGCGCGGAGGAGATCGTAGAACCAATTGCGCAAGAGAATCTCGCAACGTGATGCCTTCACTCCGTAGGAGTGAGATGTTTATAGACAGGGAATATTTACCAAAAGCGAGGCGCCGTTCGGAGGGGCGGAATGAGCCTGGAGGGTATTTGTCAACTTGAGTTCCGCCCCTCCGAACGGCGCCAGAGCAGGTTGGGTTTTCCAAGGCTATAAACATTTCACCCCTACGGGGTGAAGAATTGAGTGATCATTAAAACAACAGTCATTACCAATTGGGAGGGTCTGGTGGAGAGGCATTGTGCAGTACTCACGTTTGGATTGCGATTGATGTTGATTGCCGCACTGGTGGGGATAGTCTTCACCGCACATTCTTCGGTGACGGACACGACACATGCGAGCAGCAACAGCCAGCCGAAGCGCGAGGTCCATGCTTTGTGGGCGCACCCGCCCTCGATCGGAACCAACGTCGAAGCCGTGCGTAAGTTCGTTGATCAATGCAAGCGCGCAAACATCGACACCATAGTGATCCTGGCAAAAGGCGCGCAAGGCGAACTCTATTGGAAAAGTAAGCGTTTCCCGCAGGCGATTGCGAAGGGTTTTGAGAACTTTGACTTCCTCGAGAACCTCACGAGCGAGGCCCACGCACAAGGGATCAAGATCGATGCCTGGCTCTGCGATTTCATTGAAGGTGTTGACGGAGCAGCCTATCGCGAACATCCGGAATGGGCGCAGATCAATCCGGACGGCGGCACGACTGCCACGGAGAAGCTCGGGCATACGAAACCCTACGGCTACGTGTGGATGTGCCCGGCGCAGCGTCCGGGCTACGTGGACCAGTGGCTGATTCCGATGTTTGAGGAAGTTGCCACAAGCTATCCGGTTGATAGTGTTCACCATGACTACGTGCGTTATCCGGGCGATGTGGCGCCCGATGGCTACTGCTTCTGTGACTACTGCCTGGCGCATATGCCGAAGTACGCAATGCTCAGCTATCAGACGCGACCAGCAGAACGTTACCGCGTGAAGTTTGCGCAGCCGCGCATCGAAGCCAACTGGTGGAGCGACCCGACGATGTTGCCCGCCGATTGGGACCAGATGGACCGGCGAGAGAAGGCGGATTTCCTGTTGAATGGACGGACGGTACCGGGTGGACCACCCGACATGCGCTACTTTTTCTATGACTATCGTTTGCATCAGATCAAAAACTACGTGCGCGAGCTCGCGACTCATGTCAGACACGTCAATCCAAAGGTAGCAATCTCTGCCGCGGTCTTTAAGAACCCGGTCTTGAGCGGACGCTTCATAGGCCAGCGCTGGAATGAGTGGACGCCGTGGATAGATGTGTTCATGCCGATGACTTATCGCAGTCATTTCGCCGGCAGCTTTGAAAGTTACCTGGATCATTTAACGGAGACGACTGCACGGCAAATCGAATGGGTTAATCACGAGAGACCGATCTACGCGGGTATTGCAACCACCTATTTATATCGAGAAGAGTTGCAACCTATTGATGACATTCGGGAAAGAGTCACTGAGATGAAGTTGCTCGCTCCAGATGATTCCAGGGGCCGGGCTGAGAAAGCGCGTGCAATCAAGTTGGGTTTTGAAACAATGAGGAAGCACTTGGCAGAAGTTTCACCTGATGCGGAGCGCGAAATTGGTTCTTTGGTATTGACTGTTACCGCTAATGATGGACGCGATGTCACGCCCGCCGCACTTGAAAGTCTCGCTGCCCGGATTTCGAGATTCAGAAGCGACTTGCCGGCCGGTTATTTCCCTCGGGAGAAACTCTTGCGGTCAATTGAAGCTGCTCGTAAAGCCAATCCTGATGGCATCGTAATTTTCGCCTCGGGGAATCTGGCGATTGAGAAACTATGGCCCGCGTTGGAAAGCGCGTTTAAGCGGTAGGTCAACCACGCTACCGAGGGTTGGTGGGAATAAGAACAAGTCGGGAAGGGGCCAAGCGGTGAATAGGGGGTCCACACCACATTGACTCCGAGCGCGCCCCCGCTGAATGAGTTGAACCCGCTGAAGAATGTGCATCCCATCAGTGTTATTCAGGCTGGTTCATAGCGAGCCAGCGGGGGCGCGCTCGGAGTCAATGTGGTGTGGGCCCCCTATTCACCGCTTGGCCCCTTCCCGACTTGTTCTAGTTTTCCCACTGGGCTCTGGAAATTGATGCTTCACATGTCGAACTCAGGAAATCACGTCCGTAGGAATTTTGGCAGGAAGCAATTGCCATTATGCGTGGTTGTTTGCCTTCTCCTGAGGTGTATTGTGGCCCAGATCGGGAACAGTCAGGTGCGTTCTGAGCTACTCACCGAGCCTTATTCACTTCACGATGATTTTCAAGGAGACAGCCTCGGCCAGTGGGCTAGTTATCCGCCGGCACAGGACGTCGGCTACGAGCCAAGCTTGTCGCCCACCACGGAATTTGGCGCGCCCGGTGGTCGCTCATTGATGCGAGTGATCAAGCCAAATCGTTCAGGAGGTCAGCGCTTCGGGTTCATAAAGAAAGTAAGAATGACAGTCGGGAATGACTGCCGATTTCGCTTCTCTTACCGTCTTAATTCTCCAACCACTGATGCAACAATCGAAATTGGCCTGGCTGGAATCGATGGCCATCTTTACAGCACCAAACTGACAGCCAGGACAAACGAGTGGAGTACCGCCCAGGTGCCGCCAAGAGACTTTCGGACACCAACAGAAGGAGTTGGCGTCGAAGCCGTTTATATCGTCGCGGCTATACCCAAAATGAACGCGGACACCACCTACCGCTTCATGATTGATGACATCACGATCTCGGCTGCGCGGGAAGCACACTTTGAAGTGAGAATCCCACGCGCCGAGATAATCGAGCCCTGGCCGGAGCTAATCAGCGAGAAAAGTTATCGCGCCGGAGAAACATTTGCTGTGGAGGCAAGTGCCCCGGTGCGGGTCACAAAAGTGGATTGCTTACTGGAAACGTCCGTTGCGCCTGTCGTCACCTCAGGAAAGCTTTACGACGATGGTAGCCACGGTGATAAGAGTGCCGGCGATGGCATTTGGTCAAATGGAGCTCTCTACTCTTTTCGCTCTTCCGATCCAAAAGGTGTTTGGCTGGTGCATTTTCGTGGCACAACAGCAGGGGGACAATCAATTAACACCTCGGTTCGCGTAATAGTTCGGCCTCCAAGAGCCGGTAGTCATCCGAGCCTTTTCTTTGACGCTACTGATCGTGACAGGTTGATCGAGCGATCGCTCAATCCCAAGCTCTCGGGCCTGTGGACGTTCTTGCAGACAAGCGCAAAAACGGCGCGTGAGAATGGCGAGATCGCGCAGGGCAGAGACGTGTTTGAGCTGCTTGACACGGAGTACTTGCTGCCGTCGCTGCTCGGATATTTTGATGTGCTTAACCGGGCCCGCTCTCGGATTACGTCCAACGCGTTTGAGGCCTACATCACCGGAAGCGAGCAAGCACGTAGAGCCGCAAAAGGCGCGCTACTTGATGTCGCGCGATGGAAGCGCTGGGAGCCGCCGTGGTTCACAGCTCATGGCCAACACACCTACTATCCGGCGGGATTGCTGGCGGCTGACGTAGCGTTGGGCTATGACCTGCTTTATGACGACCTTTCGGAACCTGAACGCGCCCTGGTTCGTCGAGCACTGATTGAGAAATCGATCATCCCGGCATTCAAAGAGTATGTTGCTGACAATCGTGTTATGGCTAACACGAGCAACTGGATCGCCCACACTGTTGGCGGCGCGCTAATCTCCGCCGCAAGCATCTCAAACGATCTGGGTGCTGAAGAAACGGATGGGCTTTTTGAGTTTTGTGTTGGCGGACTTCTGCGTAAGCTCGAAGATCACATCAACGCCAGCTTTCTCTGTGATGGAAGTTACGGCGAGGGAATCAGTTATCAGGAGTTCGACCTCGAGACCCTGGCGCCAGCACTTGTCGCCGTGCGCCGCGCCTATGGCGCCGACTATTTCAAACAAACGCGGGTGCTCGATTCACTCACTTATCCGATGTACACGCTGGCCTGGCCCACGAGCGCGAGTCCTGATATGGGTGACACGCATCCCCCGGCCGGCCACGGCATACCGGCGCTCGTGTATCAATCCAGGAATCCGGTGGTGCGCTGGTACTACTCGCAATTCGAGCGGCCGTCGCTTAGCAAATTCATCTTTTACGACGACTCTGTTGCGCCTCAGCCACCAACGCTTCCTACTTCGCGCGTCTTCGCGCAAAAGGGCAACGCAGTCTTTCGCACGGGTTGGGCGGCGGATGACATGGTCTTTCTGTTTCGCGCTGGGCCGAATTTCAACCATCATCATGCGGATCAAGGCTCGTTTCTCCTGACCGCCTTCGGCGAAACCCTGATCACCGAAGCGGGTTGGTCCGACTATTACAAAGACCCTTACTACGCGACGTTTTTCACGCAAGCCGTCGGACACAACACCATTTTGGTTGGTGGCAACCCGGAGAGCCAAACGATTGCCGACACTGCGCAGTTCAAGGCTCTCAACAGTTATCCGCGCATCACAGATTCAGTCACGAGCAAGTTTTATGACGGCGTTGGCAGCGAATTGTCGTCAGTCTATAAAGACAGTTTGTCTCGTTACGTGCGGAGTGTTGTTTTTGTTAAGCCGCACTATTTTGTCGTTTTTGACGATTTGAAGGTGAGCGAAAAGCCCGCGCAGTTTGATTTCTTACTGCATTTGCCGAATCGCGACAAAATCAAACTCGAAGCCTTAACAGCGATTTCCAACGGCGACAAAGCTTCGCTGGCCGTGCGTTCGTTTCCGCCGCAGAACGCAAAGTTGAGCATTGAAAACGGGCATATCCCCTATCAAGTTTTTTCGACGCGAACGCCTGCTGAAACTCCCGCGCAACCGGCCTATCTCGCGGTCAAAACCATCAACGCGATGAACGCGGCGCAATTTCTGACAGCAATTGTTCCGGCGAAAAGTGAAAGCGCAGCGCAAAAAGTAACCAGTCAAATGGGCGAAATTGTCGGCGAGAATCTGAAAGGAATCCGCGTCGAACGCAGCAATGAAACCGACTTGGTGATGTTTCGCAGTGGCGCCGGAACCCAAACGATTCGTCATGGAGAGTGGTTGGCGAATGCAGCAACTTTGGCGATCACCGAGAGCACAAACAACCTGAAAATATTCGCGGTACAGAACGCTCGTTCATTGCGGCGCGGGAATCAAATCTTGTTTTCAAGCGAGTCTCCAATGAGCGTTGCTGCCAATTTCAACGCCACCGGAATTGAAGTGGCTTGCAATGGGGAAACTGCAACAAAGATTACGCTGTTTGTAGGGAAAGTCCCCGACAGTGTTCTGCTTGATGGTAAAGAGTTGAACGCGACCGCTTTTAGTTTCAACCGCACGGACGGGACGATTTCGTTAAATGTTCCGAGCCGACACCACGATTTGAAAATCATGTTCCGCTGAACACGGCTATGAAAGAAGTATCGACGGTTATAAAGGTTGAGGACGCGCGTTTGCAGCGATGAACATTGTTCGAGACAAAACTTTGAGTATCGAACGCAGAGAATTTTTGGAATTAGGGGTGCTAGCGGTTGCCGGCGCGGCATTGTTCAAAGCGCGCCCGGCCGAAGCCCAGAGACCTGTCCCAAAGAGCGAATACGATTATGTTGATTGGAGCTGGGAAAAATGGCGAAAGATTACAAACGCAGTGCGTCCGCGAGTTTCAAGTGAGCAAACAGGCAAAGCCGAGTTAATTGATTTGCTTGCAAGCGGAAAAGAAAAGATCACGACCCTGCAACAGTGGCAAACGCGGCGTTTTGAGATCGAAAACCGTTTGCGTGTTTTTCTTGGTGATTCGCCGAAAGTGAAGCCGCAGTTAGCTGCAAACATTACGGAAGAAATTTCGCATGACGACTACACTCTGCGAAAACTCGTTTTTCAAACCGAGCCGAATGAATTTGTCCCGTCGTATCTGCTCGTTCCCAGAAATCTACGCGAAAAGACCCCAGCGATTATCTGTCCGCATCAGACGACACAAGCCGGGAAAAAGGAACCGGCCGGGCTTGCAGGACATCCGGAGTTGCAGACCGCTCTGCATCTGGTGAAGCGAGGTTACATAACATTCACATACGACGCGTTATGTTTTGGCGAGCGTCACGATCCGGCGAGTGGGCACTACGGCGATGCGATTCCTTTTTATCGTAAACATCCCGGTTGGTCTTTGATTGGAAAGATGGTTTGGGATCTGGGACGCGCCATAGATTACTTGCACACACTCGATTTCGTTGACCCCACCCGGATTGGTTCTATCGGCCATTCACACGGAGGGATTACGACGCTCTTTTCGATGGCTTTGGATAAACGCATTGCTGTGGGCGCCAGTAACTGCGGATTCGACACTTTTCGCATTGATGGCAATGTTTGGCGATGGTCTCATGCAACAGCGCTCATGCCCCGGCTTGGGTTCTACATCAAGAGTCCTTACATCAACATGGACTTCTACCGCGCCGTGCCCGATTCAGAAGTGATTCAAACCCCGTTCGAGATGCACGAATTGCTTGCATTGATCGCACCGCGGTCGCTGTTTTTATCGACGTCTGATGAGGATTTTGTCTTTCCCAATGCAGGTTGGAGCGCGCGTCAGGCGCTCGCCCGCCTTGAGCCAGTTTACGGCCTCCTGAATGGAGCGGAGAAAATTGAAAGTCACTTCTTCAAGGGAGGGCACAGCTTCCCAAAGGATGTTTCCAGTCGAGCCTACGAATGGCTAGATCGGTGGCTGAAATTGTAGGGGTGTCCCTCCGTGGGGACCCACCATTGAATGACAGGGCGTTATCAATCAGAAAGGGCGCCCACGGAGGGACGCCCCTACCGAGTTATGAACATCATTCTTGCAATTGATGGCGGTGGCAGCCGGACTCGGTGTCTGGCAATAGATCGCACTGGTGAAACTGTTGGTGACTGCGTCAGTGGTCCATCAAATCACCTGCTCATCGATCGTAAGACGGTCAAACAGTCGCTCGCTGATGCGATAGAGCAAACACTGGCACGTGGAGGAGTCAATCGGGCAGACGTTGTTTGTCTATCAGCAGGACTTGCAGGTGTCGATTTTGATGGAACCGGTGCGGCCGAAATGGAGACGCTGCTGCGCGAAATGGGTTTCGAGAACCTGGTGATCAACGGCGATATGGTCATCGCGCAGGCGGGCGCGCTAGGCCTTAAGGCGGGAGTAGTTGCTCTTGCCGGCACGGGCTCAGCAATTCTCGGCGTAGGGACAAACGGCGAGCGTGTGAAGGTTGGTGGTTGGGGACCAATCTACGGTGATGAGGGTAGCGCATACCGCATTGCACAAACGGCTCTGCGAGCTGCAGCAAGCGCGTATGACAGCCGCGGTCCGAAAACGGTTCTTACGAACGCGTTGCCACGCGCGCTGGGACTCGACGACTTCCGGGAAACGGTCTCGCGGGTCTATGTGGACGGAATGGAACCGCGTGAGATAGCAGCTCTCAGTCGAGTCGTGTACGAAATTGCCGAGGCCGGCGACGAAGTGGCGCGCAACGTCTTCTTTCAAGCGGGTGATGAACTTGCAGAAAGCGTTGAAGCGGCGATCCGTCAGTTGGGAATGAATCAGGTTGAAGTTCCCGTTTCATACCAGGGGTCGGTGCTTGAGTCGTGTCTACTGTTGCGAGAACGATTCGTTGAGACACTGAAACGAAAGGTACCGAAATGTAATGTCCTGCCGCCGCGGTTTGAGCCGGTTGTTGGTGCATATTTGTTAGGGAGAACAGCAGTGGGCTGGGATGTGAATGCTAATGTGCTCGATGATCTCGAGCGAAAGATGGGCGCTGAAACAAAGTGCATCGCGCCTGTGAAAGGCAGATAAGAACTGTGGCATTTCTCGAGTACATCGATGGGTTGCAAGCCATTCTCGAAAGAATCAAGCGTGAACAAGCCCACAACATCAAACAAGCTGGTTTATTTGTGGCGAAAGCTCTTTCGGCGGGTGGCATTATTCACACCTTCGGCACCGGCCATTCTCACCTCATCGCGGACGAAGCCTTCTTCCGCGCAGGAGGAATCGCCGCGGTGAATCCAATTCTTCATGAGCGCATTATTTTTCTTCGAGGAGCACTCGAGAGCACGCGTACTGAACAGGAATACGGATTCGCTCGACAACTGCTGGCCCAGGAAAATGTGAGCGACATCGACGCCGCCATCATCATCTCGAACTCAGGTCGGAACGCTGCGCCCATCGAAATGGCTTTGGAGATGAAAGCACTCGGACTGAAGGTAATCGCGATCACAAACCTCGAGCAGTCGCGCGCAGCAAGGCCTCGTCATTCTTCAGGGAAGCGTTTGTACGAAGTTGTCGATGTCGTAGTTGACAATTGTGTACCTCCCGGCGACGCAGTGCTTGAACTACCGAGTCTCGAGACTCGCATTGGACCTTCGTCAACCGTGGCAGGCGCGGCGATCATCAATTCGATCATCATCGAGGCTGTAGCTGAACTGTTGAGACAAGACGAACCGGTCCCGGTTCTACCAAGCGCAAACTCTGATGGCGTCAGCGAGCAGACATTGAGCGAAATGCTGAGACGTTACCAGGCTCGCATCAAGTACATCGATGTCGATGAGCCGGTTGCTGAAAAAAGGAGAGGCTGAGCAGGAATGGCGCGTCGTGATGCCCTGCTTGAAGTTATAGCGTGCTCTGTTGCCGACGCGGTCGAGGCTCAGCACGGAGGAGCGGGAAGGTTGGAAGTGATTAGCGAGCTTCAGCGAGGTGGCCTGACACCTAAGCTGAGGTTGGTCCAACAGATAATTGCCGTCGTCTCGTTGCCTGTGCGTGTGATGCTGCGTGAGCAAGATAGTTATGACGTATCCAGCACGAAAGAGAAGGATCGCCTTTGCGTTGCGGCCCGTGAGCTTTCAGCGCTGCGGGTCGAAGGACTGGTCCTGGGCTTCTTGCGTGAGGGCCGCGTCGACGTGGAATTGACTCAGGAGATCTTGTCATGTGCGCCGAACCTGAAAGCGACATTCCATCACGCGTTTGAGGAAACTGAACCCTTCGAGGCGATTCGGGAGATCAAGCGGATTGATCACGTAGACCGAATTCTTACGCATGGTGGGTCCCTGGCGTGGCCAGGCAGGATCGAACAGCTTGCGAAGTATCAGCAGGAAACCCATCCCGAGATTCAGATTATTGCCGGAGGTGGGTTGGACGCAGAAAAGATCAAGGACATCGGTAAGTCGACTGCTATTCGGGAGTTTCATGTAGGTCGCGCGGCACGCGCCTCGGGGAGAGTAGATGGTGAGGTCCAGGCTGCACGTGTAAAGACGTTGGTTGAAGCTGCAAGAGAGGAATGATGCTCAGTCAGGAGCCGTTTTTTACAGAGTTAGAGTTCCGTTCGGATTCGGTTTTCCACCCCGGTAGGGGTGAGATGTTTATAGCAACCCGACGATCCTATCCTCCGGCGCCGTTCGGTGGGGCGGAACTCAACTCGGCAGGTTACTCATCTAGATCATTCCGCCCCTCCGAACGGCGCAGAGATTTTTGTTGTGGCCCGGGCTATAAACATCTCACCCCTATCGGGGTGAAAGCCGCGGTTCATGCCAACAGACTCGAACGCCTCAGGAAATAACTATGTCGAAACAAATCTTAAACAAACAGATTGCTGAACTGGCGTTGTTCGGAGGACCAGCTGCCCTTACGCGAAAGCCTCCGGACTGGCCCTACTTTGACGAGTCTGATCGTCAAGCTCTTCTCGCTGTTCTGGAAAGCAGGGTCTGGGGCGGATATCACGAGGCGGTGGCTGAGCTCGAACGACGTTTTGCCGCTTATCATGGTGCAAAACATGGAATCGCGGTCGCAAACGGTACCGTCTCGCTCGAAATTGCTTTGACGGTGGCTGGTGTGCTTCCAGGGGATGAAGTCATCGTGCCACCAATTACATTCGTGGCTTCGGCCTCTGCGATTGCCCGCATCGGCGCAGTGCCAGTGTTCGTGGATGTGGATCCGGAAACGATCAATCTGAATCCGGCATTGGTTGAGGCCGCAATCACCGAACGAACGCGTGCGATTGTCCTCGTACACTTTGGCGGCTGTCCCGCGGATCTTGATAGCTTTACCAAACTTTGCCGCGAGCACAATCTGGTTTTGATCGAAGACTGCGCTCACGCGCATGGAGCCGAGTGGAAAGGCCGGCGCGTGGGGAGCTTCGGTCATTTTGGATCATTCAGTTTCCAGGGATCCAAAAACATGACCGCGGGCGAGGGCGGTATTCTGATCACAAATGATGAAGCTCTGGCCGAGAACGCTCGCTCGATTGCAAATCAGGGACGGCGTACCGGCGGCGCCTGGTATGAGCATGTCAACCTCGGAACGAACGCTCGTCTGACTGGTTTCCAGGCCGCCCTTCTTCTCAACCAACTCGAAAGGCTCCCACAACAAGTGACAACTCGCATGGACCAGGCGGCGGATTTACGCGCCGGCCTTGCAGTGACCGGCGCGTTGCAACCAACACCCGCAAAGCTCGACAAGCGGATCACTGCTCACGCATTTCATCTTTTCTCGATGCAGTATTTCGCTGATGCTTTAGGTGGAGTTTCGCGGGATCGGTTTGTTGAAGCTTTGCAGGCAGAGGGTTTGCCCGCCATGGCCGGATATCCTTACCCGATCTATCAGAATGAACTCTTCAAGCAACGACCACACACGGTGCATCAATGTCCGGAAGCGGAAGCGTATTGCAGCTCTTCCGTCTGGCTCCCTCAGAACGCGCTGTTGGCGGATCGAGAATGGATTGATACGGCCCTCGCCGCGATAAACAAAGTCTGTGCGAACGCCGATGAACTGCTCGCGCACTCAACCAGTAATTCAACTACGCGTTCCGCAGAATTATCCTTGCCGGTATCGGGTCATGAATAGACGAGGATTTTTGGAGATCTCATCAGGGGCCGCGCTTGCATTAGTCGCGCCTCACTCAGGCGTTAAGGGACAACAAAAACAAACTGCCCGCAAAGTTGCCGGTAGTCGAAATTACGCCGGATTAAGTCTTGTAGAGTTGGGAGATCAATATCGCAGCGATCTGTTCGCGGACTTTCTGCCGTTCATGGACAAGTTTGTCATTGACCATGAACTGGGCGGCTTCATGTGTAACACCGACCACACTGGTGCTCGTGTAAATGACAACAAGCTCAGTTGGTTTGAAGGACGCGGCACCTGGGTCTATTCATTTCTCTACAACAATCTTGCGCGAGAGCAGAAGTACCTCGATGTCGCACGACGATCTGTTGAGTTTACTTTGAAGTCAAAACCACCCGAGGGCGAACTATGGCCCAAAGAGTTGACTCGGGAAGGGAAGCAGCTCACTTCAGCCGATGGCGAGATCTACGGCGACATCTTCATCGCTGAAGGACTGGCGGAATATTCAAAAGCAACGGGACAACGCCCTTATTGGGACATGGCCCGGGAGATTCTGTTCAAGTGCATCGATATCTACGATCTACCCGATTATCGGCCGGCTATTGGACAAACTTATCTGGGGCCAACTGCAAAGTCTTTTCCGGGTGCGCGTGTTCAGGGTGTGTGGATGGTACTGATCCGGCTTGTCACACAGATGCTGGAAATGCGAGCCGATACGGACATTGAGAGAGTCGCTGATCGATGTGTGGATGCGATCACTAAGCATCATTACAACCCCGAATTCGGTCTCATCAATGAGTTGCTAAATCATGATTTGACGCGACCGACGGACGAGTATGCTCAACTAGTCTACACGGGCCACTGTATCGAGAATCTCTGGATGCTGCTTTACGAGGCCGCGCGGCGGCGCGACAAAAAACTAACTGACACTCTTTCGGCTTGGTTTAAGCGACACGTCGAAGTGGCGTGGGACGATGTGTATGGCGGCGTGTTTCGCAATTTGCAAAATGTTGAAGGAAATGTCTGGCTCGTTGACAAAGTTCTCTGGGCGCAGGAGGAGGTACTGATCGGTTCGATGTTCGTCATCGAGCAACTCGGCGCGGAATGGGCCAGGCAGATGTTCGACAAGATGTATGCCTATGTACGCGAAAAGTACCCGTTGAAACGTCACGGCTCACCCCTCTGGATGTATGCGTCGGATCGGAAGGCGAGTTTTGAAGCGTTTCTGAAGATGCCTAAACGGGTTGAGAATTTCCACCACCCGCGTCACCTGATGCTGAACTTATTGAGTATTGAACGAATGCTCAAACGCAGCCCTCGTGGCTGATGCAAAAACTCTGACAGGGAAACCGATGCACCAAATAACACGAAAGTGGATCCGGTTTGTTGACTCTACAGGCTTGGCATTGTGAGCATGGGGATACAGAACACAAACAGTAAGGCTACGATTCCAGTGTTGAAAAACGTCATCGGGGTGCTGATTACTCTGACGTTAACTCCGATGCTTTCAGCCGCAGCTTATCCGAATCTGAGCATTAATGTTTCGCTAAGTGGTACAAGAGCACAGCGCGGTGACACAGTTGAAGTCAAGGTGCAGGTCTTACAAGGCAGCACACCTGCAAGGAATCAGGCGCGCGGTGTCTTTCTAACACCGACGGTCGGAACTCAGACTTTGTCCCTCGAGCCGATGCGTCGACCAGGTCTGTATCGTGGTGAGATTATTCTGCGAAGCGACGCACCCCAAGGTCTGTATGTCGTGCATGTCTGGACCGGAGCGTCCTCAAATCCAACTGCCGACGGTAAAGCGAGTTTCTTGTTGGGACGCCTCATTAATGATTTCTTTATTGCCCCTTATATTGATGCTGCGCGTCCTGACGCAGATATAGACGCATACCTAAAAGATTTTCGGCGTGTCGGCGGAAACTTCCTGATAGCTCACAACCTGATTAGTCCAACCAAAGCTTATTACCCATCAAAGATCTGTAAGACCGATGTGACGAGTGCTTTTGGCAATGATCTCGTGGAAATGATCTTAAGCCGCGCAGACAATCAGGGGCTTGCGGTATTGCTTTCCGTGAGTTGGGATATGACAAGGCAGTCTCCTTTCAAAGATCGCATGCAAGAAATAAAGGCAATCGCGAGGGAGATGTATGACCTTTACAAACATCATCCTTCATTAGCTGGTTTCTATTCATACCAGGAAGGAAGCGGAACTTATTTTGTACCTTATGTCCGCGAGTTCAGCCAGTACATCAAGAGCCTCGAGCCGAATCTGCTGACAGCTTGCGCCCCGCATGTTGATGATCCGCTGCTGGCCGGTTATCTCAGCACGATTCGAGAACTAGACATCATCATTTATCAAGCCGGAGTCATGGCGAGTTATCGAACCGACAATCGGAAGAAGTATCCACCGCGCCGGGTGAAGGATTTCTGCGCCCTGGGTGCAGGCGCCAGGCGTTTGCAGAACAAGATCGCTCTCAACCACGTGGAACTGTTTGGCTACCTCGAAAACCGCTTGAATCCGCAAACCGCTGCCACCACCTACGAAAACATTTATCCGCAAATTCTGAGTGCAGCGACGGTTACTGATGCTGACGGGATTTCGTTCTTTACTTATCACGCTCACATTTACGAAGCAGGGAAAACGCAGCCTCTGGTCGAGCGGAGCAGGGAGGCAGTCGCTGATGGCGTAAGAGCATTCGATCTAATCACCTCGCAGATCTCGCGCGATCGCAATCGACTCGCGATCTATTTCCCCTATTCCGACTGGATCATTGAGCGTTGGTCCAACTACTTTCTGCCGGCATTGGACGCTTTTCGCGTGCTTGGCGTTCCGGTGGACATCCTGCCCTACGCGCCTCCCCTGGATGAATCGGTATATCCATATTACCCGTTTCACATGAACGAGGAAGTGCTCGCGCGGCTAATTAAAGAGCGGACCGTGCTGGTCTTGCCAAACGTTTCCGGTTTCCAGCAAACAGACAGCGATCTAATAAAGGCCTTCGTTGAGCAAGGTGGTGTGATCGTCGCTTTTGGACCACAGATACCGATGGGGCGGAGCTACGAACGCGACGAACTTTTTGGTCTTGAAGAGAAGCTCGAGACGTCAACTCACACCGGGTTGATCGTTAGCGAAGCAATCGGAGAGCGAGCGAAAGCCGAAAGTCGTTTTGTTTTGACGTCGCTGCATCTACCTTTATGGTCGACAAAAGGTGCGCGCGTTATCGCAACGTTTGAGGATGGCTCGCCGGCAATCACGGTAAACAAATACGGGAAGGGAACAATGGTGACCCTCCTTCCTGATGCTTGGACGACGGCGCAAAAAATGCCGGAATTGGCGCGGGACATTTTGGATTATGCCGTCTCACTGCGGAGAAACTCGCCGGTCGTTGATATCGTGGGAACCAACGAGAATTCTGACCTTACCGTTGCCGAGACAGCGACCGGGTTTCGCGTCGCTGTCATTAATTACAGCGCAGATGAAATGGGGTTGATGCTCAAGTCGACGAGATCGCAGACCAAAGGTGATTCAGAATGGATGGATTTGGTTACCAGTAAGAAAGTTGGGACGGACAAATCGTTGAAATTGAAAATTCCAGCCAATGGATTTCGCGCCCTCGAATTTCGTGGCAGCTCGTAGAGTTCTCGGCGCAACCTGTGTTCTCAGTGTTTCTGTCGTGAATCTCACGAACGGAACATCAACCACGGAGACACAGAGAGCACGATGTGATGGCCACCGCCATCAACTTTCGCGCTGCTGATATTGCCCTCTTAGCAGCCTAAAATGATCGCAGAAAAACAAGAAATCTAAACGTTTGCTGCACGGAGAGGAAAACAGGCACAGCTTTTCCAGACACATCCAAAAACCAGAGGACAATGAGAGACCTATCAACCAATCACAGCTTTGTCGGTAATCTTTTTGTCAAACCAGCGAGCTGCGAAGGATGGTCGCAGTTCCTTTTGAGCGACGAACAAGTCGAGTTCTATCGCGAGAACGGATATTTGGCTGGCGTAAGAATGTTGAATGATGCGCAGGTCGAGGCTTTGCGCGAAGAAGTAGGAGCATTGGTCGATCCCGCGCATCAAGGCAACCATTTGTTCTATGAATTCAACTCTAATGAATCAGCCGATCCGCAAAAGATTCTTTTCCATGCACTGGGCGCATGGCGCATTACGCCGGGTCTCCACGACATGCTGTGGAATCCCGCTTTCACCGTTCCGGCATCGCAATTACTCGATGGCGCTGTGCGCTTCTGGCACGATCAGATTTTCTACAAACCGGCACACCACGGTGGTGTCGTGATCTGGCATCAGGACTATTCCTACTGGACCAGAACGCAACCAATGGCCCACCTTTCTTGTTGGATTGGACTGGACGATTCCACTCGTGAAAACGGTGGCGTGCATTACGTGCCTGGTAGTCATCGCTGGAATCTTCTACCGCGCGCGGATTTCGCTAATGACATGGACGCGATTCTGCAGGCGCTAACGCCGGAGCAGAAACGAGAATTCAAGCCTGTCGCGATTGAGCTGAAACAGGGCGAATGTTCGTTCCATCATCCGCTGATGGTTCATGGTTCTTACGAGAACCGGACAGACAAGTCGCGACGGGCGGTGGTGCTCAACGTCTTTCGCGATGGCGTTTTTTCGGCATCAAACACGGCGCCGCTTGCGGGCGTCCCGCCAATTCCTGTAGGCGAGAACATGGATGGCCAATTCTTCCCGCTGCTGTTTGATCCATCGGAAGTGTTTTGACTAGCCGCCACAAAAAGGGGCACAAGACACAAAAGACGAGATTCAGATTTGGTTAATTCTCGATTTCGTGGTTTTGGTTCGTGTGATTTCGTGGATCAAGTTGCTTGCCGGTGAGTTTCAAAGCCGACTTGTTCGCAAATTGCCTCTTGGGAAGCTGATTAGAGCCACTAATTCATACGAACCAAAACGCGAATCCCACGAAATGTTGCCCTTCTTAATCTCTTTTGTGGCTCTTGCGCGTTTTTGTGGCGTAACAGGAGAGCAACTCTAAATGAATCCGGCAAAGAAACTTCGCATCTGGCATGTCGGCAACTGGTGTATCCACATTGGTCAAAAATATGTGGAGTCGCCCTTTGAAGCCCCGAGCAAGGACGTGGAAGTCCTCAACTACGCGCAACCATTTGTCGAGGCGCTACGAGCAATCTCCGATGACGTCATTTCCCAGCCTTCCTGGGAGTTGTATCACATGTCTCCAGAAGCTTTTGCGGAGAGGCTACGCTGGGCAACCTCGATTGTTTTTGCTGACGTTGAAACGAAATGCCTGATGCTCCATCCCGACTTCTTTCAGCGAGCCAAGTGGGGCAACGAGCATCTGGTTTTTCCTGACCGGTTTGACCTGTTGCGTGAGTGGGTAACTGACGGCGGCCATTTTCACATGAACGGTGGCTGGCTCAGCTTCGCGGGAGAATTGGGCAAAGGTGGATGGGGACGCTCCCGTTTTCATGACGCACTACCTGTTGAATGTTCGCAGCATGATGATCTGGTCGAATCAACAGCGGGTTACGTGTTGCGCTCTGGCATGCCCCTGCATGCAACAGTGCGCGGCCTCGACTGGTCCACCGCTCCGGCGCTTCTCGGGTTCAACGAATGCCGCATACGAACTGACGCCGAATGTATTGTGGAAATCGAGAATCAGGGAAAGTGGTATCCCTTGCTGGCTGAGCGCAAGCTCGGCGCCGGTCGAGTAACTTGTTGGATGAGCGGGGCGAGTCCGCATTGGGGAATCAATTTCATGAAGTGGACTCATTACCGCAAATTCTGGTCACAGCTATTCGACCCACATGACTAAAACATAACTGTGCTGTAACTCATTGAGATAGAAAGAAATATTGGCCCCACGCTCTGACCAATCGCGTTACCTTGAACTTTCGCATGTTGTGACCCTCTGCGTCAGTTCCGGGACGCGGTCCAAGTGTTCAGTTGACCCATCATTCAACGAGCTTGTGCAGCATACCGCTCACATGACGACCAGCAAACCAACCATCAAGAACGATGATGATCGGCTCATAGTCCTCAGGCTCTGCGTGGCGTTTTGGTATATCGTTCATGAACAAAGATCCTCGGTATCAATACAGGTTCACGCTAAGACAAGCCAGCATTCTTATCAACATGGTCTTGCATTTCATACTCATGTTGAAGTGCGGACATAATCACCAGGGAGTCATAACCGTTTTCCGCCCGCAAGGCTTCTCGGAGAGTGCCTTCGACCGTAAACCCCGCCGCTTCATAAACGGCCAGGGCACGGTGATTTTGCTCCTTGACATCCAGCCAAAGCCGATGAGCCTTGTAGGTTTCAAAAGCCAACTCCTTTACTAGCGCAACGGCGGCTTTTCCGTAACCCCGCCCTTTCTCGGTGATGACGATTCGGCGAAATTCAATGCTCTGGTTCAGATCATGCAGTCCCGCCAGAATGACGTAGCCGACTCTCGTCTCCGCTTGCACAATCAGATGGGCCAAGTCGGGATCGACCAACGACTGAAGGTGTTTTTCGTGGGACCAGGGGATCAAAAACGGACAATTCTCCTCGCTGTGCTCGGCGCCGAGGACATAGTCGAGATCACTCTCCTCAGTGTGGCGTAGCTTTATTGCATGTAGGGGTTTTACCATTGTAAAGAGAGGCAACCCGAACAAATTTGTCCGGCTGTTCGTTCCATCACTTCCATTAACGCGGTTTGATTAAACTGCAACATACAAAGCTCTAAGTTTGAGTTAAAAAGGCGCGTGGACACCAGTACCATTTTCACTTATTGTGAAGTACCAATCCGGAACAGTCATCCGGCTCCTCCGGCGGATGTATAGATCCTCAACTTCCATTGACACCTCATTATAACTGCTAAGCTGTCGAACGATATGGAGTTGAGCGGAGACCGCAGGGAGTCCGCTCCAATGACGGGTTAGTCCCCCGCGACGCGCCGCTGTTGGTGCGAACCGACCCTCACGGCTACGCGGTCGCTCGAAGAATAGAGGCTGAGAGGCGGCGACTACTGTTGGTTACCGTGTGACAAGGGCAACGATGACGCCTGTGACGTACAGCACGAGGGCCAGTGCTATCCCGCGGAACGGCCTGCTGAACCAATAAACCTTGCCCAGAACCAGGTACGCGATGAGAAGGAACGCACCGGTGATTAAAAGGAATAAAGAGCCTTGCAGAACCGCAAGGCGGAACACGGCTAAGTAACCATAGATCACGCCGAAGAGCAGCGCGCCAAGGCTGTGACTGATGTTGAAGCCGATCCACGCTTTCCACATCGTCGTCTGTCCGGTGAGGACCGGCGAAACAGATTCGAGCCGCTCCTTAAGATCCGCGTCGCGAGGATGGAACTTGTTCGAGGCGAGAGTGTAATAAAGGTGGACGAAGCCGAGCAGCGCGATGATGGCGGCACTCAGCGCGAAGAGAACTGATGAATAGGTGAGCATTAACGTACCCAAGGGCCTAACATCTTAAGTATCTATCAAAAACAATCACACCTAACATCGCCATCAACGTCGACAAATCATCTGATGATCCGCTCTATCACAAGCTTTACAATGAACTGCGTCAGATTTACCTGTCTTA
>WNGE01000576.1_pt1 | contig 65451 bp, 59 predicted proteins | sample 5400651 | NCBI WGS metagenome assembly WNGE01 (sample SAMN13153370, study PRJNA577476) | soil metagenome | isolation source: 60 cm soil or saprolite under grassland replicate 2 | place: USA:California | collected 2016-06-15 | reverse complement strand
CACCCCGACGACGTCACCACCCAGCGCGCCGCCGCGCCCTGGTACACCACCAAGACCGAACCGTCCTTCGCCGACATGCTCGCCAAGCTCCGACGGACCATCATCGCCGCCCGATTTCTCCCCGAATGCCCAGCACAGCCCACCCCCGAGCAAATCACCGCCGTGCACAGGGCCTGGGCCTCAGCAGCCGCATAGTGCGAAAGTCGAGGACACGAGGGACGTCCGTCTCTTTGCCGAAGGCCCGCCCAGCAACGAAACCGCCCAAGAAGCGGCGCTGCGCCGGACGATGGGCAGCGAGAACGACTCGCCTGCCCGCCAGCTCGCCCGCTTCGTCAAGGAGCAGGCAGAGCGAGCAGTGCCGAAGATGAACGTGTGGATCATCTATCGCCGCGACCGCTTCCTACGGGCCAGCGACCACGTTCCGTTCCTCGACAATCGCTACCCGGCGGACCGGTTCACGGAGCCGAACGAGGACTTTCGGCACGAGCACCAGAACGTAAGGGTCGAAGACGGCGTCCAGTTCGGCGACCTGCCGCAGTTCCTCGACTATGACTACATCGCCCACGTGGCGCAGGTCAACGGGGCCGCTCTCGCCGCACTCGCGAGCGGGCCCGCAGCTCCGAGCGGGGTGAAGGTCGAAGCCTCGACCCTCTCGGTCGATACGCAGCTCGAATGGCAACCGAACCCGGAGCCCGATCTCGCGGGCTACGAGATCGTCTATCGGGACACGACCGGACCGACCTGGACGCACACCATCAAGGTCGGCAACGTGACGAGCTCCACCGTCAAGAGAATCACCAAGGACAACTTCCTCTTCGGCGTTCGAGCAATCGATCACGACGGGAACGAGAGCGTCGTCAGCTTCCCAACACCGAAGTAACCGTTCAATGGAGAGGCGGGCGCCCGCACTCATCAGGCGAGCGCCCGCACGTTCCCGGCCGCACCGCAAGGGGAGGCTCGAGTGGCCAGGGCCCGGCCGAGCTCCGTGATCGCGCGCTCGATCGCCGCGAGGACAGCATCGGCGTCGGCAAGCTCAACAGCGAGCGGAGGGCGCGAACGTCCTCGCGGCGAAGCGCAGCAGCCACGCGTTCGAGCTCCGCTCCAGGAGCTGCGCCTCGACCTTTCTTGGCCGGAGCGACCCTGGTCGACTGGATGACCATCGAGATGACCACGGCGCATTCGATTTTGCGTCGAATGCCAAGGGGTTCGACCGCCTGGCTGAGCACTGACCCGTAAAGCCGATCATCATCACCGTGCTTGGTTGGTTAGCGCGGGCCTCGGGCGGCGAGCAGCTGGGCTCGGGTGAGGACGGTGCCGGTTTCCCAGCTGCCCCGGTAACGCCGAGTAGCCCGGCGGGGATGTCACGGCGGTAGCGGTGAGATGGGGCGGGCGCGGTGATGTCGTCAAGGAGTCGGTCGAGTAGGGCGGCCAGAGTGGTCGGGCCGGAACCGCTGTAGCCCCAGTTCACGCCGACCCCGGGCTGCTCGGGGGCGATGTACAACCGCTGGTCCTCGGTCCGGATCCAAACCACAGGCTTGCCCAGGATGACCTCGGCCAGCGGGGTGACCGCCGGTAGAAACTGCGGCACCGCAGCCTGCATCACTCCCTCGTCACCCTCGGCGACGGGCAGGTCGGTGGCCGGGTCTCGCCAGGCACCGCGCTGGCCCACTCCGCCGCGATCGGATCGAGCGCCGGGCGGATCTCGGTGACCCTCGCGAACGGCAGGTCCTTGCCACCGTCCCAAGCCCGGACGATCGCAACGCACTCGGCCGCCAGGGTATCGGTGCGGAGCAGGAGTTGCGTCCATCCGTCCCGTCGGACGTGCTCCGGGGGGCCTCCTCGTCAGGGGGGGCCGCGTGGCGAGCTCGTGACGGAGAGCAGGACGGTCGGGCATGGCAGGACTCCTCGGCAGGACGGCAGGACGGCAGCCGGCCCCGGACACGAGCGTCCGGGGCCGGCTGGTGCTGAGGCGGGCTAGGCGACCGCCCCGGCTGGCTGGTTGGCGGCCTCGGCGGTGTCGGCCACCAGGAGGCTGCGGGCCCGGCCGCTGGCTTCGAGGTGCCAGGTGACGTGCTGGCGGGTGAAGTCGGCGTGCTCGTCGGCGGCGCTGGCCGGGTCGTCGTCGCGGAGGTGGCGGGGCTGGTCCAGGCGCAGACCTGGCAGGTGCGCAGCAGGACGCGCCAGCCGGGCCAATGGGACTCGGACTGCTCGACCACGGTGGCCAGCTCGCCCAGGCGGGCCCGATCGGCGGCGGCAGTGGGCGGGCCGTCGGGCATGGCGGTGCCGGCCAGATCCCAGGCGGCGCGGCAGGCGCGCAGCCGGCCGGCGCCAAGGCGCTCGCGCGGGCCGACCAGCTCGGCCGGGTAGTCCCCGAGCCGCCAGGAGCCGTACAGGGCGGGACGGGCCAGCAGCGGCGCCCAGCCAGCGGGCGCGGCCAGCAGCGCGCCGAGCAGGACCGCCCGGCGGACGGTGCCGTAGCTGGCGCCGTGGCCGAGCAGCGCGGTGGGGCTGGGCAGGGCGACCAGGGCCAGCCGGTCGCCCGGTACGACCAGCGTGGCGAGGCGGTCAACGACGGCCTGGACGTAGGCGGGCAGGGGGTAGTCGGCGTGGGTGAACAGCCACCAGCCGGTCAGGGTGTTGCCGGCGTGGCGCACGATCCCGGTGCAGCGGCTGGCGGAGTGGACGGCGACGATCGCGCGTGCCACGGGAAGCTCCTTCCTGGCAGGACATAGGACCGGCCCCGGACGGGTGGCGTCCGGGGCCGGAGGTGTTGACGCTTACGAGCCTGTTGCTCAAATGCGGGGTTGAGAGTGGGGCCGGCTTTGTCGAAGCGAGGGTTGTGAGGTGCTCAGGTCGTAACCTGTCCCGTAACGGTGCCGGGACGTGCTCGGACGACACTGGTGAGGACTGCGAGGCCGAGCGGCACAAAAGCAAGTGAGGGTTCCTTGACCGGAGCGCGCCACGAGCAGCAGGGTCGGGACGATGGCCGCAGGCGGGTGGGGCGGCGCATCGTCGGCTGGCTCGGCTGGGCGCTGTGGGCGCTGGCGATGGCCATGTTCGGGCTTGCGGTCGCGCTGGAGCTGCGGAACCGGCCGGTCAGCCACGACGGCTTCCTGCAGGCGTTCTTGGTGCCTGGCTTCGCGACCGTCGGGGCAGTCGTGGCCGCGCGGCGGCGCAACACGATCGGTTGGCTGTTCCTTGGCGTGGCCATGGTCGCCGCGGTCGGCGCCTTCAGCGCCGAGTACGCCGTGCGTGCGCTGGTGACCGCGCCCGGGTCGCTGCCTGCGGGGAGGTTCGCCGCGTGGCTGACAACCTGGGTGTTCATCGTGAACTTCCCCGCCTTGGGGCTGCTGCTGGTGCTGTTCCCAGATGGCCGGCCCCCGTCGCGGCGCTGGCGGCAGGTCGCCTGGGGACTGTGGCTGTCGCTTGGCGGGTGGGTGGTGTGGTCGATGCTGCGTCCCCAGCCGATCGACCTGGCCGGCCGCAAGCTCGCCAACCCGTTTGGGATCCAGGCGCTGCATCTGCCGGACCTGGTGGAAACACCGCTCGCGGCGCTGAAGCTCATCGTGGTGGTCGCCACGCTGTTCGCGGCGGCGTTGGCCCCGTTCTGGCGGCGACGCCGGGCCGGAGCCGTGGAGCGCCAGCAGCTCAAGTGGCTGGCGTTCATCACGGTGGGCGTGGCAGTGAGCTTCGTGGTGTCGGCCGCGTTGCTGGCGGTACTGCCAGCCCTGTCCAGCGTGGTGTTCTTCGTCATGCTGGCGCTGGTGAGCGGCGGCATCCCGGTAGCGGTCGGGCTGGCGGTGCTGCGCTACCGCCTGTACGACATCGACCGGCTCATCACCCGCGCACTGGTCTACGGAACGCTGACGGTGTTGCTTGCCCTTGCCTACGCGCTGGGCACCGTCGGGCTCGGCCAGGTGCTGGGCCGGGACCGGCCGAGTGTCGTGGTCGCGGGGGTGACGTTGGCCTGCGCAGCGATGTTCCAGCCGGCCCGGCGTCGCGTGCAGAACCTGGTGGATCGACGCTTCAACCGGCGCCGCTACGACGCGGCCAAGACCATCGAGGCGTTCGCCACCAGGCTTCGCGACTCGATCGACCTCGACACGCTCTCGGTCGAACTGCTGAGCGTGATCGACCAGACGATGGAACCGACCAGGGTGTCGCTGTGGCTTCGACCTGATGCCAGAGCGTCCCAGGACCATGACGATCCATCGGCGCATCGTCGTGTCTCACGGCCGACCGGAGCGTCGCGATCCGCTCTCAGCGGTTTGTGAAACAGGCTCTTACGCGTCAAACGGGCTCGAAGGGTTCGGCGCAGGCGCCGCAGACGATCGGGGCCTGCTCCAAGGTGGCCTTGGCGACCCGCAGCTTGCGGCCGCACGAGCAGGCGCAGGCCAGCAGGTTGCGCGAGCCGGTCTGGGTCGGGTGGCCGACGTAGACCCGGACCCGCCAGTGCCCTGACCGCTTCTCAATCACCCGAGCCTCCGTGCTCACCTGTTCCTAGCAAAGGATGACCATTAGATGACCACAGACGCACGCATGAAGAAGGCCAGGACCCCGTATATCGGCCCTGACCTGTGGTTTTGTTGAGCCCGAGGAGGGATTCGAACCCTCGACCTTTCGATTACGAGTCGAATGCGCTACCACTGCGCCACTCGGGCTGGGTGGAGGTGGCTCCGCGGCGGGAGTGTACCGAAGCGTCCGGAGGGGCGACCAACCAGGTCCTCAGGCTACCGGCGGATCTCCATGCGGGCCATGGGGATTCGGTGGCCGGCCAGGGCGGCCTGGACGGAGAGGAAGGCCGCTTCGAGGGTGAGCATGGGCGCGGCGCCGATCGACAGGCGGCGGTCGGCCTCCTCGAGCGTGCCGGCGGCGCGGATGGCGGCGGCGGGGTCGAGGCCGGTGGCGAGCCGTTCGAAGGTGGCGGCGCGGTCGGCGTGGACCAGACGCTCGGGCGGACCGCCGGAGCGGAGCAGGGCCATGTCCCTGTAGGCGGCGAGCAGGTCGGCCACCGCGTCGCGGATGGCGTCGAAGCGGAGCCGGCGGAGCTCGCGGCGGTGGCGGGTCTCCAGGCGCCTGCGCATGGCCCCGGTGCCCCGGCCGGTGCCGAAGGCGTCCTCCAGCTCGGACAGCTCCTCGGCCTGGTGTGCCCTGCGGGCGGCGACGACCTGGTCGGCCAGGTCGACGACGGCGGTGGCGGCGGCCAGGGCGTCGGACGCCTGGCCGCTGGCGACCCGCTCGACCAGGTCGAGGGTGGCGGCGCGGCGCAGGCGGGTGGCCTCGTCGCCGAGCAGGGCACGGGCGCGGGCGAGGCGCCCGTGGCTGGCCTTGGCGGCCCAGGCGGCCTGCTCGTCGCTGACGCCGAGGCCGGCGGCGAGCGCGGCCGTGACCGTGCCTGGCGGCAGGGTGGCGAAGCCGAGCATGCGGGCGCGGGAGGGGATGGTCGCCAGCAGTGCCTCGGCGCTGCGCGCGACCAGGACGAAGACGACCTGGGGCGGCGGCTCCTCGAGCACCTTGAGCAGCGCGTTCGCGGCGGCGTCGGTGAGCCGGTCGGCCTCGTCGAGGATGAACACGGCGACGCGGCCCTCGTGGCGTGAGCGCGAGGCCTCATCGCGCAGGGCGCGGATGTCGTCCACCAGCAGGTTGTCGCCCTCCGGCTCGAGCAGGTGGACGTCGGGGTGGACGCCGCGGAGCACGCGGCGGCAGACCTCGCAGGTGCCGTCGCCGCCGGCCGGGCAGTTGAGGGCGGCGGCGAAGGCCCGCGCGACGTGGACCTTGCCGATGCCGGGGGGGCCGGCGAACAGCCACGCATGGGTCACCCGGTCGCTCTGGAGCGCCTCGCGCAGGACGGCGACCGCCTCGGGGTGGCCGACGACCTCATCCCAGACCGACACGGCTGCCCTCCATGCGCGCGAGCACGCCCGTGCGGACCTGCTCGGCAACCTGCTGGGCGGGTGCCGCGGCGTCGACCACCAGGAAGCGGTTGGGCTGCTCGGCGGCCAGGGCGCGGAACGCCCGTGCCACCGCCCGGTGGAACTCCAGCTCCTGGCGTTCGATGCGGTCGCGCTGCCCGGCGGCCCTGGCGAGGCCGGCGGCGGGGTCGAGATCCAGGAGGACGACGAGCTGCGGCAGGACCCCGGAGGTCGCCCAGCGGTTGACGCGCTCGACCGGGTCGCGGCCGAGGCCGCGGGCGACGCCCTGGTAGGCGAGGGAGGAATCCAAATAGCGGTCGCACAGGACCGTGGCGCCACGGTCGAGCGCCGGCCTGATCACCTGCTCGACGTGCTGCGCGCGGGCGGCTGCGAACAGCAGCGCCTCCGCCCTCGGGTCGAGGTCGGCCGCGACCGGGTCGAGCAGGATGGCCCTGATCCGCTCGCCGACGACGGTGCCGCCCGGCTCCCGGGTGGCGACCACCTCGTGGCCGCGGGCTTCCAGCTCACGGCGGAGCAGGTCGAGCTGGGTGGTCTTGCCGGCGCCCTCGACGCCCTCGAAGGCGATGAACAGGCCGGGGCGCCGCTCGGACCCGGTGCCCGCCGGGCCGGCTGGCGCCCCGTGCATCGCCGTCCGCCTACACGCCGACGAGCTCGGCCACCTCCACCTGGGTGCCGCACTTGGCGCAGGTGGCGGTGGTGGCGTCCTTGTCAGGGGCGAGCAGGCCGCCGCAGGACGGGCACGGCTGCGACAGGGGCGCCTGCCACAGCGCGAAGTCGCAGTCCGGGTAGCGGTTGCAGCTGTAGAAGGTCTTGCCTCGCTTGGTCCGCTTGGAGACGACCTCGCCCTGACCGCACTTGGGGCAGGTGCCGTAGGACTGCTCGCCCAGGTTCTTGATGCCCTTGCACTTCGGGTAGTCGGAGCAGCCGAGGAAGGGACCGAAGCGGCCGCTGCGCTTGACCATCGGCTTGCCGCACTTGGGGCAGGGCACGTCGGTCAGCTCCGGCTCGGCGCGCTCGGCCTCCTCCGCCGCGGAGCGCTTGGCGTTGCGCCGGTACTTGCAGTCCGGGTAGCGGCTGCACGACAGGAACCAGCCGTAGCGGCCCCACTTGCGGACCAGCTTGGCGCCGGTCTCCTCGCCGCACTCCGGGCAGGTCTCGTCGGTGGCCTCCTCGGGCCGCGAGACCTTCTCCTGGCGCTCGGCGATGGTCTCCTCGACCTCTTCGAAGAACTGCTTGACGAGCGGCTCCCAGGCCTTGGAGCCGCTGGCGATACGGTCGAGGTCCTCCTCCATCTCGGCGGTGAAGCCGAGGTCGACCACCTTGGGGAAGACGTCGGCGAGCAGGTCGGTGACGATCACACCGACGTCCTCCGGGTGGAAGCGCTTGCGGTCCAGCCGCACGTAGCTCCGGTCGAGCAGGGTCGAGATGGTCGGCGAGTAGGTCGACGGCCGGCCGATGCCGTGCTCCTCCAGCGCCTTGACCAGGCTGGCCTCGGTGTAGCGCGGCGGCGGCTCGGTGAAGTGCTGCTCGGGGGTGAGCTCGACGAGCTGCAGCACCTGGCCGACGACCAGGTCGGGCAGGATGCCTGCCTCCTCCTCAGGGTCGTCGTCGCGACCCTCGCGGTAGACGCGCTCGAAGCCGTCGAAGCGCAGCACCGAGCCGGTCGCCCGGAAGATCAGCTCGCCGGCCTCGATGTCGACGCTGGTCTGGTCGTAGAGCGCCTGGGCCATCTGCGAGGCGACGGCCCGCTTCCAGACCAGCTCGTAGAGCTTGAGCTGTGCCTGGTCGAGGTGCCCGTTGAGCGACTCCGGGGTGCGCGCCACCGCGGTCGGCCGCACCGCCTCGTGCGCCTCCTGGGCCAGCTTGGCCTTGGTCTTGTAGCGGGTGGTGTGCACGTACTCCTGGCCGTAGCGGCTGCCGACCAGGCTGGCGATCTCGTCGAGGGCGCTCTGGGCGAGCGCGACCGAGTCGGTACGCATATAGGTGATCAGCCCGACCGAGCCCTCGCCGGGCAGGTCGATGCCCTCGTAGAGCTGCTGGGCGATGGCCATGGTGCGCTTGGAGGAGAAGCCGAGCTTGCGCGACGCCTCCTGCTGCAGCGTGGAGGTGGTGAACGGCGGCGCCGCGCTGCGCTTGCGCTGGGTCTTCTTGACGTCGCGCACGACCCAGCTGGCGGCGCGGGCGACCTCTGCGGCCGCCTCGGCGGCGCCCTGGTCGCCGAGGACGAACTTCTGCTTCTCGCCCACCGGGTAGCGGGCGTGGACCGCCTCCTCGGCCTGGGTGAGCAGGTCGGCCTCGAGGCTCCAGTACTCCTGGGGCCGGAAGGCGTCGATCTCGCGCTCGCGGTCGACCACCATCTTGAGCGCGGCCGACTGCACCCGGCCGGCGGAGAGGCCGGCCCGGACCTTGCGCCAGAGCACCGGCGAGAGCTTGTAGCCGACGATCCGGTCGACCACCCGGCGTGCCTGCTGGGCGTCGACCAGGTGGGAGTCGATCTCGCGGGGGTTGGCGAACGCGGCACGGACCGCCTCGGCGGTGATCTCGGTGAAGGTCACCCGGCGCGTGGCCTTGGCGGCGAGCTTGGCCGCCTGGGCGATGTGCCAGGCGATGGCCTCGCCCTCGCGGTCGGGGTCTGTCGCCAGGAAGACCTGCTCGGCGGCCTTGGCCGCCTTGCGGATGTCGGCGACCACCTTCTTGGCCTTCGGGGTCACCTCGTAGGTGACCGTGACGCCGCCGTTGAACTCGACCGCGAAGTCAGACTTGGGAAGGTCCCGAACGTGGCCCATCGAGGCCAGGACGGAGTAGTCCTTCCCCAGGTATTTGCCGATGGTCTTCGCCTTCGCGGGCGACTCGACCACCACCAGGTTGCGTGTCAATCCAGCTTCCTTCGTTCGCGTGCCTGCCGGCCGGGATGTGAGCGCCGCCGGGCCTGGAAGCGGCTCGTCCCGGTCCGGGAGCCTGAGCCGTTCGGGAGACGGCGTAGTGTTGTGGGACCCGGCCGCAGTGTCAAGGTCCCCACAGGATCCGTGTATTCCCGGCGCCTGTCAGCCGGAGGCCACCTCCAGGCTGCCCCCTGATGGCCCGATGCGCCAACTGCCCAGGTGACAGGGGTCGCCATCGGGCGGATCCTCGGCGCCGGGACCCTCGCCTGCGCTCAGCGGGCCTTGTCGCCGCGGGACCGCTGCGTCGCCGGGGACGGGCTGCCCGCGCCGGCCTCCAGGCGGCCGCCGTTGGGGGCCGCGCCGTCCGTGGCGCGCCCGTCCACGCCGCTGGCGGGCGGCTCCCCCGCTCCCTCGGCGAACAGGTCGGCGCCGCCGGTGTGGCTCGACCTCCACAACGCCCAGGCCAGGACGGCCATTCCCACGAGGGCGAGGGGGAAACGCACGGGGTTGTCGGAAAGTGCGACCACCGTGGGAGCGATCAGCACGGCGACCAGGTTCATCACCTTGATCAGCGGGTTCAGGGCGGGCCCGGCGGTGTCCTTGAAGGGGTCGCCCACGGTGTCGCCGATCACGGTCGCCTTGTGCGGCTCGGAGTTCTTGCCGCCGTGGTGGCCGTCCTCCACGTACTTCTTGGCGTTGTCCCAGGCACCGCCGGCGTTGGCCAGCATCACGGCGAGGAGCTGGCCGGTGAGGATGGCGCCGGCGAGGTAGGCGCCGAGCGCCTCGTACCCGAACAGGAAGCCGGTGGCGATCGGGGTGACCACCGCCAGCAGCCCAGGGGTGAGCAGCTCGCGCAGGGAGTCCCTGGTGCAGATGTCGACCACGGCGGCGTAGTTGGGCCGCTCGCTGTAATCCATGATGCCGGGGTGCTCGCGGAACTGGCGCCGGACCTCGAACACGACCCGGCCGGCGGCACGGCCGACCGCCCGGATCGCCAGGGCGGAGAACATGAACGCGACCGAGCCGCCGACCAGCAGGCCGATCAGCACGCCGGGGCGGTCGATGCGGATGTCGACCTTCTCCGGGGCCACCCCGGCGGTGATCAGGGCGCGCCGGAACGAGCCGAACAGGCTGGTCGCGGCGAGCACCGCGGTGGCGATCGCCATGCCCTTGGTGATCGCCTTGGTGGTGTTGCCGACCGCGTCGAGGGTGGTCAGCACCTCGTTGCCGCGCTCGCCCACGCTGCCCGACATCTCGGCGATGCCCTGGGCGTTGTCGCTGATCGGGCCGAAGGTGTCCATGGAGATGACCACGCCGACGGTCGACAGCATGCCCATACCGGCCAGGGAGACCATGTAGAGCTGGAAGTCGAGGCCCTTGCCGCTGCCGAGCAGCATCGCGCCGACGATCGCCCCGACGATCGCGAGCACGGCGTACACGGTCGACTCGAGCCCGGTCGCGAAACCGGACAGCACGGTGGTCGCCGGCCCGGTCTCGGCGGCCTGGGCGATCTCCCGCACCGGCTTGTACTGGGTACCGGTGTAATAGGAGGTCATGAGCTGGATGACGCTGGCGAGCACGAGGCCGAGCACCACCGCGCCGACCGGGCGCACGTCGTGCACGTAGGCGAGGGAGACCACGCCGACGCCGACGGCCGCGGTCAGGGCCGCGGCGAAGAAGCCCCGGTTGATGGCGCGCATGGCGCTCTCCGTCTCGGAGCGGGCGCGCACCAGCAAGATGCCGACGATCGAGGAGAGGATGCCGACCGCCTGCACCATCAGGGGGAACAGCAGCCCCACGATGGGCCGGTCGGGGAAGGCGGCCACGCCCAGAACGATCGCGGCCACCAGGGTGACCTCGAACGACTCGAACAGGTCGGCGGCCATGCCGGCGCAGTCGCCGACGTTGTCGCCGACGTTGTCCGCGATGGTCGCGGCGTTGCGCGGGTCGTCCTCCGGGATCGACTTCTCCACCTTGCCGACCAGGTCGGCGCCGACGTCGGCCGCCTTGGTGAAGATGCCCCCGCCGACCCGCATGAACATCGCCAGCAGGGCCGCGCCGAAGCCGAAGCCGAACAGCACGTTGGCGGCGTTGCCACGGTAGGCGGACACCACCAGGGTGGCGCCGAGCAGCCCAAGGCCGACCACGAACATGCCGGCGACGCCGCCGGCCCGAAAGGCGATCGGCATGGCCTTGCGCACCCCGCCCTGGTCGGCCGCTGCCGCGACCCGGACGTTGGCGCGCACCGCCAGGCTCATGCCCGTGCGCCCGGCGATGCCCGAGAACGCGGCCCCGACCAGGAACGCCACCGAGCGGCCGACGCGCACCGAGGTGGAGTCGGCGTCCAGCAGCAGGAGCAGGAAGAAGAGCAGCGCCACGAACACGGCCAGGGTGCGGAACTGCCGGTTCAGGTAGGCGCGACTGCCCTCCTGGATGCTGGTGGCGATGTCGCGCATCTTCTCGGTGCCCTGGTCGGCGGCGAGCACCTGGCGCCGCAGCACGAAGGCGACGCCGATGGCCACGGCGGAGACGAGCATCACCGCGAGCAGGGTGCCGTTCTCGAACCCGTGGAACTTGATGCCCTGGACGCTGCCCTCCTGTACGAGCAGCGGTAGCTGGCCCATCAGACCTCCTCGAACCCCATCGTTGGGGCGTTGGTCCCGTCTCGATCCCGCACGGGCCGTCTCACAGAGGTTCGGGCGGCGGGAGCAGAAGAGCGCGAAGCGCGGCCCGGCGAGCGCACGACCGACCACACGATGCGACGGATAGGCCGAGCACGCCGTCCCCAGGCCCGCGAGAATTGCCCGGATTCTAGCCATGCCCAGCAGCAGGCGGCAACCTCCAGGCGTCGTACGCTGGGCGCCGGCACGCTGGACGGTGTGGCCGCGGTGGCGCGCTCCTCAGGTGAGCGGCGGCAGCTCGTCGCCGGCGCGCCGGTGCAGCCAGAAGCGGGTGCGGTGACCGTGACCGTCCTCGAGCGGCTCGCTGGCGAGGTCGTCGACCAGCGCGCCGACCAGGGCCAGGCCGAACTGGCGGTCGTCGAGGTCGCCATTCTCCTCGGTCGTCCTCCTGGGCGGGTCCTGGGTCGATGGGGCGCGGTCACGCACCTCGATGCCGAAGCGGTCGGGCTCGATGATCACGTCCAGCTCGATCGGCGCGTCGAGCCCGGCCCACGCCAGGTCGGTCACGGCCACCGCGCAGGTCTCGGAGACGGCCACCTTGAGGTCCTCGATGCCCTCCTCGTCAACGCCCGCCTTGCGGGCGACCATGCCGACCACCAGCCGCACGGTCCCGAGGAGCTGCGCCTCGGGCGGGAAGCTGAGACGGACCGTGGTCTCGTCCCCGTGCGAGGTCTCCGTCGGGAGCACGGCGTGCGCTACTCGGAGGCCGAGACGGCGTCGGCGACCGACGTGTGGATCGGGAACACCTTGGTGAGGCCGGTGATGCGGAAGATCTTGAGGATCTTCTCCTGGGTGCAGACCAGCTGCAGGGTGCCCTCGTGGTTGCGCACCCGCTTGAGCCCTCCGACCAGGACGCCGAGGCCGGTCGAGTCGAGGAAGTCCACCTTCTCGAGGTTCACCACGATGTGGTACGAGCCCTCGCTGACCAGCTCGATCAGCTTCTCGCGGAGCTTGGGGGCGGTGTAGACGTCGATCTCACCGCCCACCTCGAGAACGGCGTGGTCCCCCTCCTTGCGAACGTTCAGGTCGAGGTCCATGCTCGCTCCAGTCTTCTGATTACATATGACGCCGCCACTACGACACCGCCGGGGAAGGCTAGCGTCGGCCTGTCACCAGGGGCAAGAACTGCCACGATAGGTGCTCCTGGCCGTCCCGGGCAAGCGGCCGCCCACGCCGTGCTTGTCCGAGTCCGCGCGGTCGGTGCAAGTTGCCCACGAGGTAGGCGGGTGGGTACCCTACGCGGCGCCTTCGGCCCGCCAGCACCGGACCCGATCGCCGCCCTCTGACCTGGCCACCGGTCGCATCGCCAAGGAGCACGATCCTGCCTACGAAGCCCACCCGGCGCCGACCTGCGGCGCCGGCCTCGGTCCCCCTCCTCGCCCTCCTCGTCGCCGTGGTCGTGGCGCTGGCAGCCGGCTGCACCTCGGGCAAGCGCGACCAGGGCGCCTCCGGGCCGAGCGAGACCTCCGCCGCGGCCGCGCCCGCCAAGCCGCTGAAGGTCGAGATCAAGGCGTCGGCCGCCGGACCGGAGCGGGGCTTCAACCCCAGGATCGCAGCCCAGAAGGCGTCGCCGAACATGCAGAAGTTCCTGCAGCGCTACCTGAGCGTGGCGTTCCTCGACCCGGGGCAGCAGCGCTCCGGCTGGCGCGACCTGCTCACCCTGTTCGACGGGTCGGTCCAGGGCGCCGCCAAGCGGGACATCGACTCGCTCTCGCTCGGCTCGGACGCCGCCCAGGTCAAGGCGGTCCAGCCCGACAGCGCCAAGGCCTCCGTGCTCTTCCTCTACGAGGGAGGCCGGCCGGCCGGGGCGACCGTGAAACTGTCGTTCAAGGGATCGGCCGAGGCCGAGAAGGGCAGCGGGCCGGTGCGCATGCGCTCGGTGTTCCAGATGCTGTCCACGCCGGTGGGGTGGCGCATCGCCGCGTACCAGAGCCGCACGGGGGAGGCCGGATGAGGCGCCCGCTCGCCGTCGTCGCGGCGCTCACCCTGGCGGCCGGCCTCGCCGCGACCGCCGTGGTGGCCAGCGGCTACCGGCCCTTCCAGGCCAGCGCTGGCCAGGCCATCACCGTGCAGCGCGCCCACGCCGGCGCGGCCGAGCCGAACTTCAACCGCCGCATCACCTTCCTGGTGGTCGGCTCGGACTCCGGCGCACCCAAGTTCGGCCGCGGCGGCACCGCCGAGCGCGGCCGGGCGGACTCCATCCACCTGGTGGTCGTCGACCCGGTCCGCAAGCGGGGGATCGTGCTCGGCTTCCCACGTGACAGCTACGTGCCGATCGCCGGCCACGGCACCGGCAAGATCACCGGCGCCATGGCCTTCGGCGGCCCGCCGCTGCTGATCAACACGGTGGAGCGCCTCACCGGCATCAACATCGACTACTGGGTGGTCACCTCCTTCGACGGCCTCAGCGACATCGTCAGCAAGGTCGGCGGGGTGCAGGTGAACGTCGACATGAACATCAGCGACCACGCCGCCGGCGCCAACCTGCGGCGCGGCTCGCAGCGCCTCGGCGGGGCCAGCGCGCTCGGCTACGCACGCGCCCGCAAGAGCATCCCGGGCGGCGACTTCACCCGCTCCCGCCACCAGGCCCAGATCCTGCTCGGCGGCCTGGCGACCTTCCAGCGCCAGACCAAGGCGGATCCCGCCCGGGTGATGAAGTGGCTGGCGATCATGAACGACGAGGTCAAGACTGACCTGCCCGCCGGCGAGCTGCTGCGCTTGGCGCTGGTGGCCCGCTCGATGCCGCCGAGCCGCCTGAACAATGTGGTCGTCCCCGGCGTGGGCGCCACCGCCGGCGGCGCCTCGATCGTCCGCCTCACTGGCGGCGCCTACCCGCTGTTCGCCCGCGTCCGCGCCGGCCAGTACCGCTGACCCCTGCGTCGCCCGACCCTGGTCTGGGGTGGCGGCTACCATTGCCGCGTGTCCGACTCCGACCCTTCCGTGCTGGTGGAGCAGCTCACCGGCGATTCCGGCTACCGCGGCCAGCTCGTCCACCTGGAGCGACTGCCGGCGCGGCAGGCGCGTACCGTGAGCTTCCCGGATGACCTGCCCGAGCTGTTGGTGAGCCGGCTTCGAGCGCGCGGGATCGAGGTGCTCTGGACCCACCAGGCCGAGGCCCTCGCCCTGGCCCGCGCCGGCTCGAACGTGGTGGTGGCCACCGGCACGGCCTCGGGCAAGAGCCTGTGCTACCAGCTCCCGGTGTTCGAGGCGCTGCTCGGCGAGGGCCGCACCGCCCTGTACCTCTCCCCCACCAAGGCGCTCGCCCACGACCAGCTCCGGGCCGTCCGCTCGTTCGCCCTCACCGGCATCCGCGCCGCCTCCTACGACGGCGACACGCCGACCGAGGAGCGGCCCATGGTGCGGCGCAACGCCAACCTCGTGCTGACCAACCCGGACATGCTCCACCAGGCCATCCTCCCTTCCCACGAGCGCTGGAGCGGCTTCCTCCGACGGCTCGCCGTGGTGGTGGTCGACGAGGCCCATACGTTGCGCGGCGTGTTCGGCTCCCACGTCGCCGCCGTCATCCGCCGCCTGCGCCGGGTGGCGGGCCGCTACGGCGCCCAGCCGGTGTTCGTGCTCGCCTCCGCCACCCTCGGCAACCCCGGCCAGCTCGCCGAGCGGCTGGTCGGCCTGCCCGTCGAGGCAGTCACCGACGACGGCTCTCCCAGAGGCCCTGGCAGCTTCGCGCTGTGGGAGCCGCCACTGGTCGACGAGGCCACCGGCATCCGTGGCAGCGCCAACACCGAGGCCGCCGCCTGGCTGACCGCTGCGGTGGAGGCTGGCGTCCGCACCCTGTGCTTCACCCGCTCGCGCAAGGCGGCCGAGCTGGTCGCGACCTACACGCGGCGGCGCGTCGCCGAGGTCGACCGCGACCTGTCCCGCCGGGTCCGCGCCTACCGGGCCGGCTACCTCGCCCAGGAGCGACGCGCGCTGGAGCAGGCGCTGGTCGGCGGCGAGCTGCTCGCCGTGGCCGCGACCAACGCGTTGGAGCTCGGCATGGACATCGGCGGCCTCGACGCAGTGGTGCTCGACGGCTTCCCGGGCACGGTCGCGTCCATGTGGCAGCAGGCCGGGCGGGCCGGCCGGCACGGCAGCCCCTCGCTGGCCGTACTGGTCGGCTCGGACGACCCGCTCGACGCCTACCTCCTGCACCATCCCGCCGACCTGTTCGGCCGGCCGGTAGAGGCGGCCCTGGTCGACCCGGGCAACCCCTACGTGCTCAGCCCCCACCTGGTCTGCGCCGCCTACGAGGCGCCGCTCAGCGAGGAGGACCTGGCGCTGTTCGGTCCGGTCTCGCGCGCGCTCAGCGCCCAGCTCGAAGCCGAGGGCGTCCTGCGCCGCCGCCGTGATGGGCTGCGGGCCGCGACCGGGCGCTCGCCCGCGGCCGCCGTGGACCTGCGCAACGCCGGCGGCGCGCCGGTGACCATCGTGGTGGCCGACTCCGGACAGGTGGTCGGGACCGTCGACGGCGGCCGGGCCACCTCCACCGTTCACCGCGGCGCCGTCTACCTGCACCAGGGCGAGCCGTACCGGGTGGTCGGCCTCGACCTCGACGAGGGCGTCGCGCTGGTAGAGGAGGCCGCCGGCGACGAGTACACCCAGGCCCGCCGCGACACCGACATCGAGGTGATCGAGCCGACGCGCAGGGTCGACCTGCCCCGTTCCACCCTCTGGCTTGGCCGCGTCGCCGTCTCCAACCAGGTGGTCGGCTACGAGCGGCGGCGGGTCGGGACCGGGGAGCTGCTCGGCTACGAGGACCTCGACCTGCCCCCGGCGCGCCTGGCGACGGTCGCCTACTGGTACACGCTGAGCGCCGAGCTCCTCGACGCCGCCGAGCTCGGCCCGGAGCAGGTACCAGGGGCGGCCCACGCCGCCGAGCACGCCCAGATCGGCCTGCTGCCGCTGTTCGCCATGTGCGACCGCTGGGACATCGGCGGCGTCTCGACCGCCTGGCACCCGGACACCGGCACGGCGACGATCTTCGTCTACGACGGCTACCCGGGCGGCGCCGGCATCGCCGAGCGCGGCCACGAGCTCGCGGCGCGCCACCTGCGCGCCACCAGGGACACGGTGCGTGACTGCCCCTGCGAGAGCGGCTGCCCGTCGTGCGTGCAGTCGCCGAAGTGCGGCAACGGCAACTCCCCGCTCGACAAGGCGGGGGCTGTCCGCCTCCTCGACCAGCTCCTGGTGGACCTGGGCACCATCGACCAGGACGCCGGCGCGGACGAAGCGGGCCAACCCGCGACAGCGCCGGACGAAGCGAGCCAACCCGCGCCAGCGCCGGCGGCGGTTGCCCCAACGGCGAAGGGCAACCGGAGCCGCCGCCCGCGGAAGGCCGGGCGCGGCGAGGCGAGCCCGGAGCGGACGGCGGCATCGCAGCCGGAGCATGCGCGCCGAAGGCGGGACACGACGTGAGCGGTGAGGCACGGCCGGGTCGGGTCGGCCCAGCCAGCGTGCCGTACGTCGGCGTCGCCGGGGCCTCGCGGCCAGAGCCGGAGCTGGTCGAGCTGGCGGAGGTACTCGGCAGGCGCCTGGCCGAGGCCGGCGCCGTGGTGGTCTGCGGTGGCGGCGGCGGGGTGATGACGGCGGTCTGCAAGGGCGCGGCGGCCGCGGGCGGCACCAGCATTGGGCTCCTGCCTGGCGACCGCCGCCACGAAGGCAACCCGTACCTCGGCGTCGCCCTGCCGACGGGTCTTGGCGAGGGCCGCAACGTCCTGCTCGTGCGGGCGAGCGACGCGCTGGTGGCGGTGGGCGGCGGCTTCGGCACGCTGTCCGAGATCGCGCTGGCGCTGCGCACCGGCGTCCCGGTGGTCGGGCTGCGGACCTGGTCGATCGGGCTGGCCGGCCGGCCGGTGGATGCCTTCCCCGTCGCCGACGACCCTGACGAGGCTGCCCGCCTGGTGCTCGAGGCGGCCGCGGCGCGCATCGCACCCTGAGACGAGTTCTCCGTTTGTCCGGAGAGCGCATTGGGGAGCTTTGTGACAGCGGCGCAGGGTGCGCCGACCCGCACGGAGGCAAACGATGGCTGCGTTCTTCCTGCTGCTGACGATTCTCGTAGGAGTCGTGCTCGGCGATGCTCTGGTGGAGAACGACGGCGCAAGCGTCTTCACCGTGTTCGGCCAGACGACCGGGCGCTTCAACCAGGGCCAGCTCCTGCTCGTCTTCGCCGGGCTGGGATTCCTGTTCGCGTTGCTGCTCGGGCTCTCGCTGGCCTCGACCCGCCGGCGGCGGACCCGTCGCAAGGAGCGCCGCGGCGGCAGGCGCGAGCTGGGGGAACGGATCACCGAGCTGGAGCGCGACAACGCCCGTCTCCGGGACGACCTCAGCCAGCGCGACGACGCCCTCGCCGGCCGGGAGGCGGAGCTGGCCCACCGCGACCGCCAGCTCGCGCTCAAGGACGAGGAGCTGGCCAGGCGCGAGCAGGAGCCGCAGCGAGCACGCACCAGTGGCTCGGCAGAGGTCCCGGACCGCATCACCCCGACGGCGACGGAGGTCGTCGACCAGGCCGCCGCCGTGGCTCCGGCCGAGGGCGCGGGCCAGACGGTGCCGGCGCCGACCGAGGTGCTCGACCGGGCCGGCGCACAGACGGAGACCGCGGACATGGCCGAGGCGCCACGGACACAGGGCCTTGGCCGCACCCTGGAGACTGGGGCGATCGCTCCGGACATGGTGCTGAGTCCGGAGGGGGCCGAACCGGTGGCGCCCCTCCACGATGAACCGCCATGGCTCTCCGAGGCGGCCCGCGACGAGGAGCCGACCAAGGTAGTCGCGACCAGCACCGACGAGGAACGGACCACACCCGCGGAAGGCGCCGATCGGGCGCCGGATGATCAGCCAGGCCGGCGGACAGAGAAGCCAGATCAGAATTCGTGAACAGGCCGGGACGAACAGGCCGGTCACGGGTTTAGCTCGTCCCGTTGAGGATGCATACTGGAGCGGAGGCGCCCGGCCCCACCCCGAGTGCCTCGGTGGCGGCGCCTGCCCCGCATCCGGCGTCGCCCGGCTTGGCCGTCCCGATCCCACCCGGCGACGACCAGGCCACACCACGAGCGGGACCCCGACGGGGTCCCGCTCGTTTGGTGTCTCGGTCAGGCCTGGCAGCACGGCCCGTGCCCGAGCGGTGACCGATAGGGCCAGCCCGGCGGGGAGCATGCTGACGCGGCTGCGCACCGTGACCACCGCCTCGGTCGCTCCGCACGAGCATGCCAGCAGCTCCGCGCCGTTCGCGGTGGCGACCGCGCCCGCCCCGCCGGGTCCCGGGCCGGCGTGCGCCGGCGTGAGCGCGGCCAAGGCCGCAAGGTCGGCAGCGGTCTGCGCCCGAGCGCGAGCGACCACCAGCAGCCCGACGTCGAGCGCCATCACGCCGGCGAACAGCACGAACACGCTGAGTGCCAGAGCGATCAGCGTCGCAGAGCCGGCCTGCCGCCGGCTCGGACGGCTCAGGGGCAGGCCGCCTCCGCGCCGAGCCGGCGGCGCCGCGGTGCTCATCGCCCTGCGGGAGCTGGCGGAGGTCCTGGCTCGACCGCCGCCACCGCTGCCGCTCGGACGGTGACCGCGGCGCTGGCGCCCGGCAGGACTCGGGCAACCAGCACGACCTCGACACGCACCAGGCCAGGCGGCAGCGGCGTGACCGACACCCGCACGCTACGGCCGGGCGGGACGGCCGCCCGGGCGGCGGCTGCCGCCCGGGTGCGGTCGCCGCTCAGGGCCGCCTCCCGGGCACCCTCGCGAGCGGCGCCCTGAGCGAGCACGTGGTCGCGCGCCACCACGATCACGCCGACCATCGCGAGGGTCACGGCGACCAGGAGGGGGATGGCGGCGGCGAGCTCCACCGTGGCCGAGCCGCGACCGCCCCGTCGCTGCCACATCGCCTCAGCCGATCCCGAACATGCCACGGACCTGCTTGAGGATCGCGTTGAACAGGCTGCTGACGGCACCCTGGCGCGCCCAGGCCAGCGCGAGCGCCGCAACCGTGGCGGCTACGACGATGACCAGGGCGTACTCGGTTGTTTGGCTGCCCGACTCCGGTGTGGCGGCGGCGCGGGCGACTGCTGGGGCAGGCATGGGAGGACCTCCTTGGTGACAGGGGGCTGCGGGGAACGGTTCACGGCACCAGCGCCCGGATGGCCCCGGCAACGGTGGGGACCACGACGAGCAGGACGAACGCGGGCAGAAAGCAGAGGACCAGCGGGAACGCGAGCCGGACGGCCGCTCGCCCGGCCTCCGCCTCGGCCGCCATCCGGCCGCGGCTGCGCAGTGCCTCCGCACGGGCGGCGAGCGCCTCGGCCGGGCCCATGCCCCAGCGGTCGGCGGCATCCAGTGCCGCTGCGGCGGCGCGGAACTCGTCGAGGGCGGTGCGCTCGGCGGCTGCTCGCAGCGCCGCGCCAGGCGACTGGCCGAGGCGAAGGTCGACGACCAGGCGCCCGAGCTCGGCGCGGAGGGCGTCGGGGCTGCGCTCGGCAACCCGGCAGAGCGCGAGGTAGGGGTTCAGCCCGGCTTGCAGGCACGCGCCGAGCAGGTCGATCACTGCCGGCGCGGCCTCGCTCCGGGCGGCGCGGACCCGCGCCTCGGCGCGGCGCCGCGCCGAGCGGCGAACCGCGAGGACGCCGGCCGCACCAAGGACGATGGCCAGGATCGCGGCGCTCACGGCCCGCCTCCTACGATGCGGCCCGCCCACCAGATCCCGGCCGCCTCGAAGGCGGTCGCCGCCGCCAGCGTCACCCATCCGAGGCGCTCGCGTACAAGGAACGCCGCGTCCGCCGGCGAGGTGGCCGCGAGCACCAGCAGGAAGCAGGGCGCCATCCCGGAGACGACCCGCGCGGCCAGGCGGGACTGAGCGGTGGCAGCCGCGCGGGACTGGCGTGCCCTGAGGCGGTCGGTGGCCGCCGCGGCGACTCCCGCCAGCACCGGTGCCGGCGGCGCGCCGGTGCTCTCCGCCAGGTCGAGCGCCTCGCCGGCCACCACCAGCTCGACGAGGCCGTGCTCGCGTCCGGCGCCGGCAAGGGCCTGCCCGGCGCCCAATCCGACCGCCGCCGCCCTGGCGGCCGCGTCCAGCGCGGACGCGAGCGCCTCGGGCGCCGTCTCGGCGGCGGCGAGCAGCGCCCGGTACGGCGCCGCTCCCGCAACGATCGTCGCGCGCAGAACGTCGAGGACCTCAGGGACGGCGGCCTCCTTGGCGGCCCGCTCGCGCCGGGCCGCGCCAGGCAGCCGGCGGCGCACGGCGCCCAGGACCGCTACTCCACGGCCGCCTCCGCCATGTGCCAAGGCTGGCGGGGATCGCCACTGCTCCGCGGATGCCCCGTCAGGCGCGCCCGGGGCAGGACTCGACCGCCGCCTCCGCGACCCGGCTGCTGAGCCGGCGGTGATGCTCGTCGCCGTGGGGGGCCGGGTCGGCACCGATCCGGTTGGATCGACGCGAACCGCGGCGGTGGGGCCGGGTGGGATGGCTGGGCGATGGGTGCGCGCGTGGGCGCGCGCCGGTGGGCGAGGCGGACCGGGCCGACGGGTGGACCGGACGGCGAGCGCGGCCACGGCGACCGCGGCAACGAGCAGGAAGCCGGTCACGGTCGGCGCCTCCTCGTGCGGCAGTCCCGGTCCGCTGGCTCGAAGGCCTCGCGTGCCGACGCGGTGAGCTGGTCGGCCCAGGCGGGCACGTGCCCGGTCGGGTGCAGGCCCGCAGCAGGACCGGCCACCCGCAGCGGGCGGGCGACCACCCGGTCGGGGCCGTCGGCGGCCAGCTCGGCCACGGCCGTGACACGGCGGCCGTTGGGACCGCGCTCCAGGTGGACAACGGCCTGGATGCCACCCGCGATCAGCCGACGCACCACGTCGAGGACCGCGCCGGGCGCCGCCAGCGCCATCGCCTCCAGCCGGGCCGGCACCTCGTGCGGCCCGCCCGCATGGAGCGTGGTGAGCAGGCCGCGATGGCCGGTGTTGGCGGCCTGCAGCATGTCCATGACCTCGGGTCCGCGGACCTCGCCGACGACGATCCGGTCAGGTCGCATGCGCAGCGCGTTGCGGACCAGCTCGTGGATTGGGACGGCGCCTCGCCCCTCGACGTTGGGAGGTCGCGCCTCCAGCCGCACCACGTGCGGATTGGGCAAGCGCAGCTCGGCCGCGTCCTCGATGGTGACGATGCGCTCGCCAGGCGGGATGGCGGCCGCGAGCACGTTGAGCAGCGTGGTCTTGCCCGTGCCGGTGGCACCGCAGACCACGGTCGCCACACCCGCCGCCACCATGGCCGCGAGGAGCCGCCCGGTGGTGGGGTCGAGCGCTCCACGCTCGACCAGGTCGGCGAGCCAGAGCGGGTGGCGGGCGAAGGTGCGGATGGTGACCACCGGGCCGTCCGGCGCGAGCGGCGGCAGCACGGCATGGAAGCGCTCGCCCCCTGGCAGGCGCGCGTCGACCCAGGGTCTGGCCTCGTCGACCCGCAGGCCGAGCGGGGCGATCACGCGGTGGACCAGCGCGGCCAAGGCCTCGGCGGAGGGGAGCCGGACGGAGCGGCGCTGTAGGCGTCCGTCGCGCTCGACCCAGACATCGGCAGGGCCGTTGACCAGCACGTCGGTGACCCCAGGCTCGGCCAGCAGCGGCGCCAGCGGTCCCAGGCCGGTCAGCTCGTCCACGATCGCCCGCACGGTCGCGGCGAAGCTCGGGAGCGGAACGGCGATCCCCTCGTCGCGCAGCGCCGTCGCCACCGCCACCCGCAGGCCGTTGGGGTCGGCGGCGAGCGGTCCGGTCGTGCTCAGGCGCCGCTGCACCCGAGCCACCAGCTCTTGGTCCGGAGCGCCGGGGCCGGGCAAGCCGGCCAGCCCAAGGCCAGGCCGCCCGGCCAAGCCAGCGCCAGGCGGCCGGGTAAGCCCGCCTCGAGGGACCGTGCCGGGCACGACGCCCGGGTGGTAGGTGCCTGGTCGGGGATCTCCCGGTCCCGGGGTGGCGGGAGGCTCCGCGGCTGGATGCCCGGCGCGTGGGGCCAGGGGAGCCGGCCAGGGCGGGACCGGGCGCGGCGCGCGCGGTGGGTCGGTGGTCTCCCCGGCGGGGACATCCGCCCGGGTCGGTGCGGTCGTGGCGCTCATCGCCGGGCCGCCGTGCTGGTGGGGAAGGGGAGCAGGCGGTTGGCCAGCGTCAGCATGGCCTGGACGGCGGGCAGGTCGGGACGGTCGAGCAGGATCACGCCGTCCTCGGCGGCCGCGGCCAGCTCGGGTGACGCCGGGACCAGGCTCCAGAGCCGGTCGCCGAGCGCTCCCCGGATCTCCCGGCCGGCCAGCGGAGCGCGCGCTCGCATGCCGGTGACGACCGCGCCGGCCGCCGCGGGGTCATGGCCGGCGGCCTCCCACCGCTCGAAGGTGGCATGCAGGCCGCGGATCCCGGCGGACTCCGGCCGGCTGACCGCCAGCAGGACGTCGGCGCTTGCAAGGGCGGCGTCGGCAGCCGCGCCGCCGGCCGGCAGGTCGAGCACCACCACCCGGTAGGTCGTGCGGGCGGCTTGGAGCGCCGCCCGCACGACCCCTGGCTCTGGTGGCCGCGGCGGCGCGCCGTCGGCCAGGCCCGTCAGCGGCAGGACGCTGAGGTCGGGCCAGGGCTGGGAGAGGGCGTGGAGGAGCGAGGGACCGTCCAGGCCGGACGCGGCCTGGGTCACGTCGACCCAGGTCCAGGCGCCCACCACCAGGTCGAGGCGGAAGGCGAGGCCGCCGGCGAGGTCGACCGCAAGGACCGGTGTCGGCCCCCAGCGCGCCCAGGCGCCGGCGAGGTGGACCGCCACGGTGGTGGCGCCCGACCCGCCGTGCACCCCGCCGACGGCGACCACCGGGACGCTGGCCTCGTCCGGCATCGTCCCGGTGGCCGCCACCCTGGCCAGCTCGGCGGCCAGGTCGGCCGCGCCGTCCGGCCAGGTGACCAGGCCGGCGGCGCCGGCGTCGACGACGGCGCGGAGGTCGGCCGGCCGGGTGTCGTCCCCGACCCCGAGCACCGGCACCCCGGATGATGCAGGCAGGTCGCCGAGGACCGCGCAGCCGACCAGCGCAACCGCCGGGTGGGCGGCGAGGGCGGCGGCCAGGCCGGCCGCGCCGGGCTGGGCGACGGCCACGCGCCAGCCGGCCGTCTCGGCCGCGTGCCGCAGCGCGTCGGCGGTGCCCGCGTCGTCGTGGGCGATCACCAGCAGCGGCGGGCTGTCAGGTCTGAAGGCGAGCGCCATCTGGTCCTCCCTCCCGAGCGGCGTCCGCTCGGAGCCGCGACTCGACCCGGCGGCTTCCCGCGCCGGGCGCCGGCTGCCGCCGGCAGCGGTCAGGATGGCCTCGGCCCTCAGCCGAGGGGAGGGGCCGCCACGAAGCTGTGCATAACTCGCTCGCGCGGCGGGGCAGGGCTCGCGTTGGTCCGGCCGGGGCCGTGGCAGTCGGCGGCGGGCCGGGCGGCACGACCTGCCGGGCGGGCGGTCGTCGCGTCCATCAGCTACGAGGCCCTGGCACGACGCGGGAGAGGTGCGGCGTGCGGCCTGGTCAGGCGCACGGTTGGGCAGGACGCGCCGATAGCGTAGGGTGGTAATTGGTGTAGTGCTGCGCCTGAATGCCGGATCCGTCCGCGGTCGCGAGGGCGACAGCACCCGACAAGCAAGCGCGACGGCGCGCCGATAACGACCAGAAAGGTGGTCGGCCGGGTCCGCGCCGGCAACCTGTCCGAGCACCTCGGGTTGTAACCCGAAGCGCGCGCGGGCAGTCTAAGAAGTCGTCTCCCAATGACAGGGGTTCCCCGAGCCGGCCAAAGGAGTCGACACCGACGTCGGTGTCAGGTGAGACCGTGGCCGAGCGCATAGCGCACGAAGACGAAGAGGTGGCAGTCAGCCGATGAGCGTTGCCTTCGTTTTTCCAGGGCAGGGCAGCCAGGCTCCTGGCATGGGCCTGGCCTGGGCGGACTCGACCGAGATCTATGGATGGGCCAGCGCCGTGCTCGGCTGGGACCTGACCGAGATGCTGCGGTCCGGGTCGGCGGACGAGCTCCGCCAGACCTACGTCGCGCAGCCGGCCATCTTCTGCGTCTCGGTGGCGGCGCTGCGCGCCCTCGACGAGGCGGGCGTGCGGCCCGAATACGTGGCCGGGCACTCGCTCGGGGAGCTCTCGGCGCTGGTCGCCGCGGGCACGCTGTCCTTCGAGGCCGGGCTCACCCTGGTGGCGCGCCGGGCCGAGGTGATGCAGCGCGCCGCCGACGCGCACCCTGGCTCGATGAGCTCGGTGCTCGGGCTCTCGGTGGAGGGCGTCGAGATGGCCGTGACCCAGGCGGCCGAGGGTGGCGTGCTCGCCGTCGCCAACGACAACGCGCCGGGCAACGTGGTCGTCTCCGGCGAGTGGCCCGCGCTCGAGCGCCTGCCGACGGCGGCCAAGGAGCTCGGTGCCAAGCGGGTGGTGCCGCTCAACGTCGGCGGCGCCTTCCACTCCCCACTGATGGCCCCGGCGGCCGACGCGTTCCGGTCCTTCCTGGCCGCCGCGCCGCTGCGGGACTGCGACGTGCCACTGGTCGCCAACGCCACCGCGCAGCCGACGACCAGCGCCCATGAGCTCCGGGACCTGCTCGGGCGTCAGCTCACCGGCCGCATCCGCTGGACCGAGTCGGTGCGCCGGCTGGCGGACCTCGGGGTCGACACGATCGTCGAGGTCGGTCCGGGCACGGTCCTGTCCGGGCTGGTCAAGCGGACCGTCAAGGGTGTACGGGTGCTGCCGGCGGGCGACGCCGCCGAGGTGGCCGCGGTGGCCGAGGCGTTGCGCCAGGAGAGCGAAGGTGTGTCCACCTCCAACGGCGACCAGGGCGAGGTGGTGGTGCTGCCCGAGCGCTTCGCGGTCTCGCCCGGCCACGGTCGCTTCTACCCGGCGGTGCCCACCCGCTACACCGACGAGGGCCCCTACGTGGAGGCCGGCGACCTGATCGGGGAGGTCCGCAACGGGGCCAACTCCATGCCCGTCCGCAGCCCCTTCCGCGGCTGGTTGATGACCCACCTGGCCTGGGAGGGCGAGCTGGTCACGCCCGGCCAGATCCTGCTCAGCCTGCGCCCGTTCTAGAGATTCCGGTACGTTTCGACGTCACCGACGATCGCCCACGGCGAAAGGAGCTGTCGTGCCCGCCGAGATCGTGGGACTCGGGACCGCTGTCCCCCCGTACGTCCTCACCAACACCGACCTCGAGCAACTGGTCGACACCAACGACCAGTGGATCACCGAGCGCACGGGGATCAAGGAGCGCCGCATCGCCGGACGCGGCGAGTCCACCAGCACGCTCGGCAGGACCGCGGCGCTGCGGGCGCTCGAGTCGGCCGGGCTCGGCGTCGACGACGTGGACCTGCTGGTCGTCGCGACCGCGACCCCGGACTACCCGCTGCCGTCGGCGGCCTGCGTGCTCCAGCTCGAGCTGGGCATGACCAGGGGCGCGGCCATGGACGTGATCGCCGGGTGCGCCGGGTTCGTCTACGGTCTGGCCACCGCGGCGCAGTTCGTAGCCTCGGGCGCGGTCGGCACAGCGCTGGTGGTGGGCGCCGAGACCCTCAGCCGCATCTGCGACTACACCGACCGTGGGACCTGCATCCTGTTCGGGGATGGGGCGGGCGCGGCCGTGCTGCGGCCCGGCGACGCCGGCATCCGCGGCTTCTCGCTCGGCTCGGACGGGGCGCGCTCGCGCCTGCTGATGACTCCGGCAGGCGGCTCGCGCTTCCCGGCGACGGCCCGGACGATCGCCGAGCGCCGCCACTACATCGTCATGGAGGGCGCCGAGGTGTTCAAGGGCGCGGTCACCGCCATGGCCGCGTCCAGCCTGGAGGCGATCAAGCGCTCCGGCCTCGAGCCCGACGACATCGACCTGGTCGTCCCCCACCAGGCCAACCAGCGCATCATCGAGGCCACCGCGCGGCGGCTCAAGGTGCCCATGAGCAGCGTGGTGACGAACATCGCGCGCTACGGCAACACCTCGGCGGCGTCCATCCCGATCGCCATGGCGGAGGCGTGGGAGCACGGCCAGATCCAGTCGGGCCAGCGGTTGCTGCTGACCGCGTTCGGCGCCGGCCTGGCCTGGGGGTCGCTGGTGCTCGACTGGACGCTGCCGGCTCCCGAGGAGCCCAGCCCGGAGGAGCCGACGCGCTCGGCGCTGCCGATCGTCCACGGGCTGCGCGACGGGACCCTGTGGGACGGGCTCGAGATGCTCCCGCCGCTGGGTGCGAGCCGCATCGGGGCCGTAGGCTGAGCCGGCCGAGGACGCGCACCACAGCGGGAGGGACGCCATCAGTGGACCAGCCTGAAGCGAGCGTGAGCAGGGGCCTCGAGGGGCGCACCGCCCTGGTCACCGGTGCCTCCGGGGCGATCGGGCGGGCCTGCGCGCTCGCCCTCGCCGGCGAGGGCGCCCGCATCGTGGTCGCCTACGGCTCCGGCGAGCAGCGCGCCGCCGAGACCGCCGACCAGGTCAAGGCGGCCGGCAGCGAGGCCGTGCTGGCCCAGGCCGACCTCGCCCAGCCGGGCGCGGCCAAGGAGCTGCTGGCCGCCGCCGGCGACGGCGGCGTGGACATCCTGGTCAACAACGCCGGCCTGACCAGGGACGGGCTGCTGCTGCGCATGCGCGACCAGGACTTCGACGAGGTGCTGGCGGTCAACCTGGTGGCGGCGTTCCGCTGCACGCGGGAGGCGCTCCGTGGGATGCTTCGACGCCGCTGGGGACGGGTGGTGTCGATCTCCAGCGTGGTGGGGCTGGTCGGCAACCCCGGACAGGCCAACTACGCGGCGTCCAAGGCGGGGCTGATCGGGCTCACCATGAGCGTTGCCCGTGAGGTCGCCCAGCGTGGCATCACCGCCAACGTGGTCGCGCCCGGCTACATCCCGTCCAAGCTGACCGATGCGATGAGCGAGGAGGCGAAGCAGGCGACCCTCTCCGGCATCCCAGCAGGTAGGCTCGGCACCCCCGAGGAGGTGGCGGCGGCCGTCCGGTTCCTCGCCAGCGAGGAGGCCGGCTACATCACCGGCCAGGTGCTCGCCGTCGACGGCGGTCTGGCGATGGGAGCGTGACCGCGGCCTTCCCTGGTAAGTCCAATGGTGCCGAGGCGGCACCAGCGACGAGAAGGAGAACGATGCAGATGGCTCAGTCGCGCGACGACGTCGTCGCCACCATGCGCGAGGTGCTCGCGTCCGAGCTGGACGTGGAGGCCGACAAGGTGAACGCGGACGCCCGCTTCAAGGAGGACCTGGACGCGGACTCGCTCGACCTGGTCGAGGTGGTGCTCGCCCTGGAGGAGAAGTTCGGCATCGAGATCCCCGACGACGAGATCGCGGGCGTCAAGACGGTTGGTGAGGCGGCCGACCTGGTGATCGCGAAGCAGAACGCCGCCGCGAGCTGACCGTGCGAAGGGTCGTCATCACCGGCCTGGGCGCGGTCACCCCGGTTGGGATCGGGGTGCCCGCGTACTGGGACGCGATCTGCGCCGGCCGCCCAGGAGTCGGGCCACTCACCCTGGTCGATCCCACCCTGGTGCCCTCCAAGGTTGGTGCCCAGTGCCTCGACTTCGACCCGAAGGCGGCGCTCGGCCCGAAGGATGCCCGCCGGCTCGACCGCGCCACGCAGTTCGCGCTCGCCTCGGCGCTGGAGGCGTGGCAGGACGCCGGCATCGAGGGCGGCGTCGACAAGGACATGACCGGGGTGGCGTTCGCCACCGGCATCGGCGGCATCGGCTCGCTGCTGGCCAGCGACAAGGTGCTGCGCGAGAAGGGCCCGAACCGGGTCTCGCCGTTCACCGTGCCGCAGCTGATGCCGAACGCCGCCGCCGGCGCCGTCGCCATGAGGCTGGGGCTGCGCGGCCCCAACTTCTGCACAACCACCGCGTGCGCAGCCTCCAACCACGCGCTCGGGCTCGCCTTCCAGTGCGTGCGCTCCGGCGAGGCCGACGCGATGGTGGCTGGCGGCAGCGAGTCCGCCTTCGTGGAGATCGCGCTGATCTCCTTCGCGCAGATGACCGCGCTGTCGACGCACTTCAACGACAGCCCGGAGGAGGCATCACGCCCGTTCGACGCGCGGCGCGACGGCTTCGTCATGGGCGAGGGCGCCGGCGCGCTGGTGCTCGAGGAGCGCGAGGCCGCCCTGCGGCGTGGCGCCACCATCCACGCGGAGCTGGTGGGCTTCGGCCAGTCGGCCGACGCCTTCCACATCACCGCCCCGTCCGAGGACGGCAGCGGTGCCGCCCTGGCGATGCGCAGGGCGCTGGCAGCGGCCCAGCTCCCGCCGGAGGCGGTCGGCTACGTGAACGCGCACGCCACCTCCACCCAGGCGGGCGACGTCTCCGAGACCAGGGCGATCAAGCTCGCCTTCGGCGATCACGCCGAGCGGCTGGCCATCTCGGCCACCAAGTCGATGATCGGCCACCTGTTCGGCGCGGCCGGGGCGGTCGAGGGCGTCGCCACCACGCTGGCCCTGCGGGAGGGGATCCTGCCGCCGACCATCAACCTGACCGACCCTGACCCGGAGTGCGACCTCGACTACGTGCCCGACGAGGCTCGCAAGGCCGACGTCGAGGTGGCGATGTCGAACGGGTTCGGCTTCGGCGGGCACAACGCCGTGGTCATCTTCCGCCGCCACGAGTCCTGACCTGGCCGCCCGGCCCCCAGGCCTCCCCGTCCAGCCAGCCGATGCCGCTGGGCGGGACCGAGCCGGGCGGGTCCGGCTCGTCGTAGGCCGGCTCCACCTGGGGCTCCTCCGCGTAGCCCAGCTCCGGGGATGCCGGCGCCGGCGAGTGTCCCGGATCCGGAGGTGCCGGAGCAGCCTCGCCGTAGGCCTGCTCGTCTGGGGTTAGGCGCTCCCCGCCCGCCGCCCAGGAGGAGCCGTACGACGGCGCGTCCTGGGCAGGACGTGGCGCCGTCGCGCCGCCGGTCCGGGCGCGGGAGCGGCCGCGGCCGCTCGACCTGACCGTCATCACGCCGATCACCATCATCAGGACGGCCGCGACCACCGCCAGGGGGACGGGGGCGATCAGCAGGCTGGCCTGGAGCGAGCGCAGCAGGGCATGCCGCGGCGTCCCCAGCGCGGCCGCCGCGCCGGCCTGACTTGGCGCGCCGGCCGCGGCCGCGCCGGCGGCCGCGTTGGTGGCCTGGGCCTTGGCGGCCTTGGCGCCGAGGATCTCGGCCCCGGCGCTGGCGGGCGTGGCGAAGCCGAAGCGGAACATCGCGCGCACGTCGTCGCGGTCCTCGGCGGCGCTTGGCGCCCCGAGCGCGACCGCGATCAGGGTGCGGCCGCCGCGCCGCTGCGCGGCCACGATGGTGTGCAGGGCCGCGTCGGTGAAGCCGGTCTTGATGCCGAGGGCGCCCGGGTCCTTGCCCTCGCTGACGAAGCGGTTGTGGTTGACCACGACCTGGATGCGCCCGTTGGGCCAGGGGTAGCGGAGCTCTCGCTGCGCGACCACCGCGGCCAGCTCCGGCACGCCGAGCAGGGCGCGCCCGACGATGGCGAGGTCGGCGGCGCTGACCCGGTGGCCGGGTGCTTCGAGCCCTGACGGGTCCCGCCAGGTCGAGTCGGTGCAGCCGAGGGCGTCAGCCTTGGCCTGCATCGCCTGGATGAACCCGGCCCGGCCGCCGCGCGGGTAGTTGCCGGCCAGCGTCTCGGCGGCGTCGTTCGCCGAGACCTGCAGCAGCGCGCCGATCAGGTCGCGGCGGCGGATGCGCATGCCCGCCTGGTAGCCGAGGCGGGTGCCGTCGACCTGCTCGGCGGCCTCGGGGACGGTGAGCAGCGCCTGTGGCGGCCAGGTCTCCTGGGCCACCAGGGCGGTCAGGATCTTGGTGGTGGAGGCGACCAGGGTCGGCCGGTGGGCGTCGCGCTGCCACAGCACCGCGCCGCTGCCCGCGTCGATCAGCACGGCGTGCCCGGACTGGACCTGGGGAGCCGTGGCGGCGAAGGCCGGCTCGGCTAGCAGCCCGGCGGCGAGGAGCACGGCAGCCAGAGGCGCAACGACGCGTCGCAGGAGGGAGGGCACGTCGATAGCCTCTCCGAAGCACATCCGTGGTGCAACAGGCGCGAACCAGACGAAGCGCTGAGCTGGGGCGATGACGAGCCCTGGATCCGGGCGGGACGATCTGCCGACGGGCCCGTTCCCGCGCCGGCGGCGCTGCCGGCGGGCAGGACCCGCGGCGGCGCGGCGGCGCCGCCAGGGGAGGACGCCTCGGGGGCCCACCACAGCCCTTCGACCAGGGCGGACGTCCCCGTCCGGCGAGGCGCCTCCCGTCCCTTCAGGCGGGAAGCGCTGCACCTCGCCGACAGCGGCGGTGCCGATCAGGATCGCACGCGAACCTGATCGGCACCTACTGGGTTTCGGCTGAGCAGGCCTCCGCCCAGCACCGTAGATGATGGCTCGCATGGCGCTACGCAGTTTCGACGACCGCAGGAGTCGTGAGCAAGCTCACTCGTGAAGTGGACGGCCGCCGACCTGCGGGAACGTGGCGCGCTGGCGCGAACGTCACAGGTCGGCATGGAAGCTCCGGAGTGGATCCGGCACACTGCTTCGCGAACTTCGTGCAGGTCTGCGCCTGGGCGCGGCAATCGTCCGCCGCCGGTCACCCGGCGCTGAAGGAGGTTGGCCAGGTGGCCGGACGCCATGTGCGCCGCCGACGCGGCCGGTGGCTGCCGCTGGCGGGCACCGCCTTCGCGATCGCCCTGATCCTGCTGGTCGTCGGACTCAAACCGTACCTGGACGAGCGCCACCTCCTGCCCGGCTTCGGCGACAGCGGCTGCGACGGCACCCTGGTGCTGAACGTGGTCACCGGGCCGGAGCTGGCCGGGCTGCTCGGCCAGCTCGCCGGCGACTACGCGCAGGGCCAGCACCGCGTCGACGGCCGCTGCGTGCAGCCCGACGTGCGCGCCGACGAGCCCGGGGCGGTGGTGCACTACCTGGCGAGGGACTGGCGGCGCACCGGCGCCCCACCCCCGGACGTGTGGCTGCCCGCCTCGTCGACCTGGGCCGACGTGCTCGACGCGCGCCACGGCGGCTACCTCCCCGAGCAGCGGCCCAAGGTGGCCACCTCCCCACTGGTGATCGCCATGCCCCGCCCGATGGCGCGGGCGCTCGGCTGGCCGCGGCGCGCGCTCGGCTGGGGCGACCTGCTGGCGGCGCTGCGCAACCCGGCGGGGTGGGCGGCGTTCGAGCGGCCCAAATGGGGGAAGGTGCTGATCGGCAAGACCGATCCGCACCTGTCGACCGCGGGCATGCAGGCGGGCGTCGCGACGGTCCTCGCCAGCACGGGCAAGCTCGCCGACCCGGCGAAGGCGACCGGCGACCGGCGCCTGCCGGCGACCGTGGTCGGCGTGGAGCACGCGCCCGGCCCGTACGCCGGCTCGTCCACGGCGCTCCTGACCGACCTGCAGCGGGCCGACGAGCACGGCGGCGCCCTGCGCTTCGCCTCCGCCATGCCCCTCGAGGAGAAGCTGCTGCGCGACTACAACCAGGGCAACCCGAGCGGCAACCCGGAGACGCTCGGCCAGCACCCGAGGCCGAAGGTGCCCCTGGTCGCCGTCTACCCGCGCGAGGGCACCTTCGTGGCCGACAACCCGTTCCTCACCCTGCGGGCGCCCTGGGTGGGCGACGCCCAGCGCCGCGCGGCGGCGGACTTCCTCAGCTTCCTGCGCAGCGACCCCGTCCAGGGCCGGCTGCTCGCGGCCGGCTTCCGCACCTGGCAGGGCATGGCCGGTTCCGACGCGACCGTGGCCAACGGGGTGATCCCATCCCAGCCACGTGCCGTGCTGCGCAGCCCTCCCGCCAAGCTGGTCCAGGCGGTCACGACGAACTGGGAGCGGGCGCGCAAGCGAGGCAACGTGCTCGCCGTGATCGACGTCTCCGGCTCCATGGCCGGTCCGGTGCCCGGCAGCCGTGCGACCAAGATCGACCTGGTCAAGCAGGCCGCGGTCGGCGCCCTGCCGCTGTTCTCGGACGAGGACCGCCTGGGGATCTGGCAGTTCTCCAGCGGCCAGGCCGGCAACCGGGCCTACCGGCCGGTGGTGCCCCTCGGCCCCATGAGCGATCCGGTCAACGGCACGCCCAGACGCCAGGCGCTGGCCGCTGGTCTGCAGCGCATGCGCCCGGGCGGTCGCACCGGGCTCTACGAGAGCACCCTGGCCGCGGTGGACTACCTGCGGCGCCACTGGATCCGGGACCGGATCAACAGCGTGGTGCTGCTGAGCGACGGCCAGGACGACAACACCGGCAGCGGACTGACCCTCGCGTCGCTGGTCAAGCGGCTCCGGGCAGCCAACGACCGGCGTCCGGTCCCGGTCATGACGATCGCCTACGGCCCGGACGCCGACGCCAACGCCCTGCGCCAGATCGCCGGCGCCACCAAGGGCGCCACCTATGAGCTGGACAACCCCAAGGACATCCAGCGCGTCTTCATCTCGGCCATCTCGCGGTTCTGACGCCAGGCTGTGTGCCGGCGGCAGCCGCCAGCGCTCCCGGCCGCGGTCGTTCCCTTGTGGAACACGCGCCCCGATCGGGGCAACCTTGTCGCGGCTCCCGGTGCATCCTATGTTCAGGATCCGGGATCCGAGGAGGAACGGTGGTCGAACAGCGGCGGCGCGGGGCGCTGCCATACGTGGTCGCGATCGTCCTGGCCGTTGCGCTGATCGCCGGCCTGCGGGCGCTGGTCGGGGGGACCGGCGGGGGGAACGGGCCGTCGCGGCCGGCCTCCTGTGGCGCCGGCGGGATCACCGTCACCCTGGCCGCCTCCTCCGAGAAGGCCCAGCTGGTCAAGCAGATGGCCGCCGACTACCAGAGCCGGAAGCCGCAGGTCGCCGGGCACTGCGTGCAGATCAACGTGACCACCAAGTCGTCCGGGGCGGCCATGGCCGCGCTCGCCAAGGGCTGGAACGAGGCGGCCGACGGCCCCCGGCCCGACGTCTGGTCGCCAGCCTCCTCGGGCTGGGTGACCCTGCTGCAGCAGCGTGGCAGCCGCAGCGACCGGCCCAGCCTGGTGCCGCCCGACGTCCCGCGGATCGCCGCGTCGCCGCTGGTGATCGCGATGCCGCGGCCGATGGCCGAAGCGCTCGGCTGGCCCAGGAAGAAGCTGGGCTGGCGCGAGATGCTCGACCTGGCCAAGAGCCCGGACGGCTGGGCCGGCCGGGGCCACCCCGAGTGGGGACGGTTCCGGCTCGGCAAGACCAACCCGAACTTCTCCACCTCCGGCCTCAACGCCACCATCGGCGCCTACTTCGCCGCCACCGGGCTCTCCAGCGACCTGCGGGAGAAGGACGTGAGCAGCAAGCGGGCGCACGACTTCGTGGCCGGGGTGGAGCGCTCGGTGGTCCACTACGGCGACACCACCCTCACCTTCCTCGCCAACCTGCAGCGGGCCGACGACCAGGACGCCGGGCTCTCCTACATCTCCGCCGTCACCGTCGAGGAGAAGAGCGTCTGGGACTACAACCAGGGCAACCCCTCCGGCGACCCGGCCACGCTCGGCAGGCACCCCAAGCCCAAGGTGCCGCTGGCCGCCATCTACCCGCGGGAGGGCACCCTGCTCTCCGACCACCCCTACGTGGTGCTGAAGGCGCCGTGGGTGGACGACGCCAAGCGCCAGGCCGCCGCCGGCTTCCTCGCCTACCTGCAGGGCCGTGACGCGCAGGCCCGCTTCCAGCGGGCCGCCTTCCGCGACTACAAGAACACCCCAGGGTCGCTCGCCACCGAGGCCAACGGCCTGCTGCCGAAGGAGCCGGCCACCCTGCTGCAGCCGCCGGCACCGCCGGTGCTCGACAAGCTCCTGGCGAGCTGGGCGGGGGTGCGCAAGCGGGCCAACGTGCTGCTGGTGCTCGACACCTCCGGTTCCATGGGCGAGGAGGTGCGCGGCACCGGCGAGTCCAAGCTGGACCTGGCCAAGCGCGCGGCGATCAACTCGCTGCGCGAGTTCTCCGACCACGACCGGGTCGGGCTGTGGATGTTCTCGACCAAGCTCGAGGGCGACAGCGACCACCGCGAGCTGGTGCCGGTCGGGCCGATGAGCGAGAAACCGGCCGACGGCGGCGGCCAGACCAGGCGCGAGCTGCTGCGCAGCCGCATCGAGGGCCTGCCGCCCGACGGCGGCACCGGCCTCTACGACACCAGCCTTGCCGCCTTCCAGGAGATCAGCGACCGGCAGGACCCCGACAGCATCAACGCGGTCGTGCTGCTCACCGACGGCCGCAACGAGGACGACGGCATCACGCTCGAGAACCTGCTCCCGCGCCTGCGCACCGAGCAGGGCGACCGCTCGGTGCGCCTGTTCACCATCGCCTACGGCTCCGACGCCGACCTGGGCGTGCTGCGGCAGATCGCCGAGGCGACCAACGGCGCCGGCTACGACTCCTCCGATCCGAGCTCGATCGATGCCGTGTTCACTGCGGTAGTCTCGAATTTCTGAAAGAGGTCCCGGGGCCAGGCGGACGTGCGACCCGGGCTGGACGGTCCCGCCCGCCGAGGAGACGAGGTGGCATTCAAGGACGAACTCGTCGAGCCCTGGGGTCTGCTGGTCGGCGCGACCGCCGCCGGGGCGGCCTGGGCGGTGCACCTGCCCCTGCTCGCCGCGGGCGGCATCGGCGCGGCCGTCCTGCTCACCAAGGCGGGCCTGGCCTCCCTGCAGCGCCAGCGGCGCGAGCCGCCACGGCGCGAGCTGCGCCTCCCCGTCGAGGCCAGCGCGCCGGAGGGTCTCTGGCTGGCGCGCGCCCAGCGTGCCGCAGGCACCTTCTCCGAGCTGGCCGACAGCATGGCAGCCGGGCCGCTGGCCGAGCGCGTCGAGCTGATGCGTCCCCAGGTCGACGACACCGTCCACACCCTGGAGCGGCTCGCCGGCCAGGCCGGCGCGGCGGGACGGGCGCTGTCCCGCATCGACGACCGCTTCCTCGCCGCCGAGGCGGAGCGGCTGGAGCGGACCCGCAGCGGCGCCTCAGGCGAGATCGCCGAGGAGCTCGACCGCTCGCTCGCCTCGGTGCGGGTCCAGCGCGAGGTGCACGGCCGCCTGGCGGCGGCCCGCGGCGGCGTGCTCGCCCGCCTGGAGTCGGGCACCCTCGGGCTGGAGAGCCTGGTCGCACGCGTGGTCGAGCTCTCCGCCATGGCGGCCGCCGGACCGACCGGCGAGACCGGAGCGGTGGACCAGCTCAGCGACGAGCTGGAGGGAATCAGGCAGGGGCTGGCGGAGACCGAGGAGGTCTCCAGGCAGGCGCTCAACGCCTACCAGCGTTCCAAGCAGTGATCGTCCGACCTCGAGGGAGGCAGTGGGAGATGGGCAAGCTGCTCAAGCGGGCGTGGCGCTACCTGGTGGCGGCGCTCGGGGGGAAGCTCGACGAGGTGTCCGACCCGCGGATCCAGATCGAGCAGGCCATCGAGGACGCCAAGACCCAGCACCAGCTCCTCACCCAGCAGGCCGCGGCGGTGATCGGCAACCAGCGCGAGCTGGAGCTGAAGCTGACCCGCTCGATCGAGGAGACCGAGAAGCTCCAGGCCAACGCGCGCCAGGCCCTGCTCCTGGCCGAGCAGGCGCGCAAGGGAGGCGACGAGCGCAAGGCCGCCAGCTACGAGGACTCCGCCCGCGCGTTCGCCAGCAAGCTGGTCAGCTCGGAGGCCGCCATGCGCGACCTGCACACGATGCACGAGCGCGCCAGCCAGGCCTCCGCCCAGGCCCGCTCCGCGGTGGAGACGAACGCGCTGGCCCTGCAGAGGAAGCTCGCCGAGCGGACCAAGCTGCTCTCCCAGCTCGACCAGGCGAAGATGCAGGAGCGCCTCAACACCGCCATGGCCAGCATGACCGAGCTGGCCCCGTCGGGCGACACGCCCACCCTCGACGAGGTCCGCGACAAGATCGAGGGACGCTACGCCCGCGCGCTCGGCGAGGCCGAGCTGACCTCCAACTCGGTCGAGGCCCGCATGATCGAGGTCGAGCGCGCCGCGCTCGACGTGGAGGGCGCCGCGCGCCTCGAGTCCATCCGCGAGAGCCTCGGCCTGCCCGGCACCGGGGCCACGCCGGCGATCACCTCCGACGCCGACGACACCGCATCCTGACACTCGCACGGACGCCTCCACCGACCCGCCTGCTAGGCTGCCGGTGGAGGCGTCCGTGGTCTGGTGGCTGCCCCGGTCTTCAAAACCGGTGAGGGGAGCGTCCCTCCCCTGGCGGGTTCGATTCCCGTCCGCCTCCGCCACCAGCGGGTTCGCCTCCTCGCTTAACCTGGCTGTTCGAGAGTCGCTTGCCTTCTGGCACGGTCTCTGGCACGGTTTAGTGTGATTCGGCCGTCCAGCGAGGCAAGCAAGGTGATCCGGAAGCGCGGCGACTACTGGCAGGTCAAGGTCTACGCCGGCCGTGACCCGCTGACCGGCAGGGAGCGGTACGAGTACGACCGCGCCAGGACCAAGCGCGAGGCCGGGCGCGTCGAGGCGGCGCTGAAGACCAAGGTGGCCGAGGGCCGCCACCGCGGCACCGCGGCGCGGACGGTCGCCGACCTGGTGGAGCGCTGGTACCAGTGGCGCCTGGGCGTGAAGGAGATCTCCCCCACCACCCTGGAGGGCTACCGGCGCCAGATCGACCAGCGCATCATCCCCGCGCTCGGGCGCATCCCGGTCCGGCGCCTGGACGTGGAGACGCTGGACACCTTCTATGCGGAGCTCCGCCGGCGCGGCAAGGACGGCGGCCAGCCGCTGTCGGCCAGCACCGTCCGGGCCGTCCACACCGTCTTGTCGGGGTCCCTGCGGCAGGCGGTGGCGTGGGGCTGGATCGCCCACAACCCCGCCCGGCTAGCCACGCCCCCGTCGGTGCAGCGCAGCGACGTGGCGCCACCACCCGTCGACCAGGTGGGCGGCCTGCTGGCGACCGCACAGGAGCGCAATCCCAAGCTTGGGCTGTTCCTGCGGCTGGCGGTCGTGCTCGGCGCTCGTCGGGGGGAGCTGTGCGCGCTGCGCTGGCGGGCCGTCGACCTAGAGCGCGGTGAGGTGCTGCTGGAGCGCGGCGTGGTGTACGTGACCGGCCAGCCGCTGATCGACAAGGCCACCAAGACCCGGAGCAAGCGACGGCTGGCGCTGGACGCCGGGACGGTCGAGCTGCTCCGCGCCCATCGAGAGCGCGCCGACCAGGTCGCCCAGGAGCTGGGCTTCACCCTGCCGGCCGGTGCCTATGTCTTCAGCCGCGAGCCGGACGGGTCGCGGCCGATCCACCCCTCCCACATGACGCACCAGTTCGCCGACCTGGCCCGGTCGCTCGGCGTGCGCTGCCGCCTGCACGACCTGCGGCACCTGATGGTCACCTACCTGATCTCTCAGGGCGTGGACTGGCGCACTGCTGCCGGCCGAGCCGGACACGCCGGCCCGCACATGACGCTTGGGACCTACGCGCACTTCCAGCCCGCCCAGGACCGCGACGCGGCCGAGCTGCTCGCCGCACTCTGCGACGGCGGGGCAGCGGAGGCCACAGGGTAGGAGCGTCACGGCGTACGCCATACTGGTATGAGAGATTCGTCCGATGCGGTGAGCGAGGTGACACGGATGGGCAAGCCGGTCCCCCGCGGCATGCTCTACATCGTCGTCTGCGCCGCACCCCCCGCCGCTCAGGTCCAGGACCTCGTGAAGCTCGCGCAGGCGGCCGGCTGGGAGGTCGCGGTCACCGCCACCCCAGAGGCGCTCGCGTTCATCGACGCGCCGCTGCTCGGGGCCATCACCGGCTTGCCCGTCCGCCATCGGTGGCGAGAGCCTGACGAGCCCGAGACCGTGCCCGAGGCGAACGCCATCGTGGTCGCCCCGGCCACCTTCAACACGATCAACAGGTGGGTGGCCGGCATCACCAACACGGTTGCGGTGGGGACGCTTTGCGAGTACCTGGGCCTCGACGCCCCGATCGTCGCCGCCCCCAACGTGAACCCGCCCCTGGGCCGTCACCCGACGTTCCGGGCCAGCCTCCGCCAACTCCGCGAGTGGGGCGTCCGGGTGCTGGTCGAGGAGTCCGCCCCTCGAGAGGCTCGAATGCCCCCGTGGGAGGAGATCCTCGAAGAGGTCAACCGAGCGCACGAGGCGACCGGGTGGCCACCACGAGGGACTCCGGGGGCAGGCCCCATGGCGAGGTCCGAGGGAGCCGCACCGTGAGCGAGCCGGTGGACTACATGCCGGTCGGCGAGCGCATCGCGATCTACCGCCGCCGGCGTGGCCTGTCCCAGCTCGCCCTGGCCAATCTGATCGGCCGGTCCGAAGCCTGGCTGAGCCAGGTCGAGCGCGGCATCCGCCACGCGGACCGACTGTCGGTCATCATCAGGCTCGCGCAGGTGCTCAAGGTCACGGTGGAGGACCTCGTCGGACAGCCGCTGTCGCTTACGCCCAACGGCGGCATCGAGTACCGCGCGGTGCCCGCCCTGCGGGCAGCACTCACCGACTACGAAGTGATCCCAGCGACATTCGGCATTGGCGTGGGTGATGGCCCGGTGCGGGATCCGCCGAGCCTGCAACGCAACGTCGACCAAGCGAACCGCCTCTACCAGGCCGCCCACTACGAAGAGGCCGGCCTGCTGCTCTCCCGGCTCATCGGCGAGACTCAACGCGCAGCACGTGAGCTGGCCGACGACGCCAGCCGCGATGCGCTTGGTGTCCTCGCCCAGACCTACCACATCACCGCGAAGACGCTGACCAAGGTGGGCGAGACGGAACTGGCCTGGATCGCCGCCGAGCGTTCCCTCCCGGCCGCTCAATGGGCGGAGTCTCCGCTGCTGATGGCGGCCAGCGCCTACCACCTTGGGCATGTCTTCCTTCGGGCCGGCCAGGTCGAGCAGGCCGCCGACGTCACGATGACCGCGGCGCGAGCCCTTGAGCCTGGTCTGGCCACTGCGACACCGGAGCACCTGTCGGCATGGGGCGCACTCCACCTGACGGCGTTGATCGCCGTTGCCCGCCAGGACGACCGGGTGGCGGTACGCCAACTCCTGGGTGAGGCGAGGGCCACGGCCGACCGGCTCGGCCAGGACCGCAACGACTTCTGGACCGCCTTCGGCCCCACCAACGTGGCAATGCACGAGGTCTCAATCGCGGTCGAGCTTGGTGATGCCGGCGAGGTCGTACGCAAGGGCGAGGCGCTCGATCCCTCGCGCTTCCCATCGGGCCTGCTCGGCCGGCGGGCGCAGGTGTTCATCGACCTGGCGCGTGGCTACACCCAGCAGCGCAGGGACGCGGCCGCCGTGAACATGCTCCTGGAGGCCGAACGGATCGCGCCCGAGGCGGTCAGGTATCAGGTGATCGTCAAGGAGATGCTGCGCGAGCTGCTCAGGCGGGAGCATCGGGCGAGCACGCCGCAGTTGCGTCCGCTCGCGGCCCGGGTCGGCATCATCCGCAAGGACGCTTCGTAGCGCTAATCCTCTGGCTAGCTGGGTAACCGGGGGCCAGCCGTGCGACAGGCGCCCGCGCTGGGTTGGTCGCTGACCCTTTGCCCATTAGCCCCCGGCCGTCCTCCGTTCCCTCGGCGCACATCCGCAAGGTGGCCGGGTTGTTCTCGTACACTCGCTCGTTACCGCAACAGAGGAGTGATCGGAGGAGGCGGTCGCGGTGGACAGCCGTGAGATCGAGGATTACGTGCTCGATCGCATCCGCGGGCTCAAAGGCTGGGACGGCCGGAACCTGAACGACGAGCGGCCGAACTACCCCGGGGCCGACCTGCACGTCTGGAACACCAGCGGGCGTACTTGGCTAGTCGAGGTCCGGGGACACAAGAGGGGCGACTATCTCGTAAAGCAGCGCCCCGCCGTGGCCAACCTGTTCGCCTTCGTGGCGACCCAGGGTACCTTCCCGTGGCCGGTGTACGTGGTCGGCGGGGACACTTCGCGCCAGCTAGGCATGGAACGCCATCTTGCCTGGCCGGGTCGGAAGGGCGACGAGCAGAAGTTCCACACGAAGCTGTGGCAGTACCTGCTCGACGATCCCGAGATGGCGGCTCTAGATCGGTTCGGCCTGGACGAGGTGGACCCGGCGCACTTGCCGCCGCTGACCGAATCGCTGCGCCAGAAGGCACGCTGGAGCGCGGCCGGCGTCAAGCTCCGGTGGCGGGGATGAGCCAGCCGGCACGCGCTCAGGTGGGCCGTGCCGATCGGCCCGGCTAGCTGTCAGCTGACCCAACTCCCACGCCCCGTACTCCCGTGATGGCCGTACTTTCGTACGGGTTGGTCTCCTTCGGCCGGCTTACCGTCTTCGACAAAGACGGCAAAGACGGCAGGGTCGCCTCGTGGTGTCGGCAGCACCCAGCGATCCGGGAAGGAGTTGGCCTCAGTTGAACGGGAAGCCCATACAGAGGCCGCTCAAGCGGGTGGCCTACCGGCCCCGTGAAGTAGCCGAGATGGTCGGCATGTCGGAGTCCGGCGTCCGCAACCTGATCAGGCGCGGGACGCTTCGCGCGGTTCAGTTGGACGGGCGTTGGCTCATTCCGGCCACCGTCATCGAGGACAAGCTCGGCGTCCAACTCGACGCGAGCACCACATCCGACGCCGCGCCCGACGCCGCGCCCGACGCTGCGCAAACCCCTGCGTAGATAAGCCCGGGCGGTGTCGGCAGCACCAGCCCGGGCCATGCATCAAGGAGTTGGCCCCATGACGCCCACCGATGGTAGCGCGTCTGTGCTGCTGTTTCGTCCCTCCACTTACCGTCTCCGTGGCGATCTGATATGGGGGGGCGGTTCGAATGTGGCGTGAGCCGTGGTCACCCCAGCCGCCTGGTGGCTACCGCCCGCCCGACCCCCCGCCGTTCGGCGGCCTCGGCGAGCAACTCGCCTTGTACGGGCTGCTGACTACCGGCATTGCTGGCTTGCTGGTCTGGTTGAGTGGGCAGCTCGCCGGGCTGGTGTTCGGCCACACCTGGCTGGACCTCGGCATCGCTGAGATCGCTTCAATCCTGTGGCAGCTCCCCCACCACTGGAGCGACCCGGCGCTGGCCTGGCCCGCCCGGGTCTACGGCACGCTGCCCGGCGCTCTTGGCATGTACGCCTCGACAGCCACGGTAGTCGGCGGCGTCGCCGGCGGGACCGCCGCGGTGGTGCGGCACCTGCCAGGGCGGGCGGCGGGCCACCGGCCCGGCCGCGAGCACAAGGGTCGCGGCTCGCTGTGGGCGAAGGGCCGGGAGCTGCGGCTGCTCACCGTCCACGGGCCCACGCCCGGCCGGGTGATCCTGGGCCGCACCCCTGGCCTGCCGGGGCTGGGCCGGCGGCTGCTGGCCGCCGAGGACTGCCACTCGGTGCTGGTCTTCGGCCCCACCGGCAGCTTCAAGACCTCGGCGGCAGTCATCCCTGGAATCCTCGAATGGCAAGGGCCACTGGTCGCCACCTCGGTCAAGCCCGACGTGCTGCGCGCCACCCTCGCAGCCCGCTCCCGCAAAGGCGAGGTCCTCGTCCTCGACCCCCTGGGCGCCTCCGGGCTGCAAAGCGCACAGTGGACCCCGGTGGCGTCCTGCGGGACCTGGGCGGGCGCGCAGCAGACCGCGGTGCAGCTGGCCAACGCGATCGAGCAGACCCCCACCGAGGAGCAACGCCCCGAGCACCGCTTCTGGAAGACGATGGGCACCAAGTTCCTCGCCCCGGTGCTGTTCGCGGCGGCGACCAAGGGCCTGTCGATGGCCGAGGTGCTGCACTGGCTCGACACCCGCGAGGACACCGAGATCAACGACATCCTGGCCGCCACTGGTGTGCGGCCGGCGGTGGACGCCTGGGAGTCGTCGCAGTCCAGGACCGACCGGGCGGTCGACTCGCTGTATGCCACCGCCGAGGAGGTCCTGCACGTCTACGCCAACGAGCGCGTGGCGGCGTTCACCGACGGCCACGCGCTGGACTTGGACTACTTCCTGGCTGGGGATAACACCATCTACCTGTACGCGCCCGCCCACCAGCAGCGGCTGCTGCGGCCGTTGTTCGAGACGATCGCCCAGCAGGTGGTTGCGGCCGCCCAGGAGAAGGCCGCCCGCTCCCCCGACGGCATGCTCGCTCCGCGATTAGGGCTGTTTCTCGACGAGGCCGGCAACTGCGCCGCCCTGTCGGAGCTGGACGTCCTGGCGACGACCGCGCGGGGACAGGGCATCCAGCTGGTCACCGTTTGGCACGACAAGTCGCAGCTTGAGGCCCGCTACGGGCCGAAGGCCTCGACGATCCTGAACAACCACCGCGCCAAGCTGTTCCTCTCCGGCCTGGCGGACCTCTCGGCCCTCGAACTCGGGGCGAAGCTGATCGGCGAGCGGCAGACCGTCGAGCGGGCCCGCTCGATGAGCTGGGACGGCCGCCACTCGCTCAACGAGAGTGTCGGCTACCGGCCGCTGCTGCCGATCGAGGACCTGCGCCGCCTGCGCCCCGGGGAGGGGGTGCTGGTGTACGGGCACCTGCGGCCCGTGCCGATCCGCCTGCGGCCCTACTACACCGCTGCCGAGCAGCGCCGCCGCGCCCGCGTCGACGCCCGGGCCGCCGAGCGCGCGGGACGGGCGCGCCAGGGTGCGCCGGAGCGGCCCGGCTGGGCCGAGCGCCTCCGCGTCCTGCGCACCGGTGGTAGGGATGCGCGGGGGCAGCGGGAGGAGGTGTGACCCGATGGCCAGGCACCCCAGCACCGCCACCGAGTTCACCTCCGAGCCGCCGGCCGACCCGCGCCCGGCGTGGGAGCGGATCGCCTACGCCTGGCTGGCCCGGGAGGTCGACGGCGGCCGGCCGGTGACCGCCGCGCAGCTCGCAAGCGAGACCAGCGTCACCCCGGCCTACGCCCGCGACCTGCTGCGGGTGCTGCGGGTCCAGCGTGACCGCGACCCCGGCCTTACCGAGCTGCGTGCTCGGCTGGTCAGAGACCGCATCAGCGACCTGTACCTGACCAGGGAACTGCGCGCCGGCGAACGGCTCGACCCGGCCCAGGTGGCGGCGGAGCTGGGCACCACGACCACGGTCGCCCGGCAGTGGCTGCGCGCCCTGCGGGAGGTCCGCGCCCACGACCCCCGCCTTGCTAGCCTGCGCGCCACCCCGGAGAGCCACGGCCGGATTCACGCCGACCAGCTCGCGCAGCTCGCCGAGCGGTTCCGCGCTGGCGCGCCCGCCCCGACCAGCCCGGCGCCGGGGCGGCCGCTGCCGGCTGACGCGCTTACCGACCAGATCGAGCTGGCCTGGCGGCACGCGCAAAGGATCGGGGAGCCACTCGATCCGGCCGCCCTCGCCCGCGAGCTGCGGACCAGCCGCCAGTCGGTCACCAACACCCTGACCGCGCTACAGGCAGGGGCGCCCACCACCCGGCAGCGCATCGAGGCCGCCTACACGGCGCGGGAGGTCGAGCGCGGCGAGTGGGTCAACCTCACCGACCTGGCCCGAGAGCTTGGCACCAGCGCGGCGTACGCCAAGCGGGTCGTCGCCCCGCTGCGCGCCGCCCACCGCGCCAGCCAGCGCCAGCCCGCCCCGCCGCCCACCGGACCAGGGGAGGGGCGGGTGTGGTTGGACCTGGCCGCCTGCCGCGACACCGACCCGGAGCTGTTCTTCGCCGAGCGCGGCGAGCAGGCCAAGGCCCAGGCCGCCAAGCAGGTCTGCGCCGCCTGCCCGGTCCAAGGGCCGTGCCGGGACCTGGCCGTGGTTGCGGCCGCCAGCCGCGGCGACGACCACGGCATCTTCGGCGGCACCAAACCCCACGAGCGCACCGCCCTGCGCGACAACCCCGCCCGCAGGCCCAGCAGCTGGCTCACTGACCGCGCCGCGGCCGAGGAGGCCCACCGGCTCGCGGTCGAGCTCGGCCCGCAGGAGGCCGCCAAGCAGCTCGGCACCCAATCATCGACCCTGCGGCGCGCCTGGGCGCGGTGGGGCCTGGACTACCCTGGCCGCCCGCGTGCCAGCGTCTACGCGCGCGATCCTGACAGGGCCATGGAAGCGTTCCAGCTCGCGCAAGCGCTTGGCGGCGTCAAGGCGGCCGCGCGCCAGCTGGGCAGCTCCCGATCGGCGCTGCTGGCCGGCTGGCAGCGGTTCGACCTCGGCACGCCCGACCTTGCCCGGCCGACCCGCACCCGCCCGGGCGCCCACCCGGCCACTCGAGGGCCGGCAGGCCCGCTGGATGCGACGTTCCTGGCGCTCAACCAGGGCGTGGTGCCCATACGTGCCCGTTCGGACGCCGAGCGGTTCACCCGCATCCGCGGCGCCGAACAGTTCGCCACGGTCGGCGCCGAGGCAGTGACCCAGATGGCCACCGAGAGCCGCTCGACGCGGCAAAGCACCCGGGTGTGGGCGATCACCCGCCGGGCCGAGCGCGCCCAAACCCTCGCACGCCAACGCGACCACCGCAGCGAGCGCCGCCACGCCGAGCGGGCCGGCCGGGCCGAGCGGGACCGGCGCCCCCACCATCCCCGGGCCCAGGAGGGGCGGGAGGGGGCAGCCGATGGACGCTAGCCAAGACGACCGCGGATTCGCCTTGGCCCCATGCAGCATCCAAGCCTTATGCGGATATAGACATTTAATAGGACTCTGTCAGATTGGTGCGCGTAGTCGTCCGGTGTCGTGACCAGGTAGGGTTGGCCCACGTGTCAACACAAGGGGGGCCATGCGGCCTGAGGCAAAGTCACTCGATGAGGGAGCCGTGCGCCCGGTCGATCGCGGCATCGTGCAGGTGGTGGAGCTGGACGGGGCCACCCTGATGCGCACCACCTTCGAGCCGGGCTGGCGCTGGTCGGAGTGCGTCAAACCGATCGTCGGCGGCGACAGCTGCCAGGTCCACCACGTGGGCTACGCCATCTCGGGGCGCCTGCACGCCAGGATGGACACCGGCGAGGACCTGGAGGTCGGGCCTGGGGACGCGGTCCAGATCCCGCCCGGCCACGACGCCTGGGTGGTGGGCGACGAGCCCTACGTCGGCGTGGACTTCACGGGCGGGGACACCTACGCCAAGGCGTAACTCAGCAGCTCGGAGGGGTCGGGTCAGAGGTCGTGGCCACCAGTGCTCCCCGCCTGCTCAGCTGGGCAGCGGCGTCACCCCCTTGCCGGTGGTCGCTTGGGCCAGCCGGAAGGACTCGCCTTGGGCGCCAAGTTCGACACCAGCAACCCCGACACCTGGCCGGCCCGACCGGGTCGGACTCGGCCGGGTGCTCCCGCTCGAAGCGCCGCGCCTCCTGCTCGGAGGTGAAGTACGCCGTCTGGATGACGTCCCCGGCCGGTCGGCGTGCTCGGCCACGTCATCCCGACGAGGTGCGGGGGCCTGCACGGCCAGTCGCTTCTCCCGGGCGCGGCCAAGGGCGGCCAGGCGGGGTCCTTATGTCCTCGGTACGGGCCTGGATCACCTGGACGAAGCCAGCCTCGTCCGAGCCGCCCTCGTTGCAGATGCGCACCCGGGTCGAGTCGTGGAAGGCAACCTCGGCCAGATGGCCGGCCCTCGGTCCGCCAGACTCTAGCCGTCCGATCGGCCGGGTCAACAACCGGGCACGCAACCCAGCCCGACCGAGGCCGGTCAACGCGGTCGCTGCGTCTGCAACTCCGCGGAGCGAAGCAGGAAGGCCTGAGCGCAGCGCCCAGGCCTTCCTGTAGAAGGATCGATCCTACGGGTCGATCACGACCGTGCAGTTGTAGGTGCCAGGCTCGAGGTCCTTGAAGGTCTCGGAGGTGTCATCGAAGGCGCCAGGAGTGCCGTCGGGCGGCGTGGCGGTCAGGCCCGTGCAGCTGATCTGCGCCGCGGTGCCGCCACTGACCTGGGACTCGAACGACACCGTGATGTTCGACAGCGGGGTGTTGTGGAAGCTCACCGTCTCGCCGACGTAGCTGGCGTCCGAGCAGCTCGCCTTGTTGTCGACGGTGACGGTCTTGTCGGCCTCGCCGTGGTAGCCGGCCGGGGTGACCTCGTGGACGGTGTAGGCGCCGAACTGCAGGCCGTCGAAGCAGGCATGCCCAGCCGCGTCGGTGGGCTTGGTGACCCCGTTGACGGTGAAGTCCACGCCGGCGTGGGGGTGGTCTCCGGCCCCGTCGGCGACGTGCTTGCGCAGCTTGGTGACCAGGATCGCGCCGACCTGGCGCGGGTCGACCAGCGGCCCGACCGTCACCGTCTGGTTGGCCACCACGGTGACGTGCTGGTCGGCCACACCATCGTGGCCGGCCGGGACGACGGTCTCGACCACCCAGTACTCGCCCTTGAACACGTTGTCGATGGTGCAGGTCCCGTCCGCGCCGGTGGTGCACTTCAGGGTCGTGACCGTGTCCTCGGCGCCGCGGCTGCCACCGACCGGCGGGTTGTCCTTGTAGAGGGTGAACTCCGCACCCGCCAGCGGGCTCGGCGGGGTGGCGTCGTCGGTCTTGACGATCTTGACCTTGCCGCACAGGTTGATGTTCACCGGCGTCGGCGCGATGAAGTCCTTCACCGCCGCGGTGAAGGAGTCGGAGGCACGGCTCTTCAGGTAGGCGCTGCCGAACGCGCGGCACTCGGTGGTGCCGCCGAGGACCGCGTCGAGGTCCAGCGACGCCTCGCCGAACGTCCGCGGCGAGATGTTGCCCAGCCCGTCGGCCTGGGCCGCCGGGATCGCCGAGGTGTTGATCGACCCGGTGGCGTCGCCGGCCGCGGTCAGGTTCGTCTTGGTACCCCAACACGGCACCGAGTTGGCCGCCTCGCACTGGGCGGCGCTCCCCGAGGTGACCCAGCGGGACAGGAACAGGACCGGGTTGGTGCCGCCCTGCGCGAGGTCGTACTGGACCAGCAGGTCGCCGGCGGTACGGACCGGCGTCACGCCGTTGCCGCTGACGGTGGTGGACTGGTTGAACTCGAAGTCCATGTTGGTCGTGCCGGTCGGCTCCTGCACGCGGTGCCAGAACATGTGCATGAAGTTCCGGTTGCCGACCGTCTCCTGGTAGACGCCGAAGGTGAGCAGGTCGCTCTTTTGCGGCGGGATGCTGCCGTCGACCACCGTGGGCACCGCGGTGTCCTCCTTGGTGCCCTGCCCGAAGGAGTCATCCGTCGCGCCACTGGGCTTGTCGGCCTTACGGTTCTCGGCGACGGTCGCCCAGTCGATCGAGGGCGCCGGGTCGTCGAGGCGGAGGTTGGCGTCGGTGTCGATCTCGAAGTTGCTTCCCGCCAGGCTGACCTCGGGGTGGCTGGCGGACGCCGGGATCACATAGGCCAGCAGCATCCCCAGCGCGACGGTTACCAGCAGCAGCGCGCGGACGCGCGAGCGGCGCGATCTGACAAGCTTCATGAGCGTTCTTCCCCCATTGGACGTGCGGCGCGACGCGCCGTGGTGCGAATCCGCCGCACCGGGGGGTGCTCTGGCCCTGTCCGCTCCGAAGGCGAAGCGCGGCCGCGGGGCCGCGCCAGCCGGTGCGAGACAGCGGGCATGCGCCACGACCGCTGCCAACGCTCGCGCGTGGCCTGACCGATCCGGTGGGCGGCACTCATCGGATCGAGCGCACCGCCCCACCACGGACGGTTCGCCAGTGCGATCCATCGCTGTGCCTTCATCCGGGCCGTCCCGGCAGCAGGCGGCCTTGTGCTGTTCGGCTTCGGCTCGCGGACGCAGCGGTGGTGGAGCGCAAAGGGCCGGCGTCGGCGTCACCCGGGCAAGCACCTCGCCCGGTGCCAGACATCCGTCAGCGAGCGTTTCTGAGGCAACCAGTTCCGAAGGCGACGGGTCCTGTCGGGAAATAGCTGAAGTCGCGAATTCGACAGCCGACTCGGTCGCAACCCCCCCTCCCCTCTCCCCATCCCACCCCTAGCAACGCCGAAGCCACCCAGAGCGTTACCGACCAGATCGGCTGTCTGGTCGGTCTGACCTGCTGGTTTCAAGTACGGCCGGCCCGAAGGCGGGCGAATACGCAAGCAGATACTTCGTGGCGCGTAATAGTCTCTACGCCAATTCGACCAAGAAGACGTATGGCCGTGTTCAGCTCTCCTGTCGCGTCCAGGCCTCTGTCGCGGCTGGACGAGCGGGAGCGGCCCGGGCTTCCGCTGCGCGGCGGTGGCGGTGGCGAGCCTCGACACTGGGTGGTGCTCGGCTCGGTTGTCGGCGCGGGCGTGTTGAGAACCGTTGCGGGCGGCGGGGAACGGAAGTTCCCTGAGGGTGCGGACGGACGCCGTGGGCCCGCCCCTGCGGGCTCTGACGGGCGGTATCGTTACCCGGCCTTGCTACGGCCAGGCCAGATCGACCAGGACCACCAGCCGCCGTTCCTCGACGACGTGGTAGTCGAGATAGCCGCGCCCGTCGGGGAAGACGATCGTGGTGTACTCGGGGCCGCCGACGACGGAGAACGCGGCGGTGCCGACGCTGGGGTCGGTGCGCAGCAGGGCCACGACGCCGGCGACGTAGCCGCGCAGCTCCGGCGGAGCGTCGCGGAGCTGCTCGCCGACCTTACGAGCGAGGACGACCTGGTAGGCCAAGCTCGGCGGCAACCTGTTCCCAGGCGATGGTCCCCGACAGGTCGCCGTGGGCGACCCGGGCGAGCAGCTCGCGGATCTCGGCCTCCCGCTCGGGCGACTTGGGCGGCGGGGCCGTCGAGGGGCTCGAATCACTCATGCGGACAGCATAGCCGTGCGGGAGGCGTGGGCGCAGGTCGTGCGCACCGGCCACGGCCGAGTGGTATTCGCCGCCAAGCCGACCGCGACCGCCGGCTGTGGCCTGTTCGCCACGGTCGCCGCTCACCTGCCCGCCCCGGCCACGCCATCGGGCCAGCGCCAAGCGGAGCCTCCTGGCACCAGCTCCGTGGTGATCGCCGCCGATTCGCCGACCCCATCCTTACCATTCGTGCTCTCCCCCACCCATTGAGGGGCGGTGCAGTTCAGAGGGACGGGAGTGACCGTGAGTGACCGTTAGGAGCCGTAAGGGGCCGCGCCGTATGGCACGGAGATGGCACGGTCCTGCCTGCCCGGCTGCTAGCAGGGCAGGCAGGACCGTGCCTCTGCAGTTCATTGGGCTGCATGGCCTCGGCGTGCTCACCATAACGACAGGCCGCAGTGCCGCAGGAACGAGTAGGCCAACCAGTGGGTGCTGCGGATTCGCTGGATGCCCTGCTCGGCCGCGGCGGTGACCTCCTTGAGCGTGTCGGCGGCCAGGTTGGCCAGCTCCACCCCCTTGAGGTTGGACCACAGCGCCTCGACGGGGTTGAGGTCGGGTGCGTAGCCGGGCAGCGGCTCCACCACCAGCCAGGACCGCTGGCGACGCAGCCAGGCCCGCACCACCTTGCTGCGGTGGGCGGGCAGCCCGTCCCACAGCAGGGTCGCCTTCTGCCCGCCGAGGAAGCCTCGCAGCTCGCCGAGCGCCTGGATCAGGCTGTCGGTGTCGTAGGCGTCGACCTGGTGGTGGAAGGCCAGTGAAGCACCACCGCCGCGGGAGCCGTAGCACAGCGCCGCGGCCATCGACATCCGCTCCCATTTGAAGTGGTGGCGGATGACCGGGGTGTGGCCACGTGGCGCCCAGGTCCGGCGGACGACCGGCAGCAGCGACACCCCCGACTCGTCCCAGAACACGATGGCGGCCCGGCGACGCCGGGCGCCTGCCCGGATCCTAGGGCCAGTCCTCGGCCACCCAGCGGGCGATGGCCTGCTCGTCGCGCTCAACCGCGCGACGGGCGGGGCGTTGCAGGCGGTAGCGCAGCCGGTGGCGCAGCAGCTTCCAGACGTGGCCGGGATGGTAGGCGACCCCGGTCAACCGTTCGATCACGGTGGTGATGCGGGCAACGGTCCAGTGGTCGGTGTCGAAGCCGCCTGCGCGGGCACCCGCGCGGAGCGCCTGGTCGATGGCGGCAAGCTGGGGGCCCGACAGGCGCGGGGCCGACCCGGTGGGGCCGGCACTGCGCAGCGCCTCCAGCCCGCCGGAGCGCCAGCGGGCGTGCCAGCGGCTGGCGTTCTGCCGGGCGACACCGAGCTGGTGGGCGACCTCGGCCTGGGAGCGGCCGGCGGCGAACAGCTCGCCGGCCTGCAGGCGGACGTGTTCGAACGCCTGGCGGTCGCGCAGACCACGGGCGTTGCGGCGGTAGGCGGTTGGTCTCATGCCACCATGCTGCCAGGACAACCCCGACCATGTCATCGGAACTGGCGAAGCTCTTTTTTAAAAGAGGTTCGCACCTTCCGATGACATGGTCGGGGATCGTCGTCATGCCGTTCGCTATAGCCAGCCAGGGTGAGGTCCTGCAGGCGGAGCAGACGTCGGCCGACGCTGCTCAAGGCTGGGTGGACGCCTCGAGTTCTGCAGACGCACCTGGCCGCGAGCCACCGCCTTGCCATCCTCGGCACGGGTAATCACGACCTGCCAGAGCTGCTGGGTGCGGCCCTGCTGGATCGGCTCGGCAACCACGTTGAGGCGTCCCTCACGCTGGGGGCGCAGGAAGTCGGTCACGTTGGTGACCCCGACGGCGAGCTGCCCGCGGTCCTTGACGGCCTCGTAGGCCCCGGCGGTGGCGAAGGTCTCGATGACCGCGGTGAAGACGCCGCCGTGCACCAGGCCCCATGGCTGGTGGTGGTCGGCCCCCACCTCAAACCAGCCAGCCACGCGGTCCCCGCGCGCCTGGTCGAAGTGCACCCGCAGCAGGCGCATGAACGCGCTCTGGCCCTCCAGGTCCGCCGCGGGGGTCGTCGATGGCGTCACCGCACGCCTCCCGACGTTCTCGAAGGCCCGTCACCTGCTAGGAGTCTAGGCCAGCCTGAGCGCCGACCTGACAGAGTCCTACTCGCCGCCCGCCGGCCGGTAGGTGAGCGACAGCACGCCGGTGCTGAACGTCTTGGAGTCGGCGAGCCGCAGCGGCACCTTGGCGTCGCCGTCCTGGAACAGGCGCTTGCCGCGCCCCACCATGACCGGGTGGACCAGGAGCGACAGCTCGTCCAGCAGGCCCTCGCGCAGCAGCGACCCGACCAGGGTGCCGCTGCCGATCACCTGGATGTCCTTGCCCGGCTGCTGCTTCAGCTTGGTGAGCTCCTCGGCGAGGTTGCCCCGGATCAGGGTGGCGGGCTGCCACGCGAGCGTGTCCAGGGTGGTGGAGACGACCAGCTTGGGCGTGTTGTTCATGTAGTCGGCGCCGTCCGCCTCGGGGTTGTGGGGCCAGTAGCCGGCGAACTCCTCGTAGGTCCGGCGGCCCAGCAGCATGGTGTCCGACGCGGCCATGCCCGCCCCGACCGCCTCCCCCATCTCCTCGTTGAAGTAGCCCTCCTGCCACTGGTCGGGCGACTCCACCACGCCGTCGACCGTGATGAACAACCCCGCGGTGATCCTCCGCATCTCGACCTCCTCGGTCAGCTAGCCGAACAGCCGGTCCAGCCAGGACTGCCAGGCCCGCTCGGCCTCCTGCCGGTCCACCCCCTCGGCGAACAGGTGGTGACCGACGGCGACAACGCCGCCCCGGCCGACGAACCGGTACAGCCCGTCTAGGCGGCAGCAGTCTTCACTCTCGCCCTGCAGGAGTCTAGGCGGCGAGTGGGACAGACTGGGCAGTAACTTATCTCCAGGGAAGTCACGGGCAGCGCCCGCCAGTCCCTCTGTCGTTCCAGACCGTTAGCGTGTGCTGCCGACCGCGGCGAGCTGCTCGTCCACCTCCCTGGCCGCCTTTAAAGAGCTGGCGGGCAACCACGGCCTGGGAGCGACGGCGGCAAACAGCTCGCCGGCCTGCAGACGGACTCGTTCGAACGCCTGGCGGTCGCGCAGACCGCGGGCGTTGCGGCGGTAGGCGGTCGGTCTCATCCCGCCAGGCTGCCACCGGAGTTCCGCAGCTTGTAGGCACATGCGCTTGCTTGATCTGCTCTGAACTGCATGAATGCTTGGGCGTGGGAAGTCCGAGCGTGTGCCCACGAACTTCTGTTCTGCCTGGTCAGCACCTCATATACCTACACCTCATATACCTACTTGGTCCGGAACTCCGAGAGCCGCGCTGGACGTCTCGAATCGGCGGCAGGGCACTCCCCCGGCCGAACGCTCATCCTGCAAGCGAACTGCAAACGCGCGACGGCTCCGGTGCGGCGGTTCGTGCCTACCTAGGGGTGGACTGCTGGGCGTGGCTCAGGCTGTGGCGTGATCGTCCGATGTAACCAGCATGCGAGCACGTGCGTGGCAGGGCTACCTTGCCGTCGGGCTGCTGGTCACTGGGGCGGCGTGGGTACTGCCCACGGTCGTGCGGGCGGCGCCGATGGCCAGCCGGATCGGCTGCTACGAGCTGCTGAGCGCGGCGGCGGTCGCCGCGATCGTGCTTGGGATGTGGTGGCACCGGCCCGGGGTTCGGCTGCCGTGGGTGCTGTTCGCCGGCGCGCAGCTGGCCTACTTCGCCGGCGACGTCACCTTCTACACCTACCAGCAGCTGCTCCATGACGCGCGCTTCCCGGCGCCCGCCGACGGCCTGTACCTGGCCCATTACCCGCTGTTTGTGGCCGGGCTGCTGCTGCTTTTGCGCCGCCGCAGCCCCGGGCGCGACCGCGACGGGCTGCTGGACGCGCTGATCGTCACCACCGGGATCGGGCTGCTGGCCTGGGTGTTTGTGCTCGGACCGTATGTGCGCACGGCCGAGCTGTCGCTGCCGGTCCGGGCGGTGTCGCTCGCCTATCCGCTGATGGATCTGCTGGTGGTGGCGGTCGCCGCCCGCCTGGCCATGGCCGGCGGGGCCCGCCCACCCGCCTACTGGCTGCTGTTGGCCAGCCTGACCTCGCTGCTGGCCGCCGACGGCTGGTACGCGCTGGCGGCCCTGCACGGCAGCTACCAGACCGGGCAGCTGCTGGACGCGGGCTGGCTGCTGTCGTATGTCGGCTGGGGGGCGGCCGCGTTGCACCCCTCCATGCGGGAACTATCGGAGCCAGGCACGCCGGCAGCGGTCCGGCTGTCACCCGCGCGGCTGGCGGCGGTCGCGCTGGCGGCCCTGGTGGCCCCCGCGGTGCTGTTCATCCAGACCGTGCTGGGCGAGGCGATCGACGGGCCGGTGATCGCGGGCGCCTCGGCGCTGCTGTTTGGCCTCACCCTGCTGCGCATGCGCCGCCTCGCCGGCCAGGCCGCCACCCAGGCCGAGCGGGCGCGACTGCTGCACCGGCTCGGCGCGATCATCGACGCCTCCCCGGTCGCCATCGTCGAGTTGGACCGCAGCGGGCGGGTGCAGCTGTGGAACCCGGCCGCCGAGCGCATCTACGGCTGGCGGCCCGAGGAGGTCCTGGGCCGGCCCCATCCCGCCAGCCTGGAATCGGGCTGGCCAGCAATCCAGCCCACCGCCACCCGCGGCCTGGGCCAGCCGGCTGCCCGGGTGGAGCTGCGCCAGCACCGCAGCGACGGCACCCCCATCGAGGTGGAGCTGTCGACCGCGCCGCTGCAGACCCCCAGCGGCGAGCCGGCCGGCATGATCGGCGTGGCCGCCGACATCACCGACCGCAAACGCCTGGCCGAGCAGCTACGCCACCAGGCCCTGCACGACCCCCTCACCGACCTGGCCAACCGGGCGCTGTTCCACGACCGGCTGGAGCACGCCCTGGCCCGCCTGGACCGCCACGGCGGCCTGCTGGCCGTGCTGCTGCTGGACCTGGACGGCTTCAAGACCGTCAACGACACCCTCGGCCACCAGGTCGGTGACCAGCTGCTCGCCTTGGTCGCCGAGCGGCTGCGCACCAACGTGCGGCCCAGCGACACCATCGCCAGGCTCGGCGGCGACGAGTTCGTCGTCCTGGTCGAGGACGCCAGCGGCCCCGCCGACGCGGTCGCCGCCACCCAACGGCTGCTTGGGGCGCTGGCCGCGCCGATCAGTGTGGCCAGCCGCGACCTCCAGGTCCGCGCCAGCGTCGGCATCGCCCTCGCCGGGCCGGGCGCCCAACCCAGCGACCTGGTACGCGACGCCGATATGGCTATGTATCAGGCCAAGGTCGAGGGCGGCAGCAGCTTTCGGATCTTCGACCCCAGCATGCGCGCCGCGGTGATGGACCGCGCCGAGTTGGAAGCCGACCTGCGCCAGGCCCTGGACCGCGACCAGTTCCGCCTGCGCTACCAGCCGATCGTCGACCTGCACAGCGGCCGCATCACCGGCCTGGAGGCGCTGGTCCGCTGGCAGCACCCAACCCGGGGGCTCTTGGCGCCGGGCAGCTTCATCTCCCTGGCCGAGGAGACCGGCCTGCTGGTGGCGATCGGCGCCTGGGTGCTGCATCAGGCCTGCCGGCAGACCCGCTCCTGGCAGGCCAGCATCCCCGGCTGCCAGCAGCTGAGCATCAGCGTCAACCTGTCGGTGGTCCAGCTCGCCCAGCCCCACCTGGCCGCCCAGGTCGCCCAGACCCTGGCCGCCACCGGCCTGGAACCGCGCCATCTGACCCTGGAGCTGACCGAGAGCCTGCTGGTCGCCGACATCGACACCACCGCCATCACCCTGGCCGAGCTGGACGGCCTGGGGGTGCGGTTGGCGATCGACGACTTCGGCACCGGCTATTCCTCCCTGAGCTACCTGCGCCGCCTGCCGGTCGACGTCCTCAAGATCGACAAGGCGTTCGTGGACGAGGTCGCCAGCAGCCCCGACGCCGCCGCGCTCACCCAGGCCATCATCAACCTGGCCACCACCTTCGGCCTGGCCACCGTCGCCGAAGGCATCGAGCAGCCCGACCAGCTGCAGCGGCTGCGCGAGCTGGGCTGCCAGCACGGCCAGGGCTACTACTTCGCCAAACCCCTGGACGAGGAGCAGCTCGCCGCCCTCCTCGACGCGCAACAACCCCTCGCGCCGCAACCCACACAACCCGCCACCGCCTAGCGGCATGGGCGCGCGACGTTGGCGTCTGTACCTGCTTGTCGGGTCGCTTGCCAGCGTGCCAATCGTGGCCATCCCGGACTCGTGGTGGTACACGGCCTGGTACGACACGATCGGCCTGTCCGCGGTGGCGGCGGTCCTACTCGGCGCGCGGGGTCGCCGCACCGGCGCCCACCGCAGCTGGTGGTGCCTGGCCGCGGGACAGCTGCTGTTTGTCGTCGGCGACTACCTGTTCGACCTCAACGAGCGGGGCTGGCACCTGCGCCCGTTCCCCTCGGTCGCCGACGGGTTCTACCTGTGCGGCTACCTCCCCCTGGCAGGCGGGCTGCTGCTGCTCATCCGCGCCCGCACCCCCGGCAAGGATCGCCCCAGCCTGATCGACGCCAGCATCATCGCCACCGGGCTCGGCCTGCTGGCCTGGCTGTTTTTGCTGAAGCCCGCCGCCAGCGACAGCGGCCTGTCGGTCCTCGGCCGGCTCATCGCGACCGCCTACCCCGCCGCCGACGTGCTGCTGCTGGCGCTGCTGGCCCGGCTGCTGGTCGGCACCGGCGCCCGCAACACCGCCTTCTGGCTGCTGGCGGGATCACTGATCTGCCTGCTGGTCGCCGACGTCGGCTACGCGGTCCTCAACCAGACCGGCAGCTTCACCCCGCACCATCTCGTCAACGTCGGCTGGCTGCTGTCGTATGTGCTGCTTGGCGCCGCCGCGCTACACCCGGCGATGGCCACGCTGTCGCAGCGGGCCGCCCAGCCGCCACCTCGGCTCACCCTGCGGCGCCTGCCGCTGCTGACGGCCGTCTCGCTGGTCGCTCCCACCCTGCTGCTGCTGGAGGCCTGGCCACGCTCCCACGTGGACGCGGCCGCGATCGGCGCCGCGTCACTCGCCCTGTTCCTGCTGGTCGTGGCGCGCATGTCCGGGCTGATCCGCCAGGTCGAGCAGCAGGCCGTACAGCTGGAGTCGCTCGCCGAGCACGACCCGCTCACCGGGGCGGCCAACCGCCGCGCCTGGGACCGTGCGCTGCCGGTGGAGATGGACCGGGCGCGGCGTGCGGGCACCCCGCTGGCGCTGGCGTTGCTGGACCTGGACCACTTCAAGCGGTTCAACGACGAGTACGGCCACCAGGCCGGCGACCGGCTGCTCAAGAGCGCCTGCGTGGCCTGGCAGCCGCTGCTGCGCCCGACCGACCTGCTCGCCCGCTACGGCGGGGAGGAGTTCGCGGTGCTCCTGCCGGGCGCGACCCTGGACCACGCCGTGGAGATCCTCGACCGGCTGCGGCTGGCGACCCCGCTGGCACAGTCCCTTTCCGCCGGGGTGGCCTGCTGGGACGGCGACGAGACCTCCGACCAGTTCCTGGGGCGCGCGGACCACGCCCTCTACCAGGCCAAGCAAGCCGGGCGCAACCAGGTGCTGCAGGCGGGCACCGCAGCCGGTCCCGGCCACCCCGATCGCCAGCCCGTCGGGATGCCGCATCCGGCAGCGGCCGATCGACCGACGACCTGACGGCGGCCACCAGCCGCCCCACGCGACCTTGTGGCGGCCAGCGTTGGGGATCGGTCGCCGTCGCCGCGGATGGGCGCCACCGGGTCCCGGTCACCATCGCCCTGCCGAGGGCAGGCTGGGCCTGCCCAAACAAGCCATGCCCCAGCGGGTGAACGGTAGCTGCGTTGGAACCTCCGCGCGGGGGCGCTAGCGGGAGAGAAGCAATGGTGTCTACCTCAGCCTGGTCATGGTCGAGTCGTAACCGCCGCCGCCTGGATACACCCACGCTCCGGTGACGGTGTTGCGTCCGCGCTGAACTCGCCCCTGTAATAGGCGGGCGAGCCCTTCTCGCCGCCCCAGATGGTGAGGGTGTCGCCCTCCAGCTCCTCCACGTAGTCCAGCGTGTTGCCCTGGGGGTCGTTGTAGCGCGACTTGATGTCCTCGCTTGGCGTGGTTTCCTCGAACTTCCGTTCGCGTCCGATGATCTCGATGCCCTTGATCCTCTGCCCGTACTGCTCGAGATCGACGTGCTGGACGAGGAAGAGCGCGCCGTCCAGCCACTCGTGGGTGACCTCGCCTTCCTAGGCTTCGAAGAACTCGCGCAATATCGGTGCGAGCTTCTTGGGTGCCATGACGACCGCGCCGTGGCTGAGACCGTCCACGGTCCGATGCTGGGCATTGGGGAGGACGTCCGCGAGCGCCGCTGCTGCATGGCGCAGGCGCGGAGGGCTCTTGCCACCGTCCATGACCAGCGTGGAGACCGTGACGGACGCCCACCGCTCGGGGGGCAAAGGCTTCCCTGCCTGAGTGTCGCCCATGACGGCGACGTCGTAGGGGATCGTGTGCGCCATCGCCTTGAGCTTCGACCACGTCGGTGGCATGAGCCGCATCATCCACACGAGCATGGCCGGCATGCCGAGCCCCTTGGTCATGAAGTACGTGACAGCCTTGGCTCGACGATCGGCGGCGAGGAGGTCGTCGAGGCGACGGGCGAAATCCGCCGGAGGTCGCCGATCGTTCTCCTCTACCACGAACGGCGGCTCGAACAGCGCCAACCTCTCGACTACCACCCCGTGGGCCGCGGCCTCGAGGGCGAGGGCGGCACCGGAGGAGCTGCCAAAGAGGAATGCCGACCCGCCGGCTTCCTCTACCAGGGCCGCGATGTCTTCGACTTCCCGCTCCACCGCGTACGGTGAAGTGTCCCCGCTCGCGCCCCGGCCGCGCCGGTCGTAGTTGATCACCATGAAGTGGGGGCGAGGAGAGTGGCAAGCTTGGCGGCATCCGACCGATCCGCTAGCGCGGAGGCCACCAGGATGAGGGCCGGGCCGTTGCCGGTCCTCTCGAGTGCGATGGTGGTGCCGTCTTTGGACGTGACGCTCAGTCCATGGGACATGATCGCCCTCCTGTCAGGTTCGTGCCGACGCGTTCACCTGTGTGACGGCGCGCCCGCTCAGAAGGAATCGGCCGTCCGGCGAGAGACGGTGACCAGCACGGCTGCCACTCGTCCGGGGTTGTGCAGGGACCGAACAGGCAGCCCGTCGAGCCACAGGACGTCGCCGGGCCCGAAGTGGTAGCGGCTGCCGTGCGTGGTCTCGACCTCGACGCAGCCACGCTCGATGACGACGATCGCGTCCCGCCACTCGAATCGGCTATAGAGGTGGGTGGCGCCCGGCGGGAGGGTGACCACCCGACGTCGAAACGTTGGTGGAAGCCGCTCGCCCCAAGGGGACAGCGGGGCCCGGTCGTCCATCACGGCGTCCGCTCATCCCAGCGTCAGCGGAAGGCCGAACGCCGGGAACATGGGCGGCTCGAACGCGGTGATCTCCACGACCTTCGCGTCCTCGACCCGGAGCACGTCGAGCACCTGGGCCTTGTACTCGCCCCGCAAGGTCTTCGTCGCTTCCGCGGTCGGCCGCTGGCAGTAGTGTGCGATCGCCGGCTGCCGGTTCGCCCTGGTGGGAACGCTCCGCCAGCGTCCGTGGTACCAGGCCGAGGCGGGATCGAAGACCTCGGTGTGGATTCCGGCGATCGCCTCGCGCCCCACGAACCACTCCGGGTTCGGCGGCATGGTCAACCGCACATCCTCGGCGAGCAGCTCCGCCACGGCGGTGGCATCGCCCCGCTCATGGGCGTCGATGTAGCGCTGCAGCAGCCCGCGCTCTTCCACCGTGGGGTCGGCCGACTGCCCCCATTCGTCTCGGCGTTCCGGCAGGTACTCCTTCAGGGTGGCGCGGGCCCGCTGCAGGGCGCTCTTCACCGAGGCGACGGTGCCCTCAAGCAGCGTCGCGGTCTCGTTCGCCGGCCACCCGAGGACATCCCGCAGGATCAGTACCGCTCGCTGTCTTGGTGGTAGGTGCTGGATGGCGACCAGGAACGCGAGCTCGATCGTTCCTTGGCGACGACCACCGCGTCCGGTTCGGCGTCGCCTGGCGCGACTGGGTCCAGCAGCCGGTCCGGGTACGGCTGGAGCCAGGGGACCGCCGGCGGGGGCTGACCCGTGACGCTCGGCTCTGTCCCGGGCGAAGCCTCGTACGGGCGGGGGCGGCGAGGGTGGCGGTCGAGGAAGTCGAGGCACGCGTTCGTCGCGATCCGGTACAACCAGGCCCGGAGGGTGGAGCGGCCCTGGAAGCTCCCGCGGCTGCGCCAGGCGCGCAGGAACGTCTCCTGGACCAGATCCTCCGAGTCCTGGAACGAGCCGAGCATCCGGTAGCAGTGCACCTGTAGCTCCCGTCGGTACCGCTCGACCAGCTCCGCGAACGCGGACTGGTCGCCCGCCTGTGCGGCCGCAACGACGGTGCCCTCCTCGGCCTCGCTCGATCTAACTCCGGCTCGGCCCACGACGCGGCCCTCCGTCCCAGTAGCTCAACGCCCCCCACGAGATCCATCAACACATATGACGACCGCCACGGGCAAGACGAATCGGTCGCCGCTCCGTGTCTCAATGCCGCGGTGTGGTGGTCGCCGTCGCGGCGGACAACGAGAGCCGAGCGCGACGTGGCTGGCCGTCGGGTCCGCCCATCTGGCGGCGATTCCTTCTTCGCCGCGCCGCCGTCTCTACGGTTGCCAGTCGATGGTGAGAGTGGCAAGGCAAGGAGGCGAAGGCGAGATGGAAACAGGCATCTCGAAGGGAACGGCCGCACGACGCCTACGGCGGCGAGTTCACGAACCGCGGCCCGTGTGTCCTGGGCGGCGGCCGCCCTGTTCCTAGTTCTGCTTGCCGCCGTGCATGTCATCAAGCCGGAACTCGACCCGTCGTGGCGGTTCATCAGCGAGTACGCGATCGGGGAACACGGCTGGATCATGGTCCTCGCGTTCCTCTCCTTGGCGCTCAGCTGCGCCACCTTGTTCATCGCGATTAGGCCAGACACCGGGACCGCCGGCGGCAAGGTGGGACTGGCCTTCCTTCTGGCCGGGGCCGTCGGGTTGACCATCGCGGCGATCTTCACGACCGACCCCATCACAGCAGGTGGCGATGAGATCACGACCCGAGGCGTCCTTCACGGGGCTGGCAACGTCATCGGCACACTCGGCATCCCGATCGCTGCGGCGCTCATCGCCCGGAGTCTGCGCCGCAACCAAGCGTGGTCCTCCGCGCGGCGGGCGCTCCTGTGGTCGGCCGTCCTCGCGTGGATCGGCCTGCTCGTGTTCGAGGTGTCCTTCGCAACCATGGTGCCGGGTCGAGAGCTTGGACCGGATGTGCGGATCGGATCGCCCAACCGGTTCATGATCGTGACCTACGCCGTGTGGCTGATGGCCGTGGCGTGGCGCGCAGGTCAGCTGAACACTCGTTCGAGTTCCGGACCAAGTAGGTATATGAGGTGCTGACCAGGCAGAACAGAAGTTCGTGGGCACACGCTCGGACTTCCCACGCCCAAGCATTCATGCAGTTCAGAGCAGATCAAGCAAGCGCATGTGCCTACAAGCTGCGGAATTCCGGTGCCAGGACACCCCCGATCATGTCATCGGAAGGGGCGAACTTCTTTAAGACCCCATCGCCGGCGACCTAGAAGGTCCTGTCGCTGTGCCACTCTGCGGTTGATCCAGGATTCTTGAGGTCAAAAGCTGCGCCGAATATCCGGCCTTGCCCGTCAAAGCTACCGTTGTAGGCACCGGCAGTATTGTTCTGCCAGTTGATAATGAAGCCCACGAAATTACCTTCCACGTGGCCGCCTCCCGACCCGTGGACACCGTTTCCGAGTTGTATGGCGTTGGCAGTAAATGCCCCATCTGGCTGAGAGACATGTGACACGCTAATAATTGAGTCCCCATTTGATTGCTGAATCTTCCAGAGCCCTCCGATGTCCCGTGCCATGCCAACCTCCTCGTTGACGTTTCTGGTATGTTAACGCGGCGGTCAAGCAATACGTCCGGTTTGCGGCCGGGTGCCAGCCGATCCGGCCCCTCAATCAAGACCAGGCCGGCATCGGCCGGCAGGTTCATGACTCGCAGGCGTTGAGGCTGCCGTCGTGCGTACCTGATGGTGAGTCCGTCGACCGGCGGCCGTGGTGGCGCTGCCGGCCGAGGACGGCCGCCGCAGGCGGCCGCCCGCAGGGCCGGCCTTGAGGTGGTAGAGAAAGTACTCACAACCCAGCTCAACGACCCGGTGTGCTGGCTCGGGTGATGCTTGTCGTATCGGCTTCGGCTGATGCTTGACGGGTGTCTCGGGTGATGCTTGACAGCTCCGCTCGGTCTGCTTGTCTGCGGTGTTCGTTCGCCGTGGACGGGAGGCCGGGAGGTGTTGCGGGAGTGGAGCGTGGTCGAGCAGCGCTACAACGCCGTGATCGAGGTGTTGGAGGCGGGATTGCCGGTGAGCTGGGTTGCGGAGCGCTACGGGGTGTCGCGCCAGTCGGTCCATACGTGGGTCAACCGGTACCGCCAGGGCGGGCTGGAGGGCTTGGCGGATCGCTCGCACCGGCCGGCGAGCTGCCCGCACCAGATGCCGGCAGTCGTCCAGGCCCGGGTGTGCGAGCTGCGCCGGGCGCACCCGGGCTGGGGGCCACAGCGGCTGTTGCACGAGCTGCAACGGCGTGGGGTGGCGCCGCTGCCGTCGCGGGCTGGGATCTGGCGGCTGCTGGTCCGCAACCGGCTGATCGAGCCGCAGGGTCGGCGCCGCAAGCGTGCGTTCAAACGCTGGGAGCGGGAGCGGCCGATGCAGTTGTGGCAGATGGACCTGGTCGAGGTTCGGCTGGCCGGTGGGGCAAAGGCCGAGGTGTTGACCGGGGTGGACGACCACTCGCGCTACTGCGTCAGCGCGGCGGTGCTGGCGCGGGCGACTGGCCGGGCGGTGTGCCGGGCGCTGGTGGCGGCGTTGCGGCGCTATGGGGTGCCGGAGGAGCTGCTGACCGACAACGGCAAGCAGTTCACTGGTCGGTTCGGCAAGCCGCGCCCGGCCGAGGTGCTGTTCGAGCGGATCTTGCGGGAGAACGGGATCACCCAACGGCTGACCGCGGTGCGCTCGCCGACCACGACGGGGAAGGTGGAGCGGTTCCACAAGACGCTGGAGAAGGAACTGCTCGACTCGGTCGGGCCGCTGCCCAGCGTCGAGGTCGCCCAGCAGGTCATCGACGCGTGGGTGGACGACTACAACCATCGACGGGCAGACCCCGGCCGAGCGGTTCCACCGCAAGCCGGATCCTGACCCCGACCAGGCGGAGCTGGGCCTGTGGGTACCGGCCGAGCTCGACGGTGCCGCGGCACCGTCGAGCAGGGCAGCGGTTGGGACCCGAGCGGGTCGGGTGGCGACGCGGCCGGCCGGGCCGGGGGCTGCGGTCGGGCCGCTTGCGGGGGCAGCGCGGGGGCGGCTGCCGGTGGAGCTGGAGGTGCCGGTGCCGGCGTGCGGGAACCTGGGCGTGGCGGGCCGGCAGGTGTGGCTGGGCCGGCGGCTGGGCGGCCGGACGGTCACGGTGCGCCTGGACGGCATGACGATGCACGTCAGCCTGGACGGGCTGGTGTTGAAGACGCTGCCGTGCCGGGTCGGGGCTGAGCAGCTTGCACGCGGTCGGCTGGCCGCTGCTGGTCCGGCCGGGCCGTCGCCTGGGGGCGTTGCCGTGCATGCGGTCGTGTTGGAGCCGGGCCAGGCGGTCGAGGTGGACCGGCGCGTCAACGCCAGCGGCGTGCTGGGCGTGGCGGGCCGGCAGGTCGCGGCCGGGATGGCCCTGGCGGGCCAGACGGTCACCGTGCGGTTGGAGGCGACCATGCTGCACGTGCTGGCCGATGGCGTTCTGGTGCGGTCGCTGCCGTCGCCGGTGCCGCCCCAGGCCAGGGCCGGGCTCCAGGGCGCCAGGCTGGCGCAGGAGCCGCTGCTGGTGCCCAGCGGGCCGGTGGTGGTCCGCCGCCGCGTGTCGCAGCGCGGCCAGGTCCAGGTGGCCGGCGAGCGGGTCCAGGTCGGCTTCTCCCATGCCCGCCAGGTCGTGACCATCCACGTGGCCGAGCTCGAGTTCCGCGTCTTCGACGACAACGGCCTGGTCAAGGCCATCGCGCGCCGTGACCACCAGGAGGTGACCCGCTTCAAGGCGCACAAACAGCACAAGCCACACGCCAGCAAGGGCAGGGTCGACCAGGGAGTGCGTCAAGCATCAGGTGCGGCTAGACCGTCCAGCATCAACTGAGCCTTTACACAGCTCAACGACCCGGACCTGACAGAGCGGGACGCCAGCGGGGGGAACAGGCCGGCGTCCCGCTCCACCAGACAGACCGATGCTGACGTTGGTGCTGTTACTGGCTTGTGCTCCTCGTCGCCCTGGTCGTGGTGGTCGTCGCCCAGCACAGGCTCGGGCCCAGCTCGTCGGCCACGACCTCGACCACCGACCGGGGAGCAGTGTCCAGCCGTCCATGTCCGCAGTGTCCGGGCAGACACACCCGGTGTCCACAGTGGACACCGCACCGTCCCGCACGGTCCGATCGTGGACACCTGCACGGTCGCAGCGCCGCGGCCTGGCGCCGACGCGGGCCTGCGCCGATGGTGCACTTCACTGCTCGGACAGCCACCAGCCGCCCGCGTTGTCCGCTGTCCGCCAGGCTGCGCAGCAGCGCGCGGCGCGCGGCGCGCGTCCGACCGGGTGTCCGCACCGCGCCCGCGGTGTCCACTCGGACAGGTGTCCGGTGTCCATTCGGTCAGGTGTCCGGGGTCTGCTGCTGGCCGTTCTGTCCGCTGTCTGCCGCCGGTCCGATGGCCTGCCGTGCGGGCAGCGCACCGCCCGTACGCCGCAGGGGACCGCGGTGTGCGGCGCGGCGCCGTGGCCGCGGGCTACAGGAAGGGCTCGCCGGCGCGCCGGCCGCTGCTTGGGTGCAGCCAGCGGCGCCGGGCGCAGGCGACCTGACCGGCGAGCCGGACCCGCACCTCGGCGCGGGCCAGGGTCATCGCGGGGCGGGTGAGCGCCCGCGCGTCCTCCCCGGGTTCAAGGGGAAGGTCGAGGCCGAGCAGGTCGCCGCGCTGCCAGCACCACACGACCGCGGCGGCGACCGCCGCGAGCTCGGCGGTGAGCGGCGCCGAGGTGTCCGGGGGCCAGGCGCGTAGCTCGCTGGCCAGGTCGGCGGGGAAGACCAGCTCCCGCGGGTCCCTGTCGGGGTGGCCGGTGGTCAGCTCGTAGAGCAGGCTGCCGGTGGGCTGGGCGACGGCTGGGTGCAGCAGCGCGCGGGGGGCGACCACCAGCACCCGATCCGGCTTGGTGTCGTTCTCGCCGGCCAGCGGGAGGGCGAGGTAGCAGTCGGCGACCCGGCCCGGGTCGCACCACTCCCCGTAGGCGTTGGGGCCAAGCTCGCTCACCAGCCGCGTGCCTCCCGTGGTCGGGACAAGGCACCAGGCTACCCGGCCCGCCCGGCGTCGTTCCCGGTGGCTGCGGGTAGGCGTCAGGCAGGGCGGAGCATGGTGTGGGCCTGGGCGACCAGCGCGCGCACGTCGGCGCCGCTGAGCCGCTGCCCTGCTGCGGTGAGCACGTTGACCAGCCGGCCGGCGGGCAGGATCTCTGCGTCCCCGGCGGTGAGGCCGGCGAAGTCCACGTGGGCGCCGTGGACGCACACCAGCGGGCGCACCGGCACCCCGAGCAGGCCGGCGATGGCGGCACACTCCATGCGCAGCGACCTGAGCGGCCGGTCCATGGGGTAGTGGTTGTGCCACACCCGCCCGTCGGGGCCCTGCCAGACCCGGCCGGTGTAGCGCTTGGAGTCCACAAGGACCACGCCGGCGGGACCGATCACGACATGGTCGGCGTTGGCCGGGGTCCCGGGGATGGCCACGTCGTGGAACACGGTGCACCCGTGGCGGGCGACCCGGCGGAGCAGCCGGGCGGTGGCCCGCTCCCCCCTGGCGCCGTCGCGCCACGCCCGGGTGTCGCGGGAGACCCGGAAGCGCAGCCGCCAGCCGGCCGCCAGCCCGGTGGCCAGCCCGGCCAGCAGCGGGGCGGCGCCGTGGAAGCCGACCGCCGACCCGACGATCGCGGCGCCCGCAGCCACGGCAAGCACCATGGTGGCGCGCCAGGGCAGTGAGCGAGCCCAGGCGGCCAGCTCGCGGGCGCGCTCGCGCCGGTAGGTGGCCAGCGCGGAGCGGCCCGGGGTGCCGTAGCCGCTGCGGGGGGTGCGGGTCGGGTCGGCCAGCACGGGCGTCGGCCAGCCCGGCGCGACCAGGCCGGACGGGTCCGGGAGCCCGGCCGCCGGCGGCGTGGGGGGTGGCAGCTGGTCCCAGCCGGCGTCGAGCAGCCGGGCGGGCTCGTCGGCGTGGGCGTCGAGGAACAGGTCGAGCTCCTCGTGGGTGAGCGCGCGGACGGTCAGCCCGGTCCCCTCATAGACGGGCGTGCCCAGCTCCTGGTCGTCGTCGAGGTCGTCGGGGTCGAAGGGGCTGGGGTGGTGCATGGCGGGCTCCTTCCCGCT